>Ga0207710_10000138_pt1 | contig 83652 bp, 75 predicted proteins | sample KBSS24metaG_FD_184400 | JGI IMG/M metagenome (GOLD analysis project Ga0207710, IMG submission 184400) | Switchgrass rhizosphere microbial communities from Kellogg Biological Station, Michigan, USA - KBS S2-4 metaG (SPAdes) (version 2) | ecosystem: Host-associated > Plants > Roots > Rhizosphere...
TGCCCTTCACCGCCGAGCTGGCGCGGCCGATCGTCGACGAGGCCGAGCTTGACGAGGACGTCCGCGGCCAGGTCGCCGAGGTGGTCGCGAAGCTGGCCGAGGTGGCCCGCGAGGAGGACGCGACGCTGATCGAGGTCAACCCGCTGATCGTCACCGGCGACCGCCAGGTCGTCGCCCTCGACGCGAAGGTGACGATCGACGGCAACGCGCTCTTCCGCCACGAGGACCTGGCCGAGAGCGAGGCAGGCGACGAGGAGGACCCGCAGGAGGCGATGGCCAAGGAGAAGGGCCTCACCTACGTGAAGCTCGACGGCAACGTCGGCATCCTTGCCAACGGCGCCGGCCTCTGCATGTCGACGCTCGACGTCGTCGCCCAGGCCGGCGGCGCCCCCGCCAACTTCCTCGACGCCGGCGGCGGCTCCAAGGCCGAGGCGATCGTCGACGCCCTGACCGTGATCACCTCCGACGCGAAGGTGAGCGCGATCCTCTTCAACATCTTCGGCGGCATCACCCGCTGCGACGAGATCGCCAAGGGGATCGTCACCGCCTCCCAGCAGATGGACCTGAAGCTGCCGCTGGTCGTGCGGCTCGACGGCACCAACTCGGAGGAGGGGCTGAAGATCCTCGCCGAGGCGGGCCTCGGGAACCTGCACCAGGAGACGACGATGCTCGGCGCCGCCCGCCGGGTCGTGGAGCTGGCCGGCTGATGAGCATCATCGTCGGCAACGAGACGAAGCTGGTCGTCTCCGGCCTGACCGGCCGCGAGGGCTCCTTCCACGGGCTGCGCAACAAGGCCTACGGGACCGACCTGGTCGCCGGCGTCACGCCCGGCAAGGGCGGCCAGGACGTCGAGGGTGTGCCGGTCTTCGACACGATCGCCGAGTCGGTCGAGCAGGCCGGCGCCAACACTTCGATGATCTTCGTCCCGGCCCGCTTCGCGGCACCGGCGATCGACGAGGCGCTCGACTCCGGCGTGCAGACGGTGATCGCGATCACCGAGGGGATTCCGGTCCTCGACATGCTCGGCCTCTACTGGAAGGCCAAGGAGAAGGGCGTGCGGCTGCTCGGCCCCAACTGCCCCGGCGCGCTCTCGCCCGGCAAGGCCAACGTCGGCATCATCCCCGCCCAGTTCTTCGACCCGGGCCCGATCGGCGTCGTCTCCAAGTCGGGCACGCTGACTTACCAAATCGGCAACGAGCTGAAGCAGGCCGGGACCGGCAACTCCTCGATCGTCGGGATCGGCGGCGACCCGATCATCGGCTCCGACTTCATCGACATCCTTGCCCTCTACGAGCAGGACCCCGAGACCGAGCTGATCGTGATGGTCGGCGAGATCGGCGGCGACGCCGAGGAGCGGGCGGCCGAGTACATCGCCGCCAACGTCTCCAAGCCGGTGGTCGCCTACATCGCCGGCTTCACCGCCCCGCCCGGCAAGCAGATGGGCCACGCCGGCGCGATCATCTCCGGCTCCTCCGGCACCGCCCAGGCGAAGAAAGACGCGCTCGAAGCGAAGGGCGTGCGGGTCGGCGAAAGCCCGACCGAGACGGCCGCGATCGCGGCTGAAACGCTGCGCGGCTCCTGAGCGCGACGGCGAGCGGTGCCGGGTAGGGGTTTCGCTTAACTTTTTCGCGGATCGCCGGGGGCCGGTCCGAGGGGCGGGGCGGCGAAAAAGTGCAAGACGCTTCACCCCTACCCGGTACCGCTCGCCGGGAGTTCAGTTGCGCTGAGAGTGGGCGCGGTTGCCTCGATCCTCTTCGCCGAGGGTGAGCAGGGCGCGGATCTCGGCGGCGATGGCGTCGGGTTCTTCGTCGAGGCGGCGGTGGGTGACGCGGATGGTGCGGTAGCCATTCAGCAGCAGCGTCGGGTCGCGGGCCCGGTCGCGCTCGAAGCCGGCGCGGTGGCCATGGTGCTCCCAGTTGTCGAGCTCGACGATCAGCCGCGCGGCGGGCCAGAGCACGTCGACCTCGCTGCCGAGAACCTCGACGTTGGTCGCCGCGGGCGGCAGCCCGTAGCGGTCGCGGAAGCGCGCGAAGCGGTTCTCCAGCGGCGAGCGTCCCTCGCTCGGCGCGCGAGCCTCGGCAAGGAGACGGCGGATCGGCTTCAGCGCCCTGCGACCGTAGCCGCGCTCGCAGACTCGCTCGACGGCGGCGAGCTGCAGCAGGTTGCGACGATCCGCCTCTTCCCAGGCCTTCTCCAACTGCGCGAACGGCACGACTTCGGCGTAGTCGAAGAGCGTGCGGGCGACGGTGGTGATCGGGATCGAGCTCTGTTCGGTGCGTTCCGAGAGGTGGAGCGCTCCCTCGTGTGCACGGATCCCTCCCCGGCGGGCTCGCCCCGGCGAGCAGGTCACGTCGGTCGAACCGCGTGGGCGCGCCAACCCCCACAGCCCAGCGGCGCTTGCGTGGCTCAGCACGGCACCCCGACCGCAGGCGAGGACTCCGGCGAGCCAACGCCCATGTTGGTCGATGCGCCGCGAGCCGACGATGTAGACGCCGCGGTGGATCCGGTGCAGGCGACCTCGCCGCGCCCATGCCTCGACGGTCCGTGCGCTCACGCCGATTTCGATCAGCTGCGCTCTCCCCACGACCCCGTGCTGCCGCGTCGCCAGGCCGGCCAGCGCCATGTCCACGTGCCCAGACTTAGCTCCCATATATGAGGGCCAAGTGCCGGCACGCCCCGGGCTCTCCCCGTTGCTAGTGTCGAGACGTATGGCTGCTGAGACGATTTCGTTTGCCCGGGGGGCGCCTAGCGCCGACATCCTGCCGCGCGAGGCGCTGCGGGTGGCGGCGGCGCGGGCGCTGGAGAGCGACTGGGAAAAGGCGCTTTCTTACGGGACTGGGATCGGGCACCCGGGGCTCTGCGAGTGGATCGCGGAGCGGCATGGAGGGCTCAGTGCCGCCCAGGTGATGGTCGCCAACGGTTCGCTGGAGGCTGGGGCGATGTTGTTCGCGCACCTGCTCTCGGCCGGCGACCGGGTCGTCGTCGAGCAGCCGACCTACGACCGCACGCTGCTGCTCCTGCAGCAGCTGGGAGTCGAGCTGGTGCCGGTCTCGCTCGAGGCCGACGGTCTCAACCTCGGCGAGCTGGAAGCGGCGCTGGCGGCGGGGCCGATCAAGCTCGCTCACGTGATCCCCAACTCGCACAACCCGGCCGGCTGCACGCTCTCCAGCGAGAAGCGGCAGCGGCTGGTGGAGCTGGCTGCCGAGCACGGTTTTTGGATCTTCGAGGACGACCCCTATCGCGAGCTGCCCTTCGAGGGCGAGCCGCTGGAGACGATGCTCGCGCTCGACTCCGCCGACCGGGTCGTCCACGCCTCCTCCTTCTCGAAGACGGTCAGCCCCGGCGTCCGCGTCGGCTACCTGGCTGGTCCCGAGGCGGAGATCGCGAAGCTTGCCAAGCGCGCCAACGAGACCTACATCTCGCCGAACATGCTGGCCGAGTCGATCGTGCTCGAGCTCTGCCGCTCCGGCGCTCTGGACGAGAACATCGTCTTCGTCAAGGGCGAGCTGAAGGCGCGCCGCGACGCCCTGGTGACGGCACTGCGCGAGCAGATCCCCGAGGCGGAGTTCGTCATTCCCGACGGCGGCTACTTCCTCTGGCTCGACCTCGCGGCTGGCACCGACACGACGGCGCTGCTGGCCGAGTCCAAAGCGGAGGGCGTCTCCTTCGTCGCCGGCCCCGACTTCATGATCGAGGGTGGCGAGAACAGCTTGCGCCTCTCCTTCGCCCCGGTCCCGGCCGACCTGGCCGGGGAGGGCATCTCACGTATCGCCCGGGCGCTGGACCGTGTACGGGCCAGCTCGCCTGCCTGAGTCTCCGCGAGTCCGCTGATCAGGCAACGCCTGGGCTGATCCGGATTACCGGTCGGTCCGTATGGGAGCGTGTGAGAAGCATGGTTAAGCGGGAGAAAGCGGAGCGGCTGGCTGACGAGGAGCTGATGCCGCTGATCGCGGCCAAGGACCCCGAGGCCTTCGAGGTGTTCTTCGATCGTCACGGCGGCGCCGCCTACTCGCTCGCCTACCGGATCGTCGGCGAGCGGACCGGTGCCGAGGACGTGGTCCAGGAGGCCTTCATCTCGATCTGGCGCAGCGGCGCCCGCTTCGACCGGGCCCGCGGCAGCGTCCGCGCCTGGACGCTCAGCATTGTCCGCAACCGCGCGATCGACGTCCTGCGCAGCCGCGCCGGCAAAGCGCCGAAGCTGACCTTCGACGACGAGCTGGCGCTCGAGCAGCGGCCGTCCGACGACTCGACTGAGGACGAGGCGATGCGGCATGAGACCGCCGGCGAGGTCCGCGGTGCTCTGGGGACGCTGCCGGGCGATCAGGCCAAAGTGATCGAGCTCGCCTACTTTGGGGGCTTCAGCCACTCCGAGATTGCCGGAATGCTGGGGGTGCCGCTGGGGACCGTGAAGGGACGAATGCGGCTGGGTCTGGAGAAGATTCGCGGCGAGCTGGCGGAGGGACTGGCATGAGCGAGATGAACAACGGGCACGAGCGCTGGAGCGAGGAGCTGGCCGCCTACATGCTGGGCGCGCTGGAGCCGGCGGAGCTGGCGGCGTTCGAACAGCACCTCGAGGATTGCGATCGTTGCCGCGCCGAGGCGCGCTGGCTGGCGCCGGCGCTGCAGGCGGTGCCGGAGAGCGTCGAGCGGGTGGAGCTGCCGGCCGGGTTGCGGACGCGACTGATGGCCGAGGTGCAGGCCGAGGCGGAGCACCATGTCGGCGGCGCTCGGTCCGGGGGCGGCTGGCGCCGCCGTCTGGGCGATCTCTGGCGCGGCGAGGGTCGGCGCGGCCTGCGCCCCGCGATCGGCCTGGCGGCGCTTGCCCTGGTCGTCGCCGCGATCGCCGGCTACGTCGTCGGCAACGGCGGCTCGACCTCCCCGAACGGCGGCGGCCAGCTGACGGTCGAGTCCGGCCACGCTCCCGGCGTCGTCGCGACGATGGTCCGCGAAGGCCAGGGCGGCTCGCTGCACCTCAGGAACGTGCGCCCGATCCCCGACGGCAGGGTGCTGGAGGCCTGGGTTCAGCGCGGCGACAAGGTGACGCCGGTCCGCGCCCTCTTCGTCCCCGACCGCGAAGGACGGGCGACGACGACCGTCGCCAACATGGACGGCGTCGAAACGGTGATGGTCACCGTCGAGCCCGCCGGCGGCACCGAAGCTCCCACGTCAGCGCCGATCGTAACCATGCCCATTCCGGGTTAGGGAGCGAAAAGCAAGCCGGGCAAGGACGCAGGGAGCGTGGCGTGCTCCGCACGCGAGCGACCGAGGACGCCGCCAGGCGCCGCTTTGCAGCTCCCTAACTAGCGGCCGTAGCGGTCGGAGGAGAGGACGAGCTGCTCCGGGATCGCCGCACGAGGCGGCGGGGCCGGGTCGGCGCGGACCGAGACGGTCTCGGCGACGCTGCGACTGACCTCGTGCTTGCCCTCGGCGGAGCCGATCGTCACCCCTCCCCGTCGGAGGACTCGACCTTGCCCTCGAGGCCCGGGTACAGGCCGGCGTCCTTGAGGTAGTGGAGCAGCTCCTCGGCCTCGTTCTCGAAGCGCAGCACGGTCACGTCGGCGCCGACCTCGACGTCGGCGAGCAACGAGCCCTGCTCGCGCACGCCCTCGAGGATCGGGTGGCCGTGGGGGCAGGTGGTGGCGTCGCCGATTGCCGCCCGCATCCGCTCCTCGAGGACCGGGGACATCGCGTGCTCGATCCGCTCCGCCTCCTCGTGGACCTCGTCCCAGGGGATGCCGAGGACATCGGTGAGGAAGCGCTCGATCATGCGGTGGCGGCGAACGATGTAGCTCGCGTGCTGGCGGCCGGACTCGGTGAATTCGAGCGATTTGTCGGGCTTGCGCTCGACGTACCCGTCGGCGGTCAGGCGGCCGATCATCTCGTGCACGGTGGGCGGCGAGAGCTGCATCGCGCGGGCGATGTTGGCGCCGGTCATCGGCAGCCCGGCCTCCTCGATCCAGAACATGATCTCCAGGTACTCCTGCTCCGCGACGGTCGCGGTATCCGACGACAAGGCTGCTCCTTCGGCTCGATTCCGGGCGCGTTCGATACTAGCGACGGACCAGGGTCGAGACGACCGCCTCATAGAAGCCGTCGCCCATCGCCCCCTCGGTGACGACCGCGTTGCCCCAGGAGGCCAGCATCGAGCGCAATCCGGGGTCCCGCTCGGGCCCGTTGGCGACGACGTAGAAGGTGCCTACGGAGGCGGCGACCTCGAGGTCCTCGACCGAGTCGCCAACGGCGATGCAGTCGGCCGGGTCGTATCCGCGGGCGCGGGCGTGGGCGGCGACGGCGGCGGCCTTGCTGACCTGGCGGGGGACCAGGTGGTAGGCGTGGGTGCGGCCGTCGATCGCCGGCATCGGCCGGCCAATGGCGCCGTTGTCGAGCAGGCGCAGGTCGTCGTCACCGTGCTCGCCGAGCAGGGCGTTGGCCTCGTCGACGTCGACCTTGCCGCGGAAGAGATGGGAGTGAACGCGGCCGAGGTGCCAGGGGGAGTGGTACTCGAGCCGCCCCTCGAAGTGCTCGAAGAGCCGTCCCGGGACGCCACGGTCCTCGATCTGCTCGTAGATCGAGCCGCTTTCGTTGGGCTTCATCTCACCGGTCATCAGGGTCCTCTCGCCCTCGATCGCGAAGGCGCAGCCGGCCTCGTAGATGTAGGAGGCTTGGCCCATCAGCCGGGCCGCCTCGTGGACCTGCGGCTCGCGGCGGCCGGACATGATCACGACCTCGGCGCCGGCACGGGCGCAGGCCTCCAGCGCTCGCGCTTGGGCCAGCGAGAAGGCCCCCTCGGCGTCGTGAAACAGCGAGGCGCGGTCGCCGAGCAGGGTCCCGTCGAGGTCCGTGTAGACGCAGCGCAGCGGCACCGACCGAAGTCAATCAGAAGGGCAAGGCGGGCCCGCGCCGGCGCGGGCCGATGCCAGAATGCCGGCCGTGCGGGGAGAGCGGCGGCGAAATAGAGCGGCGGTGTTGCTGGCCGCCGTTGCTTCCGCGGTGCTGGTCGCGGCGGGCTGTGCGCTGCTGGTCGCCGGCGAAGCCAGGGTCAAGTCGATACCGGGTCTGGCGGTAGCCGTCTTCGGCACCTTCCTCACCTCGATGGCGATCGTCGCCGCTTTCTCGATCGAGGAAGGCTCGCGCTGGCCGACCCCGTGGGAGGCGCTCGACCAGGCTCACGTCCCCTCCTGGTTCGTGGTCGCGCTCGGCTCCGTCGTCACGGCGCTGCTCGCCGGGGCGCTTGACAGCTCCTTCCTCAGTGCCTTCAGCCTGACCCTGGCTCTGGCCGCCGTCCCACTCGGAACCTGGGGCCTCTGGGGGTTGATCTCGCTTTCGTCCGATCAGGGGCGTTGGGGGCTGGTGGTCGACCTGCTGGCGCAGTCGATCCTCGCCGCCGGTGAGGTCAAGCGAGCCCCCTGCCCCGACCTCGGTGAGATCGACACCGAGGATCACGTTCCCGCCAGCTTCGTCGCCGCGGGTCTGCCGCGGCTGCCGCGGCAGACCCGGGTGGCGATCGAAGAGGTGCCGGGGGTGCTGCGCGAATACGCCGATCGCCGCGACCTGGCGGCGATCGTCGGGGTCATCGAGGAGGTCCACGCCGGCGCCGACCGGGCCTTCGAGAAGGGCGGCTGGGCCGATTGCGAGCGCTACGCCAACAGCGTCGACACCCTCCTTCACGTGCAGCGCCAGGCCTTCGCCGAGCTGGCGAGCCGGGTCTTGACGGGACAGCTGGGTGACGCCACCGCACGGATCGCCCTGCGCCGGGCTGGAGAGGCCACGGTCGACGCCGCTGGCCGGGCACTGCGGGCGGGGCCGGCAGCGGCGGACGTCGCCCGGATGGAAGCCCTCGTGGCTCGCCACCTGATCGCCCTGTCTCGCCTCTCCGGAGCGGTGGCGGCAGAGGCGGAGGCGATCCTCCGCCACGGCGGCGCTGTGCCCGGCACTTTGGAGCGGAGCGCGGCACTGGCCCTGCGCACCACCTGCGTCGATCTGCAGCAGGCGATTCGCTGGGCGGTCGACTGCGACCCACCGGGGATGAAGATTCCCGCCGACCATGTCTGGCAGTCGGGCCTGGCCGACCCGGAGAGCGCTCTGGGCTGGCTCTGGAGCGCCGCCGAGTCTGCCACCGGCCCATATGGGGTCGGCCTCTACGCGGTCTGCGAAATCCTCACCGGCAGGAAGTTCCTCGACTCCTTCTGGGATGGGTTCGACGTCTTCACCGAGATCGAGCGGCGCCTCTACGGGGCCGGACCGGGAACGGTGCCGCCCGGCCTGGCCGCCGTCGAAGCGGCCGGCGGCTTGGCACGGGCCTCCCTCGAGCTGGCCGCGGCTCGGCTCAGCGTTCTGTCGCCGCGCCGGCCCGGTCATCCCCGCTTCGTCGGCGATCCGGTGGACCGGGACGATCGCCACGCCGCCTGCGAGCTCTTCCTCGCCGGCGGCGGCTTCGAACCCGCGGGCCGAGACCCCGTCGCGGACTTCGCCTGGCTGCTGAGCGATCGCCTCGAGGGCAGCCTCTGGACGCTTGCCTTCGACCAGCTGAGCCAGCTCCCCGATGCCGTCCTGGAGCCGCCGCTGGCGCCGTTGCACCGCCGCCCAGAGGCCTGTGCGCTCGCCCTCTGCCTACGCCTCGCACCACTGGCGGAGCCCCCGGAAGGGGACACGAGGGCTCTCGAAGAGTTCCTTGCGGCGCTGCCGACTTCGCTGCTGCGGCGCACCGCCGCCCTCGGGCTGGCGCTGACGGCTGGCCCCGACGCCGCACCCGGTCCCGATCGCTCGGCCTGGCAACGCCAGCTGGTCGAGGCGGCGCGCTTCGCCGGCCACGTCGTCCCTGGCCCGCTCCCCGGCCGCTCGGAGAGACCGCCGGCGGAGCCGGCGCGGCCAGTGTCGGTCGTCCCCGGCGATCTGGCCGGCAGTTCCTTCGAGAGCGCTCTGACGCGGCTCGCCGCCGAGTCGGAGCTGGCGGTGGACGTAATCCAGTGCGATCGGCGTTGGCTCGGCGAGTGGGCGGAGCTGCGGGCGGAGCTGGACGCCGCCCTGCTGGCGGCGTCGCTTCGCGGCCGGGCCCGGGTCCGCCGCGTGGTTCTATTCGATCTGCCCCGCGACGCGGCCGAGCTTTCGACCCGTCGCCACTACCGCTGGATGGAGTCGCTGACGACCGCGGTCGGATGCCTGCGCGGCGCCGAGCGAGAGGAGCCGTCCCCCTACGAGGTCGGGCGACTGGTCTTCCCCGGCGGCGTTGAGGACGCTCCCCTCCCCGCCGATCGGCTGGAGATTCGCCGCCAGGGAGGCGCCGGCAGCTCCGAGTTCGAGGCGCTCTGGGCGGGGCTGGTCCGGGATGCGGGCGCCAATCCCGCGCCTGGCCTGATCGAGCTTTAGCGGGAGCTGTGCGAGCTGGCGAGGCTGGCCAGGGGTGGACGCAGCCGCAGTCGCGGCGACTGGCGCGGCGCCGGGACGATCGAGCCGAGGCTGTCGGCTCCGTCGCCGAGGCTCTGGACGAGGGCGTCGAGGACGTCGCGGGACATCTCCGCGAGGCTTGCCAGCGCCTGGTGGGAGTTGCGCTTGCTGCCTAGGTCGACCTGGGCCATGGCCCCGATCCCAGTCCGCCTCCAGGCCTCGATCAGCATCCCGATCTCGACTCCGTAGCCGGTCGCGTAGGGGATCTGCGCCAGCAGCGGCCGGCGCGCCGCGCACTCGCCCGCCAGCGGTTGCCGAAAGGCGCCCAGCTCGGGCACCAGCAGCTCCAGCAGGGGCTTCGCGGTCAGCTCGGTGACGCGGCCGCCGCCATCCTCGATCTCCATCGCGTCGAGGGCGAGTGGCCGCCGGTAGAAGCCCTTGACGAACTCGACCCGCGGCGACTGCAGCAGCGGTCCGAGCAGGCCGGTGACGTAGTGGGGGCCGAAGTCGCGGACGTCGCCGTCGAGATAGACGACGATCTCGCCCTCGGCGACCGAGAGGGCGCGCCACATCGCATCGCCCTTGCCCAGCACCGGGCCGAACTCGGGCAGCAGCTCCGCCTCGTCGAAGACGCTGGCCCCGGCCTCGCGGGCGATCGTCGCGGTGCCGTCGGCGGAGCCGGCGTCGACGACGATCAGCTGGTCGACCAGGCCGAGCTCGCGCAAGTCGGCGATCGCACCGACCGTGGCCGCGATCGTCGCCGCCGTCTCGCGGGTCGGGACGCAGACCGTGATCGGCTCGCGCTTGAGCGCAAGGAGCGAGGTGATCTCGAACTGGGAGCGATCGAAGGTGGCTAGCATCGTCTTGGTTTGAAAATGGATTCCGAAGCCATGAACTCATCCCTGCTGAGGGGGCGGGGGGTGACGCTCGACACCAGCCGCCCCCTGGTCGTCGGGATCGTCAACGCGACCCCCGACTCCTTCTCCGACAGCGGTGACCGGACGCCGTCGGCCTGGATCGAGAACGCGCTCGCATGTTATGAGGCGGGGGCTGACGTGGTCGAGGTCGGAGGCGAATCGAACGTCTCCAACCGGCCGCCGGTGGCGGCTGCCGAGGAGATCGAGCGAGTGACGCCGGTGATCGCGGCTCTCAGCGCCGCCGGGGCCACGGTCACGGTCGACACCCACCGACCGGAGACGGCCGCGGCGGCGGTCGAGGCCGGGGCGGCCTTCGTCAACGACATCGACGGCCTACGCAACCCGGCGATGGTCGAGCTCTGCGCCGGGTCGGGCGTCGGCGTGATCCTGATGCACACCCAGACGCCGCCGAAGACTCCGCTCTGGGACGACGAGCTCTACCCGGCCGGAGTCATCGAGCATGTGATCGGTTTCTTCGAGGAGCGGCTGGCAGCGCTGGCGGCGGCCGGAATCGGCCGTGACCGGGTGGTGCTCGACGTCGGTCCCGACTTCGCGAAGACCCCCCACCAGACCGTTGCCGCCCTGCGGCGCCTCGACCGCCTCGCCCCACTCGGCTGTCCGCTGATGCTGGCGATCTCCCGCAAGGACTTCATCGGCGCCCTGACCGGGCGCAAGCCCCGGGACCGGGGGGCCGGCACGGCGGCGGCGCTGGCGGCCGGTTTGCGTCACGGCGCCCGCCTGCTGCGAGTTCACGACGTCGAGGCGACGGTCGACTTCCTCAGGGTCTGGGAGGCGCTCGAAGGCGAGGCGGAGGTACCGGTGGGGCTGCGGATCGGTGAAGAGGTGCGCCGTGAAGGAGCTGCCGCGCCGCCCGGCGCCGGGCCGGCGCGGGAGAGCGTCTGACCCCGCGCGGCGCCAGCCTCCTGAGCGCACCTTGGGCCGTGGCGATCGACCCGGCGCGCCGTGACGGCCGCATCGTCGCCGAGGCCACCGAGGAGGACATCGCCGCGAAGCCGGTGGCGCTGCCGAAGGCGCTGGCCCCCGGGTTGGTCGAGGCGCTGCGTCGGGCCGGGATCGAGTCGCTCTATACGCACCAGCTGGCCGCCTATGAGACCGCCGCTGGCTCCGACCTGGTGATCACCAGCGGCACCGCCTCGGGCAAGAGCCTCGCCTTCAACCTGCCGGTGCTGGACGGGATCGCCCGCCAGCCGAAGCGGCGGGCGCTCTACCTCTACCCGACCAAGGCGCTGGCCCAGGATCAGGCACGCAAGCTGCTGCAGCTGCGCCCGCCGGGCCTGCGCGAGGCGATCTACGACGGCGACACGCCGCGCGAGGAGCGGCCGCCGATCCGGCGCAAGAGCAACCTCGTCCTCACCAACCCGGACATGCTCCACGTCGGGATCCTGCCCCACCACAAGAGTTGGGGGGACTTCATCGCCAACCTCGGTTGGGTCGTCGTCGACGAGGCGCACACCTACCGCGGCGTCTTCGGCTCCCACGTCGCCAACGTGCTGCGGCGGCTGCGGCGGATCGCCCGCGCCTATGGGGCGGAGCCGCGCTTCCTGCTCGCCTCGGCGACGATCGCCAACCCGGTCGAGCTGGCCGAGCGGCTGGTCGGCACCGAGTTCGAGCTGATCGACGACGACGGGGCGCCTCGGGCGGGGCGCGAGGTGGCGATGTGGAACCCGCCGCTGATCGACAAGGCGACCGGGACGCGGCGCTCGGCGCTCTCGGAGGCGGCCGACCTGCTGGCCGAGCTGGTCAGCCAGGGGGTGCGGACGATCTGCTTCCTGAAAAGCCGGCGCGGGATCGAGCTGATCCAGCGCTTCGCCCGCGAAAACCTCGAGCGGCGCGGCAAGCCGGAGCTGGCGGCGCAAATCGCCCCCTACCGGGGCGGCTACACGCCGCAGCAACGGCGTGAGATCGAGGATCGGCTCAGCCGCGGCGAGCTGCTGGCGGTGGTCGCGACCGACGCGCTGGAGCTGGGGATCGACGTCGGCGAGCTCGACGCGGCGATCTGCGTCACCTTCCCCGGCACCGTCGCCAGCCTGCGGCAGATGTGGGGCCGGGCGGGGCGCCGCCAGCGCGGCCTCGCCGTCTACGTTGCCGGCCAGGACGCCCTCGACCAGTTCTTCTGCCGCCACCCGGAAGAGTTCCTCGGCCGGCCGGTCGAGGCGGCGATCCTCGACCATGGCAACGAGCAGATCGCCTCCCGACACCTGATCGCCGCCGCCTACGAGTTGCCGCTCACCGACGAGGACGACGAGATCTTCGGGCCGGAATGGAGGCCGCGGGCGGAACGGCTGGTCGCCGCCGGCGAGCTGCGCGGGACCGCGGGCAAGCTGCTGCCCCGGCGTTCGGAGTTCGTCGCCTCGCGGATCCCCCTGCGCTCTGCCTCGGCCGACTCGGTGGCGGTGATCGAGCGCGAGTCGGGGGAGATGCTCGGCCTGGTCGAGGCCGAGCGGGCCTTCACGACGGTCCATCCCGGTGCCGTCTACCTGCACCTCGGCCGCTCCTACGAGGTCGAGCGGCTCGACGTCGAGGAGCGGCGGGCGATCGTCTCCCGCTTCGACGGCGACTGGTACACGCGGCCGAAAAAGGAGACCGAGATCTACATCGAACGGCTGCGCGAGCAGCGGCAGGTGGCGGGCGTCGAGCTGCACTTCGGCGAGGTCTCGGTGACCGAGCAGGTGATCGCCTTCCAGCGGGTCTCGATCTCCGACCAGGAGCCGATCGACATCGTCGCCCTGGAGCTGCCCGAGCAGCAGTTCGTCACCCAGGCGCTCTGGTACGTGCTGCCGCAGCGGCTCAGCGGGGCGCTGCCGAGCGATGCCCTGCTCGGCTCCCTGCACGCCACCGAGCACGGCCAGATCGCGGTGCTGCCGCTGATCGCGATGTGCGACCGCTGGGACATCGGCGGCCTCTCGACCAACGTCCACTTCCAGACCGGCCGGGCGACGATCTTCATCTACGACGGCCACCCCGGCGGGGTCGGGATCACCCGGCGCGGCTACGACGAGTTCGAGCGCCTGCTCGGCGACGCCGAGCGGCTGATCGCCGAGTGCCCCTGCGAGGAAGGCTGCCCTTCCTGCGTGCAGAGCCCCAAGTGCGGCAACCTCAACGAACCGCTGCACAAGGCGGGGGCGCTGGAGCTGATGCGGACGATGCAGGCGGCGGGCTGACCTCACCCGGCTGGGAAGAGGCGGGCCATGATCAGGGCGGAGCGGAGCGAGCCGTCGGCGCGGCGGTAGTGGTCGCGGCGCAGGCCCTCGCGTTCGAAGCCGGTCGCTTCGTAGAGCCCGATCGCGGCCTCGTTGTCGGGGAAGACCTCGAGCTCGATCTTGTGGGCCTCGGGCGGTCGCGCCGCCAACGCCGCCTCGATCAGGAGGCGGCCGCCGCCCCTGCCGCGCCAGGCGGGCAGGATCCACATGCCGAGGGCGAGGACGCCCGCCGCGCCGGTCGGGTTGAGGCCGAGGGCGCCGGCGACCTCGCCGCCGTCGACCAGCGCGAACAGCAGGTTGCCCTGCCGGACCGAGCCCCGGAAGCGCTCGGCGAGCTCCTCGGCCGATGCCGGCGGCTGGGTCGCCAACCAGCGGTCTTCGTCGACGACGACCTTCATCCCGTGGGCGAGCGCCTCGCAGTCCTCGATCTCAGCCGGTCTCACCTCCACGCGATCGAGGATAGGTGGCGGTTCGAGGGGCGAGAGGCGGCTGCCTAAGATTGCCGTGATGTACGAGGAGTCGATCCGGGCCGAGTTCACCCACCAGACGGAGGCCTTCGCCAGCTCTCCGGCGATGAGCACCGCCGAGACGCTGGGCGTGCTCGTCGATCTGGTGCCGGCCGACCCGGAGGCCCGCTGGCTGGAGACGGCGAGCGGCCCGGGGTTGGTGGCGCGGGCGATAGCCGGACGCGTCGGCTCGGTGCAGGGAGTGGACCTGACGCCCTCGATGGTCGAGAAGGCGGCGGCGGAGGCCGAGGGTCTCTCCAACCTCGCCTTCGCGGTCGGCGACGCGACCGCCCTCGAGTTCGACGACGACAGCTTCGACGGTGCCGTCAACCGCTTCAGCCTCCATCACATCCCGGCCCCGGGGCGAGTGCTGGAGGAGATGGCACGGGTGGCGCGGCCAGGGGGTTGGGTGCTCGTCTCCGACCATCTCACCGACGCCGATGGCGATGCCGCCGCCTGGCACGCGGAGATCGAGCGGCTGCGCGATCCCTCGCACTGGGCCTGCCTGACCCGCGAGCGCTTGCTGGCAGCGGGCGAGGCGGCGGGCCTGGAGCTGGACGAGGAGCGGATCGTCCCGCTCGACCTCGACTTCGGCGAGTGGCTGAAGCGCGGCTCCGGCGGTTCGGGCGCCGCCGAGTTGATCGAGCGGCTGCTGGCCTCGCCGCCGGCGAGCGCCGAGAGCTTCCGCGTCGAGGGAGAGGGCGAGGCCCGCCGACTGCACCTGCACAGCTCGGTCACCCGCTGGCGCGTGCCGGGCTGAGCGTTTCCGCTTTTGTACGTGCCATAGGACGTACAAAGTCGGGAACGCTCGCGTCTTAGCCGGTCGGCGGCCAGAGTTCCCGCAGGGCGAGGACCGCGAAGGCGTGGGACCAGGCGAGCGGGGTGGTCGAGCGGGCGACGCCGGTGCGCGCGTCCACGCGCTCGGGGAGGGTGCCGGCGGGCGTCGCGGCGCGGCGCAGGTCGGCGAGGAGGCGGAGCGCAGCGCGGCGGTCGGTGCGGGCGAGGGCGGTGTGACCTGACCGGACATCCGCCCGCGCCAGTGCCGCGAAGGCCCAGGCGCTGCAGGCCGTCGGGGCGGTCCAGGGGTCGCGATCGGGCCAGTCGGCCGAGGGGACGATCCCGAGGCGACCGCCGCCGGCGAGCAGCCCTCGCAGCGAGGCGCGCGCCGCGGGGTAGAGGCCGGGGAGCACGAATGGGCGTACGGCCCAGGCGGCTGCCGAGTCGACGCCGGAGCCGGGATCGTGGGCGATCCGGTCGAGCCCACCCGGGCTCCCAAAGGCGCGGGAGATCCTTTCCGCGGCCGCACGTCGTTCGGCGCGCGAGTCGAGCGCCGTTGCGGCGATCGCGTTGCCGAGGTAGTCGCCGGCCCCTTTCTCTTGGTAATCCGCCGCTACGGCATCGCCCTCGTGGGGGGCAGTCGGGCGCGCGCCGCTCGTCAATCTCGCCTGCTCGGCGGCGATCGCTGCCCAACCCGCCGCGTCGCCCTGCGAAGCCCGGCCCGCCACCGGCGAGCCGTCACCGTGGAAGCGAGCGGCAGCACCGAGGTCGAGCCCGCGAAGGAAGCGCGCCGCGCGCCGCGCCTCGGCCGTGTGTCCGGCCGCCCGGAGGGCGAGCGCCGCCGTGGCGGCATCGCGCGGCCAGACGTAGGCCCAGCCGTCGCGGGCGCCGGCGGCTACGGCACCCGTGTGGCTGTCGGTCAGCGCCCGCAGGACGAGCAGCGAGCGTCCGTACATTCGTGCCGCCCAGGGTGGCGCGGCCGCGAGCGGGGGGGTCGCCAGCCAGCGCTTGTCCGACCGAGCCGCCGCCTTCAGCGCGGCTCGTGCCGTGGGTTCGTCGCAGCGGAGGTGCTCTTCCGTGCCCCCGTCCGCACGCGGCGGGAAGTGAATGCGCACCACCGCCGCGCGACCGCGCTGCTCCGCGCTCTCAGCTCTCCCGCCTGCCTCGCCGTCACCCGTGGTCACCCTCGTCAGGCAGGCGAGGGAGCTTTCGCCGGCCGCGTACGTCACGCTCGCTTTCAGCTCGCCGAAGCGGGCCGTCGTCACCAGCACGTTCGTGCCCGGCAGATACCTCTGCGTCACCGAATCCGCCCGCCAGAACGGCAGCGAGCGGCCGTCGCCGAGGCGCAGCCGCGGCACGATCGCCATCTCGGGAGCCACGGTTCCCGCCACCTGTCGTGCGGTGGGCACGGTCAGCAGCGCCGGGCCCGCCGGCGAAGGCCGTAGGTCGACGACGTCACCATAGGCGTCGACTGCCGCCGTCATCCCCCCGTCGCCGACCACGGCGGTGCCGAGGAACGGTGGCGGCAGGCCGGGGATGCCGGCAGGAGTTCGCGGGTCGGCATCCGAGCCGCCTGAGACCAGCACCAGCCAGGCCGCCGCGGCCGCGACCAGCACCAGTGCTGCGAGAGCCCGGGCCATGCCCCAATGCAATCAGCCCGATTCCGGCGCGGTCGCTAGCCTTCCCGTCCCGGGCGAGGTAGCTCAGTTGGTAGAGCACACGACTGAAAATCGTGGTGTCGTGGGTTCGATTCCCACCCTCGCCATCGAAGACGCGGGCCGAGGCGGGTAGTCAGCCGAATCTCCCAGCCGCAACCGCTTCAGGCAAGGTCTGCTTCGAGGAAGGGGATCGTCAGCCGCATCAGCCGCAGCCGCAGGCTCGCTTCACCGCGCAGCCCGCGCAGCAGTGCGACCGCGTCGGTGCTCTCGAGTCGGCCTCTCCGCAGTGCGGCCGCTCGCCTCAACAGCTCGGGGAGGGGGAGGGGGTCCGGCCCGATCATCGCCTCGACGTTTGCCAGGGCGTCGCGGACGACCTCGCTCCTCGTCTGGCCCAGGCGGCCGGCTCGAGCGTCGACCTTCCTCGCCAGCTCATCTGAAACGCGGACGGAAAGGCGGCGGCCCATCTCGGGATGGTAGGCGGAACTGGTCGTCCGGCACTGCTTCCACCTGTCTCCGAGACAACAAGCTGGCAGCGGATAAGATGGAGACATATGAGTGCAAAGGAGCTGGTCTTGGAACACGCTCCCGCCTGGACCGAGGAGCAGGCTCGGCGTGCTCTCTTGGCTGCCGAGGGCGTCGAGTCCGCCGAGGGGGAGAACCGCTCTGGCGTGCATCGCGCCCTGATGGAGCGCGCCGCCGCGTTGCGGGCTCGCCAGGCTGAGGTCGTCGATGCCGCCGCGCTGGTGCGCGAGGCACGCGACGAGCTGGAGCAGCGCCCCTCATAGCGACGAAGGTCGTCATCGACGCCAGCTTCTTCCTTGCGCTCGTCCTGCGGGAGCCGCACGCCGAGGCGGTGGCGGACCAGCTCGACAGTTGGGACGCCGAGAGCGCCGAGTTGCACGCGCCGCTGCTGAGCCAATACGAGGTCGCCAGCGCTCTGACTCGGCGGCGTGTGGCCGGCGATCTCTCGCCCGAGGATGCCGCCGAGGCTCTGGCGATCATCGACGGGCTCGGCGTCGCCTTCGACCCGGCTCCCGACAACGCCCGTGCCGTCGAGATCGCGGTCGAGCTGAAGCGCCACTCGGCCTACGACGCTGCCTACCTGGCGCTCGCGGAGCGCCTGGGAGCCGAGTTGTGGACCCTGGACGGACCGCTTGCCCGCAACGCTGGATCCCGCCACCGGGTCGTCCTGATCGACTGACAGGACCCGTAGGTTTCCGGCCTTGAACGACGAGGGCGGACAACTCGGGATCGCTGGCCGGGCGTTCTCCTGGCGTACTCTCGGCTCGGGTCAGCCGCTGCTCTTAGTCAATGGCTATGCGGCGACCGCGGCGGACTGGGACCCGACCTTCCTGGCCGGGCTCGTCGAGGGTTTCGAGGTGATCTGCCCCGACAACCGCGGCCTCGGCGGCTCCGAGCTGGGCGCTGCCGCCGAGCTGACGATCGACTCGATGGCCGCCGACCTGGAGGCGCTGCTCGACGAGCTCGCGATCGAGGCACTGCCAGTGGTCGGCTGGTCGATGGGGGGCTTCGTCGCGCAGCGGCTGGCGACCCGAGCCCCCGGGCGGGTCACGGCGCTGGGGCTGCTCGCAACCGACCCTGGCGGGGAGGAGGCGGTCCGCGCCGAGCCGGCGGTCTGGGACAGGCTGACCGACCACGAGGGAACGCCGCGCGAGCAGGCGACCCGGCTGATCGAACTGCTCTTCCCGGCGACGCTGGCGCCCGAGATCGATCGCGAGTTCGGCGAGCTGGTCGCCGCGGCGCGGGCGCAGCTCTCGCCGGCGGCCCTGCGGGCGCAGGAGGCGGCGATGGACGCTTGGCACTCGGCGGATCAGGTGCTGCCGGAATCGCCGCCGCCAACCCTGGTCCTGCACGGCGAGCGGGACGTCGTCATCCCGGCGCCCAACGCCGGTGCGCTGGCCACCCGCTGGGGGGGCGAGTGCGAGCTCTTCCCTGCCACCGGCCACGCCTTCATGGCGCAGGAGCCTCAGCGGGTCGCGACGCTGCTGCGCGAGTTCCTCATCTGAGCCGACCCGGCCGCCTGATATGAGCCACGGGTGCGCTCGCTGCCCCACGACCGACGCAAGCTTTTGGCGATCTACCTCGGCGGGGTGGTCGGGGCGCTGATCAGGGTCGGCCTCGCCCAGGCCGCCTCGGTCGGACCGGGCCAGTGGCCGTGGCCCACCTTCGCGGTAAACATGGTCGGGGCGTTCCTGCTCGGTTACTTCTTCGCGCTCTTCCGCGACCATCCCGAGGAGAGCCTGCACCACCCGTTCCTGGGGACCGGGATCTGCGGCACCCTGACCACCTTCTCGACGATGCAGCTGGAGCTCTTCGATCTGGTCGACGACGGCTACCTGGGTCTCGCCGCCGCCTATGCCGCCGTGACGATCGCGCTCGGCTATCTCTTCGTGCGCGCCGGGATCGCGCTGGAGCGGCAACCGCGGGAGGCGCGGTGAGCGTTCCGGCCTGGATCGCCGTGGGGCTGCTGGGCGGCGTCGCCGCCGCGGCTCGGTTCGCGATCGACGCTGAGATCGTCGGGCGGGCCCAGAGCGAGTTCCCGCTGGGGATCTTCGCGGTCAACGTCGGCGGGGCGCTGGCCCTGGGGGTCGTCGCCGGGGCGGCGCTGCACGGGGCGGCGCTGACGATCGTCGCCGGCGGCGGCATCGGCTCCTTCACCACCTTCTCGACCTGGATCCTCGACTCGCACCGGCTCGCGGCCACCCGCCGGGCCGATCTGGCCTGGCTCAACATCGGCCTCTCGGTCGCCTTCGGCTTCGCCGCCGTCGCCCTCGGCCACTGGCTCGGCTCACTGCTCTGATCGCCGTCCGCCGGCCGCTCTACCTTCAGTCGGGAGATGAGTGAGCCGACGCTCTTCCCGACTCCAGACCCGGTCGCACCGCCGCCTGACGACCTGCTCGCGCCGCTGCCCGAGGAGGGCTCGGAGATGCCTCCGGCTCGAGTCGCGCTCGGCGACCTCGAGGACGGTCAGCGGGTCGCCGGCGTCTACGCCGTCCGCGGCCGCGAGCTGCGCCGCAAGCGCAACGGCGAGCCCTGGTTGCGGCTGACGATCGGCGACGCCAGCGGCGGCGCCGAGGCGGTCTGCTGGGAGGGGGCGGAGGAGCTCTACGCGATCGCCGCCCCCGGCACCGCGATCCACCTCACGGGCCTCTTCGAGGTCAGCGATCGCTGGGGCGCCAAGGTGAAGCTGAGCGGCCTGCGCCCGGCCGAGCAGCACGAGTTCGACCCCGATGACCTGGCACCGCCCTCGGAGGCGTCGCTGGAGCTGCTCGAGGAGGACCTACGGGCCCTGCTGGCGACGATCCAGAACCCGCAGCTGAGTGCCCTGCTCGACTCCTTCTTCGCGCCGGGGAGCGAGGCCTGGGCCCGCTTCAGCGAGGCGCCGGCGGCGAAGGTCTACCACCAGGCCTACCGGCACGGGCTGCTCGAGCACACGCTCTCGGTCGCCCAGGCGGTCAGCGCCGCCGCCAACTTCTTCCCCGGCATCGACCGCGACGTCGCCGTCACCGGCGCCCTCCTCCACGACATCGGCAAGACAGAGGCCTACAACGACGATCCGCTGGCGATCGACCTCACCGACCTCGGCCGCCTTCAGGGCGAGATCCCGCTCGGCTACTACTTGGTCCGCCGCCGGATCGAGGACGTCGCCGGCTTCGACCCGCACCTCGCTCAGTGCGTCCTCCACATCATCCTCAGCCACCACGGCTCACTCGAACACGGCTCGCCGGTCGTCCCCGCCACCCGCGAGGCCGTCCTCGTCCACATGATCGACAACCTCGGCGGCCGGCTCGGCAGCTTCGACCGCCTCGAGCGCGAGCTCCCCGCCGGCGAGAGCTGGTCCCGCTTCGACCGGGCGCTATCCGGCTCGGCGTACTTCGCGCAGCGCGCCGCGGCTTAGAACTTCACGGTGCAGCGGCGGATCTTGCGGGCGTCGCCGTCGGCGTGCTCGATGCACTTGATCAGCCGCTTCGGGTTGCCGTTCTTCTGGGCAACGTGAAACGAGCGGCGGATCTGCCGCTGCACCTGCCGGTTGACGTCGTCGAAGGTCTTCGAGAGTTCGTCGATGCCGCTGCCGCCGAATGACTTCTCGAAGGTCTTGTTGGCGCTGTCGATCGCGTGATTGGTCGTGTTGAGGACCGGCTTGACGAGGAAGAAATAGGCCGCGGCAAGGATCCCGACGGTGACCAAAAGCCGGATGATGCCGGAGGTAAGGCTGCCGAAGAGGTTGCGCAGGATGTCCATGGGGACTGCCGGAGACTATCCTGCGCAACGTGGCCAAGGACACCGAGAAGCTGATCCGCCAGCTCTCGCTGATCTCCTTCCTGATGGCCCAGGGAAGGCCGGTTTCGGCCCTGGAGATCAAGCGCGAGGTGGAGGGGTACAGCGACATGAACGACGACGCCTTCGCGCGTCGTTTCTACGCCGACCGCGCGGAGTTGGAGAGCCTCGGCATCCAGCTCGGGGTCGAGAAGCCCGGCGAGGGGTTCTTCGAGGCGGAGCTGTACTCGCTGCCGCCGGAGAACTTCTACCTCGACCCGATCAAATTCTCCGACGAGGAGCTGGGGGCGCTGAGCACGGCGCTGCTGCTGCTCACCGACGGCGGCTTCGCCTACGCCGAGCCGCTTCGCCTCGCCCTGCAGCAGGTTGCCTGGGGCCACCCGAACCCGCTCAAGGAGGGCGAGCGGGCCCCGGTCGAGATGGCGATGACCGCCTCCGCCGGCGGCCGCGACCTCTCCCAGCGCCTCTCCAAGATCGAGACCGCGATCAGCCGCCGCAAGACGATCGAGTTCACCTACTTCACGATGGAGCGGGGCGAGACCGAGAAGCGCAAGGTCGACCCCTTCCACCTCGTCTTCCGCGGCGGCCAGTTCTATTTGATCGGGCTCTCGCACGAGCGCGAGGCGGTGCGCGTCTTCCGGCTCTCGCGGATCCAGGGAAAGGTCGGCTACGCCTCCAAGGCCGAGCACGACTTCTCGCCGCCCGAGGACTTCGACCGCCGCGACTACGGCAGCCGCGCCGACTGGCAGCTGGGGGAGACCCAAGGGACGGCGAAGATCTTCGTCCGCGAGCGGATCGCCTGGATGATCGAGCGCGACTTCGGCGACTACGGGACGCTGCGCAACGCCGTCAAGTCCGACGGCGCCCCCGGCAAGGGCCGCGTCTTCGAGACCAGCTACGCCTCCAGCCGCGAGCTGATCGCCTGGGTGCTGCGCTGGCGCCAGAACGCCGAGGTGCTCGCCCCCGAGGATCTGCGCGAGGAAGCGGAGAAGCGGGTCGGGCTGCTGCGCAACCGCCACGAGAACGGCTTCGAGCCGGCGGAGATCGTCGACCGGCCGCTGCGCGACACCACCCGTCGCCCCCGTTCCAACGGGCGCGGCGAGGCGGCGATCCGGCCCGAGCGCTTCGCCCGCCTGGTCACCCTCGCCGGGATGCTGATCGAAGCGGCCAAACGCGGCGAGCGCCTGCAGGTCGCCGACCTCCGCGAGCGCCTCGAACTGACCGACGAGGAGCTGCGCGAGGACGTCGAGCTGCTCAACGTCGTCAACTTCGGCGGCGGCACCTACGTCCTCTACGCCGAATTCATCGGCGGCGAGATCGAGGTCGACTCCGAGCCCTACGGCGACAACTTCGCCCGCCCGGCCCGCCTGCTGCCGCTGGAGGCGAAGGCGCTGATCGCCGCGATCGACCTGTTCGGCGACCACCTGCCGCAGACCGACCTGCAGAAGGCCCGCAAGAAGATCGTCAAGGCACTCGGCCACGACCCCTCCGAGGAGGGCCTCGAGATCGCTTCCGCCGGCAGCGGCGACGCCGTCGTGGCGCGGGTCATCAACGACGCGATCGCCGACAGCAAGGTGCTGGAGATCAAGTACTACAAGGAGAACGAGGACCAGTTCACCGATCGCGAGATCGAGCCCTACCGGCTCCAGAACGGCTCCGAGGGCTGGTACGTCGCCAGCTACGACCTCACCCGCGGCGGCGTCCGCCACTTCAAGCTCGACCGCATCAAGGAGGCGACGCTTTCCAAGAAGGGCTTCGAGCCCCGCGAGGAGGTCGAAGAGCTGGCCGGGGTCGAGGGCTGGATGACGCACGGCGAGGTGCCGACCGCCGACGTCGCCCGCGTCTGGGTCTCGCCCGAGCGGGCCCGCTGGCTGCGCGAGGAGCGGACCGTGGTCGAGGAGCTGGCCGACGGCGCCGTCGTCGTCGAGCTGCCCTACGCCGGCAAGCCCTGGCTTGTCCGGGAGATCCTCCGCGGCGCCGGCGACCTGGTCGTGCTCGAGCCTTCCGACGCCCGCGAGGCGATCGCCAAAGAGGTCTCCGGCTGAGCCTCGCGCCGGGTCACCCCGACGTCCTCAAGATCGTCGCCCCGAACCCGGGGCCGCTGACCCTGGAAGGGACGAACACCTACCTGTACGGGAGCGACCCCTGCGTCGTCATCGATCCCGGCGTCGAGGAGGAGTCGCACCTGGCGGCGATCCGGGCCGCCGCCGAGGAGCGCGGCGGCGTCGGCATGGTGCTGCTGACCCACTCGCACGAGGACCATTCCGGGGGCGCCGAGGCGTTCGGAGTCGAGGTGGTGGCGCCTGGCGGCGAGGAGCGCCACGGCGGCCTGCGCGCCCTCGCCACCCCCGGCCATGCCGCCGACCATGTCTGCTTCCTCAGCGACGACGGCGTCTGCTTCAGCGGCGACCTGGTGCTGGGGATCGGCTCGACGATCGTGCCGCCCGGCGGTGGCGCCCTGCGCGCCTTCCTGGACTCGCTGGCGCTGCTGCAGGCGGAGGAGGTCGACCTGATCGCCCCCGGCCACGGCCCCTGGATCACCGAGCCGGAGGCGAAGCTGGCCGAGTACGTCGAGCACCGGCTGATGCGCGAGCGCCGCCTCCTCACCGCCCTCGACAACGGCGAGCGCTCCCGCGCCGCCCTGCTCGCCCAGGCCTGGGACGACGTCCCGGTCGAGCTGTTGCCGATGGCGGCGATGGCGATGGACGCCCACCTCGAAAAGCTCGAGGAAGAAGGGCGGCTCTCAGGCGACGAGCTGATCGCCTAAGAGCCGGGTTACGCCTACTTCTCGGCGAGATAGCGCGCCAGCGCGAAGCCGCCGCCGGTGCCGAGCAGGCCGCTGGTGACGCTGCCGCCGACGGTGATCCGTCCCTTGGCGTCGACATAGAGCTGGGTGGCGAAGGCGCTGGACGGTCCGCCGAAGCCGGTGCGGACCGAGCCGCGGTGGCCGAAGGAGCGGTCGAAGGTGCCTTTCGGTTTCAGCCGCGCGAGCGTGAAGCTGGAGCGGCCGAGACCCTTGTTGTGCTTGCCGCGCACCGGCCTGGTCGAGTGGCCGGCGATGAGGATTCGTTCGCTGTCGTCGACGCCGATCGCGGCGAAGGAAACGCTCTTCGGGGCGATCACGTTGATGCGTCCGGTGCGGCCGAAGCTGGCGTCGAGGCCGCCGCTGTGGGTGAGCCGCATCACCAGCTGCTTCTTGCCGTTCTTGGCGCCGAGCAGGAGGATCTTGCCGGCGGGCGTGACCGTGGCGACCGGGGCACGGCTGAAGCCGACCGAACGGAAGCCCGCGAGGCCGAAGCCGGGGCGGAGGCTCCCTTCCGGCCCGAGCGCGGTCAGCAGCACTCCGGGACCGCGACTCCGGTATTCGCAGCCTGACTTGGTGAGGCCGACCGCCAGGACTCCGCCCGAGCGCAGCACGCTGGCGCCGCCGAAGGAGGCGAGGTCGGAGATTTCCCGCAGGCCGCCGACGCCGAAGCTCGGATCGGGTGCGCCGCTGCTGGTGAGGCGGGCGACGAAGCCGTTGGTGACGGTTTCGTCCTTGCGGCAGAAGCTGGCTTTGACCACCGCGGCGCCGGTCAGCACCGGGCGGTCCTGGCCGTCGACGGCAATGCTGCGGAGGCCGACCGAGGCGCCGGCGTAGCGGCCGCTCGGCACCAGGGGCGGCTGGATCCCGAGGTCGGTGATCACGACGCCTTCCTTGCCGAAGCCGCGGTCGATGGTCCCGTCGGCGCTGAACCGCATCACCGCGGCGGAGCTGAGCAGCGGGTCAGGCGTCGAGGAGGTTGGCTGCGGGCGGACGGTGCCGGCGAGGAGGACCCGCCCCTGCGAGTCGACGGCTGCGTCGCCGAGCACGAAGGTCATTCCGGCGGGCCGCTGCACGGTGACCGTGCCGCCGGCACCGAAGCTCCGGTCCATCTTTCCGTTGCGGAGCACGCGGACGATCCGGCTGCTGCCGGCGACGACCGTCTTGCCGCCCGGCGCCGGCGCCATCCTCAGCTGGCCCGCGTTGAACTGGAAGGGGAGGGTGTATTTGACGCCGACGGCGCCGGCATTCTCGGGTGGGAAGCCGAGCAGCACCTTGCCGTCTCCGCTGAAGCTCGGGTCGAGCCGCCCGGCGAGGGCCCGCCCGCCGCCGCTCTTGGCCATTGCCGGACCAGCCGCCAGCACGGCACCGAGGGCGAGCACGCAGGCCAGCACCGGCACCGCCCTCCAGGCACGACTCCAGTTGCGCTTTCCCCTGCTCATCGCATCTACCCCCGTTCTAGCTTCCGGTCAGCCGCAAGAACCGCCGAGTGTTCCAGAAGTAGCGGTCTGAATCGCTGACGTGGTGTGAGTCGGGACCCCGGGCCTCCTCAGCAGACTTCCTGGCTACCCAGCCAACTGGCAAACTCTCCGCATGGGTAGGCGGCGCAAACGAGGCTCGGTGCACAGTGCGGCGCAGGTGGGGCTCGTCCTCGGCGCCGCCGGGACCGGGCTCGCGGCCGCCACCACCGCGGCCGCCTGGCACTGGCTGGCGCGCCGGCCGCTGCCGCAGGTGGAGGGCGAGATCGAGCTCGACGGGCTCGAGGGGCGGGTGCGGGTGCGCCGCGACCGCTGGGGGGTTCCCCACGTCGAGGCCGACGCCGCCGACGACCTCTACTTCGCCCAGGGGTTCGTGCACGGCCAGGACCGGCTCTGGCAGATGGACTTCTACCGCCGCGTCGTGCAGGGCCGGGTCTCGGAGATGGCCGGCCCGGAGGGCCTGCCGATCGACCGGCTCGTCCGCACCTTCGGGATCCGCCGCGTCGCCGAACGCGAGGAGGCCGCCCTCGACCCGCGACTGCGGGCGCTGCTGGAGCGCTTCTGCGCCGGCGTCAACGCCGCCGCGGCGAGCGCCAGGGCGATGCCGTTCGAGATGCAGCTGCTGCGGCTCGGCTTCGAGCCCTGGCGCCCGGTCGACATCCTCAGCCTCGGCAAGCTGCTCGCCTTCGGGCTCTCGACCAACTGGGAGCGGGAGCTGCTGCGGGCCGACATGGTGCGGATGTTGGGGCCGGAGCTGACCGCCAAGCTCGACCCGACCTATCCCGCCGACAACCCGGTCGTCAGCCAGGAAGCCTGGTCCGGCGACGGCCTCGCGATCGTCGAGCAGATCGACGCGGTGCGGCGCTCGCTGGGGCTGGCGGCGGAGGCGAGCGGCTCCAACAACTGGGCCGTCAGCGGCGCCCTCAGTGCCACTGGCACGCCGCTGATCGCCGGCGACCCGCACCTGCCCCCGAGCATGCCCGGCATCTGGTACCAGGTCGGCCTCAGCCACGGCGGCCGCAGCGTCCGCGGCGCCTCGATGCCGGGGATGCCGGGCGTCTACATGGGCCAGAACGACGACGTCTGCTGGACCTTCACCAACGTGATGGCCGACGTCGAGGACCTCTTCATCGAGCGGCTCGACGGGGACCGCTACCTGTTCGAAGAGGAGTGGCGGCCGCTGGAGATCGTTCGCGAGGAGATCGAGGTGAAGGGCCGCGAGGCGCCCGAGGTGCTCGATGTGCGGATCACCCACCACGGGCCGATCGTCAACCAGGCGCTCGGTGCCGACGAGGCCGAGCCGCTGGCGCTCTCCTGGCTGGCCCTGCGCGAACCGACCGCCTTCACCGGCATGTTCGAGCTGCTCGAGATCTCCTCCGGCCCGGAGCTGGTCGAGAAGCTGAGCGGCCACACGGCGCCGGCCTCGAACCTGATCTGGGCCGACCGCCACGGCTCGATCGGCTACAAGCTGATCGGCCGCCTGCCGCGGCGGCGCGGCAACTGCCCCGACCTGCCGAAGCCGGGCTGGACCGGCGAGCACGAGTGGGAGGGAACGCTCACCTATGAGGAGCTGCCGGAGGTCGTCGACCCCGAGAGCGGCTACCTGGTCACCGCCAACAACCGCATCGTCGGCGACGAGTACCCGCACCACATCACTAGCGAGTGGCTCGACGGCTTCCGCGCCAAGCGGATCGAGCAGCTCTTGGCCGAGAGCGACGAGCACGACATCGAGAGCTTCGAGGCGATGCAGTCCGACAACCTCTCGCTGCCGGGGATCGAGGCGGCGCGGCGGCTGGCCCGGCTGCACCCGCGCGGCCAGCGCGAGATCAGCGCCCTCGAGCGGCTGCGCAGCTGGGACGGCCGGCTCGACCCGGAGACGATCGCCGGGACGATCTACCAGGCCTTCATCCTCCGCCTCGCCCGTGAGGTGGCGCGGGCGGCGATCGGCGACCGCGACCTTTGCGAGCGCTACCTCGACCGCGCCGACAACGGCTTCACCCCGCACACCACCTCGCCCTGGCGCTGGCACTCGCACCTGATGAAGCTCTGGGAGGAGGGCGACGAGGGGCTGATCGGCCGGCCCTGGGACGAGCTGGTCCTGGAGGCGCTGGCCGGCGCCCTCGACGACCTCGGCGAGCGCTTCGGCCCCGACCCCGAGGCCTGGCGCTGGGGCCGCGTCCACGAGATGGAGTTCCCGCATCCGCTCGGCGACGCCAACCCGCTGCTGCGGCGCCTGCTCAACCGGCGGCTGCGGGCGGGCGGGGCGCAGGAGACGGTCAGCCAGATCGCCTACGACCCCAACGACCCCTACCGCGCCGTCTGGGCGCCGAGCTGGCGGATGGTCGCCGACCCCACCGATCCCGGCCGCTCGCGCTGGCAGATGTTCACTGGCCAGTCCGGCCACCCCGCCAGCCCCCACTACGACGACCTCCAGCCCGACTGGCTCGAGGGTCGCACCCAGCCGATGCGCGGCGAGGGCCCGTGGCGAGAGCTGCGGCTGGCGCCGCCCGCTTAGCGCTGCGTACTTTTCCCGGCCTATAGCGACGGAAAAGTCGACAGCGCAACTCTCGGCGGGTCGGCCGGGTTCGGGGAGCATCGGAACCGCTCGCCTGAAGATCGCTCTCGTCGCCGCGCTGGCGCTGACCGCGCTCGCCGCGCCCAGCGCTGCGCAGGCGTTGCCGCGCGGCTTCTTCGGGATTGTCCCGCAGACGGAATTGCGGGCCGCCGACTTCAGCCGCATGCGCGTGGGCGGTGTCGAGACGATCCGGGTGCCGGTCTCCTGGGGCGCGGTGCAGAGCTCGCCGCGGGGCGGTTACGACTGGAACGGGCTCGACGCCACGGTCGAGGCGGCCGCGAAGGAGCGGATCGAAGTGCTGCCCTTCCTCTACTCGACCCCGCACTGGGTCTCCGGCGACGGACGCCGGCTGCCGGTCGACGGCGCTCGCCAGCGACGCGCCTGGAGCGAATTCGTCAGCGCCGCGGTCGAACGCTACGGCAGCCGCGGCAGCTTCTGGAGCGAGCACGGGCCGAGCTCCCGGTACCCCGTGCCGCGGCTGCCGATCCGGGCCTGGCAGATCTGGAACGAGGAGAACTTCTTCTACTTCACGCGGCCGGCCTCACCGGGGCGCTACGCGCGGCTGCTGGCGGTCTCCCATCGGGCGATCCATCGCGCCGACCCGCGAGCCGACCTCGTCATCGGCGGTCTCTTCGGCGAGCCGCGGGGGCGGGCGCCGCAGGCGATCAGCGCCGCCGAGTTCCTCGACCGGCTCTACCGCGTGCCCGGCGTCAAGGCGAACTTCGACGCCGTCGCCCTGCACCCGTACGCGGCCGACACGGCGGCGCTGGCGGCGCTGGTCGAGCAGGTGCGCACGACGATGCTGCGCCACGGCGATCGGCGCGCGGGGATGTACCTGACCGAGGTCGGCTGGGGCTCGCAGGACGATCCCGCCGTGGTCGCCTTCGAGGTCGGGCGCAGCGGGCAGGCGCGCGAACTGCGTTCCGCCTACCGCTACCTGGTCGCCAACCGCCAGCGGCTCAATCTCCAGCAGGTCGACTGGTTCACCTGGAAGGACGCGCCGGGACTCTGCAACTTCTGCGACTCGACCGGGCTCTTCCACGCCGGCACCGGCTTCCGGGCGAAGCCGGCCTGGCACGCCTTCATCCAAATCGCCCGCTGAGGGCGTGCCGTGCCGGGCGAGGGAGCCGGCGCGGCGCGCCCTCATGGCGTGCTCGGCTCAGACCGGCTCCAGCGAGAGCGAGCCGTTGGCCTCGGAGACGGCGCTGACCAGCTCGACGATCTCCGGCGCCGCCTTCTCGGGCGAGCCGCAGTCGAAGGGCGGGTCGGGGTCGTACTCGATGCCGAGCTGGACCGCCTGAGCCACCTCCGGGCCGGCCTCGATCGAGACCAGGTGCAGGGCCATGTCGATTCCGGCGGTGACGCCGGCCGCGGTCAGCAGCTTGCCGTCCTCGACCCAGCGGCCGCCGACCGGCTCGGCGCCGAAGCGGGGGAGGGCGTCGACCAACTGCCAGTTGGTGGTCGCCCGCTTGCCCTCGAGCAGGCCGGCGGCGCCGAGGATCAGGGCCCCGGTGCAGACCGATGCGGTCCATTTGGTGCCCTGGTCGACCGCGCGCAGCCAAGCGAGCGTCTCCTCGTCGTGCATTTCGGCGCGGCTGCCGATTCCGCCCGGCACCAGCACCAGGTCCGGCTCGCCCGCCTCGGCAAGGCTGGCATCGGCAACCAGGCCGAGCCCGCCTTCGCTGCGCACCGCGCCCGCCTGCTTGGCGACGAAGCGGACGTTCCAGCCCGGCACGTTGCGCATCACTTCGTAGGGCCCGGCGGCGTCGAGGACGGCCAGCTTGTCGTAGATGAGGATTGCGATGTCCATGGGAGAGATGTTGGCGCCACCGTGTGCACCGCGCCAGTGGCAGGATTGCCAATGTCCGATAGATTTCTGCCATGACCTCAGCCAGGCGCGACAGTGGCAAGGACGGTCGACACCGAGTCGTCGCCCTCTGCCTCGACGGCCTCGTCGCCTTCGATCTGACCGCGCCCGCACAGGCCTTCGCCCTCGCTGCGGCCCCGGACGGCTCGCCCCACTACGAGTTCTCGACCTGCTCGCTGGACGGCGGGCCGGTGCGGACGACCAGCGGCTTCGGGATCACCCCGCAGGCGGGGCTGCGGGCGCTGGCCGCGGCCGACACCATTGTCGTCCCGGGTTACGCGACACTGCTGGAGCCGCCGCCGGAACCGGCGCTGGCGGCGCTGCGTCGTGCCGCCGACCGTGGCGCCCGGATGCTCTCGGTCTGCACCGGCTCCTTCGCGCTCGCCCACGCCGGTCTGCTCGACGGTCGCCGCGCCGCCACCCACTGGGCCTGGGCGGGGGAGATGGCGAGCCGCTTCCCGGCAGTCGAGGTCGACGCGGCGGCGCTCTTCGTCGACGAAGGCGAGGTGCTGACCTCGGCCGGGCTCAGTGCCGGGATCGACCTCAGCCTCTACGCGATCCGCAAGGATCACGGCGCCGCCTGTGGCGAGCGGGTCGCCCGCCACATGGTCGCGCCGCCCCACCGCGAAGGCGGCCAGGCGCAGTTCATCGAGCGCCCGGCACCACCGCCGAGCGGCTCGCTGGAGACGACCCGCGGCTGGGCGGCCGAGCGGCTCGAGCAGCCGCTCGACGTCGCCGCGATGGCCGCCCACGCCGGCGTCAGCCCCCGCACTTTCGCCCGCCGCTTCCGCGAGGAGACCGGGACGACGCCGCTGCAGTGGCTGCTCGGGCAGCGGGTGCTGGAGGCGCGCCGCCTGCTCGAGGAGTCCGATCTGCCGGTCGAGGCGATCGCCTGGCGCTGCGGCTTCGGCACCGCCGCCTCGCTGCGCGACCACTTCCGCCGCGCCACGGCGACGACGCCGACTGCCTACCGGCGGGCCTTCAGTCCCAGACGGCCTGGGGCAGGTTCTCGAGAATCGCCCGGTCGGCGGTGACCAGGGGCACGTCGGCAACGATCGCCTGGGCGGCGATCAGGCGATCGAATGGGTCGCGGGTCCAGGTGAGGTCGATTGCGGCGGCGATCAGGTCCGCGACCGATGCGTCGGCGACGGCCAGCCCGATGCTTCTCCCGAGCGCCGCGAGGGGCGCGGAAGCCGGCTCGTTCACGCGCCCCACTTCGAACAGGTAGGTCAGCTCGAGTTCGACGACGGGCGAGAACCGCGCCGGCTGGGTCGCCAGAAGCTCGCGCGCCCGGGCGGGGATGCGGCGATCCGCTCCCTCGTACAGCCAGCCGACCACATGGGTATCAAGAAGGATCAGGGTTCCACTCCGAGGACCAGTCGATGTGGATCAGCTCATCCGGGTCACCGACGATGAACCCTTCGCGCCGAGGCAGCCGGTCCCAGAAGGAGACCTCCTCCTTCGGCGCGATCACCAAGACCTTGTCGTTGCGCTTGATCTCCAATGGCTGCCCGGTCGCGAGGACCTCGTCAAGCAGCCGGTAGACGTTGGAACGGAGCTGGGATGCGCTGATGGCCATGAGCCCTTCTCTTTTCGTACGTACGTAGTGGGGGAGAGCCATACGTACGATAGCGGTAGCTCTGGTCGCATTCATCGGCAGCGACGCTAGCGGCCCTCGATTCACCTGTTGCGCGCAGCCTGTGCCAATTTGGTGCCATCGGTCGCTTAGAGTCGTGCCGTGAGCCGCCGCGACCAGATCAAGCTCAGCGACGAGGAGCTGCTGCGGCTGCTGGACGGGGAGCGGATCGCCGTGGTCTCCAGCCTCGGCCCGCGCGGGTGGCCGCACTCGATGCCGCTCTGGTTCGTCCCCCGCGAGGGGGAGATCTGGATCTGGACCTACGCGAAGTCCCAGAAGGTCCGCAACCTCGAACGCGACCCGCGGGCGACGGTCCTGATCGAGAGCGGCCACGAGTACGGCGAGCTGCGCGGGGCGATGATCGAGGCCGAGGCGGAGCTGCATCGCGATTTCGAGACCGTGATCGGCTTCGCCGAGAAGCTGACCCTGCGATATGCCGCGGGCATCTCCTCGGTCGAGGGAGACGCCAAGGCGGCCCTGGAAGCGCAGGCGCCGAAGCGGGTGGCAATCCACTTCAAGCCGGTGCGGACGGCGACCTGGGACCACCGCAAGCTCGGCGGCACCTACTGAGCGAATGACAGCTTCGCTACATCCGGCCGCCGGCCGTGTTGCAGAGTGACCCGCTCGCTACCTTTCCCTGCTCGATGAACCGCCGCCCAGTCGTCTCACTCGCCCTCGCCGCCCTGGTCGCGGTCGTCTTCGTCGGCTTCGTCGCCCCGTCGGGCGAGGCGACTCCGGCGCAGCTGCTGCCGAAACCGCCGAAGGAATTCTTCGGGGTCGGCCCGCAGACGACGCTCACTGACGAAGACGCCGCCTACATGAAGGCCGGTGGGATCGAAACCGTGCGCTGGCCGGTCTCCTGGGCGGGCGTGCAGCCGACCAAGAACGGCGGCTACAACTGGGAATCGATCGACGGCGTCGTCGCCACCGCGGCCCGCCACGGCCTGCGGATCCTGCCCTTCCTCTACAGCACCCCGCGCTGGATCTCCCACAAGCCGACGAAACTGCCGATCGACAACGCCACCGCCCGCTCGGCCTGGGCCGCCTTCCTGACGGCGGCGGTGAAGCGCTACGGGCCCGGCGGCGAATTCTGGGTCCAGCACTCGCCGGGCGTCGTCCAGTACGAAACCCCGATCAGCCGGCCGCTGCCGATCCGCACCTGGCAGGTCTGGAACGAGGCCAACTTCTTCTACTTCGCCTACCCGGTCTCGCCGCAGCGCTACGCGCGGCTGCTGAAGATCTCCAGCCCGGCGATCAAAGCCGCCGACCCCGGCGCCAAAGTCATCCTCACCGGCCTCTTCGGCGAACCGACCGCGGGCGGCTCGCGGGGGATGCCGGCCTCGCAGTTCCTCGAACAGCTCTACCGGGTGCCGGGGATCAAGTCCTACTTCGATGGCATCGCCCTGCACCCCTACGCGGTCGACGCGGAAACGCTCGAAGAACTGGTCGAAGCGCTGCATGAAGTGACGGTCGAAAACCATGACCGCGTGCCGCTCTATATCACCGAGATGGGCTGGGGCTCCCAGAACGACTTCAACGTGGTCGCCTTCGAGCAGGGGATCCAGGGCCAGGTGACGCAGCTCAAGGCCGCCTACGGCTACCTGCTGGAAAACCGCAACAAGCTCGACCTCAAGCAGGTCTACTGGTTCTCCTGGAAGGACCTGCCGGAATCCTGCAGCTTCTGCGACTCGGTGGGCCTCTTCCGCCAGGGCCCGAAGTTCAAGGCCAAGCCCGCCTGGCACGCCTTCATCGGACTGACCGGCGGCCGCGCCCGTCCTTAGGCCCGCCCGGGGACCTAGCCGGCCCGGTGCGGCAGCACCGCGACGATCAGCTTCGGCGCCGCCGCCGGCGCAAACCCGTCCCCTGCCGCGATCTCCGCGGCGAAGCTCGATGAGTGGCGAATCCGCCGCACGAAGCCGGCCCGGCAGCCCTCGCCGAGCCTGACACTGCCGTTGGGGCGACCGCCCCGGCGCAGCTTCACCAGCTCGCCGGCGCGCCCGGCGCAGGGAGTCAGACGGACGCTGAGGAGGACCCGGGCTCCACGCCGCACCGGTGAGCGGTCCGCCTCGAGTGCCAGGGCGGCGCGGCGCGGGCGGTTCTGCCCCGGCCCAGGGCCATCGTCGCCCTTGGATCCGGGGGACATGGCGCTGCCGCCACCACCACTTTCGCCACCGCCGGACGGCAGCGGGGTTGGGCAGGCGGCCGATGGCGACCCTGCCAGCCGCAGCACTTCGCCGCCCTCGGTGACCACGTAGACCCGGCTGGCGGCGTCTTCGCCGAAGGAGACCGGGCTGCTGACCTCGAGGCCGGTCCAGCAGTCGTCGCCGGCCAGCGCTTCGCCGGCAGCTGGCAGGCGCAGCGAGCGGATCGCGCCGCTGCAGAGGTCGGCGTAGAGGTAGTGGCCGAAGAGCTCGCCGAGGGCGTGGTCGCGGACGACGTAGCCGCCGATCACCGCGCAGCGGCTGGCGCCGCCGGGCACGTCGGCCTCTTTGTCGTGCGGGTAGTCGAAGACGGGCTCGACGAAGTCGCTGGCCTGGCTGCCGGCGCAGCCTTCGTCGGTCCCCGGCCCGCCGAGGAAGCCCTCGCGGCAGTTCCAGCCGTAGTTGGCGCCGCTGCCGCCGACCTGGCCGGGCCCGGGGCTGCGAGCCAGGTCGATCTCCTCGCGGGCAACCTGGCCGACGTCGCCGATCACCATGTCGCCGCTTTCGCGGTCGAAGGAGAAGCGGAAGGGGTTGCGGAGGCCGTAGCTCCAGATCGACGGCGTCGCCCCCGGCGAGGGGGCGACCCGGAGGATCTTGCCGAGCAGGCTGCCGAGGTTCTGGGCGTTATGGAGTTCGTCGTTGCCGCCGCCGCCGTCGCCGGTCGAGGAGTAGAGCATCCCGTCGGGGCCAAACTGCAGCTGGCCGCCATTGTGGTTGGCCTGCTGGGAGTGGGGGACGCTGAAGACCGGCGCCAGCGTCGCCAGGTTCGCCGTTTCCCGATCCGGCGCCGCGGTCAGCTCGTCCACGTGGATCGTCCCGGTTTCGTCGTTGGCGTACTGGACGAAGATGTGGCCGCTGCTGTCGAAGTCCGGTGCCGGCGCCACCGACATCAGGCCGCGCTCGCCCTGGCAGGAGCCTTTGCATTCGACTTTGGAGCTGAGGTCGACGAACGGGTGGGCGAGGCCGCCGACGAGCAGCTGGATCTTCCCTTCGCGTTCGCTGACGAAGAGCCGGTTGGCGTCGCCGGGATCGGAGGTGACGTAGGTCGGCTGGTCGAACCGCCCGACCGGTTCGAGGCTGAGGGCGTGGGCGCTGCCTGCCGCGAGCAGCAGCAGCAGGCATGCCATGGCGGTGGCGCGGCCGAGCATCCCCTGGGTAGTACCACGCCGGGCCGCTCGCCAATCTCCGCGGCGGCCCCGCCGTGGACGGGTGTTGCCGATCTGCGCCTGGATAGGGTTCGCGCGGTGATCGCGCGCAGCAGCGGCGGGGGCCGACCGTGAATCCGGCCGAGAGAGCCGCCGCCATCTGGATGCAGCCGCGCGTACGGCTCCTCGCCACTCTGCTCGGCTTCGCGGCGGTGACGGTCGCCACCTGCCTGATCGCCCACCCGCGGATGTTCGGCAGCTTCGCGACCTACGACGACGAGGGCTACATGCTCACGGCCCTTAAGGCGTTCGTGAACCACGGGCACCTCTACGACGACGTCTTCACCCAGTACGGGCCCTTCTACTACGAGGCCTGGGGCGGGCTCTTCTCGCTGCTCGGCCTGACCGTCAATCATGACAACGGCCGCACCGTGACGATGGTCGCCTGGCTGCTCTCCAGCCTGCTGCTCGGCTTGGCGACGATGCGGATCAGCCGCAGCCTCCTGCTCGGCCTGGCGACCCAGACGCTCGTCTTCACGGCGCTCGGCGTCCTCACCAACGAGCCGATGCACCCGGTCGGGATCGTCGCCCTGCTGCTGGCGGTGATCGTCGGCATCGCCGCTTTCGTCTCCGAGCGGCCCTCGCCCCGGGCGATGGCGCTGCTCGGCGCCGCCGTCGCGGCCCTGGTCCTGGTCAAGATCAACGTCGGCTTCTTCGCCCTCGCCTCGCTCGCCTTCGCCTGCGTGGTCAGCTATCCGGTCCTCGCCGCGCGGCGCTGGCTGCGCCCGGTCGCGGAGCTGATCTTCGTCGCGATCCCGATCGTGCTGATGATGAGCAAGTTCGGCGAAGGCTGGGCCCGCCACTACGCGACCCACGTGGCGATCGCCGCCCTCGCGGTGGTCGTGGCGCTGCGGGCGCGGGAGGTGGAGCGGCGCCCCGGCAGCGAGCTGCCCTGGCTGATCGGCGGCTTCCTGGTCCTCGCCGCCGCGTCCTGCCTGGCGATCCTCGCCGTCGGCACCAGCCCCCACGGGCTCATCGACGGCGTCATCACCCAACCGTTGCGCCAGTCCGACGCCTTCACGATCCCGATGCAGATGGCCCGCCGCGGCTACGCGCTCGACCTGATCGCGCTCGGGGCCGCCGTCGCCTACTGGTACTCGCAGCGGCGCGGCGGCCGCAGCGAGAGCCCGGCCTGGCTTGCGATCACCGGATTGTTCAGTCTCGGCGTCGGCGTCGTCATGGCGCTCTCGGTCAACGGCACGGCGCTGCCCTGGGACGCCAACAGCTTCGCCAGCTACCAGCAGAGCATGCTCTGCTTCGCCTGGGTGGCCCTGATCGCGGCGCCCCCCGGCTCCTCGCCCGCGGCCGCCTTCGCGCGGCTGCTGCTGCCGCTGCTGGCGGTCTTGCAGGCGCTGCACGCCTACCCAGTGGCGGGCAGCCAGACGCTTCTCGCCGCCTTCCTGCTGGTCCCGGTCGGCGCCCTCTGCATCGCCAACGGCGTCCGCGGCATTGCCGCGGCGATCGGCGATGGCCCAGATCGCGTCGCTCTGGCCGGCTTCGGCTGCCTCGCCGCCATCGTCCTGCTCTGGTTCGTCGCCAACGCCAACCTGCGCGAACCGCTGCGCAGCGCCCCCGCCGCCTACGACGCCGGCGTCGCCCTCGATCTGCCGGGCTCGCACTCGATCCACCTCGGCGAAGAAGAAGTGGCGCTGTACGAGGGGGTGACGGCGCAACTCGACCGCAACTGCCGGGCGATCGTGATGGAACCGGGGATGGACAGCTTCTACCTCTGGACCGAACAGGAACCGCCGTCCTTTACGGCGACCGGCTGGGTGACGCTGTTCGACGAAACCCACCAGCGGCGGGTGATCGAAGACACCCGCGGGATCGCCGGCCTCTGCCTGCTCCGCAACCGGGCGCTTGCCTCCGGTTGGGGCGAATTGCCCGGCCCGCTGGTGAGTTATCTCGAAGAAGGCTTCCAGCCGCTGGCTAAGGTCGGCGACTACGAACTGCTGAAGCGCCCCGGCGTCTACCGATGAGCACCTGGATCTTCACCCCCATCTACCACGACGTTCGCTCCTTCCGGATCCTCCGGGAGCGGCTGCTGGAGGAGCTGGCCGCATCGCCGGCGACGCCGGAGGGGCCGGTCCGCTTCGTCGCCATCGACGACAGCGCCGGCCAGGACCCCGAGGTGGACGGGCTCGCCGAGTTCGGCGACGTCACGGTCCTGCGCCCGCCCTTCAACCTCGGCCACCAGCGTGGCCTCGTCTTCGCGCTCCGCAAGACCCTGCCCTACATCGCCGACGAGGACGCCGTGATCACCCTCGACGCCGACGGCGAGGACCGGCCCGAGGACCTGCCGCGGCTGCTCACCGAGCTGACCTCGAAGCCGCCGGCCCAGCGCGAGGTGGTGCTGGCGCTGCGCACGAAACGGCGCGAGTCGCTCGGCTTCAAGGTCCTCTACCGCGGCTTCCGGCTGCTCTTCCGCTCGCTGACCGGGGCCACCGTGCGCTCCGGCAACTACGCGGCGATGCCGGGCTCGCTCGCCAAGCGGGCGCTGATGCACCCGACCTTCGACCTCGCCTACTCCTCGGCGATCCTCGCCCTCGACCTGCCGGTCGCCTACGTCCCCTGCGAGCGCGGCGAGCGCTACGCGGGGCGCTCGAAGATGACCTACGGCAAGCTGGCGATGCACGGCCTGCGGATGCTGATGCCGTTCACCGACCGGATCGCGATCCGCGCCCTCGGTGCCTTCGTCTTCTTCGGCGTCCTCGGCGCGGTCCTCGCCGGCGTCGTCGTCTGCCTGAAAATCTTCACCTCGTCCTCGATCCCGGGCTGGACCAGCTACATCGCGCTGGGCGCGCTGATCGTCTCGCTGGTCGCGCTCGGCAACTTCGTCAGCCTCTTCGTGCTCTTCTCGCAAACCCGGGCGGTCTCGCTCGCCAACGTCGAGGAGCTGGCCGGCGAGGACGCCTTCGCCGGAGCCGAGCTGGTGGCCGTGAACCAGCCCCAGCTGTGAAGGCCAACGCCGAGCTCGTCGCCGGGCTGGTCGCGCACCTGCTGCTGATCGGCGCGCCCGGGGTCGCGGCCGCGCTCTACGCGGTCCGACGCGGGCTGAAGGACGTGCCGGTGATCCTCGCGATCGCCCTGGTCGCCTCCGGCGTCACCGCCTTCGCCGGCTTCTGGGCCTACTACGCCAGCTCCATGACCGGGCAGGCCTGGACCTTCCTGCTCTTCTTCGGCTCGGTCCTCGCGATCGGCTGGCTCTGGCGCGCCGGCGGCCTCGACCGCGGGGTGCTGCGGCAGCTGGCGACGCCGCTGGCGCTCTGGGTGCTGGGCAGCTGCTTCGTCGTCTTCCTCGGCTTCCTGCACGGCGGCGTCGACAACCCGATCCCGATGTCGGCGCTGCGCTTCTCCTTCCAGCTTCCCTCCGACAACGACATCCCCCGCTACTTCACCGAATGGTTCGCGACCCACGGCCACCAGAACCCGCCGCCGCTGTACCCGCCTGACTGGCTGATGAGCGACCGGCCGCCGCTGCAGGTCGGCTACGCGCTCTCCGAGCGCGGCTTCTTCAACACCGCCAACGGCCTCCACTACGAGATCCTCTGCGTGATCGTCCAGTCGCTCTGGATCGTCGGCATGTGGGCGGTCCTGCTGGCGGCGCGCCTGCGGCCGCGGACGCGCGCCCTGGCGATGTTCGCGGCGCTGCTCAGCGACATCGCCCTCGTCCACGGCTTCTTCGTCTGGCCGAAGCTGATCGCCGCCGCCTTCCTGCTGGCGGCGCTGGCGATCGTGATCTCGCCGGCTTGGCGCCGGGGCCGCCTCGACCCCCGGGTCGGCGCCTTGGTCGGGGCGCTGCTGGCGCTGGCGATGCTCTCGCACGGCTCCAGCATCTTCGGCGTCATCCCGCTGGTCCTGCTGGCGGCCTTCCGTGGCGTGCCCAGCTGGCGCTGGCTCGGGGTCGCGATCGCCGCCGGCCTCGCCCTGATGGTCCCCTGGACCGCCTACCAGCACTACGCCGACCCGCCCGGCAACCGCCTCCTCAAGTGGCAGCTCGGCGGCGACATCACCCTCGACTCGAAGGGGACGCTGGAAGCGATCGAGGACGGCTACAGCGAAGTCGGCTTCGAGGGGGCGGTCGACCTCAAGGAGGAAAACTTCGGCGAAATCGTCGGCTGGCCGCGGACCAAGGACGAATACGAAGGCGCGGTCGATGCACTCGACGAAGGGCATCCGGGGACTGCCGCCGCCAGGGTGCGTGGCCTGCGCTTCTTCTCGCTGCTGCCGTTCATCGGCCTGCTGTTGGTCGGGCCCCTGGCGATGCTCTTCGCGCGCCTGCGCGGCAGCCCCCGTGACGAGGACGACTGGCGCTTCGCGCTCGTCTGCTTCGCCTTCTTCTTCGTCGCCTGCCTGTGCTGGGGGCTGCTGCTGTTCGGCACGCCGGACTCGCGGGCGACGATCCACGTCGGCAGCCTCGCCGTGCCACTGCTCGGGGTGGTCGGCTGCGTCGCCGGGCTGCGGGCCTGCTACCCGCGGCTGGCCGCCGCGGTCGTCGGACTCAACGTGCTCTTCGTGCTCGCCCTCTACACCCCCTCGCTGGAACCGCCGCCCGGCAGCAGCTACTCGCCGCTGACGGCGCTGCTGGCGGTGGCCAGCCTGGCGGCCCTGGCCTGGGTGACCTTCCGGGGCAGCGGTGGGGACGGTGGGGCGGCGACGATCGGGGCGACCGAGCCCGCCCGTACTCTCGCCCCCGCCCGCCCGAGCTGAGAGACCTCCCCGACCCTTCGTCATGCCTCGCAAACTGCAACAGCTTCGCGCCCGGCTCGCGCCCTCCCTGTTCCCGGCCGCGGCCGAGGGCGGCGCCTCGTTTGGCAGGCTCGAAGCGGCTGTCTTGATCGTCGCCCTGCTCGTCCTCGGCACCCTGCTCGGGTTGCTGCGGCTGGGCTGGTCGGACTCGCTCAACACCGTCTGGGCCGAGGACGGCCCGATCTACCTCCAGGCGGCGTTCACGCAGGGCTTCTGGCACGCGCTCTTCTCGCCCTACGCCGGCTACCTGGTCTTCGTGCCCCGCCTGATCGGCGCCGCGGGCGCGGCGGTGCCGCTCCAGTACGCGGCGGCGACCGTCTCGATCCTCTCCGCCCTGGTCGCGGCGGTGAGCGGGCTGGCGGTCTGGTTCGCCAGCGCCGGCCACGTCCGCGACCCCTATCTGCGCGGCACCCTGGCCTTCTCGATCGTGCTCGCCGCGACCGCCGGGCAGGAGGTGCTCAACTCCGCCGCCTACGCGCCCTGGTTCATGTTGGCAGCGACCTTCTGGCTCCTCTTCCTGCGCCCTCGCGGTGTCGCCGCCGCCGTCCTGGCGGGGCTCTTCCTGCTCGCCACCGGCCTCAGCACGCCGGGAGTCTGGTTCTTCATCCCGGTCGCGGTGCTGCGCACGGCCACCGCCGCGAACCGTCGCGACGCGATCCTGCTCGGCGGCTACTGGCTCGGGGCGGTGATCCAGGTGCCGGTGGTGATGGGCCAGGAACAGGGGCCGCCGCTCTGGAGCGCCCACATCTGGACGGCCTATCTGCAGCGGGTCGTCGACGGCGGCGTCTTCGGGCAGCGGCTCGGCGGCAACCTTTGGGAGCACTTCGGCTGGGCCTTCCTGATCCTCTTCTGCGTCGGCGTCCTCGTCGCGCTCGTGGTCGGGCTCTGGCGGACCACCCCCAGTGCCCGCTGGTTCGCCGCCCTGGCGATCCCGACCTCGATCGTGATGTTCATCCTTTCCGCCTACCAGCGCACGGTCGGCAACAACATCTTCTGGTCGGTCGGCAGCTCCGGCGGCACCGCCAGCCGCTACGTGCTGGTCCCAGCCCTGCTGCTGCTCAGCGCCGGCGTCGTCATCGTCGACGGGGTGATCAGGCGCCAGGGCCGGGCCTGGCGATGGTGGCTCGCCGCGCCCGCGATCGCCGTGATGATCCTCGCCGTGGCGGTCTCCTTCGACATGAGCAACCCGGAAGGGCGGGGCCGGCCCTATTGGGATGACGCGCTGCGGACCGCGGCCAACAAGTGCGTGTCTCAGCAGGAAGAAATCGCCGGGATCGCCACCGCGCCGCCCTCCTTCGGGGTGCAGCTGCCCTGCAGCGAGGTCGCCTCGTTCGCCGACGAGGCAGCGCCGGGAGGCTGAATCGTGAAGGATCTGGGCGCTTGACCCGTCTTCTGATCACCGGCGGCGCCGGCTTCGTCGGCTCCAACCTCGCCGTCTCCCTCGCCCAGCGCCACCCCGAGTGGGAGGTCGTCGCGCTCGACAACCTCTACCGGCGCGGCTCGGAACTGAACCTGCCGCGGCTGGAGGCGGCCGGGGTCGAGTTCGTCAGGGGCGACGTCCGCGAGCCCGCCGACCTGGCGGCGGTCCCGGAGATCACCGCCCTGATCGAGTGCTCGGCCGAGCCCTCGGTGATGAGCGGCGTCGACGGCGACAGCAGCTACCTGGTCCACACCAACCTGACCGGCGCCTACAACTGCCTCGAGCTGGCCCGCCGCGACGGCGCCTTCTTCGTCTTCCTCTCGACCAGCCGCGTCTACCCGGTGGCCCCGCAGGTGGAGCTGAGCCTCGAGGAGGCCGAGACCCGCTTCGAGATCGCCGCCGAGCAGGCGGTGCAAGGGGTCTCGCCGGCCGGGATCTCCGAGGCCTTCCCCCTCGAGGGCGCCCGCACCCTCTACGGCGCCACCAAGCTGGCGGCCGAGCTGCTGATCGAGGAGTTCCGGGCGGGGCTCGGGGTGCCGGCGGTGATCGACCGCTGCGGCGTGATCGCCGGCCCCTGGCAGATGGGCAAGGTCGACCAGGGGGTGTTCACCCATTGGATGCTCGCCCACCACTTCGGCAACCCGCTCAGCTACATCGGCTTCGGCGGCGAGGGCAAGCAGGTCCGCGACCTGCTCCACGTCGAGGACCTGGTCGATCTGGTCGAGCGCCAGCTGCTGGCCCCGGCCGAGTGGGACGGGCGCACCGTCAACGTCGGCGGTGGCCGCGAGTGCAGCCTCTCGCTGCGCGAGACGACCGAGATCTGCCGTGAGCTGACCGGCAACGAGGTGCCGATCTCCCCGGTGTTGGAGACGAGGCAGGGAGACGTTCCCGTATACCTTTCCGATTGCGCCAGGCTGTTCGGCCTGGACGAGTGGCGCCCGCGCCGCAGCGCCAGGCAGGTCCTGGCCGACATCCACGAGTGGATAACGGCGGACGAGCAGCGGATCGCCGAGGCGCTCAACATCGAGACCCCCGGCGCCTGACGTTCGCGGAGCCGGCGCTCGGCGGGGGTAGGATCGACGCGTGGACGGCAAGCCGAAGGCGAAGGGGAATTGGACGCCCGACGGCAGGGCGGAGGCCGCTCTGGCCAGGCGGGAATTCGAGGAAACCACGCCCGGACAGCGTGTTGAGCAGGCGATGACTCTCAGCTCCGAGCTGAGCAGGCTTGCCATCCGCGGGCGCGAACGGGCGAAGAACGAACACCGTTGAAAGACCTCGATCCGGAGAACCTCGCACGACTTGCCGAGGCGTTGGATCGGCTTGGCGCGCAGGTCCAGGGGACCGAGGAGTTCTCCACGGATGAGGTGCTTCAACCGGATGCCGAGGGGCTGCGCATGGGTGGGAACTTCGTACTCAGCACGGACCACGGCAGGCTGGACATCCTCCAGCTGGTCGCTCCAGACCTCGAATATGCCGACCTGAAGGCTTCGGCGGTCGCTGACACCGTCTTCGGGCACCGGGTCCGCTTCTGCGGCTTTGATCACCTTGTGGCGATGAAGGAAGCGGCCGGCCGACCTGAGGACCTGATCGATCTGAAGCGGCTGCGGGAGGCGCGGGGCGAATAGCGGTTTCCGTGTCCCGTATTGATACCTTCGCGCTCTCCGAGTGGCCCTTCCCAGGCACTCAACATCGACATCGAGACCCCCGCGGGGGGAAGGGAGTAACAGCGAATGCCGGTAGCGATCATCACGGGCTCCGGGGGCCTGATCGGCTCCGAGGCGGTCGAGCACTTCATCGGCGAGGGGTTCGACGTGATCGGCATCGAGAACGACATGCGGGCGCGCTTCTTCGGGCCTGAGTCCTCGACCTCCCACGTGACCGAGCGGCTGGTCGCCGAGCACCCCGAGTTCCGGGTCGAGAACGTCGACATCCGCGACGCCGAGGGCGTCGAGCGGATCTTCCGCGAGCAGGCCGGCCAGATCGGGCTGGTCATCCACACCGCCGCGCAGCCCTCGCACGACTGGGCCGCCAGCGAGCCCCAGACCGACTTCGGCGTCAACGCCAACGGCACCCTCAACCTGCTCGAGGTGGCCCGCGCGCACGCTCCCGCAGCGCCCTTCGTCTTCTGCTCGACCAACAAGGTCTACGGCGACACGCCCAACCGGCTGCCGCTGATCTCCCAGGAGAAGCGACTGGAACTGCCCGAGGACCACCCCTACTACAAGGGCATCGACACCTCGATGTCGATCGACTCCTCGACCCACTCGCTATTCGGCGTGTCCAAGGCGGCTGCCGACCTGCTGGTTCAGGAGTACGGCCGCTACTTCGAGATGCCCACCGTCGCCTTCCGCGGTGGCTGCCTGACCGGCCCCCAGCACGCCGGCGCCAAGCTGCACGGCTTCCTCGCCTACCTGATGAAGTGCACGGTCACCGGCACCCCGTACACCGTCTTCGGCTACGAGGGCAAGCAGGTCCGCGACAACATCCACAGCGCCGACCTGATCGCCGCCTTCGACGCCTTCCGCAAGGCCCCCAGGGCCGCGGCCGTCTACAACATCGGCGGCGGCCGCTTCTCCAATTGCTCGATGCTGGAGGCGATCGAGATCTGCGAGCGCGTCTCCGGCAAGGAGCTGAGCTGGGAGATGGGCGAGGAGCCGCGCATCGGCGACCACCGCTGGTGGATCTCCGACCTGGCGCCGTTCGAAGCCGACTACCCGGACTTCGAGCTGCGCTACGGGGTTGAGGACATCCTCCAGGAGATGTACGAGCAGAACCTCGAGCGCTGGACCGCCACCCCCGCATGAAGTTCTCGGTGGTGATGCCGGCCCAGAACGAGGAGGGCTCGGTCGGCAAAACGGTCGAAGGCGTCGCCGCGGTCCTCGACCGCGAGGAGATCGACTACGAGATCGTCGTCGTCAACGACGACAGCGAGGACTCCACCGAAGCGGTGGTCGAGGCGATCGGCGCCGTCAACCCCCGCGTCCGCTGCCATCTCTCCCACTACGAACGCGGCTTCGGGATGGCGATCCGGGCCGGCCTCGACGTCTTCGAGGGCGACGCGGTGGCGATCGTGATGGCCGACGCCTCCGACAACCCCGAGGATCTGGTCCGCTACTACCGCCTGCTCGAGGAAGGCTGGGACTGCGCCTTCGGCTCGCGCTTCATGCTCGGCGCCACCGTCTACGACTACCCGCGCCTGAAGCTGACCATCAACCGCCTCGCCAACTGGTTCATCCGCGTCCTCTTCCGCCACCGCTACAACGACACCACCAACGCCTTCAAGGCCTACCGGCGCGACGTCATCGAGACGATCTCGCCGCTGCTCTCCAAGCACTTCAACCTGACCGTCGAGATGCCCCTGAAGGCGATCGTCCGCGGCCACACCTACGCCGTGATCCCGACCGACTGGACCAACCGCGCCACCGGCGTCGCCAAGCTGAAGATGAAAGAGATGGGCAGCCGCTACCTCTTCATCGTGCTCTACGTGTGGCTGGAGAACACCCTCAGCCGCGGCGACTACCGGGTCTCCGACCGCGGTGAGACCGGGGGGAAACGGGCTAGGGCGAGCTAGCGACGAGCGGCTCCAGGGCCGCCTCCAGGCCCACCTGACATCCGGATTCCGCTGCTAGCATCGCCGGTTCCGCTTGCCACTCGCGGAACGATCAATGGCTCTCTCGATCACCTTCGACCTCGAGGACAACCGGCGGGATGCCTCGCAGCCGCCGCGCTTCGTCGCGATGACGCAGCGCTTCCTTGACTTCCTCGACGAGCGGGACGCCCGGGCGACGGTCTTCGTGGTCGGCGAGCTGGCCCGGACGCACGCAGAGCTGATCCGCGAGGTCGCCGCCCGCGGGCATGAGATCGGCCTGCACGGGCTGCGCCACGTCACCCTCGGCGACGTCGGCCGGGGGCATCTGCGCGAGGAGCTGCGCGAGGGCAAGGCGCTGCTCGAGGACGCCGCCCAGGTGCCGGTGCCCGGCTTCCGGGCGCCGATCTTCTCGCTGACCCCGCAGACCGCCTGGGCGCTGGACGAGATCGCCGGCTGCGGCTTCACCTACTCCTCGAGCGTCCTGCCGGCGGTCAACCCCCTGCACGGCTGGCCGGGGGCACCGCGCACGCCGTTCCGCTGGGAGAACGGCCTGGTCGAGCTGCCCTGCCCGGTGGCCGGTGCCGGGCGGGCGATGATTCCCTTCCTCGGTGGCATCTACCTCCGCTACGTGCCGCTCTCGGTCAGCACGCGGCTGCTCTCCCGCCTCGGCCCGGACGCGCTCGCCTGGAGCTACGTTCACCCCTATGACCTCGATCCCGACGAGCCGTTCTTCGTGCTCCCGCACGCGGGCTGGCTGACCAGTCGCATCCTGCACACCCGGCGCGGTGCGACGTTGCCGCGGCTCGAGCGGATCCTGGCGGCCGTCGGCGGCGCTGCGCCGCCGCTCGCCGAGCGCCTCGAGGGCATCCGCGACGCGGCGCTCCCCGTCGCGGTCTGAGGCCGATGGACGTCGAGCAGTCGATCACGGCCGAGGCGGCGGCCGCCGAGGCGAGGGCCGAGGAGACCATCGCCGAGCCCGGGGCGGACCGCCGCTGGTGGCACCGGCTGCTCGGCTGGGCCTCCTGGATGGCGCGCTCGGTCTGGATCCGCACCGGCGTCACCCTGGCCCTGCTGGCGGTCGTCGCCTCCCAGCTCGACTGGGCGCAGATCGGCGACAGCCTCCGCGAAGGCCAGCCGCTCGACTTCGCCTACGCGGTCGGCCTGGTCGTGCTGGCCCTGGCGGCCGGCGCCTGGCGCTGGCACGCGCTGCTGCGCGGGGCCGGGGTGCCGGTCGGCGTCGGCCGGTTGGCCCGCATCTACGCCGTCTCGACCTTCTCCGCCTCGTTCCTGCCGACCACCGCCGGCGGCGACGTCACCCGCGCTCTTCTGGTCAGTCGCCGCGCCGCCGACCTGCGCCGGGTCGCGGTCAGCATCGTCGTCGACCGCGCCGGCGGTCTGGCCGGGATGATCGCGATCGCCTGGCTGGCGCTGGCGATCGATCCCGGGCGCGTGCCGAGCGAGGCCAGCGCCGTGCTGGTCTGGACGAGCCTGGTGATGGTGGCTGCCGCCGCGGTCGCCGTCGTGGCGCTGATGCGGGGCAACGGCTGGCTGCGCCGGCGCCTGCCCGCCCAGGTCCTGACCATGGCGCGCGATTCGCGCGACATCCTCCGCGACTACGGTCGCAGCCCCGGCCTCCTGGGCCTGTGGTTCGGCCTCAGCGTCCTCTACCAGGCGCTGATCGCCTACCAACTGGTCCTCCTCGGCCAGGCGATCGACGTCAGCCTTTCCCTGGCCACCGCCGCGATCGCCCTCACCGTGGTGACCCTGGTGACGCTGATCCCGATCTCGATCGGCGGCTTCGGGGTCCGCGAGGGGTCCTATGTGGTCCTGCTCGGCGGCGTCTCGATAGCCGCCTCGGATGCGACCCTGATCTCAGTGCTCTCCGTCGCCACCCTGCTGATCGCCAGCCTTCCGGGTGCCTTCCTGATCATGCGCGGCAACGTCGGGGCGGTCCCGCAATGAGCATCCAGGCAGCGATCATCATGGCCGGCGCCGCGGCGCTGATGGTCTCGACGGCGATCCTGGTGCGGCGACGGCTGCTTTCGATCCGCTACGGGCTGGGCTGGATCGCGGTTTCCCTCGTCGGCTTCGTCGGCGCGCCGCTGCTGAGCGTCTTCGCCTCGCTGGTCGAAGGGCTCGGCTTCACTGCGACCGGCTTCTCGCTGGGAATCTTCATCACCTTCCTCGGCCTCGTCTGCCTGCAGCTCTCGATCTCCCTCTCGGGCCTGCACAGCGCCGTCCAGGACCTGGCCGAGTATGCGGCCCTGGTCGAGGCCCGGGTCGGGGCACTGGAAGCCGAGCGCGACGGGGCGGAGGAGCGCCGGCGGGAGTCCGTCTCGTGAGCTTCTCGGCGGCCGATGTGCGGCGGGTGCTGGTGGTCGTCCCGGCCCTCAACGAGGAGCGCAGCGTCGGCCCCGTCGTCGCCGCCACCCGCGACCTCGGCTACGACGTCTGCGTCGTCGACGACGGCTCGACGGACTCGACCGGCGCCCGCGCCCGCCAGGCCGGGGCGACGGTGCTGACCGTGCCGCTCAACCTCGGCGTCGGCGGCGCCCTCCGCTGCGGCTTCCGCTGGGCGCTCGCCAACGGCTACGACGCGGTCGTGCAGCTGGACGCGGACGGCCAGCACGATCCCGGCGAGCTCGCCTCCCTGCTGGCGGCGATGCGGGAGAGCGACGCCGACATGGTGATCGGCTCGCGCTTCGCCACCGGCGCCGGCGCCTACGAGGTGCGGCCGGCCCGGCGCTTCGCGATGGGCCTGCTGGCGCGGCGGGCGGAGCGCGCCACCGGTACCAAGGTGATCGACTCGACCTCGGGCTTCCGGGCGATCCGCCGGCCCCTGCTCGACCAGTTCGCCGCCAGCTACCCGGTCGAGTACCTCGGCGACACCGTCGAGGCGCTGATCGAGGCCGGTCGCGCCAACGCGAAGATCGTCGAGCACCCGATCAGCGCCTCGCCGCGCGCCCACGGCAGCGGCAGCGCCGGGACGCTGGCGAGCGTCTGGTACGTGGCCCGGGTCCTGATCGCGGTCGAGCTGATGCACAATCGCCGCCGCCGACCCTCCGGCGGGGCTAGCCGTCGCGCCGGATCCCCAGCATGAGGACGATGTCGCTGTTGGCAGGCCGGTTGAGGATCGGGGCCGCCGCCCACAGCGCCGCGAAGCTTGCGACCGAGGCCGGCGTGGTGCGCCGGAAGGTGTGCACGCGATCCCATAGCCCCTCGCGCGAGATCGCCGAGAGCGCCGTGATCTCCTCGACGTCGAAGCCGTTTTCGCCGACCAGGCGCGCCAGGCTGGCGCGCGTGAAGTAGTGGCAGTGGGGGCTGGGCAGGCCGTGCTGCCAGAAGCGCTCGAAGGGCCCGTGCACGCCGACGCGGGCAGCGCTGCCGGCGACGCGATAGCCGAGCCCGTCGGCGTTGGGGATATTGACGGCGAGGACGCCCCCCGGGCGCAGCACCCGGGCACAGGCGGCGAGCGTCGCCCGGGCGTCGGGGATGTGCTCGAGCACGTCGTTGAAGGTGATCACGTCGAACTGCTCGGACTCGTCGATCACCTCCGGGAAGAAGCCGACGCGGATGTCGAGGCCACGGGCGAGCGGGGCAGCGGCGACGTCCTCCTCCGGCTCGACGCCGGTCGCGCGGGCGCCGCGCCCGGCTGCCTCCTCGAGGAACCAGCCGTGCGCGGAGCCGACGTCGAGCAACCGGGCGCCGTCAAGTGGGACCTGGGTGGCGACGCGGTCGAGGACCTGGCGGAAGTTCTCGCGGCGCAGCCGCTCGAGGCCGGCGACGCGGGCCTCGGTGTCGATCTCGGTGCCGGTGGTGACGTGCTCGTTGCGGGCGTTGATCTCCGGCTCGAGGCTGGAGGCCCAGGTGCCGCACTGCGGGCAGCGAGCCGACCACTCGGCGATCGTCACCTTTACTGGGGTGCCGCAGACGAGGCAGGGCCGCCCGGCGAGGGCAGGGGATGGCGAGGCGGTCGCCGGCTGGGTCCCAGTCACGCGGCGCGAGTCTATAGAGCGGCCCGATGACGATCGACGCCACCGCCAACCTGCTGGAGCACACCTTCCCGGATGCCCCGCGGATCTCGCGGCCGGAGTACCTGCGCTGGCTCTACGAGGAGTCGCCGTTCGGGGCGGTGATCGAGGCCAACCTCGACGACGAGCAGGGGCGCGCCGGTCACTACGCGCTGGTGCCGGTTGCGATGAGCAGCGACGGCAGCGAAGTCCCCGGGGCGCTCTCGCTCAACACCGCGGTCGACGCGCGCGCCCGCAGCGGCGGCGTCTTCGTGCGCCTGGCCAGCGAGGCGATCGAGCTGGCCGAGCAGCGGGGCGTGCGGCTGGTCGTCGGCGTCGCCAACGCCAACTCGACGCCGGGCTTCGTGCGACGGCTTTCATTCGAGCTCGAGGGACCGCTGCCGGCGACGGTGCTGCTGCCGCTGCCGGGGCGGCCACACCGGGTGCGCAGCGCTCCGGCCGGCGAGGATGCCTTCGCCCTCGGTGACGTCGCCGGCGACCTCGCGCACCTCCTGGAGCCCCCCGCGAAAGGCCTTGCCCGAGCCTGGACCGCGGAAACCCTGCGCTGGCGGCTCGCCGCCCCGGGGTCGGACTACGCCCTGCACCGCTCCGCGCATGCCCTCCTCGTCAGCACCGTCGACCGCAGCAAACCAGTCCCGGTGGCGATGCTGCTGAAGGTGTTCGCGACGGAGCCGCTGGGGGTCGCCGAGCGTGGCGCCCTCGTCCGCGCTGCCTGTAGGGTTCACCGCGCTCCGTTGGCAGTGCACGTGGGGGTCAACGAGATGGTCGGTTTTCGCGGCCTGCCGCTGCCCGAGCGGCTGCGCTCCTCGCCGCTCAACCTGATCGTCCGCCGCCTCGACGGCGCGCCGCCGCAGAGCCAGATCGCCCGCTTCGAGTTCCTCGACTTCGACGCTTACTGACACTTGATCGCAACCCTGATCAGCGCCGCGGTCACCTGCGTGATCTCGCTCTCCCTGGGACAGGCCGCGCTGCGGCTGGCGGGGGCGAAGGAATGGAGCTGGCTGGCGCCCGCCGCCGGGGTCTCGCTGGGGATGCTGATCTCGGTCCCGGCGATCCACCTGCCCGGCGGCTGCGCGACGCTGGCGGTGCTGCTCGGCATCCTCACGATCGCCTCCCTGGTCTGGTGCGGGAGCGCCGCTGCGCATCGCCCGCCGCTGACCGAGCTGCTCGCCGCGCTGCCGGTGATGGGGCTGGTGCTGGTGCCGTTCCTGGCCGCGGGCCACGCCGGCATCCTCGGTGTCGGCATCAGCAACGACATGGCCCCACACATGCGGATCGCCCAGGGCTACCTGGAAGGCAACATCGCCACCGCCGGTCCGCCCGACTACCCGGTCGGCCCGCACGCGATGGTCGCGGTGCTCGCCGAAGGGTTGGGGGTGCGGATCGACCAGGCCTTCGCCGGCTGGACGATGGCGCTGCCGGTGCTCAGCGCCTGGACGGCGCTGGCCCTGGTGGCCGGGCGGCGCTGGCTCGGCCAGGTTGTGACCGCGACCGTGGTCGGGATGCCCTTCCTGGTCGCCGCCTACTACGGGCAGGGCACCTTCAAGGAGGTCCTGCTCGCTTGCCTCGTCCTCGCCACCGGCCTCTACTTCAGCGGCTACGGCCCGAGGCTGGGGCTGGGACGCTGGGTCCCGCTCGCCTTCCTGGTCGGCGGCATCCTCTCGGTCTACTCGGTCGCCGGCCTCGTCTGGCCATTCGTGTTCGGAGCCTCGTGGCTGCTGGTCGCCGGCATCCTGCGGATCCGCCGCCAGGGGACCGGGGGGCTAGGGGAGCTGCTGAAGGCGGAGATCCCGGCGCTCGGCCTCGGCCTCGGCGTGTTGGTGGTCTCGATCGTCCCGCAGCTGCCGCGGATCTGGCGCTTCGTCAGCCTCGACCAGGCGGCCAGCATCGCCAAGGACGACGTCGGCAACCTGGTCGCGCCGCTGCCCGGCTGGGAGGCGTTCGGGGTCTGGAACAACCCCGACTTCCGGCTGCCCGCCTCGCCTCCCTTCGCCGGCGGGATGTGGACGGCCTTCGTCGTCGTGCTGGTCGCGATCGGGATCGTCTGGGCGGTCCGCAAGGGCCGCTGGATGCTGCCGCTGACTGCCGCCGGGGCGCTGCTGATCTGGGCCGCCTCGATCCCCTCACAGTCCCCTTACGTCGTCGCCAAGGCGCTGGTCGCCAGCTCGCCGCTGATCCTCGCCGTCGCGGTGCTCCCGCTCATCGAGCAGTTGCCGGAGCGACTGCCGCGCTCGCCGTCGTCACTCTTCCGCACCCTGCCCGGCCAGATCGTCCCCTGGGGAGTGGCGGCGATCCTGGCCCTGGTCCTGTTCCTCCGGGTCGGCGCCTCGGACGTACAGGCGCTGCGCGCCAGCCCGGTCGGGCCGACCACCCATCTCGAAGAACTGCGCTCGCTGCGGCCGCTGCTCCAAGACCGCCGCACCCTCTTCCTCGGCAACGACGACTTCATCCCCTGGGAGCTGGCCGGGGTGCCGGTGCAGGCGCCGATGATCAGCGGCCCGGAACTGTCGACCCGGCCGGAGAAGGCCTGGGAATACGGGCAGGCGCTCGACTTCGACTCGGTAGACGCCGCCACGATCAATCGCTTCGCCTGGGTGATCACGACTCGCGACGCGGCCGGCAGCACCCCGCCTGAGGGCCTACGCTTGGCCCGCACCACCCCCAACTACGCCCTCTACCGCCGCGTCGGCGAGGTGCGGGAGCGCTCGATCCTTGCCGAGGGCGAAATGGCCGGCGCCGTGCTCGACTGCCGCACCCCGGCCGGGCGCGCGATCGTGCGCCGCGGCGGGATCGCCGTCGTGCGTCCCGAGCCGATCGTCCTGCCGGGCTTCGGCCTCAACCCCGGCACGCCGGTCCGGGTGGAACTGCCGCTGCCGCCGGGGCGCTGGCAGCTCGAGTCCGCCTACGTCAGCCGCTTCCCTCTTACCGTCAGCGCCCCGGGCTTGCGGGCGACCGTGCCGGGCAACCTCGACCGCCCCGGGCCGCGCTGGCCGCTGGGCCGGATCACCGTGCGCGGCGACCGGCCGACGCCGCTCGAAGTCGCCGTCGACGACCCGCCGCTGACGCCGGTCAATGCGGTCGTCGCCGTGCCCTCGATCGTCGCCACCCGCCTCGCGCCCGACCGCGTCGTCCGGGTGGCCCGCGCCTGCGGCAGGTACGTCGACTGGTATCGCGGCGCAAGCCGCTGAGGATCGCGCCGGCGCTCAGCCGCCGCGGCGCCAGCCGACGCCGGTCCAGTCGATCGTCTCGATCGGATCGGTGATGCCGTTGTCGCGGCGGAAGTCCTCGACCGCCTCGCGGCACTGGGGGATCGCCCCGTAGTCGTCGACGATCACGAAGCCCCCGGGCGAGAGGTCCGGGTAGAGGCTCTCCAGGGCGACGATCGTCGACTCGTACATGTCGCCGTCCAGACGCAGCAATGACCAGCGGTGGTTGCCCCGCAGCGGCGGCAGCGAGTCGCTGAACCAGCCGCGCAGGAACTGCGCCCGGTCGTCGAGCAGGCCGAAGCGCTCGAAGGCGGCCCGCACCTTCTCTTCGGAAACCGCCAGGTATTCGAAGACGAAGTGCTCATCGCTGCCGGCGTCGGCCGGGTACTCGGCGGGACGGGACTTCGGTAGCCCTTCGAAGGAGTCGGCGAGCCAGACCCGGCGCTGCTCGTCGCCGAGCACCGCCAGCACCGCCCGCATGAAGATCGAGGCGCCGCCGCGCCAGACGCCGGTCTCGATCAGGTCGCCGGGCACATCGTCGCGGACGATCGCCTCGACGCAGCGCTGCAGGTGATCGAGGCGGCGCAGGCCGACCATCGTGGTGCCGTTGAGCGGCCAGTCGGCGCCGGTTTCGCGCCGCTCCAGCTGGTCCGCCGGCAGCGGCTCCGGCTTGACCGTCCCGTCGGGCTGGGGCGCGGCCGAGAGCGGTTCGGGGCCGAGCAGGTCGCAGAGGGACCGCTTCAGCAGGTCCAGGTAGGCGGCGGCGACGTCCATCGGGGGCTGCACCCTAAGCGACCGTCCCGCCGGAGCGCTGCTCCAGCCGGCTCGGACTCCGCCGCGCTCGCTAGCCTGCGGCCGATGGACGCATCGGTCGCCACCGCCCGGTCCTCCGTGCGCCGGCTCGGCGGTCGTCTCGCCCGTCGCCTGGCACGCCGCAACGGGTTTGAGTTGGTCCGCGCCGGCGGCGAGGGGGAGAGTCCCGCGACGGCGGACGATCCCGCGACCGCGACGATCCCGCGCGGGCGCAACGAGCCCTTCGCCACCGAGGAATACGACGTTGTGCCGCGGGACCGTTACGACATCGTCCCCCGCAACTACTACAGCCCGGTGCCGAACCTCGAGCTGCTGCCTGAGGACATCTTCGAGCGGCGCAGCCCGCTCGGCGGCGTCGACCTCGGGGTCGAGGCCGCGATCGAGTTGATCGAGGGCGAGCTCGCCCCCTATGTGGCCGAGCTCGCGGTCCCGCGGGCGGGCCCAGCGGAGCCCGGCACGTTCTTCCTCGAGAATGAAAACTACGAATCCGTCGACGCGGAGCTGCTCTACGCGCTGCTGCGGGCCCGCAAGCCGCGGCGCGTCCTCGAGCTGGGGTCGGGATTCACCACCCTGCTGATCGGCGAGGCGGCCCGGCGCAACGCCGCCGACGGCGTCGACACCGAGCATGTCGCCTACGATCCCTTCCCGCGCGCGCAGATCCTCGGCGAGGCACCGCCGCCACCGACGCGGTTCGAGCCGCTGGGGGCGACCGACGTGCCGCTGGACGCCTTCGAAGCCCTCGAGGCGGGTGACGTCCTCTTCGTCGACACGACCCACACCGTCAAGCTGGGCAGCGACGTCAATCACATCGTCCTCGAGCTGCTGCCGGTGCTGGCCCCCGGTGTAATCGTCCACTTCCACGACATCTTCCTGCCCTGGGAGTACCCCCGGGAGTGGTTCGAGACGATGCAGTACTACTGGGCCGAGCAGTACCTGCTGCAGGCATTCCTCGCCTACAACGACGCCTTCGAGGTCCTCGTTCCCGCCCAGGCGGTCGCCCGCGATCACCCTCAGCGGCTCGCCGCCGTGGTGCCGTCGTTCTCTCCCGGCAAGCGGCCCGGGGCGATCTGGCTGCGCCGCCGCTAGGTCGATGCAGGTCGGTCGCCACACCTACGGCCACGAGCAGATCGCCGTCCGCCACTGGGGCGAGCCGGCCGAGCTGCGGATCGGCAGCTTCTGCTCGATCGCCGATCGGGTCGAGGTCTTCCTCGGCGGCAACCACCGGCCGGACTGGGTGACGACCTACCCGTTTCCCTCCTTCGCGGATCGCTGGCCGAACGCGCGGGGGATCGAGGGCGTGCCGAGCACCAACGGCGACGTGGTGATCGGCAACGACGTCTGGATCGGCTCCAACGCGACGATCCTGTCCGGGGTCACCGTCGGCGACGGCGCCGTGATCGGGACCGACAGCTGCGTCACCCGCGACGTCGCCCCCTACGCGATCGTCGCCGGCAACCCCGCCCAGCTGCTGCGGCTTCGCTTCGACGAGGCGACGATCGCCAGGCTCCTGGCACTGCGCTGGTGGGAGTGGAGCGACGAGCGGATCGCCGCCAACGCGGCGCTGCTGTCCAGCGGCGATGTCGAGGGGTTTCTCGAGGCACAGAGCGGCTCCCCGCGGCCCCGGGGCCTGCTGGGGCGGTTGCTACGCTCCCGGCGATGACTGACGCCTCCGCCGCGCAGGGCTCGTCGGCTCCGCGTTACGACTTCGAGGGGATCGACCTCGACTCCGGCAGCGTCCACGCCGACGTCGTGCATCTCGTCGGCGAGGGCGTTCGCGTCCTCGAGTTGGGCCCGGCCACTGGCTACATGTCGCACGCCTTCGTGGAGCGCGGCTGCACCGTCGTCGGGATCGAGCTCGACCCGGAGATGGGGGAGCGGGCCGGCCAGGTCTGCGAGCGTGTGATCGTCGGCGATCTCGACAAGCTCGACCTCGACGCCGAGCTCGGCGAGGAACGGTTCGACGTGATCGTCGCCGCCGATGTCCTCGAGCACCTGCGCGATCCGCTCGATGTCCTGACCCGCCTGGAGAAGTTCCTCGAGCCCGACGGTCACTTCGTGATCTCGATCCCGAACGTCGCCCACGGCAGCGTCCGCCTGGCGCTGCTCTCGGGGCACTTCGATTACCAAAACATCGGCCTGCTCGACTCGACGCACCTACGCTTCTTCACCCGCGAGACCTTCGAGCAACTGCTCGACGAAGCCGAGCTCGGCCTCGCCGAGATGCATCGCCACGAGCTCAACCTCGACGCCTCCGAGGTTCCCTACGACGAGGGGTTGGTGCCGCCGGAGCTGCGCGAGAAGCTCGAGCGCGATCCTGACGCCCGCACCTACCAGTACGTCTTCAAGGCCTTTCCGATGGAGCGCGAGGGCCTTCGCGAGATCCAGGCTCGGTTGCGCGAGCTGGCCGAGCTGCGGGTCTCCGCGAGCCGGGACGCCGAGCGGCTGGCCGAGTTGGAGGCGGCGATCGCCGCGATCGGCGACCGCGAGGGGGAGTTGCGCCGGGCCCTGATCGAGGCCCACGACCAGCTGCTGCGCCGCGACTCCGAGATCACCACACTGCACGAGACCGCCGCCCGCCGCGAGGACGAAATCGCCGCCGTCCACGCGCAACTGGTCGCGACCCAGGTCGGCCTCGACCGGATCCGCCAGAGCGCCCCGTTCCGCATCTACGAGATGCTGAAGACCGCCCCAGGCATCCGCTCGATCCGCCGTCGCCGCCAGGCCGAGTTCCAGGCCGAGGTCGCCAAGCGGTCCGGCCCGAGCTCCTGAGCGCGATGTCCGTGAAGCCGCGCTGCGCGGTGGTGATCCCGACCTTCAACGGGGCGCACCTGCTCAGCACTTGCCTGCAGTCGCTCTTTGCGCACCCCCCGGAGAACTGCGAGCTGCGGGTGGTGGTCGTCGACGACGCCTCCGAGGACGGCACTGTCGAGGCCTTCCAGGGGTACGACGAGCGCCTGACGCTGGTGGCCAGGGACAGCAACGGCGGCTTCGGGGTCGCCTGCAACCAGGGGGCGGCGGCCGCCGGCGACGTCGACCATCTGGTCTTCCTCAACAACGACACGATCCTCCTGCCTGCCTGGCTTGACGCCCTGGTTGACGGCCTCGCCGAGTACCCCGGCGCCGGCGCCGCCGGCTCGAAGCTGCTCTACCCGGATGGCACCGTCCAGCACGCCGGGATCGCGATCGGCCAGGACCGCTGGCCCCACCACCTCTACGCCGGCTTCCCGGGCGAGCACGACGCGGTCAACCGCGCCAAAGCCGTCGTCGCCGCGACCGCGGCCTGCCTGCTGATCAGACGGGACCTGTTCGAGCAGCTCGAGGGCTTCGACACCGCCTTCCTCAACGGCTACGAGGACGTCGACCTCTGCCTGCGGCTCGGCGAGCTCGGCCACGAGATCCGCTACTGCCCGCGCAGCGTCCTGTATCACCTCGAGTCGGTCACCCGCTGGGCCGACTACGACGCGCGCCACGAGGAGCACAACAGCCGCCTCTACGCCGAGCGCTGGCACGAGAAGGCGCTGCCCGACGACTTCCAGCACTACCTCGACGACGGCCTGGTCAGGGCCGAGTACGGCCCTGTCTTCCCGATCCGACTCTCCGTCTCGCCGCTGCTGGCGACGGTGCAGCGGGAGACCGAGGTCGAGGACCGGCTCGAGCACCTGCTCGCGGTCCGCACCGATCAGCTGCTCGACCTGCAGGCGCGGCGCACTCGCGCCGCCCTCGACCACCGCCGCGACGAGGCCGTCCTGCCGCGGCCCTCGGGGCGCCGCCCGCGCGGTGGCGGCACGGCGGAGATCGTCCATCGCGGCGACTTCCACAGCCTGGCCAGCGGCGCCAACCGCCCCCGCGTCTCGGTGCTGATGCCGCTGATGGACGCGGCCGAGGCGCTGCGCGAAACGCTGCCCCTGCTGCTGGCCCAGAGCGCCGCCGCCGATCTCGAGATCGTCGGTGTCGACTCCGCCTCCCGGGACGACACGGTCGCGGTCCTCGAAGAGTTCGACGCGACGGCGATCGCGATCGACCCGGCCGAGTTCGATCACGGCCTCACCCGCAACCTGCTCGCCGAGCACGCCCGCGGCGACGTGCTCGTCTTCCTCAACGGGCGGAGCCGCCCCTGCGACGAGGGCTGGTTGGCGCCGCTGCTCGAGGCCCTCGACGTCGATCCCATCGTCGCCGGAGTCAGCAGCCGCGTTCTTCCGTACCCCGACGCCGATCCGCTGACCAGGCGCGACGGCGGCCTCGACCCGAGTGGCTCGGCGGAGCGCTCGGTGAAGCGAATCGAGGACTGGGGCTCCTACGCGGCGATGCCGGTCGAGCAGCGCCGGCTGCTGCTCAACTTCCACACCGTCAGCACCGCCGTGCGGGCCGATGTGATGCGCCAGTTCCCGTTCAAGTCGGTGCGGGCGATCGGCGAGGACCTGCTCTGGGCGCGCGAGGTGCTCGAGGCCGGCATGACCCTCGTGCACGAGGCCCGCTCCCGCGTCTATCACTCCCATGAGTACTCCCTGCGGGAGTGGTTCATGCGCAACGTCGACGACGGCATCGCCAATCGCGACATCAACGGCCGCTCGCTGTCCGACGCCGAGGCCGACGCGCTGGTCCGCGGGATGATCGCCAGCGACTGGTCCTTCCTGCGCGACGAGCTCGGCCTCGAGGGGGAGGAGCTGGAGCGTTGGGCGGTCCAGGCGGCGCTGCGCCGCGCCGCCCAGGGCGCCGGCCAGTGGCTCGGCGTCAACTACGCCGAACACCCCGAGGAGGCCGTCGAGGCCTTCTCGCGCGTCGCCAACAGTCGCCGCGACTCGTGAAGGGCCGACTCCGATGAAGGTCCTGCTCGTCTCCCACGGCTATCCGCCGATCGGCGTCGCCGGCGTCGAGCGGCTCAGCGCTCACCTCGCCGTCGAGCTGAGCGGGCGCGGGCACGAGGTGACCGTCTTCACCCGCCGTCCGGACGAGCTGCCGAAAAGCCTGGAATTCCGGCGCGAGAGCCGCGACGGCGTCCCGGTCGTCTCAATCGTCGGCGGCGGCTCCGCATTCGAGCGCTTTCCCACCTGGGAGCCCGAGCTGGAGCGCGCCTTCGAGCGCCTGCTGATCGAGATCTCACCGGACGTCGTCCTGATCGCGCACCTGATGAACCACTCGCCCGGCTATGTCGACGTCGCCCATCGCTGGGGGATCCCGGTGTTGCTGGAGCTGCACGACTTCTTCATGCTCTGCCCGCGCGCTCACCTCGAACGCCGCTCGGGAGAGCAGTGCGCGGGGCCCGACGCCGGTCGCGCCTGCGCCCAACACTGCTTTGGCGACCAGGACGAGGCCGAGCTGCGCTGGGCGCTGCGCTCGCGCAGCTTCGCGGAGGCGCTGCAAGCGGCAGACGAGGTCGTCGCCCCCTCGTCGTTCGTCGCCGACGCCTTCGCCACCCTGCGCGGCAGCGGCGCGCCGATCCGAATCGTCGAGAACGGTGTCGTGCCGCTCGGTCCGGTGCTGAGGCCGCAGCGAACCGAGCCCCAGCCGCTGCGCCTCGCCTCGATCGGGGTCACGGTCGAGCACAAGGGCTTCCAGGTGGTCGTCGAGGCGCTGCGGCGAGCGGCCCTGCCCGACGCCTCCTACACGATTTTCGGGGTGGCGTTGCCGCCCTTGGCGGCGGAGCTGCAGGAGGCCGGCGACGAGATCCCGGGCTTGGAGCTGCGCCTCGCCAACGGCTTCGCGCCCTCTCACCTGCCGGCTCTGCTCGCCGACTGCGATCTCGTGGTCGTGCCGTCCCTGGTCGCCGAGACCTACTCGATCGTCACCCGCGAGGCGTTCGCCTGCGGCCTGCCGGTGATCGCCTCGCGGATCGGGGCCTTGCCGGAAGCGATCCGACCGGGTGAGAACGGCTGGCTGTTCGATCCCGGCGACGCGACCGCGCTCGCTGACCTGCTGCGCAGCCTCGATGGCGATTGCGGCATGCTGAGCCGCGCCGCCGCTGGGATCAGGGCCAGCGACGCGCCGGCCGCCAGCACCCGTACCGACCGCATTGAGGCTCTGCTGGAGGAGCTCGTCGGGCGGGGTGGGGGAGCGGCTCGCAACGGCGAGGAGGGCCGCGAGCTGGAGATCATGCGCCGCGCCGTCAGCGGCGCCGACCGCAGCCCCGCGGCCTCTTAGTAGCTCAGTGCGATTGCGGCGCCCGCCGCCGTCGCCGTGGCCAGCGCGGGCGGCGCCGTGCCCAGAGGAACGGGGAGCCCAGGCGCGGCATCCCCTCCTTCAGGCTCGGATGCGAGTAGGGGTCGGGGACCGTCCGGGCCGACCACTTCTCCAGCAGTAGCTGTTTCTCCCACTCCTCGACGTCGGAGGAGCGGCTCGAGGACTCGAAGTGCCGCATCACCAGGTCGCCGTCGTAGACGACCCGGCGCCCGTCCTCGCGCAGCTTCAGGCAGTAGTCGACGTCGTTGTAGTTGATCGGAAACGTCGTGGTCAGCCCGCCCAGCCGCTCGAAGAGATCCTTGCGCGTCATCAGGCAGGCGCCGGTGACCGCCAGCTGGTTGCGGGCGATCTTCAGCGCGTTGGCATAGCCCGGGGCGTCGCCCGGCCAGCCGTGGTACGGATGGCCGGGCAGCCCGCCTTCGAAGCCGACGCCGCCATGCTGGAGACGACCGTCTTCGAGCAGCAGCCGCCCGCCGACGGCGCCGATCTCCGGCAGCTGCGAGTACATCACCATCCGCTCGATCCAGTTCGGCGTCGCCACCTCGATGTCGTCGTTGAGGAGCAGCAGGTGCTCGCCCTCGCTGCGGACGGCGCCGGCGTTGATCTTCGCCGAGAAGTTGAAGGGCCGGTCGAACTCGACCAGCCGCAAGCGCTCGGCGGCAATCTCGCGCAGCCGGGCCAGGGTCTCGGGCGGGGTGTCGGCGTCGGCGACGACGACCAGCTCGTAGTTCTCGTAGGTCGAGCTCGCGACGATGCTGCGCAGACAGTGCTCGACCAGGACGGTGTCCTGGTAGCGGATCTCCCGGGACTGGCCGCGGGTCGGGACGACGATGCTGACGAGCGGATGATCCCGCAGCTCCGGTTCGAGGTGGTAGACGCCCGGGGCCTCGAGGTCGCGCTCGACCTGCGCCTGCAGCCCGATCCGCTGGCAGTGCGCCTGCACGGCGCGCTGGCCCGCTTCGAAGGCCCACGGTTTGACGTCCTCGCCGGCAGCGGCCGAAGATGCGATGCCGCGCCAGTGGTAGAGGACCCGGGGCACGTGGACGACGACCCGTGCCTGCTCGGTGGCGCGCAGCACCATGTCCCAGTCCTGGGAACCCTCGAACTCGGGATCGAAGCCGCCGACCCGATCGAGCAGCGAGCGGCGGAAGACGCTCAGGTGGCAGGTGTACATCTGCGTCCGCATCCGCTCCGGGGACCAGTCGGGCTTCAGGAACGGCGCCAGGTGGTGCCCTTCCTCGTCGATCTTGTCTTCGTCCGTGTAGAGGTAGTCCGCTTCCGGCTCGCCGCCGATCGCCGCGTCGACCAGGACCAGCGCGTCCGGGTGCAGCTTGTCGTCGTGGTCGAGCAGGGCGACGAACTCACCCTCGGCCATTGCCAGGGCGTCGTTCGAGGCGGCGACGATGCCACCGTTGTCGCTTCGCACCTCGAGGCGGATGCGAGGGTCTTCGCGCTGCGCCCGCTCCAGGGTCGCTCGTACCTCGGACGATGGGGAGGCATCGTCGACCAGGCAGAGCTCCCAGTCCTCGAAGCCCTGCCCCCGCACCGACTCCAGCATCTGCCAGAGCACCGGGATCGGCGTCTCGTAGACCGGGGTGACGATTGAGAAGCGGGGCGCCACCGCTACCGGATCAACCGCTGCAGGAGGCGAATCAGGCCCTGCAGGACCCGCGTCGCTCCCGGGATCGGGATCCGCGCGACAGCGTCGGCGATCCGCTGCGATCCCTGTTCGATCATCGCCAGGCGGCCCTTCGCGGCCCCGAGTTCGGCGTCGCGGAGGATCAGGAGGTCGCGGAGGCGGAGGATCTCCTCGTCGCGATGGGCGAGCTCCGCCCGCAGGTCGAGGTCGTCGTGCCCATATGGCCTCAGGGGGGTCGGTCGATCTGCCATCGGCGGCGAGTCTACCCTCGGCCGACTACAGCGCCTCGGCGATCCGCGGCGCTTCTCGCCTGAAGATCCAGACTCCGTAGAGGCAGACGCCGACGAAGATCGCGCAGGCGGGCAGGAGCCCCAGCCAACCGCCGGCGCTTTCGAGCGCAGTGGGAGCGGACGGTTCCTGGAGGATCCAGATTCGCACCTCGGAGAAGATCACGGCCAGGGGGTTGATCATCAGCAGGTGTTCGTAGGTTTCGTTGCCGAAGGCGTCTACCGGATAGAGGATCGGCGTCACGTAGAGGAGGACCTGGGCGACGACCGCCCAGATGATCGCGACGTCGCGGAAGCGCACGTAGAGCACCGAGAGGGCCATCCCGACGGCGGCCGTGAAGATCGCCAGCAGCGCCAGCGCCAGTGGGAAGAGCAGCCAGCTCCAGGCCGGGGAGACGCCGAAGGCAAGTACGAAGGCGAGCACGACGATGAGGTTGAGGAGCAGGTTGAAGATCCCGGTCACAACCGTGGAGAGCGGGATGACCAGGCGCGGGAACTGCGTCTTGCGCACAACCCCCTCCTGGGCGACCACGGAGGTCACCGAGTTGCTGGTCGCTTCCTGGAAGAAGGTGAAGAGGACGATCCCGAGCAGCAGCATCACCGGGTAGTGCTCGACCTTTTCGCTGCCGACTTTGAAGACCTTGGTGAAGACGAACAGCAGGACCCCGAACAGCAGCAGCGGCCGGATCAACGACCACAGGTAGCCGAGCACCGTGCCGAAGTAGATGCGCTTGAACTCGGTGACCGACATCAGCCAGAGGAGATCGAAGAAGCGGCGCGGGCCGCCGCCAAGGGCCGACGGTCCGTTGATCCGCTGCAGCGCGGGTGCGGCCTGGGCCTCGGTGCTCACTGCTCCGCCCCTCCCTCGATGGTCGCCTCGTACTCGTAGTCGGGGGCGATGATTCCCAGGCTCGGCTGGGTTCCGTAGATGACGAACTTCGCCGCCTTGGCGGTGTAGAGCGAGATCCCGAACGGGCTCTGGATGCCGACGTGGACGAAATGCCGACCGGTCGCAAGCGGGTTCTGTGCCGTGGCGGTGACCACGACCCGATCTCCCTTGATGTCGTAGCCGTCCTCCGAGCGGACCGGGACGCTGATTTCGAACAGCGAGACGTCGTCCGCGTTGGCGATGACGATGCCGACGTGGAGGCCGGGCGGCTTCCGCAGCAGCTCGATCTCCACTCGCACATGGATCGGCTCGCCAAGTTCGACCGTGCCCGTCTCCACGCCCCGGGCGTCCTCGACCACGCATGAGACCAGGCGCGCGCCGGCCCCTTCCTCGTCGTCCTCCGCCGCCACGGCCTCTTCGACCTCTGCCGCCGGCTCGGGGGCGGCCTCGGCCTCATTCGCGAAGTTCAATTTCAGGTACTCGCGCCCGACCTCTCCGGGGTCTCCCACGTGCCGGATCTGGCCGTCGCTGAGCAGCATCGCCCGGTGGCAGTACGCCTCGACGGCCGCCATCTCGTGGGTGACCAGGACGATCGTCTTCCCTTCCGCTTTCATCAGGTGGAAGGCGTCGGCGCACTTCTGCTGGAAGGAGGCGTCGCCCACGGCCAGTACCTCGTCGATCAGCAGCACATCGGCGTCGGCCTCCATCATCACCGCGAAGGCCAGCCGCACGAGCATTCCCGAGGAGTAGTTCTTCAGCTTCAGGTCGGCGAATTCGCGCAGCTCGGCGAAGTCGATCACTCGGTCGATGCGGCGCCGCATGTCCCGTGGCGTCAGGCCCATCATCACTCCGTTGAGGACGACGTTCTCGCGAGCGGTCAACTCGTGGTTGAAGCCGACCCCGAGCTCGATGAAGGGGGCCAGGCGGCCGGCGATCCAGATCTTGCCCCCATCGGCGCGGTAGATGCTGGCGAGCAGCTTCAGCAGGGTGCTCTTGCCGGAGCCGTTGCGGCCGACGATGCCGAAGAACTCGCCCTGGCGGATCTCGAAGGAGACCCCGTTCAGCGCATGCAGCTCACGGTACTCGCGTGAGGCGAAAGGGTGGACGGCGCGCTCTTTGAGCGAGTCGACGCGCTGGGTCGGGATCCGGAAGGACTTATGGAGGTCCTCGACCCTGATCGCGGCTGGCGCCGATGGACCCGGGGAAGCCGCGTGGCTGACGCTTGCGATCGTGTTCTCGACGGACATCAGGGCAGGAGGGCGCGGGGCTCGTTGTTTCGCCCCGCGCGCAGGGGGGACGCTAGCGTGCGCCGACCCTGTCAGGCTTCCGCGGCGTGCCTCCGGCAGCGCCCGTAGCGGTGGTGATTCCCAGCTGGAACTCCCGTTCGCTGCTCCCTGGCTGCCTCGACTCGCTGTCCGGTCAGGGGGTCGAGCTGGAAATCCTGGTCGTCGACAACGGCTCCGAGGACGGTTCGGTCGAATACTTGCGGGAGCGGGATGTGGCTCATCTCGCTCTTCAACACAACACCGGCTTCGCGGTCGCGGTCAACCTCGGCGTAGCCAAGACCGCGGCCCCGACCGTTCTCGTCCTCAACGCCGACGCGCACTTGGAGCCGGGCTGCGCCGCCGCTCTGCTGGCCGCTCTCGACCGCGATCCCGGGCTGGGTGGGGTGGCACCGCGAATCCTGCAGACCGAGGCGCCGCCGGTGCCCCCCGCCGCGGCCCGTCTCTACAGCGCCGGCCAGGCTCTCACCGCCGACGGTCGCGCGGTCGAGATCGGCGCTGGCGAGGCCCAGGGTGGCGCCAGCCTCGGTCGCCGCGAAGTCTTTGGCGTCTGCGGTGCCGCCTGCCTGCTCCGCCGCGATCTGTTCGGGCAGCTGGGCGGCTACGACGAGAGCTACTTCGCCTTCTACGAGGACGTCGACCTCAACGTCCGCGCCCGCATCGCCGGCTGGCGCTTCCTCTACGAGCCGGCAGCCGTCGCCTGGCACCTCGGCAACGCCTCCTGGCAAGCTGAGGCCGAGCGTCCCAACGCCTGGAATGCACGCCTCGTCGCCCGCAACCGAATCGTCACCCAGGCCAAGTTCATGTCCGCCACGGCGGTGCCGCGAATCGCTGCGGTCGAGGCCGGGGCGCTCGGCCGCGCCGCCGGCCAGCGTCGCCTCGGAGCGACCGCCCGCGGCAAGTTAGAAGGGCTGGCGCGGCTGCCGCGCAGCCTTCGCGAGCGCCGGCGCCTGGCGAGGACCGGCGACCTTCGTCTGGCCCGCTGCTGGCTCGGTGAGTGGGACGCTTTGTTCCCTAGCGGGGGGGAAGAAAACGCCCCAGATCGCCGCTAACCGCGCCGCTGGCGCCGCAGCCGCAGCGCCGCGCCCGGGGTGAGGTCGAGCAGTTCGACGCCGCTGACGTCGCGGCGCTCCAGGCCGGCGCTATCGCGCCAACCTTGCAGCCGGCCGCGCGCTCCCGCCAGGGTCCTGTCCATCAGCAGCTGTCCGGCGCAGATCGCGCCCTCCGCGACGAGCACCCGGGCGGCGTCGCGCCGCCGCGACATCACCCCGTAGCGGCGCAGCATGTAGCCGCGGCTCCAGCCGGTCCGCTCGTACTTGGCGCCGCTGCCGGCGCCGAGGCTGGCCGAGTAGGCGTGGGCGGCGGTGGCTTCGGCGGCGAGCCGGCAGCGCGCTCCGGCGGCGGCGAGGCGGAGGGCCAGGTCGAGGTCCTCGTAGTAAAGGAAGATGCGCTCGTCGAAGCCGCCCACGGAGTCGAAGGCCGACTTCGAGTAGAGCGCCGCGCCGCCGGTCGGGCCGAGCGGGTCGGCGGCGCCGGCCGCCGCCGCCAGCGGCTCGCCGTGCAGGTGGTCGAATCCCATCAGCGTTCGGTCGGCGACGACGCCGGCCGAGTCGATCAGCCCTGGTGCCCGCTCCTGGGTGAGGACGCCGGCGACGGTCGCGGCGCCGGTCGCATGGGCGTCGAGTAGCGCCTCGGCGAAGCGCGCCGTCGCCACGGCGTCGTTGTTGAGAAAGATCAACGGATCGGCGGGGTGCGCGGCGACGGCACGGTTGAGGGCTGGCCCGAAGCCGTGGTTCTCTCCCAGCTCCAGCAGATTCACCTCCGGGTAGCGCTCGCGCACCAGCTCAGCCGAGTCGTCGCTGGAGCCGTTGTCGACGACCACCACGTCGAGCGGCCGGCTCTGCTCGCGCAGGCTCTCGAGCGCGGCACCGAGCCGGCGGCCGCCGTTGAAGTTGGGGATGTAAACGGCTGGTCTCACGCACGCGTCCAGAGGAACTTTGGGACTCTGCTCGGGTTAGGCAAAGCGATCAGGCAAACGGCAGGTAGGGGGAGACTATGGCGGGCAGGGTTTCGGCTTGTTTGGCGATGGCAGTCGCGGCGCTGTTGCTGCTGGCCGTGAGCGCCGCGGCGGCGCCGGCGAACGTGAGCGAATTCCCCCTCGGCGTCCACGACCTCCACCCGAGGGGGATCAGCAGCAGCGCGGACGGGCAGATCTGGTTCACCCTGACAACCGGGAAGCTCGGCGTCCCCGACAACGAACAGGAACCCACCGGCGAGGTCGACCGCATCTCGGCCTCCGGACAGGTCACCCGATTCCCCGTCTCCCAGCGCTCGCCGGAGCAAATCGCAAGCCTCGGCGACCGTGGGCAGTGGTTCCTGGCGCAGGGCGAGCTCTGGCGCCTGGCCCCGGATGGCACGGCGGCCAGGGTTCCCGGAGTGGACAGGGACTACCTCGGCGGCGCCGTCGTCGCCGGTGCGGGTGGCAGCGTCTGGGTCGGGATCGGTCGCGGCAGCGCCGGGCCGGACGTGATCTTCCGCATCGAACCGACTGGCGAGCTGAAGGAATTTCCGCTGCCCGGCGGCGAACTACGGCCGGTGGGCCTCGCCGTCGGCGTCGACGGCAATCTCTGGATCGCGGAGGGAGACGCGCACACGATCGGGCGGCTCACCCCGGCGGGTCAGTACAGCTCCTTCCCGCTCCCTCTCGGCAGTGAGGGCCCGGCCGGCATCGCTGCGGGGCCCGACGGAAACCTCTGGTTCACGGTGGGGCGCGGGGGGATCGGTCGGATCACGCCCGCAGGGGAGATCACCGTCTTTCCGATCCCCCGAGAGAAGTTCCCCTGGGCCGGCTCTATCGTTCCCGGTGGCGACGGGCGGCTCTGGTTCACGGCCGGCCAAGGCAGGCTCGGCAGGATCACTCCCGACGGCCGGATCAGCTCGGTGGCGCTGCCGAATGCCGAGAGCGAACCGGTGGCCCTCACCGCAGCCCCGGACGGCAGCATCTGGTACGCGGCCAACGGGGAAGGCCCCTGCGTGGGCGGCGGCGGCACCTGCATGATCCACGCCCCGCGCCACCAGGGGATCATCGCCCGGGTCACCGACGCGCCGCTGGCGGTGAGCCCGCGCGGAGGCCGCATCCCGGTCAGCGGTGGCCGGGCGCAGCTCTCTCTTGCCTGCGAAGGCGGGGACGCCGACGGTGTCTGCCGGGGCGTGGTCAGGATCCGGTCGTTGAACGGGGCCCTGCTCGGCAAACGCCGCTATGGACTTCGCACCGACGTCGAACAGCCGCTCTCGGTGCCGCTCAACCGCGAAGGCATGCGGCTGCTCTCCAGGTGGCATCGGCTGGCCGTGAAGCTGCGGCTGCGGGGATCCAGCGGAGGGACGAGCAGTCGCACCGCCTCGCTGCGAGGGGGATGAGGGCTCGGCTTCCCCGCTCGGCTCCTTTCCTCGGCCCGCCCAGTAGGCTGCGCCTCGCATGGACGCCCTCAAGGGACTGATCCTGTCGGGTGGGGCCGGCACTCGGCTGCGCCCGATAACCCACACCTCGGCGAAGCAGCTCGTGCCTGTCGCCAACAAGCCCGTGCTCTTCTACGGGATCGAGGCGCTGGTCGAGGCCGGGGTCACCGAGATCGGGATCATCATCGCGCCGGAGACCGGTGACGAGATCCGCGAGGCGGCTGGGGACGGCTCGGCCTTCGGGGCGCAGATCACCTACATCGTCCAGGACGAGCCGGCCGGGCTGGCCCACGCGGTGCTCACCGCCAAGGACTTCATCGGCGACTCGCCGTTCGTGATGTACCTCGGCGACAACCTGCTGCGCGACGGGCTGAAGAGCCTGGTGACGAGCTTCCGCGAGCACGATCCGGACGCGCTGATCCTGCTCACCCCGGTCGAGGAGCCCGAGCACTACGGCGTCGCCGAGCTCGACGGCGAGCGGATCGTGCGCCTGATCGAGAAGCCCAAAGACCCGCCCTCGAACCTGGCCCTGGTCGGCGTCTACCTCTTCAGCCCGCTGATCTTCGCCGCCTCGGAAGCGCTCGAGCCCTCCTGGCGAGGCGAGCTCGAGATCACCGAGGCGATTCAGGGCCTGATCGACGACGGCAAGCAGGTCCAGTCCGAGGTCGTGCGCGGCTGGTGGAAGGACACCGGCCAGCTCGCCGACATGCTCGAGGCCAACCGGCTGGTGCTGGAGGAGATCGAGACCAACCTCGAGGGACAGGTCGACGAGGGCTCCCGGGTCGAGGGCCGGGTGATCCTCGAGCCGGGCGCGACCCTGACCCGCTCGGTCGTCCGCGGCCCCGCCGTGATCGGCAAGGACGCCTGCATCGAGGACGCCTACATCGGCCCCTACACCTCGATCGGCGACGGCGTCCACATCCGCCGCTCCGAGGTCGAGCACTCGATCGTCCTCGCCGGCTCTGTGGTCGAGGACCTCGGCACCCGCATGGAGGCCAGCCTGCTCGGCCGCGAAGTGAAGCTGACCCGCAGCGACGGCATGCCGAAGACGCTGCGCCTGCTGGTCGGCGACAAGTCCGAGATCGAAATCGTCTAGTGGGGGTGGGGCGGTGAAGCTGCTCGTCACCGGTGCCGCCGGGATGCTCGGCCACGACGTGATGCTCGCCGCCGGCAACGCCGGCCATGTGGTCGTCGGCTTCGGCCGTGCCGAGCTCGACGTCACCGACGCCGCCGCCCTGGAGAAGAAGTTCGACCTCGAGCGGCCCGACGTCGTCATCAACTGCGCCGCCTGGACCGACGTCGACGGCGCCGAGGCGGACGAGCCGGGTGCCATGACCGTGAACGGCGGCGGCGCCGGCAACGTCGCCGCCGCGGCAGCCGCCGTCGGCGCCTCGGTCGTCTACGTCTCCAGCGACTACGTCTTCGACGGCAGCAAGGGCGAGCCCTACGTGGAAAGCGACCAGCCGGCCCCGCTCTCCGCCTACGGCCGCACCAAGCTCGCCGGCGAGGAGGCGACGATCGCCGCCAACAAGCGCCACTTCGTCGTCCGCTCCTCCTGGCTGTTCGGAGTCGGCGGCGGCAACTTCGTGGAGACGATGCTGCGGCTCGCCTCGACCCAGAACGAGGTGGTGGTCGTCCGCGACGAGGTCGGCTCGCCGACCTACACCTGGCACCTCGCCTACGGGATCGTCCGCCTCATCGAGGGCGTCGAGTTCGGCATCCACCACATGGCCGCCGCTGGCCACTGCTCCTGGTACGAATTCGCGCGCGAGATCTTCGAGCAAGCACACGTTGAGTGCAAAGTGCTCTCCACCACCGCCGCAGAGTTCGCTCGCTCCGCGGACCGGCCGCCGTTCTCGGTCCTGGTCAGCCAGCGCGAGCATGCGATCCGCCTGCCCTCCTGGCAGGACGGGTTGGCGGGCTACCTGGCCCAACGACAAGCTGAGAGGGAGGAAGGATCTTGAGGCTCCTGGTCACCGGCGCCGCCGGTTTCATCGGTTCCACCTACGTCCGCCTGGTCGGTGAGGAGCACGACGTCGTCGTCCTCGACAAGCTCACCTACGCCGGCCGCCGCGAGAACCTGCCCGAGGGCACCGAGCTGATCGAGGGGGCGATCGAGGACCCGAAGGTCGTCCGCGAGGCGATGCAGGGCGCCGACGCGGTCGTCAACTTCGCCGCCGAGTCCCATGTCGATCGCTCGATCGACGACCAGGACGCCTTCGCCCGCACCCACGTGATCGGCACCGGCACGCTGCTGGACGCCGCCCGCGAGCTTGGCGTCGAGCGCTACCTGCAGGTCTCCACCGACGAGGTCTACGGCTCGATCGACTCCGGCTCCTTCACCGAGACCTCGCCGCTCGACCCCTCCTCGCCCTACTCGGCGACGAAGACCGCCGGCGACCTGCTCGTCTCCGCCCACTGGCACACCTACGGGATCGACGCCTCGATCGTGCGCGGCTCCAACAACTACGGCCCCCGCCAGTACCCGGAGAAGCTGATCCCGCTGATCGTCCTCAACGCCGTCCACGGCGACTCGCTGCCGGTCTATGGCGACGGCAAGCAGGTCCGCAACTGGCTCTTCGTCGAGGACTTCTGCCGTGGCATCCACACCGTCCTCACCAAGGGCAAGGCCGGCGAGGTCTACAACGTCGGCGGCCCCGACGAGTGCGAGAACATCGAGGTGATCAAGCGGGTGATCGGGCTGACCGGCGCCGACGAGTCGCTGATCGAATACGTCCAGGACCGCCCCGGCCACGATCGTCGCTACTCGCTCTCCTCCGAGAAGCTCAAGCGCGAGCTCGGCTGGGAGGCGCAGGTCCACTTCGCCGAGGGCCTCGAGAAGACCGTCGCCTGGTACCGCGAGAACGAGGAGTGGTGGGGGCCGATCCGCTCCGGCGAGTACCGCGAGTACTACGAAAAGCAGTACGGGAAGAGCCTCAGCTGATGCCTCGCAAGCTGGAGACGAAGCTCGAGGGCGTCGTCCTGATCGAGCCCGAGGTCCACGGCGACTCGCGCGGCTTCATGGTCGAGAGCTACGCCGAGGGCACCTGGAAGGAGCTCGGCATCGACGCCGACTTCGTCCAGCACAACCACTCGCGCTCCTCGAAGGGGACCCTGCGCGGCCTCCACTTCCAGACCGAGCCGGGCCAGGCGAAGCTGGTCCGCTGCCCACGCGGGGCGATCGTCGACGTCGCCGTCGACCTGCGCCGCGGCTCGCCGACCTTCGGCCAGTGGGAGGCCCACGTCCTCGACGACGAGAAGCACCACCAGCTCTACGTCCCGGTCGGCTTCGGCCACGGCTTCGCGGTGCTCAGCGACCTCGCCGACGTCACCTACCTGCTCTCCAGCCTCTATGACCCGCTGACCGAGGCTGGGATCGCCTGGGACGACCCCGACGTCGCCGTCGAGTGGCCGGTCGACGAGCCGCTGCTCTCCGAGCGCGACAAGGGCGCCCCGAAGCTCTCCGAAGTCACCGAGACGCTCCCCTTCACCTACTGATTCGGCGGCCGCGAGCCGCGACTTTCGTGCCCGCCGGCGGTTGATGCGGTTGGGATGCGCGAGCAGGTGAGAAGCCGGATCGCTGACGGGCTGGACCGGACGGGGCTGTTGCGCCCGGTCGACTGCGTGCGATCGAGCTGGCTGGTGCTGCGGACGGGGGAGCCGGTGGCGGCGGAGGCCGCGGGTGCCCCGCTCCCGCCGCCACGGCTGCGCCTCCTCGTCGACGGGCGCAGCCCCGACATCGGCGCCCACCTGCGGCTGGGGCGGCAGATGTGGCAATCGATCCACGACGCCTGCGCGGATTCGGGCAGCCCCACCGAGGAGATGCGGGCGGTCCTCGACTTCGGCTGCGGTTGCGGCCGGGTGCTGCGGCACTGGCCGGCGGGCGGAGGCCCGGAGGTCCACGGCTGCGACTACAACGAGGGGCTGGTCAGCTGGTGCGCCGAGAACCTCACCTCGGTGCGGGTCACGCGCAACGAGCTGACCCCGCCGACGCCGTACGTGAGCGAGAGCTTCGACCTGATCTACGCCCTCTCTGTCTTCAGCCATCTCGATCCGCCGCTGCAGCGGCAGTGGCTGGCCGAGTTTCGGCGGTTGCTGCGGCCCGGCGGCATGCTCGTCCTCAGTGTCATCGGCGACTCCCTGCGCCACCGACTCAGCCCCGCCGAGCAGGCGCACTTCGATCGCGGCGAGATGGTCGTGCAGCGCCCGCGGCTGGCGGGACGCAACCTCTGCACCGTCTACCACCCGCGCTCGCACGTGCCGGAGACCCTGCTCGGCGACTTCGCCGAGGTTCGCCGCTTCGACCTCGGCTCCGCCGCCCAGGCGGTGCTGCAGGACGCCTACATCGCCCGCGTGCCGATCTCGGACGGTTAGCGCCCCTCCAGGGGCGTCAATCGTCCGCGGAGCGACCGCGGACCGCCGTGATCGCCAGGCTGGTCGCCAGCTTGGCGCCGATCCCGGCGTAGACGGCGGCATTGAGGACCGGGTTGGCCCGGGGTGCCTCGAAGCGCCGGTAGAAGCGGCCCATGCCGCGGTGGAAGGCGATCTCCTGGCGCGGGGCGCGGCGGGCGGCGCTGGAGCCGCCCTTGACGTGGAGGGCGACGCCGGCCGGCTCGTAGAAGACCTTCCAGCCGGCGTCCCAGAAGCGGTGGCACCAGTCGAGATCCTCCATGTAGAGCCAGTAGCCCTCGTCGAGCAGGCCGACCTGGCGGACAGCCTCGCCGCGGCAGAGCATGAAGGCGCCGTTGACGGCGTCGACCTCACCCGGCTCGTCGTCGCCCAGATCGGTCGCTCGGTACTGGCTGAGCGCGGCTCCGGCGCCGTCGCGGCGGCCGAGCCCGCTGAAGTGGGCCAGGGCCGCGAGGGGGGTGGGGAAGGAGCGCTTGCAGGCGTGGTCGAGCTCGCCGCTCTCGGTCACCAGCTTGATCCCGACCATGCCGATCCGCTCGTCGCCGGCCAGCCGCGCCAGCGCCGCGTCGAGGCTGCCGGCGTAGACCTCCGTGTCGGGGTTGAGCAGCAGGATCGCCTCGGCCTCGCTCTCGCGCAGGACGAGGTTGTTGGCGGCCGAGAAGCCGATGTTGGCCTCGCGCCGCAGCCGCACCTCGGGGAACTCGCGCGCGACCATCTCCGGCGTCCCGTCGGGGCTGCCGCTGTCGACCACGGTCACCCGCATCGCCGCGCTCGCCGGCGGGTGCTCGCGCAGCGAGGCGAGGCAGCGCCGCAGCAGCGCCTCGGCGCCGTGGCTGACGATCGCGACCTCGAGCGTCACTAATAGGCGCCTTCGCCGCGGACGATCGCCCGTGGCGTGCGCAGCAGGATCGCCAGGTCGGTCAGCAGCGAGAGGTTGTCGAGGTAGTCGCGGTCCATCGCGAAGCGCTCCTCGAAGGTGAGGTCGCTGCGCCCGTAGACCTGCATCGGTCCGGTGATGCCCGGCTTGATCGCGAGGCGCTGGCGCTGGCGCTCGTCATAGAGGGCGACGACCCCCTCCTCCTCTGGCCGGGGCCCGACCAGCGACATGCTGCCGCCGAGGACGTTGAGGAGCTGGGGCAGCTCGTCGAGGCTGCTGCGGCGCAGCCAGCGGCCGGTGCGGGTGATGCGCGGGTCGTTGGGGATCTTGAAGGCGGGCTGGTCGAGCTTGGCGAGGTCGATCAGCTCCGGCAGGCGCTGCTCGGCGTCGACCACCATCGTCCGGAACTTCAGCATCGTGAAGGGCTCGCCGTCGCGGCCGGCGCGACGCTGGCGGAAGAGGACCGGGCGGCCGGTGTCGAGCAGGATCAGGGCCGAGATCGCCAGCAGCAGCGGCGAGAGCAGGAGCAGCAGCAGGCCGGAGACGAGCACGTCCATCAGCCGCTTCATCGCCAGGGTCGAGCGCGGCGGGTCGCTGAAGCGGAAGTCGAGGACGGGCAGCTCGGCGAGCCGGTTGAGCTCGATCCCGGGGCCGAGCAGGCCGTAGTGCTGGGGCAGGAAGGTCAGGGCCAGCCCCTCGGCCTTGCACTCCTCGATCAGCCGCTCCGCCGCCGTCAGGCTCATCTTCTGTTCGGCGACGACGACGCGCTCGATCTGGCACTCGCGAGCCACCCGCGAGATGTCCTCGACCCTGCCCAGGCGCGGCAGCTCCGCAGCCTCCTCGCCCTCCGGGGCGAGATAGCCGACCAGCGCCAGGCGCGCCTCCGGATGGGTGGAGACGCGGCGGGCGATCACGTCCACGGCGGCGGCCGGGCCGATCGCGATCCCGGCGGCGACGCCGGTCAGGCGATGCCAGAGGAAGCGCAGCACCCCGCGGAGGACGAAGCTGCCGGCCGTGGCGCCGATCCCGACCGCGATCGCGCTGGTCGGCGAGAGCGGGCCGACCGGGCTCAGCGCCAGCAGCCCGTCCAGCACCAGCGTCCCGAAGACCCCGGCCGAGACCAGCTGCGGCAGCTCGTCGAGGGTGCTGTGGCGGATCCGCCGGTGGTCGTTGTCGTAGAGGCCGTGGAGCTTGACCACGGCGATCCAGACCGGGCTGAAGAGGACCGCCCAGAAGAGCGTGGCGATGTCGGTGGTGCTGGTGGTGGCGGTGACCAGGCAGAGCGAGCCGACCAGCGCCGTCCAGTCGCCCAGCGCCAGCAGCCGCCGCAGCACCGAGCCGCGGCGACGCGAGGCGAGGGCGCCGGGGGAGACGGGCCGGCGCCCGTCGACCGGTGCCGGGCTCGGCTCCGCACCGCTCGCCGTGGGGGGAGCCGGAGCGGCTGTGCGGTTGGTCCGCTGGCTCATTCGCCTTCTTCCTGCAGCTCGGGCGCCAGCGGGTTCAGCTGGCGTGCCCGTTCGAGGTCGGCGCGGGCGGCGGCGGGATGGCCGGCCTCGCGTTCGACCCTGGCGCGCAGGTAGTAGAGCTGCCAGTTGCGATCCTCGCGGTGGATCGCCTGGGAGAGGCGGCCCGAGGCGGTCGTGTATTCGCTCTGGGCCTCGGCCAGCAGCCCCAGCAGCACGTAGGGGGAGGCGGCCCAGGGCTCGATCGTGCGGGCGGTGTCGGCGTGGTTGACGGCAGAGCCGAGGTCGCCGCGGGCAGCGGCGTCTTCGGCCGAGCTCAGCTCACGGTCGACCAGCAGCGGCCCGACCAGGGCCACGGCGGAGATCCAGGCGATCGCCAGTCCGGCCACGGCGAGGCCGAAGCGCCGCTGGGCGCCGCGCTCGCCCTCGGCGCTGGCCCGCGCCTGCGCCAGCTGGCCGACCCGGGCGGCGACGGCAGCCCCGGCGGCGAGGAAGAAGACCGCGCCGAGGGCGGCGATCTCCCAGAGCCAGTCGATCGCGGCGCCGACGGCAAAGGCCAGCATCGCCGCGAACAGCACCGCCTGCAGCTCCCTTCGCGGCCCGCCGGAGTCGCGCCAGGCCGCGAAGCCGGTCCAGAGCAGGGCCCCGACCAGGGCCAGCACCAGCAGGCCGCCGACCACCCCCAGCTCGGCGAAGGCCTCGAGGTAGAGGGAGTGGGCGTCGTGCACCGGCATCGGGATGTGGCGCAGCTGGTCCCAGGAGAAGACGTAGGTGCCGGCACCGTGGCCGAGCACCGGCTTTTCGCCGAAGGCATCGAGCGCGACGCGCCAGAATTCGTCGCGGCCGGCGCTGGAGAGCTGGGTGAAGTGGTGTTCGGGCCGGGTGGGGAACTGCACGTCGGAGCTGGTGAACTGGCCCCAGGCGCGACCGGCGACGGCAATTGCTGCCGCGATCCCGATCACCGCCAGCGCCAGGGCGACCCGCCGCAGCACCTTCGGGTTGCGCGAGAGCTCCACGGCGCGCCCCGTGAAAGCGCCGCCACCGCTCTCGATCCGCCGCAGGCCGGCGAACAGCAACAAGGCCAGGGCGATCCCGGCGAGCAGGATCAGCAGCACCGTCACTCCCTGTCCGGTGACCGCCGAGGTATCGAAGTTTTCGGCCAGGCTGCGATGGGCCTGGACCGAAAGCACCGCCGGCAGCGTCGCCACGGCGCCGATCGCCAGCGTCGCCACGAACCAGAGCCGGTCGTGCGAGAGCACCAGCAGGCAGCCGCAGGCGACCAGCAGCGAGAGCAGGCCTCCGCGCGAGTAGGTGAGGTAGAGGGCCAGCAGCAGCACCGGCAGCGAGGCGACCGCGAGCCAGCGCAGGGCCGCGAACAGCGAGCGCCGGCTCATCCACAGCAGCATCGCCGCGCCGATCCCAAATGCAACGCCGTTTGCATTCCAATACCCGAGCGGGTAGCGGGTCCTTGGCCCTGCACCTAGGGAGTTTTCGACCTCCAGCAGATGGGGTAGCAGGCGACTGCCCAGCGAGAGAAACGCCACCAGGGCGAGGGCAATCGCCAAGCCTTCGCCGAAACGTTGACGACTTTGGTCGGTTTGGGCGATCAGGAACGCGGCAAGGAAGAACGCGAGGTAGACCAGAACGCGGTCCGCCTCGATGACGCTGAGCTCAATCGAACCGGACCAGGCAGAGGAAAGGGCAGACAACAATGCGAGACCGCCGATCAGCCCAGCCCCCCAGTAGAACGGCCGTCCAACCGTCGCCCGGGAGGCGGCTCCAAGCACGATCAGGGCCACGACCAGCAGCCAGACGGCCAAGCCGGCAATGTGGCGAGCGCTCACTCCGTAGCCGCCGCCAGCCAGCGCCAGCCCTACGATCAGGAGGGGTGGAGCGATCAACGCCGCTCCTTCCTCTAACCTTGCGCGCCATGTTTCCGACCGATCGCCGCCCGGGCCGTAGCTCGGCCCCAGCCTTTTTCTCGCTTCTGTCAGTGCTTGCTCTGCTGGCATTGGCTTCATTCCCGGTCCTGGCTCAGGCCGAAGACTCCTCGAGCATCCAGTACCAGGATGCCCCGCCGACGATCAAGGTTCCCGGCCAGACGAAGAAGTCGCATAAGTCTGAACCCGCCAACCCCGCGAGCGAAGCGGAAGGCGAAGCATCGAATGCTCCGGGCGGGGGCGGGATCGGCCCGAATGGCTCCGGGGGCGGCGGCAACTCTTCGTCGAACAACGCATCGTCCGGGAATCCAAGCACGGGCAACGGCAGCACCCCAGGCCAGGCCCATTCCGGCAACGGCTCCACCGGCGGTGAAATGGGAGTTGGCCAGGGCACGGCCACCGGCAGCCCGGCCTCTTCCTCGTCTTCCGGCGGCGGCTCCTCGCCCCTCGTCCCGATCCTGATCGCGATCGCGGTCCTCGCGGCGATCTCGGTCGGCGCGGTCATGTACCGGCAGCGGCGCCAGCGCGCCGACGCCGGTGGCAGCAGCGCCGTCTCGCCAAAGGCGAGCTAGCCCCGATGACGAAAGAGAGGAAGCGCATGACGAGAATCCTCCGTGCCTGCATCGCCGCCTTCGCGGTCTCCCTCTGCTTCGCGGGGACCGCCCAGGCGCTGCCGGCCAACTTCTGGGGAGTCGTCTTCCAGGCCGAACCGACCGAAATCCAGTTCCAGCAGCTCAAGCGCGGCGGCGTCGACAGCATGCGCCTGCCGGTCGACTGGGGCGCCGTGCAGCCGCAGCCGGGCACCTTCAACTGGGGCGGCGTCGACCAGGTCGTCAAGCGCGCCACCGCCGCCGGCATCGACGTGCTGCCGTTCCTCACCGGGGCGCCGAACTGGGCCGTCCCCCAGGCCAAGGTCCCCGGCTCGACCTTGCGGGCCCCCTCGCACCTGCCCGCCGCGGGAACGTCGGCCACGGCCTGGTCGACCTTCCTCAAAGCCGCGGTCGCCCGCTACGGGCCGAACGGGACGCTCTGGAGCGAAAACCCGCAACTTCCCGCCCACCCGATCCGCAACTGGCAGATCTGGAACGAGCCCAACTTCAAGTACTTCGTGACCCGGCCCAACCCGGCCGAATACGGCAAGCTCGTCACCCTCTCCTCAGCGGTGATCCGGACTGCCGATCCCGGCGCCAAGATCATCCTCGGCGGCCTCTTCGCCCGACCGATCGAAGCCACCTTCAAGAAGAAGCCGCCGCAGGCCTACTTCGCCAAGGACTTCCTGCAGCAGATGTATACGAAAACGCCGGGGATCAAGTCGAAGTTCCAGGGGGTCGCCCTCCACCCCTACACCGGCTCCTACAAGACCGTCGGGCCGCGGGTCGAAGAAGTGCGCGAAGTCCTGCAGGCCAACCACGACGGCAACAAGGGCCTCTGGATCACCGAGCTCGGTTGGAGCTCCTCGAACCCGGTCCCGGGTCAGTCGAACACCTTCAACAAAGGCCCGGGCGGCCAGGTGACCCAGCTGAAGGGCGCCTTCACCCTGCTCGAGCGCAACCAGGCGAAGTGGCGCATCCAGCGCCTCTACTGGTTCTCGGTCGACGATCAGAAAGGCTCCTGCAACTTCTGCGACGGCTCCGGCCTCTTCGCCGAAGGCTTCATCCCCAAGCAGTCCTGGTTCGCCTACGTGAAGTTCGCCGGCGGCACGCCCTAAGGGCGGGCGCTCGGCTCGTGCCGGGCCGCCGGTCTGCGTAAGATCGGTGGATTGGCGACTAAGGCGAAGAAGAGGGCGGAATCTGACCCGCTGGGGCCGTTCAGCCCGTCGGTAAGGCGCTGGTTCGAGGCCTCTTTCGAGGGGCCGACGGCGGCGCAGGCGGGGGGTTGGGAGGCGATCTCGGGGGGGTCGAACGCGCTGATCTGCGCGCCGACCGGGTCGGGAAAGACGCTGGCCAGCTTCCTCTGGGGGATCGACCGGCTGGTGCGGGCGGGGGATGACGGGCGGGCGCCGCTGGGGACGGGCGTTCGGCTGGTCTACATCTCGCCGCTGAAAGCGCTCTCCTACGACATCGAGCGCAACCTGCGGGCGCCGCTGCGCGGGATCGGCGCCGAGATCTCGGTCGGGCTGCGAACCGGCGACACGCCGCAGAAAGACCGGCGGGCGATGGCGAAAACGCCGCCCGACATCCTCATCACCACCCCCGAGTCGCTCTACCTGATGCTCTCCTCGGGGGTGCGCGAGATCCTCGCCACGACCGAAACGGTGATCCTCGACGAGATCCATGCGGTCGCCCAGACCAAGCGGGGGTCGCATCTGGCGCTGACTCTCGAGCGGTTGGATGAGTTGGTGGGGAGGCAGGGGGCTCGGGCGGCGGGTCCTGGCGGCGATGAAGGGGGAACGCTGCGGGCGGGGGCGTCCTCGGATCCCCCTTCATCGCCGCCACCCCCCGCAGTAGCGGCTACTTCCTCACCAGTTGTCCAGCGGATCGGGTTGTCGGCAACGCAGCGGCCGCTTGAGCGGATCGCTCAGTTTCTGGTGGGGCCGAAGCGGGAGTGCAAGATCGTCGATGCGGGGAGTCGCAAGCCGCTCGATCTGGAGATCGTGGTGCCGGTTGAGGACATGGCCGATCCGGGGGCTCCGGCCTATCCGAGTGAGGACGGGCCGCCGCCGACGGAAATCGAGCCGAGCGCTCATGTCAGGTCGATTTGGCCGGCGATCTATCCGCGGCTGGTGGAGTTGGTGCAGGAACACACGTCGACGATCATCTTCGTCAACAACAGGCGGGCCGCCGAGCGGCTCGCCAAGCGGATCAACGAGTTGGCGAATGGGGAAGGCGAGGGGGAGCTGCCGGCGACCGAGCATGGCGGCCACCATCCCGACACCGGCGAGCGGGGCGACTATGTGGAGATCGCCCGGGCGCACCATGGGTCGCTCTCGCATGAGGAGCGGACGCTGGTGGAGGAGCTGCTCAAGTCCGGCGAGCTGCCCTGCCTGGTCGCCACCTCCTCGCTGGAGCTGGGGATCGACATGGGGGCGGTCGACCTGGTCATCCAGGTCGAGTCGCCGAAGTCGGTGACCCGAGGTCTGCAGCGGATCGGCCGCGCCGGCCACGGCATCGGCGAGACCTCGAAAGGCCGGATCTTCCCCAAATACCGCGGCGACCTGCTCGAGTGCGCGGTCGTCGCCCGGCGCATGCGCGAGGGCAAGATCGAGGAGACGACGATCCCGCAGAACCCACTCGACGTGCTCGCCCAGCACCTCGTCTCGATGGCGGCGCTGGACGAGTGGGGAGTCGACGACGTCGAGCGCCTCGTCACCGCCACCGAGCCCTTCCACGAGCTCTCCCGCGAGCAGCTCGAGAACGTCCTCGACATGCTCGACGGCCGCTACCCCTCCGACCGCTTCGCGGAGCTGCGGCCGCGGATCGTCTGGGACCGCACCAACGGCACCATCCACGGCCGCAAAGGCGCCCGCACCCTGGTCGTCACCAACGCCGGCACGATCCCCGACCGCGGCCTCTACGGCGTCCACCTGCCGGACGGCCGCCGGGTCGGCGAGCTCGACGAGGAGATGGTCTACGAGGCCCGCCCCGGCCAGACCTTCCTGCTCGGCGCCACCACCTGGCGGATCGAGGAAATCACCCGCGACCGGGTGATCGTCACGCCCGCCCCCGGCGCCCCCGGAGCGGTGCCGTTCTGGAAGGGCGACGGGATCGGCCGCCCGGCCGAGCTCGGCGAGGCGATCGGCGCCTTCGCCCGCGAGGCGGTCTCCCGCGAGCCCGGCGAGCTCGCTAAGGAGTACGACCTCGACGAGCGCGCCGCCAACAACCTCGTCAGCTACCTGCGCGAGCAGCAGGCGGCGACCCGGGTCGTCCCCTCCGACCAGACGATCGTCGTCGAGCGCTTCCGCGACGAGATCGGCGACTGGCGGCTCTGCATCCTCTCCCCGTACGGCGGCCGCGTCCACGCCGCCTGGGGACTCGCTCTGGCTGGCAAGATCCGCGCCGAGCGCGACCTCGAGGCCGACGCGATCTGGTCCGACGACGGCATCGTCATCCACCTCCCCGACGCCGACGAGCCACCGCCCGCCGAGCTCGTCCTGATCGAGCCCGACGAGCTCGAGGACCTGGTCGTCGGCGAGCTCTCCGGCTCGGCCCTGTTCGGCGCCCGCTTCCGCGAGAACGCCGCCCGCTCGCTGCTGATCCCGCGCGCCTACCCCGGCAAGCGCACGCCGCTCTGGCAGCAGCGCCTCAAGTCCCAGAGCCTGCTCGAAGTGGCCCGCGACTTCCCGCGCTTCCCGGTCATCCTCGAGACCTACCGCGAGTGCCTGCGCGACGTCCTCGACCTGCCCTCGCTGAGCGAGCTGCTGCGCAAGCTGCACGCCCGCCAGCTCAGCCTCGTCGAGGTCGAGACCCCGACCGCCTCGCCCTTCGCCTCCTCGCTGCTGTTCGACTACGTCGCCACCTACATGTACGAGGGGGACACGCCGAACGCCGAGCGGCGGGCGGCGGCGCTGGCCCTCGACCGCGACCTGCTGCGCGAGCTGCTCGGCCAGGAGGAGCTGCGCGAGCTGATCGACCCCGAAGCCCTGGAAGAGGTCGAGGCGCAGTTGCAGCACCTCACCGAGGCCGGCCGCGCCGGCGACCGCGACGCCCTCCAGCAGCTGCTGCGCAACATCGGCGACCTCACCGCGGCGGAGTGCGAGGCGCGCGTCGCCGAGGGCTACTCGGCCGCCTCGATGCTGGAGAAGCTGGTCGGCGAGCGTCGGGTCGCCAAGGTCCGGATCGCCGGCGAGGAGCGCTACATCGCCGCCGAGGACGCCGGCCTCTACCGCGACGCGCTCGGCGTGCCGCCGCCACCCGGCCTGCCCGAGACCTTCCTCGAGGACCACCCCGACGCGATGCGCGCCCTGATCCGCCGCTTCGCCCGCACCCACGGCCCCTTCCCGACCGCCCGCCCGGCCGAGCGCTTCGGCATCGACCCGCAGCCGGCCCTGCGCGAGCTCGAGGCCGAAGGGGCGATGGTCCGCGGCGAGCTGCTGCCCGGCGGCACCGAGCGCGAGTGGTGCGACGCCGACTCGCTGCGCCGGGTCCGCCGCGCCAGCCTCGCCCGCCTCCGCAAGGAGGTCGAGGCGGCCGATCCGACCGCGCTGGCCCGCTTCCTGCCGAGCTGGCAGAACGTCGACGCCTACCGCCCCGCCGGCGCCGGCCCCGACCGCCTGCGTGAGGCGCTGGGGCCGCTGCAGGGAGTCGCCCTCACCCCGAAAGTCTGGGAGTCCGACGTGCTGCCGCGGCGCCTCGGCACCTACTCGCCGAGCTGGCTGGACGAGCTCTGCACCAGCGGCGAGCTGGTCTGGGTCGGCGCCGGCGCCCTCGGCCGCAGTGACGGCCGCGTCGCCCTCTACTTCCGCGAGGACGTCCGCCTCGCCGGGCCGCCGCCGGCCAGCGCCAAGCTGGAGGCGCCGAGCGGCGAGGTCCACGACGCGATCCGCGAGCGGCTCGCAGCCGGGCCGTCGTTCTGGCTCGACCTCGTCGCCGACCTCGACCACCCCGCCGAGGACATCCACAACGCGCTCTGGGACCTGGTCTGGTCCGGTGGCGTCACCAACGACGCCTTCGCGCCGCTGCGGGCACCGCGCCTGCGGGCGGTGCCGCCGAGCGATCGCCAGGGCCGCCGCTTCGCCCGCCGCCGCTCCACCACCGGCGCCGCCGTGCAGGGGCGTTGGTCGCTGACCGAGCCGCTCTTCGCCGGCGCTCCCGCCTCCGGCCCGCGCCTGCGCGCCCAGGCCGAGCTGATGCTGGAGCGCTACGGCATCGTCACCCGCGAGACCGTCCTCGCCGAGGGCATCCCCGGCGGCTTCTCGACCCTCTACGCCGAGCTCGGCAACCTCGAGCTGCTCGGCACCGCCCGCCGCGGCTACTTCGTCGAGGGCCTCGGTGGCGCCCAGTTCGCCCTGCCCGGCGCGGTCGAGCGGCTGCGCTCGCTGCCCGAAGCCGACGGCGCCTACCTGCTGCTCGCCGCCACCGATCCCGCCAATCCCTACGGCGCCTCGCTGCCCTGGCCGAAGCTCGAGGGCGGCCGCCGCCCCGGCCGTACCCCCGGCGCCCACCTGCTGCTGCGCGACGGCGATCCGATCGTCTTCCTCGAGCGCAGCGGCCGCGGCATCCTCCGCCTCAAGCCGCTCGTCGGCGCTGAGCTCGAGGAGGCGATGCGCGCCCTCGCCGACGCCGTCAGCGCCGGCCAGCTGCCGAAACTGGCGGTCGAGAAACTCGACGGCGAAGCGGTGATCGGTTCGGGCCACGAGGACGCCCTGATCGGCGCCGGCTTCAGCCGCGGCCCCCGCAAACTCACCGCATCCGCGGCACGCTGACCCCCGAATATCAGCGCGGGAGTGGCCGGCGAGGGTGGTCAGGGGCTCCTTGTGTGACGATATGTCACGGATGAGCGGGACGGAGGAGATGCAGAGCCCGGTTTCGCTGCTGCGCAGCGTGCCGCTCTTCGCCGATCTCGAAGAGGACGAGCTGGAGCGGTTCTCGCGGGTCGCGGTGCCGCGCTCCTTCCCGGCCGGGACCAGGGTCTTCCACGAGGGCGACCGCTCCGACGCCTGTTACATCGTCCGCGAAGGCAGCTTCCGGGTGACCCGCGAGCACTCCGACGGTCGCGCGATCACGCTGGCGACGCTGGGGCCGGGGGAGGTCTTCGGCGAGCTGGCGATGCTCGACGGGGACCTGCGCTCGGCCAGCGCCGAGTCGCTCACAGACGGCGAGCTGCTGGCGCTCCCGGCGGTCGACGTGAAGGCGCTGCTGGCCCGCCACCCGGAGATCTCCGTGAAGCTGGTCTCGGCGCTGGTCCGTCGGCTGCGGGCCGCCAACGAGCGGATCTCGCGCCAGTCCTTCCAGACCGTGCCGAGCCGGGTCGCCGGCGTGCTGCTGCAACTGGCCGCGGAAGCGACCGGTGAGGGCAGCGAGGTGACGATCCGGATGAACCAGGCCGACCTCGCCCAGCTCGCCGGCACCTCGCGGGAGAGCGTCAGCCGCTTCCTCGCCGACCTCGAGCGTTCCGGCGTCGTCCGCTCCGGCCGCGGCCGGGTGACGATCCTCGACCCCGGGAAGCTCGACAACTACATCTTCTGACGTGGGTGCCTACGCCGACCTCCGCGAGCGGATGGTCGAGCGGCAGCTGCGCCGGCGCGGCATCGAGGACGAGCGGGTGCTGGCGGCGATGGCGGCGGTGCCGCGCGAGGCCTTCGTGCCGGCGGCGATGCGCCACCGCGCCTACGCCGACTCGGCGCTGCCGATCGGCAAGGGCCAGACGATCTCCCAGCCCTGGATCGTCGCCGCGATCTGCCAGGCGCTGGAGCTGCGGGGCGGGGAGCAGGTTCTGGAGATCGGCACCGGCTCGGGCTACTCGGCGGCGGTGCTGGCCCTGCTCGCCGCCGAGGTGGTCAGCGTCGAGCGCCACCGCTCGCTCGCCGACCCCGCCCGTGAGACGCTCGGCCGGCTCGGGGTCGCCAACGTCGAGGTGATCCTCGGCGACGGCAGCCGCGGCCTGCCGGACCACCCTCCGTTCGAGGCGATCGCCGTCCACGCCGCCGCCCCGGCGCCGCCGCCGGCCCTGCTGCGCCAGCTAGCCGAGGGTGGCCGCCTGGTCGCCCCGATCGCCACCGGCGAGGTGGAGATGCTGACCGTGCTGCGGCGCCGCGGCAGCGAGGCCGAGGTCGAGGAGATCGGCCCCTGCCGCTTCGTGCCGCTGATCGGCGAGGAGGGCTACTGAGGCTCAGCAGCCGCTGGTCGAGTCGGCGTGGTCCTTGACGACTTCGTCGCCGGCGCCGCATTGGATCGTGTGGTCGCGCTGGCCGTCGGCGGCGTCGATGAAGTCGCCGCCGCCCTTGCCGACGAAGGTATCGGCGCCGAGGTGGCCGAGGAAGCTGTTGGGGCCGTTGTCGCCGACCAGCACGTCGGAACCGTCGGAGCCCTCGAGGCTCTCGTTGTCGCCGAGCACGTGGTCGGGGTTGCCGCACCCGGCAGGGCCGCCGGTGCCGCCCAGCTCGACCCGCAGGCTGGCGTCGGAGCGCCCGTAGGAGACCGTGTCGTTGCCGGCGCCGCCGTCGTAGCTGTGGCCCTGGCAGACCGCCACCGAGGAGACCAGCAGGTCGTCGCCGCTGCCGCCTCGCAGGTCGTCTGACCCCGGGTCGGCGTAGAGGACGTCGTTGCCGGCGCTGCCGACCAGGGTGTCGTTTCCGTCGTTGGGGCCGTTGTAGTTCTCGCCCGCTTCCAGCACATCGTCGCCGCTGCCGCCTTCGATCGTGTCGCTGCCGGCGTTGCCGTTGATCCGCACCTGGGCGCTGGAGGGCACGCTGCCGTCGATGACGAGGTTGTCGTCGCCGTCGCCGCCGGTGACGACGACCAGCGCCTGGGCGGCGCTGCCGGGGCAGACCACGGCGTTCGGGTTGCTGGTCTGGCTTTCGCAGCTGTCGCCGGGGAAGATCGGGTTGCGGTTGGAGATCACCCAGCTGCCGCCGCTCTGGGAGATGTGGATGTCGTCGGCGCCGGGGCTGCCCTGCACGACCAGGCTGTTGCCGTCGAGGCCCTGGTTGAGGATCGCGAAGGCGAGCCCGGATGGCGCCCCTTCTTCGGGCCCGCAGGAATGATCGACCGAGAAGCCGTTGCACTCGTCGCTGCCGGGGCCGCCGTAGGCTTCACCGCCGCCCCCGCCGCTGTCCAGGGTGTCGTTGCCGACGCCGCCGTCGAGCCGGTTCTGGGCGCCGTCGCCGATCAGAGTGTCGGCCTGCGGCGAGCCGACCACGTCCTCGAACTCGCTGAGGTCGTCGTGGCCGTCGCCTTTCGCCCGCCGGGCGCCGAGGTTGACCTCGACGCCGCCGCGGGTGGCGCTCGCGTAGGAGACG
>Ga0207710_10000139_pt1 | contig 83254 bp, 74 predicted proteins | sample KBSS24metaG_FD_184400 | JGI IMG/M metagenome (GOLD analysis project Ga0207710, IMG submission 184400) | Switchgrass rhizosphere microbial communities from Kellogg Biological Station, Michigan, USA - KBS S2-4 metaG (SPAdes) (version 2) | ecosystem: Host-associated > Plants > Roots > Rhizosphere...
TCCCGAACTCAGAAGTGAAACCTCTTAGCGCTGATGGTAGTGTGGGGTTTCCCATGTGAGAGTAAGTCATCGCCAGCTCATTATTCTAACACCCCGGCCTCGAAAGAGTCCGGGGTGTTGCTTTGTGCGTGATAATTAGACTTATTGTATTATTTTAATTTTATATAGATTTAAAAATGAAAGATTTACAAAAAATTTATGCAGATAAAGTGAATGAGGCATTATTCAGATTAAATAAATGTGAAGCTCTTATAAACTCTTACTTTGAAATTAGAGATGTATTAGATTTAGAATCCTCAATATTACATATGCGTAAAGCATTAGAAATATTGGCTTTGGCTTCCATAGCGCCAAATAAAATTAAATATCAAGAATATCGTGCTCAAGCCAATAAAAATCCTGACTATACAAAAGATTATAAAGCTAGTTCAATTTTAAAAGCATTAAGTGACATAAATTCTGATTTTTATCCTATACCTTTATTACCTGCTAAAAAATTACCAGATGGAAGTTGGCATTTTGATAGGAAAAGAGAGAATTTTTTTGATATGAATCAATTTATTAAGCTATATGATCGATTAGGTAAATATTTACATGCTGATAATCCTTGGGCAAATAATAAAGAATGGGAAAACTTTGCTTCAGTAGTAAAGAAAAGTATAAGTTCTATTCGTGAGCTTCTTAAGTTGTATTTTACTGTTATACGTACACCAGAGTTTACAGGTGTATGGGTTTTAGAAACTCGTGATAATATTGTGCAATTTCTTATTGGTGAATCTAAAGGAGAATTTCTCGTTGAAGACTATTAACTCAAAAAAAATTTTAAAGAGAAAATTATGAAATTCAACTCATTCTCTCCAATATCTGAAGATGATGATGAGCTATCTTTGCCTGAATTAATCTATTGGGCTTCTTTAGGTGATCTAGATCAGGTAGAGCAATTGCTTTTAGAAGGACAAGATCCCAACCAGACAGATGATGAGGGTTACAGTGCTTTGCAAGCAGCTGCTGAAAATGATCATTTAGAGGTGGTTCGACTCTTAATTGAAAAAGGTGCTAATGTCACTTACAAAAGTGAATACACGGCACTACAGCTTGCAGAAATGGCTAGTAATGTAGATATAGTGAATTACTTAAAGAGTTTATGAAACTGTAAATAAAGGCCTCTTTTATTTAATTAGAGGCCTTTTGGTTTTAAGCTAAATGATATTTCTGTAGTTTCTCAACAATTGATTGAAGTCCTTTTACTTCAAATTCATTAGCTTCAAATTTTTCATCTTTATTACGTTTAAAGATGTCCCGGATCTCTATTACAGCATTGGGATCGATGATACTTAAACTTGAAGTGACTTGGCGTATTTGGCTAATAGAGCGAGAACCATTCGTTGAACCATAACCAATAAATGCAGCGGGTTTACCGCTCCATTCTTTGCCTACATAGTCTAGAGCATTTTTTAGAGCTGGACTGTAACCATGGTTGTATTCTGGGCTAATAAATATAAAAGCATCTGCTTGAGCAATTTTGTTTGCCCATTCTTGTTGTTTAGGTTGATCATAAATTCCGGTAGCGGGTGGATGAGATCCTGAAAATAACGGTAAATCCCACTCTTTTAAATCGACTACTTCGGTTTGGAAATCATTTAGACCCAATGTTGGAATTGTGGTTTCTACCCAATTGGCAACTTTAATTGCTGTACGTTCTTCACGAACACTTCCCACGACAATATAGACCAGCATATATTTTTCCTAAGCATTTTTATCTTTATAACTTAATTCATTATATAGGTGGGAGAGAATATGGAATTTGTAAGGATTCTTATGTTGAAAATAAAAGTGATTCAATAAAAAAGCCCTCTAAATGAGGGCTTTTTTATTTACATGAGTTTAATGCCTTGTTGGCCTTCGGGTGTTACCTTGAATATTTCTACTTCAAAGGTAATGTTCTTTCCAGCTAACGGGTGGTTAAAATCAATTTCTGTAATGTCATCATTAACCGACTTCACTACACCAAATAAAGTTGTTTTTGCTTTATCTTCAAACTCAATCATATGACCAGGAATAGGGCGTTGTTCAAACTTAACCGTATCGAAAGTTTGAATATTTTCCGGATTCCATGGACCAAATGCATCTTCTGGTGGTAGATGCACTGTACGACGGTCACCTGAACGTAAACCAAATAATGCTTTTTCAAACCCCGGTAAAAGGTTTCCATCACCAATGGTCAGGCTAACAGGTTCTTCACGATTACGTGTGTTATCGATTTCTACACCATTTTCAATAGCGACAGAAAAGTGTAGGTCGACTTTAGAGCCGTCTGTAATACGAATTTCTTCGTTAGGTTGAATAATTTCGGTCATATTATGCATCCGAATTTTGGTTGCGTTGCTTCTCAAGGAAGAATGTATCGATGAGTAGCAAGATGGTACCTAAGGTAATGGCACTGTCCGCAATATTAAAAGCTGGAAAGTGATGATTTTGGTAATAAACATGGATGAAATCGACAACATACCCTAAAGTAATGCGGTCAATTAAATTGCCTAATGCTCCACCTAAGATTAAAGCGATAGCTACAGGTAGCACCACCATTTTTTTAGGCATACGAAGCAACCAAAATACAAAAAGGACTGAAACTAAGCCTGCTAAAGATGTGAAGAAATAGCGTTGCCATCCTCCTGCATCCGATAAAAAGCTAAAGGCTGCACCATAGTTATGTAATAGTGTCCAGTTTAAAAATGGAAGCACAGGCACTGGATCTGCGTAGTTCAGATGTGTACTTGCAATCCATTTTGTCCATTGATCCAACACAATGGCAAGGACAGAGAGTCCGAGCCAAAGTAGGTTGTGTGGATAAAACTGGAATAAGCCTTTTTTAGCTTGTGAATTAGGCATATTTTCTCACTTCGCCACGACCAGTGACGTTCACAATACAACGACCACATAAACCAGGATGATCGGCATGTGTATTTACATCTGGAAGGACATGCCAGCAACGTGCGCATTTTTCACCTTCAGCTGCAGATATTTGTACACGTAAGCCTTCCATTTCAGTTGCTTCACCTTGCTCAGCAAATGGATGTACTACTACTTCTGAAGTAATAAGAACAAAACGGAGTTCATCAGCCAGTTGGTTTAAAACTGTTTGTAATGATTCACTTGCCCAAAGTTCAACTTTGGCTGAAAGATTACTGCCGACAAGTTTAGCGTTACGAGCTGCTTCAATCTGTTTATTTACTGCAGATTTTACGCTAATCAATGTTTGCCAATCTTCTTCAGAAAGTAAGTTCGCTTTTGATGAAACAGGCAAGTCATACCATTCTGAAGTAAATACATACTTTTCAGTTTGTTCTGGAATCAATGGCCATGCTTCTTGAGCAGTAAAGCTTAAGATTGGGCTCATCCAACGGATAAACGCTTGAACAATATGATAAAGCGCTGTTTGTGCAGAACGGCGTGCCTGAGAATCCGCTTTAGTGGTGTATTGACGATCTTTGATAATGTCTAGGTAGAAACCACCCAAGTCATTAATACAGAAGCTTGTTAACGCACTACACACTACATGGAAGTTCATTTCTTCATAGGCAGTGATAATCGTTTGTTGTACTTCATTCGCACGCTGCAAGATGTATTGATCAAGAGCGATGAGATCATCTACTTCCAAAGCATCTGTGCTTGGTTTAAAACCATTTAAGTTAGCAAGCAAGAAGCGTAGGGTATTACGAATACGACGATAGCTATCACTTACACGGCTAAAGATTTCTTTAGATGCCGCGATTTCATAGCGATAGTCACTAGAAGCTACATATAGACGTAAACCATCAGCACCAAGCTGTTTGATGATTTCTTCAAGCGGAATATAGTTGCCTAAAGATTTCGATAACTTACGACCATTTTCATCAACCGTAAAGCCATGTGTTAACAATGCTTTATATGGTGCGCGATTGTGAATTGCCATAGAAGTTAATAAAGAAGACTGGAACCAACCACGGTGCTGGTCTGAACCTTCTAAATATAAATCGGCAGGGCTTTCTAGATCTTCACGTTGTTCAAGTACAGCGTAATGCGTTGTACCAGAATCGAACCATACATCGAGGGTATCGCGAATAGCGTTATATTGTTCAGCATCTTTACCGATAAAGTCTTTCGCGTCACGTTTGAACCAGGCTTCGATGCCTTCTTGTTCGATCAGTTGAGCAACTTCTTCGATAAGTTCAGGTGTACGCGGGTGTAATTCGTTCGTATCTTTATGAACGAAGAAAGGAATTGGTACGCCCCATGTACGTTGACGTGAGATACACCAGTCCGGACGACCTTCAATCATTGACTCAATACGGTTTTTACCCCAGTTCGGTACAAACTCAATATCATTTTCAATCGCGTTAAGCGCACCTTCACGTAAGCCTTTTTGATCCATGCTAATAAACCATTGTGGTGTTGCACGGAAAATAATAGGAGTTTTATGACGCCAGCAGTGCGGATAACTGTGTTTGATTGGTTGATGCGCCCATAAACGGCCTACAGCACCCAAAGCTTCGATAATCTTTGGATTAGCTTTATAGATGTGCTCACCAGCATAGATAGGGGCAGTTGGTAAATAAACACCATTACCACCCACTGGGTTATCTACGGTAAGGTTATATTGAAGACCTACTTTATAGTCGTCTGCACCATGGCCAGGAGCTGTATGTACTGCACCAGTACCGCTTGTTGCGATAACGTGCTCACCTAAAATCACCGGAACTTGACGATCGGTGAGTAGAGGATGTTGTAATGTAAGGTTTTCAAGCTTGCTACCAGTAAAGTCTGCTAAAACTACTGGATTTTCAAGTTTATAGCGCTCAATTGCTGAAGCAACTAAGTCTTTAGCAAGAATGAAGTTTTGCTTACCACGCTCTGTAGTTACTTGTACTAATTGATATTCAATTTCGGCATGTAAAGCAACAGCTTGGTTAGCAGGCAGTGTCCATGGTGTCGTTGTCCAGATCACGATATCAGTTGGATCTTGAACGTCTACGTTTAGACGAGTACTTAAGTCTTTTAAATCTACAACACCAAAACCGACATCAATTGCGTCAGATTTTTTATCTTCATATTCAACTTCAGCTTCAGCAAGTGCAGAACCACAGTCCATACACCAGTTCACTGGCTTTAAGCCCGGCTGAATATGACCATTTTTCTGAATCAAACCTAAAGCACGAACAATATCAGCTTCTTGTTTGTAATTCATGGTGAGATAAGGATTATCCCAGTCACCTAAAATACCCAGACGTTTAAAGTCAGTACGCTGCAAATCAATTTGTTTTAGCGCATATTCACGGCAGAGTTTACGGAAAGTCGCTGCATCAACTTTTTCACCAACTTTACCAACTTTTTCTTCAACTTTTAGCTCGATTGGTAATCCATGACAGTCCCAGCCCGGCACATAAGGTGCATCGAAACCTGACAGCGTACGGCTTTTTACAATAATGTCTTTAAGTACTTTATTGACCGCATGGCCCAAGTGAATTGTACCGTTCGCATATGGAGGGCCATCATGCAAAATATATTTTTTCTTGCCAATACGCGATGCACGAATCTGCTGATAAATGTTGTCGGTATACCACTCTTCTAACCATTTCACTTCACGTACTGCCAAATTTGCTTTCATTGCAAATTGAGTATCTGGCAGGTTTAGCGTGGCTTTGTAGTCCACTGCATTCTCAGGAGTTTGCTTATCGCTCATGCAAGTTTTCATCCAGTTTAATCAGCTTGAGAGCTGACATGTTTTACAATCAAAATTCGAATTAAAAAGGAAATTGTGTCGTGTCGTTACGATATTGTCGTAACTGCTGCACGTCATTATCAATTCCTGCCTTAAGTGCTTCAAGCGAAGGGTAGTTCAATTCACCATGAAGATAGTGAAGAAAAGTCACCCGCATAAATAAGCCATACAGATTAGCAGAAACATCAGGGAAATGTACTTCTAATCTCCATTCAGGATGTTCTTGCTGAATGGCTGGACGTGTACCGACATGACCCGCGCCATATAGGCTGTTTTCATGATATCCGGCAATTCCCGGTTTTTCGGGTGTATCTTGACGCACTTTTTGAGTAAGTGAGGTTGTTTCACAAATGACTTCAACGCCATAAATACCATTTAAACACGGCTTGTGGCGGTTGAGCCGAACGTTAATCGTTGGAAAATCCAGAGTTCGGCCAATTTGGTCGCCATATTGAACTCGTCCAGTAATACTGTAAGGACGACCTAATAATTTAGCAGCTAAGGCAAGATTTCCTACCTGAAGCACTTGGCGAATACGAGTTGAACTTACGCGTTCACCTTCAAGCTCAATCGTATGTAAATTTGTGACCCCAAATCCGTAATCTTTTAAAAATTCGCTGTTGCCTTGACGGTCCTTACCGAAATGAAAGTCATCTCCTAAAACCAAAGACTGCGCGTTTAATTTATCTTTTAATAAGTCTGCAAAGGCAGACGCGCTCATACTACGGAAATGCTGATCAAATTTAGCAACTGCAATGTAATCAACCCCAAGCTCAGCTAGGTATTCAACTTTTTCTCGTAGTGAATTAATACGAGGAGGGGCATCGTAGCCTTTAAAGAACTCAAGAGGTTGTGGCTCAAAAATCATAACCAATGTTTTTAAGCCTTGTGCTGCAGCAATTTTTTTGAGTTGAGCAATCATCGCTTGGTGACCTAAATGGACACCATCAAAATTACCAATAGTTACCGCTGTTTGAGGTAACTGAAAATTGGGCGATAACGCATTAAGACGAAGCAGTTTCATGAACTTAAAATATGGCTATTTTTGCAAGGGCTATATATTGCCATAATCTCACAGATTCGTCTTGTTGTTGTGTTTTTACTCAGTTATTTTTCAACATGAATATTTGTATATTTAAAATACTGATGAATTAAATAAAAATAAATCAATTTTTCTTATTAATGGTTTGCTCTACTATATCTTTATCCACTCTTTGATTAGAGAACTAAAATGAAAAAACCCTTTTACCAATTAAATCATAGCAAAGATGTTATACGACATTTTACTCCAAATTGGTTTACAGCGACTATGGGTACTGGTGTGGTTAGTATGATTTTAATTCAGCTTCCATTTGCTCAATCATTTTTATTCATGCTGGCTACTTTGTTATGGCAGTTTAATATTATTTTATTCAGCGTTTTTTCAGGTCTTTATTTATTGCGGTGGTTTCTTTTCCCTCACGAAGCGAAGCAAATATTTAACCATCCGAATATGAGCTTGTTTTTAGGCGCTATTCCGATGGGACTCGCTACAATACTAAATGGCTTTTTAAGCTTCGGTGTCGGGCTTTACGGTGAAGTTGCGATACATATTGCTCAAGCTTTATGGTACATCGATGTCTTTTTAGCGCTAGCAATTGCGTGGATCGTGCCGTTTTGTATGTTTAGCCGTCAGAACCATCAACTACACACGATGACAGCAATCTGGCTTTTACCTGTAGTTGCATGTGAAGTAGCAGCAAGTTCTGCCGGCATGTTAGTAGCTCATTTACCAGCAGATGTGCATAGCTTTCATTTATTAATCGCTGGCTACGTACTCTGGGGAATTTCTGTTTTACCTGCATTCGCTATTCTGACAATTTTAATGTTACGTATGGCTTTACATCAATTACCTGAAAAGGAAGTCGCGATTTCTAGCTGGCTCTCTTTAGGCCCAATTGGTACAGGTGCTTTAGGATTATTGTTACTAGGTGAGCAAACCCAAAGAGTAGCGCCAAACGTAGGATTTCACCAATTTGCGAATGTCTTTCAAGTGTTAGGAATTGTGGGTAGTCTTGTACTTTTAGGCTTTGGGTTATGGTGGCTGGGTCTTGCAATTTTAACAACGCTTCGTCACGCAAAGACAGGTATTCCATTCAATTTAGGTTGGTGGGGCTTAACCTTTCCATTAGGCGTATTTATTCTTGCACTCTTTAATTTAGGACATCAGGTTGAAATTGTATTTTTACAATACGTTGCTGTGGCATTGAGTCTTTTATTATTGACAATGTGGGGTGTGGTGATGAAGAAAACGCTAGCAGGCGCATATAGCGGCCAACTGTTCTTTTCTCCGTGTTTAATCGCCTTACAACAAAAAATGCAGTAATGATGAAAAGGTGCAAAAAGCTTTTGCACCTGATTTATACTTATTTTCTAATTTATTTAATTTTGATTTGAGCTTTTTGAATGAACACTGATATTGCTTTAATTATGGCACTTCCTAATGAATCTAAAGGTTTGTTTGAACAGGCAGGTGTTGAAGTCCATTACAGTGGTATTGGTAAGATTAATGCTGCCTTTAAAGCATTTGAGGTTATTCAAAAAACTAGCTGTAAAACTTTAATTAATCTAGGTACAGCTGGAAGCTCTGCGTTTAATCGACATGATTTGGTCGAGGTGAAGACTTTTGTACAACGTGATATGGATGTTTCACCCTTAGGGTTTGAAGTAGGTGTAACGCCGTTAGATGACCACTTGCCAGCTGAAATTCATCTTCAACCACATTTTGTTGATTTGCCAAAAGCAGTTTGCGGAACTGGAGATTCATTTGAAACGGGTCAGCCAAAAGTAGCGTGTGATGTGGTTGATATGGAAGGATATGCCTTAGCCAAAGTTTGCCACAAGTTAGGCGTACGCTTGATTTCGGTGAAGTATATTACTGATGGAGCAGATGACACTGCACATCTAGATTGGGAAGAAAATTTATTATTAGGCGCCCAAAAACTTTTGGCACTTTATCAAAATCATTTCTAAAAAAAGATCGGCAAATTTGCCGATCTTTTTTTTGTTTTAACGAGGCAATACGCCGTATAGCATCAGATGTACGGTATGCTCAATTGAGCGTTGGAACATACTGCGGTTGCGAAGCGTTTTTCCGGTAACCATTTCCATTTGGGTTGCAAAATCTGCATAGTTTTGCGTAAGTCCCCAAATGTTTAAGATTAATAATTCTGGATCAATATCTGGTGAAATTTTTCCTTCTTCTTGCCACGTCTGAATGACTTTAGCTTTGCGCTTAAATAGTTTTTTTAATGGTCCTTTGAGTATAGGGAGTATATGCGGCGCACCCTGAATAATTTCTAAAGCAAATAATCTAGATGCTTTGGGTTGGCTACGAGACAGTTCGATTTTTTGTATTAAGTAATGTGATAGGGCTTCGGCTGGTTCTAACTCAGCTTCTAAAGTTTGTAAGGGAGCCAACCATTTTTGTAAAACAGTTGTGAGCACTTCTACGTATAAAGACTCTTTATTTTCGTAGTAATAGAAAATATTCGACTTATGCATGTCGGCGAGTTGGGCAATTTCATCCAGACTTGCGCCAGTAAACCCATAGACTGAAAAAACATCAAGGGCGGCAGCAAGAAGCTGATTGCGCTTTTGGGTACTCTTCTTTTGTTCCATCTGCTGCATAATTAAAAAAATAATATTCCCATTGTAAGGGAAATTGTTTGATTTGTGCACAGGTGTCTTGCTTTTTTAATCAAAAAACGACTAGTTATTTGCGTAATAGATATACTATTGTGCAAAAAATAGAGAGATTCACTAGTTTATTGTTATTCTTAAAAATATTTTTTAAATTTTGCCCTAAAAAAGAGCAATAAAACAGCAGTTTTATTGCTCGAAAAGTGGGCATTTTTATGAGCTATGATCATTTTCTTTGTCATTGTTCTTAAGTGGCTAAAACAGCATCAAGAACTTGCTGCTCAAGCTGAGCAAAAGAAATACTCTTTTTACGGGGACGCGGCAAATTAACTTGAAAACTTTGTGCAATCTGGCCTTTATCTAACAAAATAATACGATCAGCTAATTGAACAGCTTCACTTACATCGTGTGTGACTAAAATCGCAGTAAAACCTTGTTCTTTCCACAAGCGCTCAATCAAGCTTTGCATCTCAAGCCGAGTTAAAGCATCTAATGCACCCAAAGGCTCATCAAGCAACAAAATGCGTGGCGTATGCGATAGTGCACGTGCTAAGGCTGTACGCTGACGTTGTCCACCTGAGAGTTGTGAAGGCCATTGCCCAGCTTTCTCTTTTAAACCTACTTTTTCTAATAATTCTTCTGCTAAAGCATGTTGTGGTTTTGGTAGTCCAAGTTGAACATTTTGAAGAATATTTCTCCAAGGGAGTAAACGCGGATCTTGGAACATGACCCGAATATCATCATTCGTAATCCCTTCACGCAAATGCCGAGCAGATTTGAATTTGATTTCTCCAAAGCTGGCTTTTTCAAGTTGGGCAATTAAGCGTAATAACGTACTTTTACCACAGCCACTTCGGCCCACAATAGCCAAAAATTCACCTGGCTGAATATGTAAGTCAAGATCTTCAAGAACCTTAACTTCGCCATAAAATTTATACAGCTGTTCAATAAGAATTTCTGCACCAAAGACTGGTTCTGATGATTCTTGCTGGTTTTCTGGAATAAGCTGTACATCATTCTGATTAATATTTAAATTCAGATTGGTCATGTTTTAAGCTCCCTTATTTTTGATAGCCAGAGTGCCAACGTAGTAAATAGCGTTCTAAAATCTGTGCTAAAACATCTGCTAACTTACCTAATAGGGCATAAAGAAGAATACCGACTAGCACTACATCTGTTTGTAAAAATTCCCGTGCATTCATAGTCATATAGCCAATCCCTGCCTGAGCAGAAATGGTTTCAGCGACAATGAGCAATACCCAAACCAAGCCTAAAGCAAAGCGTAAGCCTACTAAAATTGATGGCATTGCACCGGGCAGAATGATTTCTTTATAAAGCTGCCAACGAGAAAGGCCATAGCTTTTACCCATTTCAATAAGCTGAGGATCAACTGACCGAATACCGTGATAAGTGTTGATATAAATTGGAAAAAATACACCTACAGCAACTAAAAATAATTTGGCAGTTTCATCAATCCCGAACCACAAAATTACCAGCGGAATAAGTGCAAGAGCCGGAATATTACGAATCATTTGTAAGGTCGTATCGAGTAGGGTAGAGGCGAAACGTGAAGAGCCATTAAGTAAACCCAATAGCAAACCTAAACCGCCCCCAATCAAAAGCCCAAGCAAAGCGCGACCTGCACTTACCTTGACGTGATGCCACAACTCTCCGCTAACGAGTAAGTGCCAAAAAGCAGAAACGACAGCAGTGGGTGCCGGTAAAATACGGCTTTCTAAAAGACCAGACGTCGATGCAATTTGCCAAACAACTAATAGAACAATTGGGAAAATCCAAGGCAGCAAATGCTGCCCGATTTGTTTTGTTCCACGTGAAACAATACTTTCAGCTTTACTCATGCAGGCTCCTTGACGGAACCATTTTGCTTCTTCTCGTCTGGAACATAGTTGTTGGCAATAATTTCACCGAATGGACCGGTTAAATTTGGCTGAGCAAGTTTAGCGCGAGTTTCGATTGGTAATAACGGGAAGACCAACTCTGCAAAACGAATCGATTCTTCAAGATGCGGATAGCCTGAGAAAATAAAGGTATCAATGCCTAAGTCAGCATATTCCTGAATACGGGCAGCAACGGTTTCTGGGTCACCTACGAGTGCTGTTCCCGCCCCACCACGGACTAAGCCAATACCCGCCCAAAGGTTTGGAGATACTTCAAGCTTGTCTCGGTTACCACCGTGTAGAGCAGCCATACGGTGTTGGCCTACAGAGTCCATTTGTGCAAATTTTTTCTGTGCAGCAGCGATAGTTGCATCATCAAGATATTGGATAAGCTCATTCGCGGCTGCCCAAGCTTGTTCGTTGGTTTCGCGAACAATCACATGCAAACGAATGCCATAGGTTAATTTACGGCCTTTAGCTTCAGCTTTGGCACGAACATGTTCGATCTTTTGTTTGACTGCTGCTGGTGGCTCACCCCAAGTGAGGTAAGTATCAACTTGCTCTGCCGCAAGGTCGACAGCAACATCTGAAGAACCACCAAACCATAGGGGTGGATAAGGCTTTTGAACAGGTGGATAGAGCAGCTTCGCGTCATCCACTTGTAAGCGTTCACCGTGGAAGGTAAACGCTTCACCAGTGTGTGAGCGTGTCAAAATTTCACGCCAGATTTTTACATATTCGTTGGCAGTCTGATAACGCGTTGAGTGATCTTCATATAAGCCATCACCGCGTAGTTCAGCTTCATCGCCACCAGTGACTAAGTTAAGTAACACACGACCATTCGATAAGCGGTCAAATGTTGCAGCCATACGTGCTGCTAAAGCTGGTGTGGTTACACCCGGACGTAACGCGACTAAAAACTTAAGGTGTTGTGTTGCGTCAATGAGGCTAGCCGCCGTAATCCAAGGATCTTCACAAGAACGGCCCGTTGGAATAAGTACACCTTCATAACCCAAATTATCTACCGCTACAGCAATTTGCTTCATATAGGCATGGTCAACCTGACGAGCGCCTTTACTTGTACCTAAATAGCGACTATCACCGTGAGTAGGAATAAACCAGAAAATTTTCATGTGCATTACCTATATGTCTATTGAAATTACTTGGCAATCCAAACAGCTTGTTTAATGCTGATTGGTTTTGGAATGATGCCTTGTTGAGTAAAGATGTCAGCGAGTTGCTGCTGCTCAGCAATCACTTTGCTGTTCAGCGGAGCGGCTGATGAAGGTCGAGGACGGCGTTTAATAAATAAGTCACTGGTCGCAGGCTTTAGTCCTGTACTTTGGCCAATGGCAGTTGCTGTTTCTGCTTGATGGCTTTGAACCCATTTGTCAGCTTGATTGATTTGTTTGATGAGTCCAGAAACAGCTTTCGGATGTTGTTTAACAAAGTCTGGAGCTGCTAAATAAAATGTATAGTTCGGGCTTAAGCCTTTACCTGAAGCAAGAATACGAGCCTGATCTTCTAATTGTGCTGAAGCGAAGTACGGGTCCCAAATTGCCCATGCATCAACTGCACCTTTTTGAAATGCAGCACGGGCATCGGCAGGCGTAAGCCAGATTGGTGTAATGTCGCTCCAATTTAGGCCTGCTTTACGTACGGCTTGTACGAGCAAGTAATGCGAGCTGGAACCTTTTTGCAGCGCGATGCGCTTACCTTTAAGGTCCTTAAGCTGTTTCAGTTGCGAGTTTTTAGGAACCAATATTGCCGATGCCAGCGGTTTAGCTGCTTCATAGGCAATGTAATATAAAGGTTTGCCAGCGGCTTGAGCGTAGACTGGAGGAGTGTCTCCAGTAACTCCAACATCAAGTGAACCGACAGCCAAAGCTTCTAAAATTTGTGGGCCAGCAGGGAATTCATTCCAAGTGATTTTGGCATTTGGAAATTCTTGTTCAAATAACTTTTGCTGTTTGGCAATCGCAAAGTTAATTGAGCTTTTTTGAAAACCAATACGAAGTTCTTTTACAGTTGGATCAATTGCCCAAGCTGGCGCTGCGATTGTTAAACCTAATACAGTGACTGCACTGATGCGTTTAGCTAATTGTGCCCACTGACTCTTATTAAATAATGACTGATATTGCATATTGATATCCTTGTTGCCCCTGAGGTAAGGCACAGCATTTATATGTTTATTGAAGCTGTGCCCCAAAGCTGGGCTTATTTCAGTTTTAAAATGGCATCTTGAATGGTGAGTTTGTTTGGAATCAGCTTTTGTGCATAAAAGGCGTCAGCAACATATTGTTGTTCTTGTGCCACCTTGTCTGAAATTGGTTGGACACCAAATCCCATACGTGAAATAGAAGTTTTGAGTATGTCGAACTCAAGTGCCGTAGGTTTTTCGAGTAACTTGGCAGCTTCATCCTGATGTGAACTGACCCATTCAGTAGTCTGGTTAAGGGTTTGCACAACAGTGTTGAGAACTTTTGGATTATTTTCTGCAAATTTACGATCAGCCAAATAGAACTGATGATTGCTTACTAAATTTTCACCTGTTGCTAAAACTCGTGCCTGAATTTGATGTTCAGCCGCTGCAAAGAACGGGTCCCAAATCACCCATGCATCTACTGCACCTTTTTCAAAGGCAGCACGTGCGTCTGATGGTGGCAAATAGACAGGTTGGATATCACTTAAGCTTAAGTGGTTCGCTTCAAGAACTTTTAATAATAGGTAATGAACATTCGAACCTTTATTAAGAGCAACACGTTTGCCTTTTAAATCTTGAATAGACTTAATTGGAGAGTCTTTTTGTACTAATAATGCTTCCGCTTTGGGTGCAGCAGGCTGGTTTGCGACATAGACTAAATTTGGATTAGCGGCTTGAGCAAAGATTGGCGGCGCTTCACCTGCTTCACCCAGTGAAACGCTTCCTACATTTAGACCCTCAAGTAATTGAGGACCAGCGGGAAACTCAACCCATTTCACTTGCACACCTTGATCTTTTAGTACTTTTTCTAGGTCACCACGGGCCTTTAAAATAGGAAGGATGCCATATTTTTGATAGCCAATATTTAAAGTTGTGGTGACCTGTTCCTCTTTTTTGGCACAACCACTTAACATCATCACTCCTGCAAGACTGGCCGCGATGACTGAATATTTTGCCCATGAAGTGGTGTTGAAAAGTGCCATGAGATTTCGTACTCCCCGAAAGAGAAAAAGAAAAAAATAATTGGATGAGCAGATACCCTAAAGGGATTTTTATTTCAGAAAAAATAAGTATTCGGTCTTTATTTATACAAAAAACAGCTAAAAACAATAGGCTATAAGCTTATGCAAAAAAATGATTTATCTCGTAGAAATATATTTAATGAATTGTGAGTAAGTTGATGTAAATAAAATAAAAAATATTAAAACATTAAAAAATAGAGATTTAAAAAAAAGTACAACCATAAATTAATAGTATTCATGGGTGTACTTTTTTAACTAAGCTTATCTGAAATAAGAATATCTTAAAAATAGCAAAGGCTAGGGAAGCAGTTTCTTAAAGACTAAAGAATTCCTTTGATAGTTATAGAGCTCCTGACGGGCATTAGGTAAGTCATCAACGCTGACCTGATGGAAACCATGTTCTAAAAACCAATGTGCGGTACGAGTTGTTAGAACAAATAATTGACGAATACCTTGTTGTTTGGCCTTTTCTTCAAGAAATTGCAGAATTTGGCTACCACGATTTGATTTACGGTAACTTGGATGCACTGCAACACAAGCGATTTCAGCCGATGTTGTTTCATGAAATTCGGTTGGAATTGGATAAAGCGCGGCACACGCTAAGATCATGCCATCTCGTTCAATAACAGCAAACTGGCCAATTTCTTGCTCTAAGCGCTCACGTGACCGATAAACCAAAATGCCTTCTTCTTCTAACGGGCGTAATAAATTCATTAACCCGCCCACGTCTTGAATATTGGCTGTGCGAACCTCTTCATAATGCGCGTCGGTAATCATGGTTCCTACCCCATCTCGAGTAAATAGTTCTTCGATAAGGGCACCATCATAGGCATAAGAAATGAGATGAACGCGATGTACACCTGACAAAGAAGCTTTCTTTGCTTCTTGCAAATGTAAGGCTAGTGTTAGGCTACTAGTTTGATATTGTTGGATATAGTAGTCCAGTTGATGTGGACTTAATTCACGTAATATTTGTTGATCTTCGTTAAGGAGGCCTTGTTGCTCCCCAAGAAAAATGAGTTTATCTGCTTTTAAGTAAGTTGCGGTTTTAGTCGCCACTTCTTCGGCTCTTAAATTAAACACTTCGCCTGTGGTGGAATAACCTGTAGGCCCGAGAAGAACAATATTATGATTATCTAGATGTCGCTCAATGGCATCGGTATCAATCGAACGAACTTCACCAGTAAGCTGAAAATCCATTCCATCTCGAATACCGTATGGTTTAGCAGTCACAAAATTACCTGATATCACATCTATGCGAGCGCCATACATTGGAGAGTTTGCTAACCCCATTGAAAGCAATGCTTCAATTTCTAGGCGAATAGAACCTACGGCACTCATGACACAGCTTAAAGATTCACGTGTGGTAATACGGCTGTTGTCATAAAAAGGGGTTTCAATTCCTTTTTCTTTAAGATTTTGATTAATTTGTGGACGTGCGCCGTGCACAAGAATTAGTCGAATACCCAGTGAATGTAATAGCGCAATATCATGAATGATATGTTCGAAATTAGGATGACGGACTGCTTCACCACCAAACATCAATACGAATGTTTTATCGCGGTGAGCATTAATGTAAGGCGCTGAGTGTCGAAACCAGTGTACATAATGCTGGGTGTTATTATGTGACTTTTCTAAAGACTTGCTTGGCATACCGATCTCGAATCAACAGCAAAAAGATATAAAGATGATTCTAAACAAAAAAGATTAAAGCCGCATGTTTTAGATAAAAAAACACCCAAATCTAAGTTTGGGTGCTTAAATTTTTTTAAATTAGTGAACCACTCTAATGATTTTATGGCTTTGTTCATTTACCAGTACATAATTTCCGTTCACTTTGTACCATTTTTGGTAGCGACCCGGTTTAGTTAATTTTTGATGTTGGCGGTAGTCAATCACATAACGTGAGTGTTGATATTCACGGGGTACAACTTGACCTGCTCGCCAAACATTACGATGGTCGTCTTTTTTAATTACTTTAACAGTTTTTACTTCATGGTTTTGGTAGTTGCCATGGTGGTTATGATCGTTTGGTGCTGCCATTGCTGTTGTTGCAACTAAACCACTAAGTGAAAGAACAATCGCTGTTGTTAGTTTTTTCATTGTAAACCTCGAGTGATGAATTAAATTTCAATAACTAAAGATTAGTGAACAATTACAGATAAATCGTGGAGGCTACGAAGAATAAATGTGAAAACTGACGATGAAATAAGAAGAAATTAAGAAAATACGAAATATTAGAATATAAAAATCTATTTATTTTTTAAATATATAAGTAATAAAAAAAGGATAAAACCATAAGGCTTTATCCTTCTTGCTCAGCGATAGCGAGGTTCTATCGCTTTAAAAACCGCGGATGCTAACAATGCTATTAGAATCAGTGTCGACTAAAATATAGTCATTGTTGATTTTATACCATTGTTGGTTGCGGCCAGGTCTTGGCAGGTCATTGTCTTTATAATCGACTTTATAACCATTGCCTCGATAGTGCTGAGGCATTACATAGCCGGGCTGCCATCTGTGCTGTTTTAGGCGTTCAAAACCACGTTCTTCTCGCATACGGCGTTCGTCACGGATATTATCTTCATCATGATCACGTCCAAAGCCAGGCCCACGGTCATTCCACTCACCGCGTGGTCCTCCACCTTTAGGACCTTTGGGGCCATGGCCACGGTCAAAAGGAGGGTCAGCAAAACTCGCCATACTTGTGGTTAGTACGGTTATAGATAGGGCTAAGATGGTGAACAACTTTTTCATGATGCATCCTCGTTTACATCTGATGTCTCTCATGTTGAATACTGTACGCGCAAAATGCAGAGAAACTGTGAAGATCATTTAATGATTCAATTAAAATTACGGATAGATCCGGAGTTTTTTTATCAATAATAAAAAGGGCTTGGATATATCTTTTCAGGTATAGGCAAGCCCGATGTGATGATCGGCTGTGATTTTCTTTAGCTTTTCATCATCAACTTTTTAATCCTGTGCATCAATACTTTGACCATTGAGTGACAAGCTATCTTCCCCCATTAAATAGAGGTAAGCAGGTAAGATTGACTCTGGTGTTGGTAATGTTTTTGGATCTTCTTCTGGATAGGCTTTGGCACGCATTGCGGTACGTGTTGCACCTGGATTAATGCAGTTAAAACGGATATTAGGATAGGTATGCTCCGCTGCAAAAATTTTGCTCACCGCTTCTATTGCAATTTTTGAGACAGAATATGCGCCCCATAAAGCACGTGCTTCACGGCCTACACCCGAACTGGTAAATACAACAGAGGCATTTTCTGATTTTTGCAAAAGGGGTAAGAGGGCTTGTGTTAAAGCAAAAGGCGCACGCAAGTTAACAGCCATCACATCATCCCAAGTTTCAGCCGGATAATGAGCTAGCTCTACGCGTTCACCTAAAATACCTGCATTATGCAAAATACCATCAAGGCGACCAAACTGCTTTTCGAGTGTATCGACTAAGAAATCATAATCACGGTCTGAGGCACTTGAAAGCTGTAAAGGTAAAATCGCAGGTTGCGGCGCACCTAGACTTTCAATTTCATCATAAATAACTTCAAGTTTATTTAAGGTTCTACCATGCAGTACAACGGTCGCGCCATGTAGGGCATAACTCAGAGCCGCAGCTCGCCCAATGCCATCACCAGCACCAGTGATTAAAATAACGCGATCTTTGAGTAGATCTGGACGAGGTTGATATTCTGAATATTTCATTGGTAAACCTCCTTCTTTTTATATTGATAAAACAAGTAACCGTTAAAAAAGCCTATAAAACTCTAGTGTTAACTTATCATACGCTGATTCTTCTGTAGAGCAGGAAGCTTTTGACGTAACATATCGTGTAATTCTGTCACTGTATTTACAATCGAATCAGCTTGCCAAGCAGCTAAATCATCACGATGTTCGATAGGTAAATAGCCGTATGCCGCCAAGATCGTATACATATTAGCATTGCGACCAGCATCAATATCACGTGGATGATCACCCACATAAATGATTTCATTTGCCGGAATATTTAACTGTTTAGCAGCCAGATACATCGGTTGAGGATCAGGTTTGGTTTTACTGACATCTTCAGGGCAAACTAAAACTGCACAGCGTTCGGTCAGATTTAACTTTTCTAAAAGCGACTCACTTAAACCGCGTGGTTTGTTGGTCACAATACCCCATGGGATTTGCTCGGCTTCTAACTCTTCTAGAAGTGGATACATCCCTTCAAATAAGTCTGTATCAACCACAATATTATTGCCGTAAATATCTAAAAAGTTTTGACGATGTGCCAAGAAAATTGGATTGGCCACATTCAGCTCTGGATAGACCAATTTAACCATCGCACGTGCACCTTCAGAAACCTGAGTGCGAATGAGGTCGGCATCAACAACTGGGCGTCTTTCATCACGGCACATTTGCTGAATAATACGAATGAAGTCGGCAGCCGTATCGATAAGAGTACCGTCTAAATCAAATAAAACAGCTTTCATCATGCACCTGTATTTATCGTGTGAACCATATAATTAACGTCAACATTTGGTGCTAACCAGTAATGCTTAGTCAGTGGGTTGTAGTGCAGTCCTGTCATTTCTTTTAAAGTAAGACCTGCATTACGAATGTCATGTGCCATTTCAGATGGTCGAATAAATTTATGATAATCATGTGTACCTTTTGGCAACATGCGTAGTACGTATTCTGCGCCAATAATGGCAAATAAATAAGATTTTGGGTTACGGTTAATGGTTGAGAAGAACACATGGCCACCCGGTTTAACCAAAGCCTGACAAGCTCTTACAATAGATGCTGGATCTGGAACGTGTTCCATCATTTCCATGCAAGTGACCACATCGTATTGACCTGCTTGTTCTTGTGCTAATTCTTCTACAGGAATTTGGCGATATTCAATATTTTGAACATTGTCTTGTTGAGCATGCAAACGGCCTACAGCTAGCGGTGCTTCACCCATATCAATACCGAGTACATCTGCTCCACGGCGTGCCATGCTCTCAGCCAAAATACCGCCACCACAGCCGACATCAAGTACTTTTTTACCAGCAAGACCGCCTACACGTTCATCAATCCAGTTTAAACGTAGCGGATTAATTTGATGAAGTGGGCGAAATTCAGAATGTTGATCCCACCATTTGGCAGCAAGTGCTTCAAACTTTGCGATTTCTTGTAAATCAACATTCAATTGCGACATGGTGCTACCTCTAAACTTGAGTTATCTTTTTGGATATAGTTCGCCGTTAGTGTAGCGATTATTGGGAAAAAAGCGATAAACCCAATAAAAAACTTCACAGAAGCAAAACGAATTTAGCATATTTGTTTTATATTTAGGGCATAAGCTAATGCATAACAACTTAGAGGAAAAGCTGTAACAATGAAAAAATTGGTTTTGGGCGTTTTGAGTGCAGCAATTATGGCTGTATCGGGTAGCGCAATGGCAGCAGATTTTGTTGCTGGTAAAGACTACACCGTGATTGCCAATCCAGGCAAAGTGGAAGTTCCGGGGAAAATCGAAGTTCGAGAGTTCTTTTGGTATGGATGTCCACACTGTTTTAAACTTGAACCGTATATGCAAACGTGGTTAAAACAGATTCCGGGTGATATACGTTTTGTACGTACACCAGCTGCTATGAACAAAGTATGGGAACAAGGTGCACGTACTTATTATACATCTGAGGCATTAGGTGTACGTAAGCGTACTCATTTACCATTATTCCATGCGATTCAGGTGAATGGTCAGCAAATTTTTGATCAGGCTTCTGCTGCAAAGTTCTTCACTCGTTATGGCGTGCCTGAACAGAAATTTAATAGTACTTACAACTCATTTGCTGTGACTGCAAAAGTTGCTGAGTCAAATAAACTTGCTCAACAGTACCAATTAACCGGTGTTCCTGCGGTTGTAGTTAATGGTAAATATGTTGTGCAGGGTGAAGATGGTAAAGTTACTCAAGTTCTTAATTATTTAATTGAGAAAGAACGTAAAGCAAAATAAGTTGTTTAGGCTTTACTTCAAAAATGGGCTTCATACGAAGCCCATTTTTATATTTAATTTATCGTTAATTATCACGAAATATTTCAATTAATTTTGCTGGTTTTCATCTTCAATTTGAAAATTTAGAACATCAAAATTAACTGTTTGAGTTGGTAGTGATAATGCCTGATTAATATATAAATTAATTAATTTTTGGCGAGAACCAATAGAACGCTGGTAGTAGGTAGAATTTAAAAGCAATGATGCGCCATAAGTCAGTGACCAGATGTAAGACAAATAATCACGAATCGACATATCATAATTCAATGATTTTAAATAATTTTCGGTAATATCTTTAATCGCTAAAATACGCTGTTGGCGGATTTCATAAAGCTCTTCGAAAAGATGCTTCAACTTAGATTCTGTCATTGTCAGATTTTCTTCAAGTTGATGCAATAAAATGGTTTTTCCTGGCGTAAGCAAATGGTGAAGCATGTAATGAGGGGCATATTCTTTGAAATCTGTATTATATTTTTTAGAAATTTCTAAAATTTGCTTTTCATTTTGAATAATGAGTTCAAGTAGAAGCTCATTTTTGCTTCTAAAATGCTTATAAAGTGTGCCTTTAGCAATATCTAGCTCGGCCACTAACTCATCTAGAGTAATTTCCTGATTGTTTTCTAGTAACAACTTTTCTGCCACGCTCAGAATTTTTTCTTTGCGCATCAAAAACTGTGTATGACGATCAAGATTCATAGGTATTCCCACACCAGTTTGGCCTAACTAATAATTTACTTCCTGTAAAAAGAAAAAGACTTTTCTCGAAATTTTTAGCCTTTTTCTTTCTCTCTTTACGTATTACCACATAACCTGTTTTTTGTCATTTGCCGCTTCTATCGTTCCCAGTTTGCAATCCCTCTAAAGAGTAAGCGAACTTGTGTAGAGGCATTTTCGATAAAGGCGGTTTGTTGCTGTTTGAGCTGCTCGTCTTGATATTGTTTTGATAGGTTGAGCCACGTCATTGCCCATGTAAATGACATATTGGTCAAAATAGTGGATAGCACATTTAAGTCTTGAGGTTGTTGAATATGTTTAAAATTTTCGAGTTTAGTGAGATCCGTTGTTAGATCTTCAATCAGAAATTCGATTTCTCGGGCAATGGCTGCACGAACCGTTTCTGAACCTCCCCAACGTTCGGAAATCATAAATTGCCACTGCTTCGGGCTATGATTTACTGCCTGAACAAATAGCTCAATGCTGGTCTGAGTTTTAGTAGACTTGTGTTGTAAATAACTTTGACCTAATTGATGTAAAACACTTTTTAAATGTAGCGCGACTTGGTCGACCAGTTCTTTACCAAGTTCATCCATGTCTTGAAAATGACGATAGAACGCTGTCGGTACTAAACCAACTTCACGTGCAACTTCACGCAAACTGATACTACTGAACGAACGCCCAGACGTGCTCAGATGCAAGGCTGCATCAAGGAGTGCCTGACGACTTTGCTGTTTTCGTTCATCCCGTATCGACATTAAAAGAACCTATTTAAACCGTGAGCCAGAGTCTAACAAAAAAGAGCAAACTTTCATAAAAAAAATAGTGAACAAGTGTTGACTGAGTGAACAGTTATAAATATAGTGTACATATGTTCACTATACGAACATGTGTTCACTCAAATAAATAGCCAGACACAAAAGAGGAACGTATGAACGCAACACTTAGTTATCAGCCACATTTGGTTCGAGAAGATTTCGTTGATTTTGTTTTGCAGAAAATTAACGTGACTTGGGCATGGAAACGCGTACTTGCAGAAGTTACCGCGGTTCAGTCTCTTCATACCGATATGGTCCTTATCAAGCTTAAACCGAATCGTAATTTTAAATTTGATCAGGTATGTGCTGGGCAAAGTATTTTATTAACGCTACTTATAGATGGAGTTTACCAACAGCGTAGTTATTCAATTATTGAAGTAACTCCTCAAGGTGAAATTTCTTTAGGTATTAAAGTACAAGGCTTGGTGTCTAGTGCAGCTCAACGATTACATGTCGGAGAGTGCATTGAGATTTCACAGCCACAAGGTGATTTTACTTTGCATCAAGGTCAGCAACCTGCGATTTTAATTGCGTCAGGTAGTGGCATTACGGCAATTTATTCACTTTTGAAGCAAGCTTTGAAACAGCAGCTGGAACAGATTCATGTCATTTACTTTAATCGCGCAGAAATTTTTCATGCTGAATTAAAAGCTTTGGCAGACCAGCATCCACAGCTTCAATATCATTTTTTTAATACCACTGAGCAAAAGCAGCATTTAGATGCGAAATTGTTGGCTAAACTGGTCCCGAACTTTAAAGACCTACAAATGTATGCATGTGGTCATCACGGCATGATGCGGCAGGCACAAGATATTTATAAGCAACATGATGTGTTGGAAAACTTCCATCAAGAGTTTTTCATACCTGTTCAAATCGAACAGTCTAATGAAGCACAACCAATCATATTCCGTCGTTCGCAACAAAACTTTATTGCCACGACAACGTTATTAAGCAGTGCAGAGCAAGCTGGCTTACGTCCACAGCATGGTTGTCGTATGGGTGTATGTAACCAATGTACGTGTACCAAAGTCAGTGGTGTCACCCAAAACATATTAACAGGCGAAATTGACGATCAACCAAATCGTGCAATTAAGTTATGCGTGAACCAAGCCCTTAGCCCAGTCACGATTGATCTATAAAAACAAACATAAAAGAGATTTGAGGATACCATTATGAATATGGCAGTAGAACTTAAAACAGCAGCAAAATCGGCACATTTAACCCCAGAGCAAACAGAAGCTTTTGGTCGCCGTATTGAAGAAATTCGTCTTGAAGTGATGAATGATCTCGGAGAAAAAGATTCAAAATATATTTATAAAGTGCGTAACTTTGTACGCTACACCGAAATTGCATCACGTGGCATGTTGATGTTTGGTGGTTGGATTCCACCAGTATGGTTGTTGGGTACGGCTATGTTAGGCGTATCTAAAATCGTTGAAAACATGGAGCTCGGTCATAATGTGATGCATGGTCAATTTGACTGGTTAAATGATCCAACGCTTAACGGTGCAACTTATGACTGGGATACGGTGTGTACTGGTGAAGACTGGAAATATACCCATAACTATAAGCACCATACCTATACCAATGTGTTTGGCATGGATCATGATATTAGCGGTTATGGTGTGATGCGCATGAGTCGTGAGCAAAAGTGGGAAACCCGTTTTTTATTCAACGTGCCAATGGGTTTTGTATTGTCAACGGGTTTTGAATGGCTACTGGCTTTGCAACGTCTAGAGATGGAAAAAGTGTTGTTTGATGGCACCAAAACTTGGAAAGAAGTGTATGTAGAATCTAAAAATCTACGTAAAAAAATGGTACGTCAGTTTGGTAAAGATTATGTGCTGTTCCCACTCATTGCAGGACCAATGTTCTTGCCAGTATTGGCTGGTAACTTTTTTGCTAATTTGATCCGTAACTACTGGGCATCGACCGTGATCTATTGTGGTCATTTCACAGAAGACTCTGAAATTATCACTGACAATATTGATAATGAAACCAAAGCAGAGTGGTATTTGCGTCAGATTCGTGGTTCAGCAAACTTTACTGGCGGTAAAATCATGCATTTCTTGAGTGGTAACTTGAGCCATCAAATCGAGCATCACTTGTTTCCTGATGTACCTGCCAACCGCTATCAAGAGATGGCACCTAAAGTACGTGAAGTCTGTGCAGAGTTCGGTCAACAGTACAATACCGCGCCGTTTGGATCTCAAATTTTGAGTGTGTATAAACGTCTGGCTGTTCACTCTTTGCCTGATAATGTGGTTGATCGTTTGGTGGCGACTAAGCGGACCTTTGTTGAGGCAGTGAAAGGCATGTTTGGCAAAGTTGCTTAATAAAGACAGAGCATTGTTTAAGGTATTCCAAATAGCTCCTTTTAAGGGGCTATTTTTATTTTTGAGCTATTAAAAGTGCAGACTTACATTTGAAAGTAGGGAATAAACTCAACCTGTCAAAATCCTTTGCTATACTATGCCCAGATTTGTATTTAAGAGAAGTTAGGAAGGATTATGCGTATTGACCAACGTGAATTAGACCAGTTACGTGAAGTAAAAATCACACGTAACTATACCCGTTACGCAGAAGGTTCAGTTCTGGTTGAGTTTGGTCACACCAAAGTCCTTTGTACTGCAAGCATTGATAACTCAGTGCCACGGTTTTTAAAAGGGAAAGGACAGGGCTGGGTCACTGCTGAATATGGCATGTTACCGCGTTCAACTCATACCCGTAGTGACCGTGAAGCAGCGCGTGGTAAACAATCGGGCCGGACACAGGAAATCCAACGCCTGATTGGTCGTAGCTTACGTGCTATGGTCGATTTGAAGAAGCTTGGCGAAAACACCATTACCATCGACTGTGACGTGATTCAGGCAGATGGTGGTACACGTACGGCAGCAATTACTGGCGCAGCTGTAGCATTGGTTGATGCGATGAATGTTTTGTTATCTCAAAAGAAAATTAAGCATGATCCACTTAAAGGGTTAGTTGCTGCAATTTCTGTAGGTATTTATCAAGACGAAGTGTTACTTGATCTTTGTTACGAAGAAGATTCGAACTGTCAAACTGACTTAAACGTGGTGATGACACAAGCTGGCGAATTTATTGAAATTCAAGGTACAGCTGAAGATAAACCATTTACCCGCGCACAAAGCAATGACATGTTAGAAATGGCTGAAAAAGGAATTGCCGAGCTCGTTAAAAAGCAACAAGAAGCTTTAGGCTGGTAATTTTACGCTTTCTAAAAAACGCATCTTCGGATGCGTTTTTTTATGTCGTCATCAAATCGACATAAAAACATCACTTGCCTGTCACTTTATCACTTTATTAGTAGTTCGCATTTAAACCGTTTGGAAAAACCAATGCGAAAACTTTCACTTCTATTAATTACGTCTTTAGCACTTTTGCTGAGTGCTTGTAACGATGATAACGATACAGATAATTCATCGCCAACAACACCGCCAACCAGTAATTGCAAAATGCACTGTGCACCATAATAAGAACTTAGGATAGAACTAATGAATCGTCGCGAATTTCTTTTAAATTCTACAAAAACCATGTTTGGAACAGCTGCTTTAGCGAGTTTCCCACTCAGTATTCAAAAAGCACTTGCAATCGATGCCAAGGTTGAAAGTGGAACTATTCAAGATGTTAAACACATCGTGATTTTGACTCAGGAAAATCGTTCTTTTGATAACTATTTCGGAACACTCAAAGGCGTACGTGGTTTTGGTGATCGCTTTACTATTCCAATGACAGAAGGCCGAAAAGTATGGGAGCAATATGATGCCAAGAAAAATAAAATATTGCCCTACCATTTGGATAGCCGCTTAGGAAATGCACAGCGTGTTTCAGGTACGCCTCATTCATGGTCGGATGGTCAAGCCGCTTGGGATAATGGTCGTATGAGCGATTGGGTCGCTTATAAAAAGCCACAGTCGATGGGCTACTACAAAAAACAAGAAGTCGAATACCAGTTTGCCTTAGCCAATGCTTTTACGATTTGTGATGCTTACCACTGTGCTATGCATGCAGGGACTAACCCGAACCGTAAGTTTATTTGGACGGGAACGAATGGCCCTACAGGTGCAGGTGTTGCCAGTGTAGTAAATGAATTTGATGGAATTGGTTCATCAACAGAAGGTTATGAATGGACGACTTACCCTGAGCGCTTACAACAAGCTGGCGTGACATGGAAAGTTTATCAAAACATGCCAGATAACTTTACAGATAACCCGTTAGCGGGCTTTAAGCAATATCGCCGTGCAAATGAACAATCGGGTCAGCCTGTCAGTAACGACACGCCAACATGCCCAGCATACGATGAAAAAATCGATGCAACACAGCCTCTTTATAAAGGCATTGCCAATACCATGCCAGACGGTGGTTTTTTGGGAACGTTTAAAACTGATATTGCACAAGGTAAATTGCCGCAAGTGAGTTGGTTAGTCGCTCCTGCAACTTACAGTGAACATCCGGGGCCCTCTAGCCCTGTGCAGGGTGCTTGGTATATGCAGGAAGTATTAAATGCATTAACTGAAAATCCTGAGCTGTGGAGTCAAACCGTTTTATTGGTGAATTTTGATGAGAATGATGGTTTCTTTGACCATATTCCTTCACCAAGTGCGCCATCTAAAGATATAAACGGTGTTGTATATGGAAAAACGACATTAAGTGATCAGCAAGTATCTTATGAATACTTTAACCATCCAGCAGTAGCGACTTCAAAATCTCAACCTAAGCCAGATGGTCGAGTGTATGGGCCGGGAGTACGCGTTCCAATGTATGTGATTTCTCCGTGGAGCCGTGGTGGTTGGGTGAATTCACAAGTCTTTGACCACACCTCTATTTTACAATTCTTAGAAAAACGTTTTGGCGTGCAAGAGCCGAATATCAGCCCATATCGCCGTGCTGTATGTGGTGATTTAACGACAGCATTTAATTTTAAAACCCCCAATCTTCTGCCTGTTGCTGAATTAGATGGGAAGAAAACAAAAGCCGAAGCCGATGCGATTCGTGTTGCTCAAGCTTTATTGCCACAAGTTCCTGTTCCGAGCCAGCAACAATTTCCTCAGCAGGAAATGGGAATTAGACCATCGCGTGCTTTACCTTATATTTTGCACACCAGTGCCAAAGTCGATGCAACTCAAAAGACAGTAAAGCTGTTGTTCTCAAACACTGGTAAGCAGGCAGCCGTTTTTCATGTGTATAACCGATTAGATCTTACGGTAGCTCCTCGTCGTTATATGGTTGAGGCGGGTAAACAGCTTGATGACGTGTGGAATACTACAAATGGACAGTACGATTTATGGGTACTCGGTCCAAATGGTTTCCACCGTGCGTTTAAAGGTAATTTGATCCAAGCCAATCAAACTCAAGCATTACCAGAAATTAGAGTCTGTGTGGAAGAATGTGACGCGAATTTGTATTTAAAAGTTCGTCATGATGGTAATAAGTCAGTCAAGCTCACAGTCAAAGCAAATGCTTATCTTCCAAATAAGACATGGACCATAGAAACAGATCGCTCTGAAAAAGAACTGGTTTGGGATATGTCTGAATTTGGTGGTTGGTACGACTTCACTGTGACCTTAGCTGACGATGCTACTTTTAGCCGACGCTTTGCAGGTCGCATTGAAACTCAAGAGGATTCAATTTCTGATCCGTATATGGGTTATGTAGAGTCTTAGGTTGGTAAGTTATTTCCCTTAATGAAGGTATTGAAATTTATTCCTCATTAGCTGGTGCTAAAAGTCATCTGCAACCTGTCTATAATCTATAAGGATCTTATTTTTGCAACAAAATAGGATAGAGGATGAAAGTGAACAGGTTTTGCAGATGACAATGCCTTTGGCCTTGCATGGCTTTAGTCGCCATTCAGGGCAAAACCAAAGTAACAGAATGAGCTGTTGGCAAAAAATTCTAGGCGGTAAGACTCTGTCGCGTAGGCAGAATAGAGAAACGAGATATTCACATCACGATAGTAAATGGAGGGTTTAGGCTGTTGATATAAAACTTTATGCGTAAAATATTGTCGTATAGATGAATAATAAAAATAAAGGCTTACCTTTTGTAACAGAAACTCCTAAGCCTCGTCATATTTATCTTTTACCTTAAAACCCTGAATTTTTAAAAGTAATGGGGAAAATTTATGCTACAAGGTTTTATTGTATTATTAGCAGTAGTTACATTTGTTTTAATGGCTGCTGACCCACGTGATAGTGGAGCACAAGCGACTCAGTCAGCATGGCAAAAACCACAAGCCGCAGACATGACCAAGTCGCAAAAACAAACTAATAATGATGTGGATTTTATTTAAGCATTAAAACGCATTGATAAATCAACAGCTCTTACGTCTTTAGTCAGTACACCCATAGAAATGTAGTCAACACCAGTAGTGGCAACTTCGCGCAAGTTTTCAATGGTGATATTGCCTGATGCTTCGAGTTTACAACGGCCTGCAACATGTTTTACAGCATCAATCATTTGCTGTTGACTGAAGTTGTCTAGCATAACAATGTCTGCACCAGCTTCAAGCGCTTGGTTTAGCTCATCCCAAGTTTCAACTTCGACTTCAACAGGTTTACCTGGTGCAATTTGATGGGCTTTGGCAATTGCCTGAGCAATACCACCTGCTGCCATAATATGATTTTCTTTAATTAAGAATGCATCAAATAAACCTAGACGATGGTTCTGTCCGCCCCCAATAGCCACAGCATATTTCTGTGCAATACGTAGGCCTGGTAAGGTTTTTCGCGTATCAAGAAGTTGGGTGTTGAGTCCTTCAAGATGCTGTACATATTCGGCTGTTTTTGTTGCAACTGCAGATAAAGTTTGAATAAAATTCAACGCAGGGCGCTCTACAGTAAGTAAGCTACGTGCAGATCCTGCAAGTTTTAAAAATGCTTCATTGGCAGCGACACGCTCACCTTCTTGTTTTAACCAAGTCACCTGAACAGTATTGTCATAAGCTGAGATGAGTGCATTCACCCAAGGCTGGCCCGCTAAAATCATGTCTTCGCGGCTAATAATGGTCGCGGTTGCTTGCTCATCTTCGGGTGTGAGCATAGCGGTAATGTCACCGTCCCCAATATCTTCTTGTAATGCTTGTTGAATATTGATTTGAATTGATTGTTCAAGCAAAGACTGAGGTATGCTCATACGGTTTCCATTTTGTAGATGACCCTAAAACTTGCGATATATTAGCACCGTCGACTTTAAAAATAAGCTGTTTTATGAGATTAATCGCGATAAACAATCGAGCTTACTACTTTGAAAAGTTAGTAACTGCTTTAAACTAAAACAATGGGCAAGCAATTTATTGGCATTTCAATGAAGAAAATCACACCGTATGAAGTTATAGATGGACAATTAAAAGGGGCGAGACAAATCCCTTCTCCAAATTTTAACCAGCGGCCGACTGGTACCGAAATTCAAATGATTGTAGTTCATAATATTAGTTTGCCGCCGTCTCAATTTGGAGGCGGTTATATTGAGCAGTTTTTTCAAAATAAGTTAGATTGGTCGGTTCATCCTTACTTCCAAGCGATTGAAGGCATGCAGGTCTCTACACATCTGTTGATTTTAAGGACTGGAGAAGTCCTACAGTTTGTTAACTTTAACGAGCGGGCATGGCATGCAGGACGTTCGAGCTATTTAGCCAAAGTAGAATGCAATGATTATTCAATTGGTATTGAGCTTGAAGGAAGTGATGATTTGCCTTTTGAAGAAGTACAATATGAAGTATTAACCGACGTCGTTACTGCCATTCGCCAAGCTTATCCAGAAATTAAAAACCATATTGCAGGGCATTCAGACATTGCCCCTGGCCGAAAAACTGATCCGGGACCTTATTTTAAATGGCAGCATTTTAGGCAATTGTTGGTTCAGAAAAAAAGTTGAGTTCATTCATCATTTCACAACGAAAAGATTTTCTAGTTTCATTACAATAGCGTCTTTCGAATATAGCTGTAGGTGAGTACGATGGCATTATGGCGATCGACTTTTATTGTCAGTGCAATGACGATGTTGTCACGAGTGTTAGGGTTAGTGCGTGACGTTGTATTGCTCAACGTGTTTGGTGCGGGTAAAGATTTTGATACCTTCGTCGTTGCTTTTCGTATTCCCAACTTCTTTCGACGATTGTTTGCCGAAGGTGCCTTTTCTCAGGCCTTTATTCCAGTATTAACTGAATATAAAACAGGTCGAGCACATGCTGAAGTACAAATCCTGATTAGTCGGGTATTTGGTTGCTTGCTAACAGTCATGACCTTACTTACTTTTGTGGCTATGGTTTTAGCACCTGCTATCATTTATATGTACGCGCCCGGTTTCCATAGTGATCCTGAAAAGTTCGATTTAGCAGTCAGCATGTTCCGGTTGACCATTCCTTATTTATTATTTATGTCACTAACTGCTTTTGCTAGCAGTATTTTAAATAGTTATGGTTCGTTTGCTTCACCCGCTTTTTCACCAGTTTTGCTGAATGTCGCGATGATTGCAGGTGCATGGTGGCTTACGCCGTATATGGCTGAACCGATCAAAGCATTAGGCTGGTCAGTGGTGGTAGCAGGAGTATTGCAGTTAGCTTTACAGATTCCAGAATTATGGCGTAAAAACTTACTGATTCCACCTAAAGTTGATTTTAAACATGAAGGTGTAGAGCGTATTTTAAAATTAATGCTTCCAGCATTATTTGGGGTATCTGTTACTCAGATTAACCTGTTATTAAATACGATTTGGGCATCTTTCATGCAAGATGGCTCAGTATCTTGGCTCTATAGTGCAGAGCGTATGACTGAGTTACCTTTAGGTTTAATCGGCGTTGCGATTGGTACCGTAATTTTACCTTCACTTTCTGCCCGTCATGCAGAACAAGATCAAGCAAAGTTCCGCGGTATGATCGACTGGGCTGCAAAAATTATTGTATTAGTTGGCTTACCAGCAAGTATTGCCTTATTTATGCTTTCTACACCGATTATTCAGGCATTATTCCAGCGTGGCGAGTTTGATCTACGTGATACACAAATGACAGCTCTCGCACTGCAATGTATGAGTGCAGGCGTGATCTCATTTATGCTGATTAAAGTCTTTGCACCTGGTTTCTATGCACAGCAGGATACCAAAACCCCAGTACGTGTCGGTTTAATGTCAGTCGCAGCGAATGCTATTTTAAACGTTGTGTTTATTGGTTTCTTTAAGCTGATTGATTGGCATGCAGAGCATATGGCACTTGCATTGGCATCTTCAGGTTCGGCTTTAGTGAATGCGAGCCTACTCTATTTCTATTTGCATAAACGTAATATTTTCCGTTTTGATTCGCATTGGAAAAAACTAGGACTTCAATATGGTTTAGCCAACCTTGCCATGATTGCCGCACTTTGGTTTGCGTTAAATTGGTATAACGGTGAACTTTCACAGTGGTTACGTGTTGCCGAAGTGGTTGGATTATGTGTAATCGGCGTAGTCGCTTATCTGGTCGCTCTAGTTATTACAGGTTTTCGACCTAGAGACTTAAAACACTAAGAATAAAAAAAGCGATCTTAAATGATCGCTTTTTTTATATCTAATGAATTTATTTTGGTAAAACTTGCAGTAATTCAATATCGAAAATTAAAGTGCTATTTGGACCAATCGTATCACCAGCACCGACCTCACCATAAGCGAGATTCGCAGGAATAAAGAAGCGGGTTTTACCGCCTTCTTTCATGGTTTGCAGACCTTCTGTCCAACCTGCAATCACTTGACTGAGCTGAAACTCAACCGGATGATTACGGGCAATAGAACTATCAAATACAGTCCCGTCAAGTAAACGACCTTCATAATTCACTTTAACACGAGATGTGGCTTTCGGTTTTTGACCATTACCTTCTTTTAATACTTGGTATTGGAGACCAGATTTAGTCGTGATTACACCAGATTTTTTTGCATTGTCAGCAAGAAATGCAGCGCCTGCCTGAGCGTTTTGTTGGCCTGTTTTTTGAAATTCGACGAGTTGTTTGGCTTCTAAGGTTTTCTTATAGTCATTAATCGCTTTCGCCATTTCTTCATCAGTTAAGCGTGCTGTTTTACTTTGAGCGCCTTCTTGGAGACCTTGGTAAAAAATATCAAGATTTAAATCTGTTAGTGCATCCGTATTATTACGCCCCATTAAATAGCCATAACTATAACTAAATTGTTCTTTTGCTGGACTTTTATTCGTTATAGGCGTTGCAGCAAAAACAGATAAACTTATTGTTGATGTTGCAATAATTAAACCGATTTTTTTCATGTCATTTTCCATAAAAAAGGAGAGTAGTGTTCTACTCTCCTGAATGTTTTTATTTCACTGAAATAAGTTCTACATCAAAAATCAGTGTACTGTTTGCTGGAATGCCAGGAACTTCTTGAGGACCATAGGCAAGATTTGATGGAATGAAGAATGTCGCTTTACCGCCTTCTTTCATCAATTGAAGTCCCTCAGTCCAACCAGGAATAACCTGATTGAGTGGAAACTCAACTGGCTGGCCACGTTTGTAAGAGCTATCAAAAACCTGACCATTAATTAAACGGCCTTCGTAATGCACTTTAACTATAGACTGCGCATTAGGTTGTTTACCCGTGCCTTCTTTAGTAATGATATATTGCAAACCAGAAGCTGTCGTTTTTACGCCAGTTTTTGTTTTGTTTTCTGCAAGGAATTGAGCATCTGCAGACTCAAGAGTAGTACCAGCAGCTTGTTCTGGTTTATTCTGTTGCTGCATTTTTTGCTGCAATTCTTTTTCATAAGCGGCTACAGCAGTTTTTAACTCTTCTTGAGTATAAGCACTTGGCTGCTTGCTACGAGCATCATGGATGCCTTTCACAAATGATTTTGTATCTAGCTCAGGTGGAGTTTGCTGAGCAACTTCGTATCCAAGAACATAACTGATTTTTTCAATTGGAGAGGCATTTTTATTTGCCTTGCTTCCGACTTCTGTGGTCGGATGTTGGCTTGCATAATATACTGGTACAAGTGCAGCACCGCCTAAAACTACAGCGACAGCAATGGGTAAGGCTTTACTCATAAAAGGTTCCAAAAATAATCATTTGAGTCTAAAAGGCTGCTTTTGATCTTAGCATGCTTAAGCATAGAATGTTTAAGAAAAAAAACGAGTGGTTTTTTATATATTTTAGTTAGTTTTAGTAGGGATATACTTAAAAAAATCTTAAATAAAAAAACCGGATCATTTGATCCGGTTCTATTATCACTTTACGATTAATCTTCTTTTTGTGCTTTATAAGCATAGGCATAGTTATAACCATAACCGTAGCCTGCGCTAGCACGTTGAATGTCATTGAGAATAAAGCCGTTGACTTTAACACCTGCTTGTTCGAAGCGATTAAGTGTTAATTCAAGCTCTTTCATTTGTGACTTAGCATAACGGGCAACAATTAAGTTCACACCAGTATATTGCGAAATAATAATACCATCAGTTACTGCCAACACTGGCGGAGTATCAATAATGATATGGTCATATTGGCTTTGTAGCTGTTCAAGTAATTCTTTAAATTGGTTTGAGCCTAAAATCTCTGAAGGATTAGTTGGGCTCTTACCACGCGTAATCACATCAAGATTAGCAACTTGAGTTTTGTGCAATACTTTTTGTAGATCAGCTTGCCCGCTTAATAATTCAGAAAGTCCTGGCTTAACATCAATATCAAAGTATTTATGCATATAACCACGACGCATATCCGCATCAATCAGTAATACACGTTTATCACCTTGCGCAAAAATTGTTGCAAGGTTAGTCGAAATAAATGATTTACCTACTTCTGGTGAAGGACCTGCGATCATAATGATGTTATTTTTCGCACTCGCTAATGCAAAGTGAATTGCAGTACGGATACTACGTAAGCTCTCAATTGCAATATCATCACTATTTTTAACAGCAAGAATAGGAATATTCTTTTTCTTCTTTAAAATTTTAACGCGACTTTCTTGAATTGGAGAGCGTGGAACTGTTGCATAGACTGGTAAATCCAATTCATTTTCAATTTGGCCAGAATCTTTAATTCCTGTACGTAACATATTACGTAATAAAGCAACTAAGGTTCCAAGAAAACCACCAGCAATAATGGCTAAAACTAGAACAATTAACTTTTGGGGTTTAATTGGTTCAACAGGTTCAACCGCAGTATCAACGATTCGGACATTGCCGATTTCACCGGCTTTTGCAATACGAAGTTGTTGATAAGAGTTGAGCAGGGCCGTATAGAGCTGGGTTTTTACTTCAACTTCACGATACAGCTGTAAATATTGACGTTGTACATCTGGTAATTGTTTTAAAGTACTATTGAGTTCACCAATTTGTTTATTAATAGCACCTAGCTGACCATTAATTTCACGCATTGCAGGGTGTTCAGCAGTATATTTTGCAGCCATTTCAGCCTGCTTTTGTTCAAGCTCTGCTTTCTTGGTTTCTAATGTAATGCTTTGAGTTAAATAAAGCTCAGACTCTTTAGTCACATCAACAGTGTTGTACTGTTGACGGAACTTATTAAATTGACGTTCAGCATCATCAAGTTGTTTTTTTAGATCTGGTAATTGTTCATCCAAAAACTTTAAAGTTTGAGCCGACTCAGCTGAGCGGCGTTCAATATTTTGAGCACTATAAGTTGCTAAAATTGCATTTAAAATTTTGGTGATATGCTCTTTGTCTTGACCTTGATAATTTAAGCCTAAGACACCAGTGAGTTTACCGCGCTCTGCAACTGAATAATTTGAGCTAATAGCATTTACAGCAGCTGGTACAGATAGGTTGGTTATATTATAAGTAGCATCGAATTGATCTTTAGAAAAAATAGCAACTTTCCAAGTGCCATGTGGTCCTGAAACTTGATTCAACTGATTAATTGGTACTGTTAAAATATTTTGTTCAGTACTAGGATCTGTTAATCGTAAAGATTGTTTATCAAAATTTAGAAGTAGATTCTTATCTAAATAATATGCTGGTACTTCAAATTGTCGAATTTCAAAACTTTTTAATCCATCTTTAAAAATAACTGAGTTTGTATTATATTCAGTTTTATAATTACTATCACTTAATAAACGATGGGTTAAGGTGTTTTCTGTACTAGAAACTTGTATATTTAAATGTAGGTTTTTAATGACAGAACCTAACACCAAACGGGATTTTAAAATTTCTATTTCAGCTTGAGCAGGAGATTTTTGCTCAATCATTTGAGACAAATCTCCTAAAAGTGCAGCAGAAGCTCCTTTACTGTCCTCAACTTGAACCAAAGCATCAACCGAATAGGTGTCAGGTGTCACACGTAAATAGAGTAGTGCACATACAAGGCTCAAAATAATGCAGAGTGCAATTAATTTCCACTGAGCAATCAGTGAAAAAAACAATTCTTTTAAATCAATTGAATCTTCGGTATTGGTATTTTGGTTCATAAGCTTAAAATCTTGGCGTTAAATATAAGGTTTCCAGTCAGCAATACATTGTTGAATGAGTTGGCAGGTTTCATCAAAAACAGTTTGATCATGTTGGTAAGGATCAGGCACATTTCTGTTTTGCCAATGCCCTAAGCGATAGGTTTTTCCTTTTGCAAAGGGCCAAGTTTGTTCAATATGTTTTTGCTGGTTGTGACTCATGACCAAAATAAGGTCAGCTTTTTTAATATGTTCAGCATTTAACTTTCTTGCGATATGAGGCTGCATATCGATGCCTAGTTGTTGCATACAAAGTCGGGCTTTTTCATCAGCTTGATGACCAATAAGCCCTGAAATGCCTGCAGATTCGATATTTAACTGGGGGTATTGCTGTTTTAAAAAATACTCAGCCATTGGACTACGGCAGATATTTCCAATACAAACCACTAAAATATTTTTAAACTGCATGAAATTATTGTCCCAATCGATCTATATTATATAACGCGCTTGAGAACGGAATAATTTGGTTGACAACACGTTGCCAACGAGTCAAGCCGGTCGCATCGACATAGACTATATCATTACTACGTAGTCTAAACTGATTAGCTAAACCAAAGTCGCCAATGCTCATTAAGTTTAAATGATAGAGTTCGGTGGTTCGGTCATTTGGATTGGTACGTAATACATAAATACGGCTGGCACTCGCAGATAAAGGGTTTAGACCTAAACTTTCACCTAATGCGTCACTTAGCGTCATACCCTGATCACGCATAGGTAATGCTTGGTTTTTTCCAGATTCACCCATTACATAAATTTTCTGATTTTCGCGAGTACTGACATAAAGTGTATCATTTGGCTGAACTAAGAGCTTATGCAATGAATAACCAGCTTTCTCTAAATCAATTGTGTTTAGATTATAGGTTTGACCATTTCGAATGAGTTGAATATAAGTATTATCACCCATTGTAGTAACACCGCCAGCCATACCAAGTGCTGAGTAAACACTAACAGGTTGATCACTTAAATAAAACTGTCCACCTTTTGTGACACTACCTTGCACAGAAAAGCGTTGGCCTTCGTAGGACAATACTCTTACAACAACATCAGGATTCTTCAAAAAACGAGCTAGTTGACTATGGAGCTCACGATTAACTTGAGAGAGTGATTTTCCAGCAGCTTTATAACGGCCAACTAGAGGGAATTGGATATAGCCACTCTGGTCAATTGGATATCCACTGGCCTGAATGGATTGCTCATTATTAATATTATTTACAGGAGGAGTAATTTCAGGATATGCCCAAAGTTGGATAGATAAAACATCTCCTGGACTTAGTCGGTATATAGGCTGTTGATTTTTAAATAAATTTGCATAGTCTCGTTGATAGTCAACTTGAGCAGGTTGTATCGCCGGTAGTGTTTCTTGAGAAATTTTAACCACATTAACCGTAGTTCCAAGATCAGTTTTATAAACACCTTCATTTGGAAGATCGTAAGTTTGAAAACCGGAAGTAACCGCACAACTTGCAGCACTTAAACTCAAGGTAAGAATAGAAAAAAACTGGCAATACTTCACACGCAACCCTTTGTGTATTTATCTTTAATTGATATTGTCCACTGCATAGTAACAAGTGTCTATTAAACGCAGGCTGAAATGATTCTAGCTGAAAAGAAATGAAAAAACATCGAAAAATCGTATAGCTTTGTATGTTTAATTTAAATGAAACACAATAATTATTGATAATTATTAGGAGAAGGGGGACTTACTTTAGACTTGATTATAAGTCTGTAAACACTTTTATACAATTGAAGTGTGGAGACAAAAAAAAAACTGATATAGTTACGCTCGACGACATCCAGTCAACATGTATCATAATTTAAATATACAATTTGTAAGGAATAAGGCTAACTTTTATGCAACTTGCCGACTTAAAAATAGCAATTATTGGTTTAGGATATGTAGGCTTGCCATTGGCAGTTGAGTTCGGGAAAAAAGTGTCAGTAAATGGTTTTGATATTCATCAAAAACGTATTGATGAGCTTAAAAGTGGGCAAGATCATACTTTAGAAGTTACATCAGAAGAATTACAACAAGCGATTCACTTAAGTTATACAGCCAATTTAGAAGATTTAAAAGATTGTAACTTTTATATAGTAACCGTTCCAACACCTATTGACGATTATAAGCAACCTGATCTAACACCTTTAATTAAAGCATCGACTAGCATTGGACAAGTATTAAAAAAAGGGGATATTGTCGTTTATGAATCCACTGTATACCCAGGCGCTACAGAAGAGGTCTGTATTCCTGTTTTAGAAAAAGTCTCAGGATTGAAATTTAATCAAGACTTTTTTGCTGGGTACAGTCCAGAACGGATTAATCCTGGTGATAAGCTTCATCGAGTAACTAATATTTTAAAAATCACTTCAGGATCTACCCCTGAAATAGCTGAATATGTTGATGAGGTTTATAACTTAATTATTGAAGCTGGAACTCATAAGGCACCAAATATTAAGGTGGCAGAAGCTGCAAAAGTGATTGAAAATACACAGCGTGACGTCAATATTGCGCTTATAAACGAGCTGGCACTTATTTTTAATAAGTTAGATATTGATACCGAAGATGTACTTAAAGCCGCTGGTACTAAGTGGAATTTTTTACCTTTCCGTCCTGGTTTAGTGGGAGGGCATTGTATTGGCGTAGATCCGTATTATTTAACTCATAAGGCTCAAGCAATTGGATACCATCCAGAAATTATTTTAGCTGGACGTCGATTAAATGATTCAATGGGAGCCTATGTCGTTACTCAACTTGTAAAAGCGATGATAAAAAAGAAAATTCAAGTTGAAGGTGCTAAGGTTTTAGTTCTTGGTTTAAGCTTTAAAGAAAATTGTCCAGATATTCGTAATACTAAAGTTATTGATATTGTAAAAGAGCTACAAGAATATTATATGGATGTTGATGTTTATGATCCTTGGATTGATAGTGAAGAAACCCAACATGAATATGGAATTACACCAGTTAGCTCTCCAACAAGTGGTCATTATGATGCTGTAATATTGGCAGTTGCCCATGATCAGTTTAAAGAAATGGGTATTAATACCATCCGTTCCTTGGGGAAAAAAAGCCATGTTCTTTATGATCTAAAATATGTTTTCGCTCAGTTTGAGTCAGATATCCGTCTATAATATTGGTTGAGAAAAAATATGAGTCAATATGAATATATATTAAAGCAAGTTGAAGCTGAACCCAAAAAATGGTTAATCACAGGGGTTGCGGGTTTTATTGGTTCAAACTTATTAGAAACTTTATTAAAGTTGAATCAAACAGTTATTGGTTTGGATAACTTTTCTACAGGTCATCAATATAATTTAAATGAGGTGCAAAGTTTAGTTACTAGTGACCAGTGGAAAAATTTTACTTTTTATCAAGGTGATATTAGAAACTTTGAAGACTGTCAAAAAGTATGTGTGGATATCGACTATGTATTACATCAAGCAGCACTAGGCTCAGTACCTCGTTCAATTGCTGATCCTATACTAACAAACAGTGCACATATTACTGGTTTTTTAAATATGTTAGTGGCGGCTAGAGATGCTAAAGTAAAAAGTTTTACTTATGCTGCTAGTAGTTCTACTTATGGTGATCATCCTGCTTTACCAAAAATAGAAGAGAATATAGGAAAGCCCCTTTCCCCTTATGCAGTTACGAAGTATGTAAATGAACTGTATGCAGAAGTTTTTGCACGAACTTATGGATTCAAAAGTATAGGATTAAGATATTTTAACGTTTTTGGAAAACGTCAAGATCCTAATGGTGCATATGCTGCGGTTATACCAAAGTGGACAGCAGCTATGATACAGGGCGAGGAAGTATTTATTAATGGAGATGGTGAAACAAGTCGAGATTTTTGCTTTATTGAGAATACGATCCAAGCAAATATCTTAGCGGCTACTGCAAAAGATGAATCCAAAAATAAAGTTTATAATGTTGCAATGGGTGATAGAACAACATTAAATGACTTGTTTTCTGCTATCAAAACTGCATTAGATGACAATGAAATTAAATACAATAAACAGCCAGTATACCGTGAATTTAGAGCAGGTGATGTAAGACACTCACAAGCAGATGTTGATAAGATATCTACTAATTTAGGCTACAATGGCTTATATGATGTCTTTGAAGGTGTCAGAAAAGCAATGCCATGGTATATTCATTTCTTAAATGTTTAAATTAATTTTTTCACTTGCAGCTGTAACTACTTTAGCACAAGTATTACAGCTTATATCACAGCCACTATTGACACATTTATATACCAAAGAAAGTTTTGGTTATTTGTCAATAGTGGTTTCAATTGTCAGTTTTGGTTCAATTGTTTGCAATTTTCAATTTAATAATCTTGCTTTAATTGAGAAAAAAAATGTAGATAATATTTTTTTATCTGGATTGTTTTTTTCTTTAATTCTAGAGTTAATGTTTTTATTATTATTAGTGTTATTTTCTTATCATATTTTTAAAGAAAATTTATTTTATTTTATTTTATTTATAATGTTATATTTGGCTTTTTATTGTTTTAATGCTTTATTTCGTGCTGTTCTCCTGAAAAAACAAAAAAATAAACTTTATTCTTGGGGGATCTTGATAAGGAGTTTTGTAGTAATAATTTCTCAAATCCTATTTTCATTTTATTATAATTATTTTGGTCTAATTATCGGAGTGGTAATTGGTGAATTTTTATTAATGATTTTGGGGTTGTTGTTAGCAAAAAATATTATTAAAATAAGATCTTTAGAAATAAAAAAAATTGCTGTTCCATTCCTAAGAAATAAAAAGTTTTTAATAATTGGTACTATTCAAGAACTATTCTCTACAAGCATGTTTATAGCTCCACTGCTATTGATCACTTATAACTTTTCTTATGCAATCGGTGGTGAATTTTCGGTCGTACATAAATTGTCTTGGGGGCCAGCTTTTTTATTAACACAAGTTGTTTCACCTGTGCTTCTTCAATTTATCTCAAATAAAGATTTTAAAGATACTTTTTTATATGATTATAAAAAATCAGTTTTATTTTTCATGTTTTTTTCAACTTTAATATATTTTACTTCTGAGTATGTATTTAAATTTTTTCTTGAACATGATTGGTATGAAGCTATTTGGATGTCTAAATATATTTTAATCTGGGTGGTTTCATTTGTTATGGCTCTTCCTTATAGAGTTCTACTTCGAGCAGAGGGAAAACAAATAATTCAGTTATATGTGGATATATTTATATTATTAGTTTTTTTATCTATTTTCATTTTTCATTTTTCATTTCATAACTATATCTATCTTATTTTTATATTTGGAGTTATAGGAAATTTTTTAATTATGTTTGCTGCGAATAAGTCTGTAAGAAGTAGAGGGTGGGTATGAAATATTTGGTGTTTTTAATACTTATATGCATGCTTTTTTTTATAAAAAATGCTGCTACTTCTTTATTAATATACGGTTTTTTTGCTGCAGATAGAGATGGCTATAGTTTTCTGGAATTTTTTTCAACTCTATATCCTAATTTTAAATTATATAGTCGGTCTTTATTCTTTGTTTTGTTTGTTTATTCAATTATATATTTGTTTTTGAAAATAAGGAAATTAACAAAAGAAGAGTTTGTGAAAATTTTCTTAGCATTGATTATTTCTTTTTTAATTGTATTTAATAGTCTGCTAAAAGATAATGACATTATATGGGCACTCTCAGTTCTCGTTTTCAATGGGATTCCTGTATATGTTATATGGTATATTATGGGGCTCCGTTATAATAATGATTATAAGTTTTTGGGATATATTTCTTTAAAAACAATTTTAGCTACTGCGGTATTGTTAATTCCTTTTTTAGCTTTTTTAGATGGTAGTTTATATAAGGCAACTGAGGGTTTGTTTGTTAACGAAGTCTCAGATGTGAATTTATCATTACCTACAGGAGATTCTATCAAAGGAGCTTATTCACGTTATTCTATATATCACAATCCTAATAGTTTGGGCTTTCATTCTGTTATAGGTATTTTAATAGGGATTTATTTTTTAGTTTTTAAGAAAAGAATATTAAAAATATTTGGTCTTTTCTTAATAGGTTGTGGATGTATTGGATGGCTAAACTCTTTAACGCGTGGCCCTATGATATTTTTAATATTAGGATTTTGTTATATAGCCCTATTAAATATTTTTTATGGAAAAAGACAAAATTTTGAAATAAAAATTTTATTACTTTTATCTTTGTTAGGAGTAGGGTTGGCAATATTTTTACTGTCAGATGTTTCAAAATATTTAATTCCTAATTCTAATGATAATTCAGTTGTAGACCGTTTAGAAGGTTATCTTTATTCTTTTGATGTCATTAAAACTCACTTTTTGTTAGGAGTGGGGAAAAATTGGGATTGGGGGCAATTCTACCCTCATTTTATGCCATTATCCTTAACAGCTGATCATGGAATTATTGTGGGGGTGCTTGAGAGTATTTCAATATTTATGGGGGGTATATATACCATTATTAAGGCTTCTAGAAACTATTTGACAATTTCTTCAAATAGAGAGAATTCATTGTTATCAATAATGTTGGTATTTATTGTAATTGGTATTGCTGTTACTAATAATTTTACAGCACCTGTGATATTTTGGATTATGTTGGCTCAAGCTGATTTGCTAAATAAGAGGGTAATAAATGGTTAAGCGTCTAATTGGTATTCTAAAGTATATATATTTTTTTATTTTCTCTAAAGTTAATCCTATTAAATATGCTAAATCTATAGGGGTAAATATGGGGGAAAATGTAAGATTTTATGGTATGAAACCATTTATGTTTGGTTCAGAACCATGGTTAATCACTTTAGGTAATAATGTCTATATTACTAGTGGTTGCCAATTTGTAACTCATGATGGTGGAACTCTTATTTTAAGACAAAGAGATCCAAAATTAGAGATTACTAGCCCGATAAAGATAGGAAATAATGTCTATATTGGTATAAATTCTACAATACTGCCGGGAGTTGAAATTGGTGATAATGTAATTGTAGGAGCTGGTTCTATAGTAACTAAGTCATTAGAATCTAATAATGTTTATGCTGGCATTCCTGCAAAAAAAATAAAAACTTTAGATGAGTATTATCATAAATTAAAAGAGAATTCTCTAGAGATTGGTCATTTATCTGCTATTGATAAAGAGAAAGAGTTAAAGAAGATTTTTGGTATTAAATCATGAAAAAGAAAACTATAGCATATATTGGCCCTTTTTTATTTCCCTATGGACAGGCTGCTTCTAAAAGGGTTTTAGGAAACATAATTTTACTTCAAAACCTTGGTTTTGAAGTAATTGTAGGACATGGAGGTGATATAAAAGAAAGTGAATTTCATAATGATGAAACTAATATAAAATGCTATGGTCTTGGTGAACTTTTTAGTGGGTCGAAAAAAATAGCTAGAGTGTTTAATCTTTTATTTAGAGGGGGGGATAATACTCTTGCATGGCTTAAAGGATTAGATGAAAAACCAGACTATATAATTGTTTATGGTGGATATCATAAATATGCTAATAGTATTTTGACATATTGCAAGCAGAAAAATATTAAAATAATTTTTGATATTGTTGAATGGTATGAACCTTCACAAATGATAGGCGGTAAATATGGATTTTTTTACAGAAGTTTTTTAAAAGCTTTTAAATATATTTACCCACAAGCTGATGGTGTTATTGTAATAGGGTCTAATCTAAAAGAAGTTTTTTGCAATTCTAAAGTAGTTGTAATTCCTCCTTTGGTTTCCACTAATTTAACTAACACTCATAGTGTAAATAATGAAATTCTTTCTTTAATATATGCTGGTAATATTGGTAATAAAGATAATTTGCTGCAAATTATACGAGTTGTTGATAAGCTCTCATTAGATTATAAAATTAAACTTGATATATTTGGGCCAACCAGAGAAGAAATAGAGTTAAAATATAATATTAATATAGTTAATGAAAGTATTAATATTCACGGTAAAATTAAGCAAGAAGAAATAAATAGTTTTATCTCTAAGGCTGATTTTACAATTTTTACTCGTCCTGATACTCATTGTAATAAATATGGATTCCCTTCTAAGTTTGTAGAAAGTCTATCTTTAGGTGTGCCTGTAGCCACAAATTTAACTTCTGATATTGGATTATATTTGAAGGATGAATATAATGGCTTTATTATTTCTGATTGTTCTGAAAATGCGATAGATACAACTATTAGAAAAATGTTAATGCTTTCTCAAGCACAAAAAATAATTATGAAAGAGAATGCATTTAGGACAGCTGAAGAACACTTTTCTTCAAGATCATTAATGTTACGTGAAAATGTATCTAATTTTTTTAATAGTTTTAGCTAAGAAATCTACTCATGAAGAAAACTAAAGTTTTATTAGTATCTCCACTTCCTCCTCCATATGGTGGTATTGCCCGTTGGACTGAGCAAATATTATCTTATTTAAATGCAAAAGATATTGTTGAATATATGCACTTGGATATCGCTGTAAGGTGGCGTTCTGTGCATGGCGGTATTTTTTCAAGAATATTTGGTGGAATAATACAGTTATTTTCTAATTATATAAAATTTATTTTCAATTTGATTAAAGGATATAATGTTGTCCATTTAACTTCATCTGGAAGTTTTGGGCTCGTTAGAGATTTATTGTTCTCTATTACTAGTAGAGTTTTTTTTGTAAAGTTTATAATTCATATTCGTTTTGGACGAATACCTGATATTTATAATAATAAGAATTTTGAATATTATTTACTTAATATTATTTTTTTGTTTTCTAATAGGATTATTTGTATCGATAAAGCTACTTATAATTTTTTGTATAATTATTCAGATAGCATTTCAAAAAAAATAGATTTGATTCCAAATTGTATTGATTATGATTTTTCTTCAGATTTGAATAATAATTTGTCAAAAAAAAATGTAATTAGTTTTGTTGGGTGGATAAAAAAAGAAAAAGGTGTAGAAGAACTAGTTGATGCTTTTTTAAGTATTAAACCTGAAGGATGGATACTTAAGCTTATAGGTCCTATTGACCAAAAATTTTATAATATACTGCAAGGAAAATATTCTATAGCGGATAATCCTAATATTATATTTGTTGGTAACTTAAATAATAAACAAGTTTTATCGGAAATTCGTGATTCTAGAGTATTTGTTCTGCCTAGTTATACTGAAGGTTTTCCTAATGTAGTATTAGAGGCAATGGCTACTAAGAACGCAATTATAGCTACGAAAGTAGGTGCCATCCCCGAAATGTTACAAGATCACGCAGGTATTTTAGTGGATGTTGCTAACCAAAAGAGTCTTGAAGTAGCGCTCAAATCTTTATTAAATGCACCATCCTTACAATATTCATTAAGCCAAAATGCATTTGATCGATGCAAAAATACTTACTCTATAGAAATTATTGTTAATCAATATTTAAATATTTGGAAATCATAGGAGAACAAGTAGTGTTTGCAAATAAAGTTTTACTTATTACTGGTGGTACAGGATCTTTTGGTAACGCTGTTTTAAACCGTTTTTTAGAAACAGATATTAAAGAAATCCGTATTTTTAGTCGCGATGAAAAAAAGCAAGATGATATGCGTAAGAAGTACCATTCATCAAAACTAAAATTTTATATCGGTGATGTACGTGATTATAACAGTATTTTAAATGCCACTCGTGGTGTTGACTATATTTACCATGCAGCAGCTTTAAAGCAAGTTCCATCATGTGAATTCCACCCGATGGAAGCAGTAAAGACTAATGTAATCGGTACGGAAAATGTACTTGAAGCTGCAATTCAAAACCATGTTAAACGTGTAGTGTGCTTAAGCACAGATAAAGCTGTTTATCCAATCAATGCCATGGGTATTTCTAAGGCTATGATGGAAAAAGTTATGGTTGCAAAATCACGTAACTTAGAAGGCCTAGATACGGTTATTTGTGGTACTCGTTATGGTAACGTAATGGCATCACGTGGCTCAGTAATTCCTTTATTTGTTGATCAAATCCGTCAGGGGAAACCTCTTACCATCACTGACCCTAATATGACCCGGTTCATGATGACTTTGGAAGATGCAGTAGATTTGGTTCTATACGCTTTTGAACACGGTGAAAATGGAGATATTTTTGTACAGAAAGCTCCGGCAGCAACAATTGCAGTATTGGCGGAAGCATTAAAACAATTATTGAATGTTAAAGATCATCCGATTGCGATTATGGGAACTCGTCATGGTGAGAAAGCTTTCGAAGCTTTATTGAGCCGTGAAGAAATGGTGGAGGCATTTGATCAAGGCGATTACTTCCGTGTACCAGCAGACCAACGTGATTTGAACTATGAAAAATATGTAGAAGATGGTGATTTAAAAATTACTGAGTTTGAAGATTACAACTCGCATAACACTACTCGCTTAGATGTAGAGGGAATGAAACAATTATTGCTTAAACTTGATTTTGTTCGTGCTTTAACACGAGGCGAATATATTTCACCAGAGGCTTAAGCATGAAAATTTTAGTTACAGGTTCTAATGGTTTTATTGCAAAAAACTTTATCCAGTTTTTATCAGAGAAACTCGAAGTTGAGATTTTAAAAACTCATCGTGAAACAACAGATCAAGAATTAGAGCAATCAGTTCTCGCTTCAGATTGGATTGTACATTTAGCAGGTGTAAATCGCCCTTTGAATGAAAGTGAATTTGCCGAGGGCAATATCACTTTAACGGAAAAGATTTGTCAAATTTTGCAGCAAGCGAATAAGAAAACCCCGGTTATCTTATCGTCTTCTATCCAAGTCGAACGTGATAATGCTTATGGTAAAAGTAAGTTAGGTGGTGAGGAAGCACTTGTAGGTTTAAATCAAACCCAAGGCAATCCTATTTATATTTGTCGTTTAGCTAACGTTTTTGGTAAATGGTCACGCCCGAACTATAACTCTGCAGTTGCAACTTTTTGCCATAATGTTGCAAATGATTTGCCGCTACAAATTCACGATGAAAATGCTGTGATTCGTCTTGTTTATGTCGATGATGTAGTTGAGACATTCTGGAATATTATCAATGGACAACAGGTTGAACAATTTTTTCAAGTTGAACCTGAATATCAAATTACCGTAGGCGACTTAGCTAAAGTTTTAAATGGCTTTAAAGCATCTCGAGATACGCTTATTACAGATCGAGTGGGAACTGGGCTAACTCGTGCACTTTACTCAACTTATTTAAGCTTTTTAAAGCCTGAGCAATTTGATTACAGTGTGCCAAAATATGGTGATGCTCGCGGCGTATTCGTTGAGATGTTGAAAACTCCAGATGCAGGACAGTTTTCTTACTTTACTGCTCATCCAGGAATTACTCGTGGTGGTCATTATCACCATACAAAAACTGAAAAGTTCCTTGTTATTAAGGGTAAAGCACTATTTAAGTTTAAGCATGTTGTGACAGGTGAATTTTATGAGCTTGAAACACAAGGCGATGAACCACGAATTGTAGAAACCGTACCGGGTTGGACACATGATATTACTAACATCGGTGAAGATGAGATGGTAGTAATGCTATGGGCAAATGAAATTTTTGATCGTGATAAGCCAGATACTTATGCGATGCCAATAACAAATTAAGAGTATAGATTTGTGAAAAAGTTAAAGTTAATGACAGTGGTGGGCACACGTCCAGAAATTATTCGTTTATCTCGTGTAATGGCTGCGTGTGATGAGTATTTTGATCATGTTATTGTTCACACAGGTCAAAATTATGATTATGAATTGAATGAAATTTTCTTTACTGATTTGGGCATTCGTAAACCTGACCATTTCTTAAATGCAGCGGGTGCGACAGGTGCAGAAACGATTGGTAATGTAATTATTGCAGTTGATAAAATTTTAGATGAGGTAAAGCCTGAAGCTTTACTTGTTTTAGGTGATACTAATAGCTGTATGGCAGTATTACCTGCAAAACGCCGCAAGATTCCAACTTTCCACATGGAAGCTGGAAACCGTTGTTTTGATATGCGAGTTCCTGAAGAAATTAACCGCCGAATTGTCGATCATACTGCTGATATTAATTTAACTTACAGTACGATTGCTCGCGATTATTTATTAGCGGAAGGCTTGCCAGCTGATTTAGTAATCAAATCGGGTAGTCCAATGTTTGAGGTGCTCCATCATTACAAAGCAAAAATTGAAGCTTCTGATGTACTTGAGCGCTTAAATTTAAAAGAGCATGAATATTTTATTGTGAGTGCTCACCGTGAAGAAAATATTAATTCAGATCAGAATTTCTTAGATTTGATTGAAATGTTAAATGCAGTTGCAGAGCAATATCAGTACCCTGTGATTGTATCAACACATCCGCGTACGCGTAAACGTATTGAAGAGTTAAATGTTGAGTTTCATCCTTTAATTCAATTATTAAAACCACTGGGTTTTAGCGACTACAACAAGTTACAGCTTTCAGCAAAAGCCGCATTGTCTGATAGTGGAACGATTAATGAAGAATCATCAATCTTGAATTTCCCTGCACTTAACTTACGTCAAGCGCATGAGCGTCCAGAAGGAATGGAAGAAGCTGCTGTAATGATGGTAGGTTTAAAAGCGGAACGCATTTTACAAGGTTTGGCGATTTTAGAAGGACAGTCTCGAGGCGAAAATCGTCTTTTACGTTTAGTTGAAGACTACAGTATGCCAAACGTAAGTGAAAAAGTTGTGCGTATCATTATGAGTTACACAGATTATGTAAATCGAGTGATTTGGAAAAAGTATTAAGAAATGAAAATTCTTCTTTTAACGCAGTGGTTTGATCCAGAACCTACCTTTAAAGGTTTAGCATTTGCAAAGGAATTGCAACGCCAAGGGCATGAAGTTGAGGTCCTCACAGGTTTTCCCAATTACCCTGGAGGAAAAATTTATGATGGTTATAAATTGAAGTTATATCAGCGTGAGCAAATTGATGGAATTTCTATTTTACGTGTTGCGTTATATCCCAATCATGATAGCTCTGCGTTAAAGAGAATTTTTAATTATATTAGTTTTGCTTTTATGGCAATTCTATTTGGTATTTTTGCGACTAAAAAAACTGACGTTATTTATGCTTATCATCCGCCTTTGACCGTTGGAATAGCAGCTGTTTTTATTAAATTTTTTAGAAGAACCCCGATAGTATATGATATTCAAGATATGTGGCCCGACACTTTAAAAGCAACGGGTATGTTAAATAATCAAAAGCTTTTAAATATTATTGGAAGTGTTTGTCAATTAGTTTACAAGTTCGTTGATCATATAGTTGTACTATGTCCAGGTTTTAAAAAAATATTAATAGAAAGAGCTGTTCCAGAAAGTAAGATAAGTGTCATTTATAATTGGTGCGATGAGGAAAGTTTGACTAAAACACAACCTTTAAAACTAGAATATCAGCAATTAATGGAAGATAAGTTTAATGTTGTATTTGCAGGAAATATAGGCAAAGCTCAAGCTTTAGATAAGATTCTTGATGTTGCCAAAGATATAGAGGAAATGAGAGCGATTCAATTTGTTTTTGTAGGCGGCGGTACCGAAACAGAACGACTTAAATTACGCTTAAATAATGAGAATATTAATAATGTCATTTTTATTCCTCGCATGCCAATGTCTGAGGTTGGTGGGGTATTAAACTGTGCTAGTTTACTACTGGTTCATTTGAAGAAAGATCCGTTATTTGAAATAACAGTACCTTCAAAAACTCAAGCATATATGGCTATAGGAAAGCCATTATTAATGGCGGTAGCAGGGGATGCAGCAGATATTGTTAAGCTAGCAGAATGTGGGCGTTTGGCTGTATCTGAAGATAAAGATAGTATAAGAGCTGCTATATTAGATATATATAAATTGAGTGCACTGGAGCAGCAGCAGCTAGGATTGAATGCACGTAATTTTTACAATGAAAAATTATCTCTAAAAATTGGCGTTCAACAGTTTGTTGAAATTTTTAAAAGAGTGAAAAATGTTTAAACGTTTATTGGATATTGTTATTGCTTCTATTGCTCTTATTTTACTCTCGCCTTTGTATTTCTATGTTGCATATAAGGTGAAAAAAAACTTAGGTTCGCCCGTATTGTTTCGCCAAATTCGCCCAGGTTTATATGGGAAGCCGTTTGAAATGATTAAGTTTAGAACCATGAAAGATGCAACAGATGCACATGGTAATCCTTTACCAGATAATGAGCGCTTAACTCCATTTGGCAAAATGCTTCGCTCTACCAGTCTTGATGAAATGCCTGAGCTTTGGAATGTGATTAAAGGTGATATGAGTATTGTAGGTCCAAGGCCCCTACTGATGGAGTACTTGCCACTTTATAATAAAGAACAGGCGAAGCGTCATGATGTACGTCCAGGAATGACTGGCCATGCTCAGGTTAATGGACGTAATGCAATTGGTTGGGATGAAAAGTTTAAACTTGATACGTGGTATGTTGAGAATAGATCACTTTGGTTAGATTTTAAAATAATGCTACAAACCGTCAAGAAAGTAATAGCTAAAGATGATATTAATGAAGCTGGTGAAGCGACAATGAGTAAATTCACAGGTTCAGAAGAGAAGGAAATTGAGAAAAAATGACAATGATTATTGGTGTTTATGGTGCTAGCGGTTTTGGCAAGGAAGTTATGCCTTTAGTGCGTCAGCAGTTCCCAACATTAAGTAAAGAACAATTCGCTTTTATTGATGATGGTCAAGCTGGAGCGACTTTAAATGGATACCCAGTACTATCCTATATCGACTTTATTAGTAAACCAACCGAACATAAAGCTGTAACAATCGCCATAGCAAATAGTGTTGTTCGTGAGAAGTTAGTTAGCTTTTTAGAGAAAGATGGTATACAGCATTTAGCGGTTCAGGCTACAAACACGGTTATTCTTGATGAGGTTGGGATAGGTGAGGGGAGCTTACTTTGTCCATTTACTTGCTTAACTTCTAATATAAAAATTGGAAAGTTTTTCCACGCTAATATTTATAGTTATGTGGCTCATGACTGTGTAATTGGAGATTATGTTACATTCGCGCCTGGCGCTAAGTGTAACGGTAATATTCATATTGAAGATCATGCCTACATTGGTACTGGCGCAGTCATTAAACAAGGTACACCAGAAAAACCTTTAATAATTGGTAAAGGTGCTGTTGTTGGTATGGGCGCTGTAGTAACTAAAAGTGTCCCAGCTGGTGTAACAGTTGTCGGCAACCCTGCCAGAATTTTAGAAAGAAAGTAAGAAGTATTTTTTTATTAGGAAATCAAAATGTTAAACACTGCATTTGAACCATGGCCAAGTTTTACTACAGAAGAAGCTGACGCAGTCAAAAATATATTACTATCAAATAAAGTAAATTATTGGACTGGTCAAGAATGTAGAGTTTTTGAAAAAGAATTTGCCGAGTTTTCTGGTACAAAATATGCGGTAGCTTTAGCAAATGGAACTGTTGCGTTGGATGTTGCATTAAAAGCGTTAGATATTGGTGCAGGTGATGATGTTATTGTGACGTCTCGTACTTTTCTTGCTTCAGCAAGTTCCATTGTAACGGCGGGCGCTAATCCTGTTTTCGCTGATGTAGAGTTGGACTCTCAGAATATTTCACGACGTACGATTGAAGCCGTAATTACACCAAATACTAAAGCGATTATTTGTGTACATTTGGCCGGTTGGATGTGCGATATGGATCCGATTATGCAACTTGCTGCTGAGCGCGGCATCTATGTTATTGAAGATTGCGCACAGGCTCATGGTGCAAAATATAAAGGAAAAGCTGCTGGGTCAATCGGTCATATTTCTGCTTGGTCTTTTTGCCAAGATAAAATTATGACAACTGGTGGTGAGGGCGGTATGGTCACCACAAATGATGAAGAGCTTTGGAAAAAAATGTGGTCATATAAAGACCATGGTAAAAGCTACGACAGTATTTATAATAAACAACATCCTCCAGGTTTCCGCTGGTTGCATGACTCATTTGGTACTAACTGGCGCATGATGGAAATGCAAGCAGTTATTGGTCGAATTCAGTTAACACGTATGACTGAATGGACACAAAAGCGTACTGAAAATGCAGAAAAGATTTTAAAAGCGTTTGAAAATTCTCCTTACTTTAACGTTCATATCCCTTCAGATGATTATGTCCATGCACATTATAAATGTTATGTACAAGTGAATTTAGAGGCGTTACCAGATAGCTGGTCACGTGATCGTATAATGCAAGAAATTAATGCTCAAGGTGTACCTTGCTTTAGTGGCTCTTGTTCAGAAGTCTATTTAGAGCATGCTTTTGATGGTACCCCATGGCGTCCAGAAAAACGTTTGGAAAATGCACAGCAATTAGGTGACACAAGCTTGATGTTCTTGGTGCATCCTACTTTGAGCCAAGATAGTATGGAAAAAACAATTAGTGCAATTAATGCTGTTAGTAGAGCTTTACAATCATAAAAAATGTGAAGCTATCCACTAGCTTTCTTTTGAATTATGATCTGATTTAAAGTTATGTAACCGCTGCGTAAATTTTATTTCTAGTTATATGAGAAATGAGTATAAATATCGCACGGTTACTAGAACGATTAGAAGAGTATTGTGAAAAAGATTATTTATCAGTTTGCGTCTGCCCCAAGACTCGCCAAACAATGTTTTTTGGTTCTTGTAGACCTTTTTGCTTTTCCTGTTATTTTATGGTTTTGTTACGCCCTTCGTTTATTTGACTTAGGTGCTGAAGTTATTCCGGGCATTAACTATGGAGTAGCAATCGTTACTATCGTTGCTATTTTAAGTTTAATGGTAACAGGGGTATATCGCTTTATTGTCCGTACTTTTAACGAAGCATTTATTGCCAAATTAGCGATTGCTGTTGCACTGATGGTCGTGGTTTTATATAGCTTAAATGCATTCTCAGCAGCTTTTGTCCCAACTTCGATTCCATTGATGTTTGGTTTCTTAATGTTTAGTTGGGTTTGGTGTAGCCGTGCATTTATCCGATTTATTGTAAAGTCTGCATTACTCACAGGGGAAGAGAGAAAGCGTATCGCAATTTATGGTGCAGGTGATGCTGGTCAGCAAATTGCAGCTGTGCTTTATCGTTCTGGCAACCATTTACCTGTCTTCTTCATTGATGATAATCCCTCTTTACAAGACCATATGGTTGGTGGTTTAAAAGTATTGTCTTTAGAAAAAGCATTACAACGGTTTGAAAAATATAAAACTGATGAAATTTTATTAGCATTACCTTCAGTAGGTCGTGTACGCAAAAGTGAAATTATCCAACAGTTAGAACCAGCACATCTTAAAATTACTGAACTTCCTGGTCTTACTCAGCTGGTTGATGGTGAGCTAAAAGTTGCTGATATTCGTGAAGTAGACATTGTTGATTTATTGGGACGTGACCCGGTACCCCCTGTAGATCATTTACTTGCAAAAAATATTCATAATAAAATTGTGATGGTAACAGGTGCTGGTGGTTCTATTGGTTCAGAGTTATGTCGACAAATTATTAAAAATCAACCTAAAATGTTGATTATTTATGAAATTACTGAATTTGCTCTTTACAGTATAGATAGAGAATTACGTCTAACCGCTCAATGTGAAATTGTTCCTATTTTAGGTACTGTTCAGGATCAACAAAAATTAGAGCGTATTATTGAACAATATAGTGTACAGACTGTTTATCATGCCGCAGCTTATAAACATGTACCTTTAGTAGAGTGTAATCCAATTGCAGGATTAAAGAACAATGCGATTGGAACAGCGAATAGTTTAAATGCAGCTGTGAAAAAGGGTGTAGAAACGTTTGTTTTAATCTCGACCGATAAAGCAGTACGTCCAACCAATGTTATGGGTGCATCAAAACGCATGGCCGAGCTTTATTGTCAGGCAATGGCTGAAGCTCAAAAGCAAACTCAAATTAGTATTGTACGTTTTGGTAATGTATTAGGTTCTTCGGGTTCTGTAGTTCCTTTATTTAAACAACAAATTGCAAAAGGTGGTCCTATTACGGTGACTCACCCTGATGTAACTCGCTACTTCATGACCATTCCTGAAGCTTCTCAGTTAGTTATTCAAGCTGGTGCTCTAGGTAAAGGTGGAGATGTATTTCTGCTTGATATGGGTGAACCTGTTCGTATTCAGGATTTAGCTCGACAAATGATTTCTTTAAGTGGTTTAACTGTGCGTGAACAAGACTCAGTTCAAGGGGATATCGAAATTCGCTATAGTGGATTACGCCCTGGAGAAAAACTTTACGAAGAATTATTAATTGATCAAGAAAATACTGAATATACCGAGCACAGTAGAATTCTTCGATCATTTGAAAAGTTCTACCCACTCACTGAAATTCAAGAAGTTTTTGAGCGAGTTAATAATATGACTGCTGTTCAAAAAGATATTGATTGGGCTCTTTGTCAACTCGAACACTATGTTGATGGTTATAAACGTAGTAAAGATATTATGGTTAATTAGAGAGTGAATGTGTGATTAAAAAGGCAGTTTTACCTGTAGCTGGATTAGGTACACGTTTTTTACCAGCAAGTAAGTCAATTCCCAAAGAAATGGTCATAGTGGTTGATCGTCCTGCAATTGAATATGTAGTGCGTGAAGCTGTAGAAGCTGGAATTGAGCAAATTATTTTGGTAACTCATTCTTCTAAGGCATCAATTGAAAACTATTTTGATCGAAACTTTGAGCTCGAAACGACTCTAGAGCAAAAGAAAAAGTTCGATTTGCTTGAAGAAATTACTCAGATTATTCCATCTCATGTAAGTGTGGTAAGCGTAAGACAGCCCCAACCTTTAGGTTTGGGACATGCTGTTTTATGTGCAAAAAGTATTGTTGGGCAAGATGATTTTGCTGTGCTATTACCAGATGTATTGGTGAAAGATAGTTCAGGAGAAAATGATCTATCGCGCATGATTGCACGTTATGAAACAAGCCAAGCTGCTCAAATCATGGTTGAGTCAGTACCAGACCATCTTGTAAATCAATATGGGATTGTAGATGTAGCGTATAGCCCTAAAGAAGGTGAAAGTATTGCTATGCAGGGAATTATCGAAAAGCCTGCTATAGGTTCTGCGCCTTCTAATTTATCCGTGGTGGGGCGTTATATTTTACCTGCTAAGATTATGCAGCTTTTGGAAAATACACCCAAAGGTGCGGGCAATGAAATACAGTTAACTGATGCTATTGCGATGCTTCAAGAAACTGATACCGTTGAAGCCTACCGAATGCAAGGCCAAACTTTTGACTGTGGCAGCAAGCTTGGCTATTTGAAAGCTGTACTACACTATGGTGTTGTACACCCTAAGTTAGGATTGGAATTTAAACAGCTGATTCAAGAACTTAAATTATAAAGTTTTGTAGTTCTGCTTAAGCATTTGTAAAAACTACTGAATATAGTAGCTGAGCAGTATATTCTCTTCCTGTAAAGGGAAGAGAAATCTATAAAATACGAAAAAATCAGGTGTGCAATGAAAATCGCAGTATTTGGAACAACGTTACATGCCGGCGTGATGGCAGCGTTATTAGCTGAATATGGTAATCAAATTTACTGGTGTACAAGTGTCACCTGTGAAGAAAATATTTCTGTACTTTCGTATCAAGATCAAGACGTAAATAATTATTTAAATAAGCAGCGAAAAGCAGGTTTCTTAAAAGAGAGCCCTTTTTCTGAGATTCCTTTAGATATTGAAGTTTATTTATTCTGTTTTAGCCCAACACAAATTGAACTTGCATTAAAAACAGTTGAGAAGTTGAGCGAACGACCTATTGTTCATCCACGATTAATGATTAATGGTTCTACTTTTGGTTTGCATGGTACGGAGAAATTAAAACAGCATTTGCCAAAAGATGAGTGGGTTTACTTTCCTGATGTGATTCAGGAAGGTAATGCCATCAATAGTGTATTGAATGTAAAACATGTCATTGTTGGTGTGGAATCTAGAGATGCAAGTGAAACTATGCAGGAGTTATTGCGTCCTTTTTTCCAATTTAGTTATCAATATTTATTTATGCCGATTTTAGATGCTGAGTTCACCAAACTTAGTATTTCAGGCATGTTGGCTACCCGCATTAGTTATATGAATGACTTGGCTATGGTTGCTGAAAAGTTAGGTATTGATATTGCGAATGTAAAGCATGGTTTAGCCGCTGACACACGTATTGGTGCAGCCTATTTATCGCCAGGTGTAGGGTTTGGCGGTGAGAATTTTTCGCATGATATTTTAACACTTTCGAGTACTGTGTCTGAAACTGGAACAAAAAGTCATCTTTTGGAACAAGTTTGGGCGATTAATGAGCAGCAGAAAGAAATTTTATTCCGTAAGTTATGGAATTATTATCACTGTAGGCTAAATGGCAAAACAGTTGCGATTTGGGGTGCATCCTTTAAAGAGAACACTTCAAATATACATAATTCACCGATTCATATTTTATTAGCTGCATTATGGGCACAGGGTGTAATAGTACGGCTACATGACCCTCAAGCTTTAGATGAAATAGCTGCAACTTATGGACATCGTGAAGACTTAATTTTATGTACTGATCAATATGAAGCGGCACGAGATGCTCATGCACTATGTCTAGTCACTGCATGGAAGCAATATTGGAGCCCTGACTTTAAGCAACTACAACAGTTAATGAAGCATCCTTTAATTTTAGATGGACGTAATATTTATGATCCTGCTTATGTTAAGGCGAAAGGTTTTGCTTATGAAGGAGTAGGTCGCTTATGAGTAAATCAGTTGAGCAGTTTCCAAAAGAATTAGTCTCACCCCTAACCCATCTTGAAGCTTTAGGTGAAAAAAACTCAAAATTACATATAAAAGAGCTCTTTGCTTTAGAGTCAGATCGTTTTCAAAATTATTCTGTAAAATTTGATCAATTATTTTTTGATTATAGTAAGCATCGTTTAACCAAAGATATTTTGGAGCAACTAGTAGCTCTCGCGAATACTAAAAATTTAATAGAATGGATTAATCGCCTTTTTTCACAAGCTAAAATTAACTGTACAGAGCAACGTGAAGCAATGCACTGGGCATTACGTTTACCTGCTGACTATTCAAAGTTTCCAGATTTAGCAGAACAAGTTCATAACCAGTTACAACGTATGTATACCTTAGTGGAAAAAATCCATGCAGGGCAATATCGTGGCTCAACTGGTGAGGTGATTCAAGACGTTGTGAATATTGGTGTCGGTGGTTCGGATCTAGGACCACAAATGGTGACTCATGCATTGTCTGATTTTAAGGTGAAAACGGCTAAGCCTTTAAATGTTCACTTTGTATCGACTATGGACGGTAGCCAGCTGTCTGAGTTACTGCACCAACTTCGTCCTGAAACAACTTTATTTATTATTTCATCTAAGTCTTTTGGTACGATTGATACCTTATCAAATGCACAAACAGTTCGTCAGTGGCTTGAAAAAGCTTTAGGAACACATGCTCGTGTATTAAAAAGTCACTTTATTGGTGTATCTACAAAATCTGACAAAATGTCAGAATGGGGAATCGCACCTGAAAACCAGTTACTGCTGTGGGATTGGGTAGGGGGACGCTATTCTCTATGGTCTTGTATAGGATTGCCTATAGCATTGACGATTGGTGTGGAAGGCTTCCAGCAACTTTTAGCAGGGGCTCATGCAGTCGATGAGCATTTTCAAAATACGAGTTTTGATCAAAATATTCCGGTTTTGATGGCACTCTTAGGAATCTGGAATAATAACTTTTTAAATATTCAGACCCATGCCATATTACCCTATGATGGTCGTTTAAAGTATTTTGCAGCGTATCTACAACAACTAGAAATGGAATCTAATGGGAAGTCAGTACAGCGCAATGGCCTAAAAGTTGAGCTTGATACTTGCCCTATTATATGGGGTGAGGTTGGACCAAATGCTCAGCATGCTTTTTATCAGTTGTTACATCAAGGTTCTCAAGCAGTAAGCTGTGATTTTATTGCACCGATACAGCGTTATAATGCAGATCATTTTACCTATGCCGAAAATGCAGAAGCTCTAGTTGAACAACATCATCTTGCACTTTCAAACTGTTTAGCACAATCAAGATTACTAGCCTTTGGTAATGAGGCTTTAGACTCGACTGAATTAGAGAATTTACCAATTTATAAGCAATATGAAGGTAATCAACCAAGTTCTACATTATTATTGAAAGAATTAAATCCCTATAGTTTAGGAATGTTGATTGCTTTATATGAGCATAAAGTTTTTGTGCAGTCTGTGATCTGGAATATTAATCCATTTGATCAGTGGGGAGTTGAGAAAGGTAAGCAGATTGCTGATCAGCTACTTCCGATTTTAAACGGTGTTCAAAATGATTTTTCAAAAATTGATGCCTCAACGCGGGGGTTAATTAAAATATTGTTAGGAAAGGTAGATGGCTAAAATTCTAGTCACTGGTGGGGCAGGTTATATTGGTTCCCATACTTGTATCGAATTGTTGGATGCAGGGCATGAAGTCATTGTTTTTGATAATCTTTCGAATAGTTCAGAAGAGTCTTTAAATAGAGTTCAAGATATCGCTCAAAAAAGTTTAACTTTTGTGCAGGGTGATATCCGTAATGCAGATGAACTTGATCGTGTTTTTAAGGATTATTCAATTGATGCGGTTATTCACTTCGCAGGTTTGAAAGCCGTAGGGGAAAGTCAAGAAAAGCCGCTCATCTATTTTGATAATAATATTACGGGTAGTATTCAACTGGTCAAATCGATGGCAAAGGCTAATGTTTATACACTAGTATTTAGTTCGTCTGCTGCCATATATGATGAAGCCAATATCTCTCCACTAAATGAAGATATGCCAACAGGTATACCAAGTAACAACTATGGTTATACTAAGTTGATTGTTGAGCAATTATTACAAAAGTTGTCGGCATCTAATCCAGAGTGGTCAATCGCATTGCTTCGTTATTTTAATCCAGTAGGTGCACATAAGAGTGGGCGTATTGGTGAAGATCCACAAGGTATTCCAAATAATTTAATGCCGTATGTGACTCAAGTTGCTGTTGGTCGTCGTGATAAATTATCTATTTATGGCAATGACTATGACACGGTAGATGGCACTGGTGTACGTGACTATATTCATGTGGTTGACTTAGCGAATGCACATTTGTGTGCTTTAAATAACCGTTTACAGTCGAAAGGTTGCCGAGCATGGAATATCGGTACAGGCAATGGTTCATCTGTTTTGCAAGTTAAAGACACATTTGAACAAGTTAATGGCATACCTGTAGCTTTTGAATTTGTAGCACGTCGAGCTGGCGATGTTGCAACATCTTTTGCAGACAATAGCCGTGCAGTTGCTGAGTTAGGTTGGCAGCCTCAATACGGCTTAGAAGATATGCTCAAGGATAGTTGGACGTGGCAGAAGCAAAATCCTAATGGATATAACTAATATAAAAAAAGGAGCAAATTGCTCCTTTTTTTATTGGTGATCAGTTCTGAATCAACCCAGTCAATTCATTTACATAGTACTGCATTGGCTGAGCTTGGCGATCTGCACGGCTTTCAATGTTGAGACGTAATAACGGTTCAGTATTTGAAGCGCGTACATTAAAGCGCCATGCACCAAAGTCTAGACTTACACCATCGGTACGGTCAATTTCTGGGTTTTGCTCGGCATAAAAATCGAAAATCTTTTGAATAGTGATTTGTGTATCGGCTACTTTAAAGTTGATTTCACCACTACAAGGGAATTTGGCAATCATATTTTCAACGAGTGTTGAAAGTTTTTGTTCTGTTTCAGAGAGTAGGGCAACAGTGAGTAACCAAGGAATCATGCCGCTATCACAGTAAGCAAAGTCACGGAAATAGTGATGGGCACTCATTTCACCGCCGTATACAGCATTGTGTTCACGCATAACGTCTTTAATGAACGCATGACCAGATTTTGATTGTACTGCAACACCTTTGTATTCATCTACGATATCAAATGTGTTCCAGACTAAACGTGGGTCATGAACAATTTTCTCGCCTGACTGTTTAATCAAGAAAGCTTGAGCTAAGAGGCCAACAATATAGTAGCCCTCAATGAACTGCCCCTTTTCATCAAATAAGAAACAGCGGTCAAAGTCGCCATCCCATGCGATTCCCATATCTGCTTTATGCTCAATTACAGCATTTCGGGTACTGTCACGGTTTTCAATTAAAATTGGATTAGGGATACCATTTGGGAACGTACCATCTGCTTCATGGTGAGTTTTAATAAATTCAACTGGTACATTAAGCGCTTTAAATTTTTCTTCAATAGCGTCAATTACATGACCCGCAGCTCCATTACCCGCGTTTACCACTAATTTTAATGGGCGAATTTTTGCTGGCTCAATATAAGTGAGTAAATGTTCGACAAATTCAGGCAAAATATTATAACTTTGAGTAGTACCTTTTTGGCTAACCTCTTCAAAGTGATTGGTTTCTGCTAAAGCTTGAATTTCTTTTAAACCCGTATCTGCACTAATTGGACGAGCATTTTCTCGTACCAGTTTCATGCCGTTATAATCCATTGGGTTATGACTAGCAGTAACTTCAATACCACCTTGTACATCTAAGTGGAAAGCAGCAAAGTAAACTTCTTCAGTTCCTGTCATGCCTAAATCAAGCACATTTACACCCGCATCATTTAAACCACGGATGGTTGCTTGTTTTAAATCTTCACTGCTTAGACGAATATCACAACCTACAACCACAGTCTTAGGTTTATAGATTTGCCCGTAAGCGCGGCCAATTTTATAGGCAATTTCTTCATTCAATTCGGTGCCGAGTTTGCCTCGGATATCATAAGCTTTAAAACACGTTAAAGTAGTCATTATTCAGTTCAATACAAATGAATTAAGTTTTGAGCATTATTATACATTTCTTAATAAATGGTTATGTTTATAGTTTTTATATTCAAGTTTTACGCTTCATTTCTGTAGCTCAGATTTAAATTTATAAGAATACTTTTTTTTACGACTTTAGTCTAATAAATAAAATCGTAAGTTCGAAATAGCTTGATTTTGCTAACCACTATTGGTCATACCAATTATAGTGGTTATTTAATGATTGATCTTGCTAATGTCTGTGTTTATGATGCGGTCTGTGGTTTAAGGAATAACATTTGCACTTAATTTTTAATTGGTAATACCAATTGTGTTAAATGTTTAAGAATTTAAGGTACAAAAATTCGCCCCGGCATTTCAAGGAGATGACAATGCTCAATATGTGGCAACAACTTTATGACCCTTTAAATAATATTTGGCTGTCCAGTGCGGTTGCATTAATCCCGATTATTTTCTTCTTTTTGGCATTAGCAGTTTTTCGTTTAAAAGGCAGTATCGCGGGTACGGGCACAGTCATTATTGCATTATTGATTGCTCTCTTTTTCTATCAAATGCCAGGTCAAATGGCCTTTGCGTCTATTATTTACGGTTTTTTCTATGGTCTATGGCCAATTTCATGGATCATTATCGGGGCAGTTTTTCTATATAAGATTTCGGTAAAAACAGGCCAGTTTGAGGTTATTCGTTCAAGTATTTTGTCGATTACCGAAGACCAACGTCTGCAAATGTTACTCGTTGGTTTTGCATTTGGTACTTTCTTAGAAGGAGCAGCGGGTTTTGGTGCTCCTGTGGCAATTACGGCTGCACTCCTTGTTGGTTTAGGCTTTAAACCTCTTTACGCTGCTGGTTTATGTTTAATTGTAAATACAGCACCAGTTGCTTTTGGTGCAATGGGTATTCCAATTATTGTGGCGGGGCAAGTGTCAGGCGTAGACACTATGGAAATTAGCCAGATGGTGGGTCGTCAGTTGCCATTCTTAACGCTGATTGTGCTGTTCTGGATTATGGCGATTATGGACGGCTGGCGTGGTGTTAAAGAAACTTGGCCTGCTGTATTGGTGGGTGGTGGCGCTTTTGCGATTGCCCAATATCTTACATCTAACTTTATTGGCCCTGAATTACCAGACATTACCGCCGCAATTGCTTCATTGGTCAGTCTGACCGTGTTGTTCCGTTTCTGGAAACCAAAACATATTTTCCGCTTTGAACCTGAAGCTGGCCAAACTCTAATTCAGCAACCTACAACGGTTCAACGTTACAGTATTGGGAAAATTGCTAAGGCGTGGTCTCCATTTGCCATCTTAACGGTGATGGTCACCATCTGGAGTGTTAAGCCATTTAAAGCATTATTTGCAAAAGATGGTGCTCTTGAGCACTGGATTTTTAAACTTGAAGTGCCGTACTTGCATAAATTGGTCGAAAAAATGCCACCGATTGTGGCAGAGATGAAGCCATACGAAGCGATTTATAAGTTTGACTGGTTCTCTGCAACAGGTACGGCAATTTTTATTGCTGCAATCATCACTGCTATTTTCTTGAAAATGAAAGCAAGTGAGGCAGTAACGACTTTTGGTGAAACACTCAATGAGTTGAAAACACCGATTTACTCGATTGGTATGGTGTTGGCGTTTGCTTTTATTGCGAACTATTCGGGTTTATCTGCAACTTTAGCTTTGGCTCTATCGCATACAGGTCATGCGTTTACTTTCTTCTCGCCATTTTTGGGTTGGCTTGGTGTGTTCCTTACAGGTTCAGATACATCTTCAAATGCTTTGTTCTCGGCACTACAGGCGACTACGGCTCAGCAAATTGGTATTCCAGAAGTGTTATTGGTGGCTGCCAATACCAGTGGTGGTGTGACAGGTAAGATGATTTCTCCGCAGTCGATTGCGATTGCGTGTGCAGCGGTAGGCTTAGTTGGAAAAGAGTCTGACTTGTTCCGTTTCACGGTAAAACATAGCATCATATTCACTGTCTTTGTTGGCATCATTATTACGGTTCAGGCTTATCTGGTTCCGTGGATGATTCCATAACTCCAGTGAAGGAAACGCGATGAGAATCTCCGATCAAGTGGTCATGAAATTGCAGGCATTAATTGAAGAGCGGCACATGAAAAAAGGTGACCGTTTGCCTGCTGAGCGCCAGCTTGCAACTAGCTTAGGGGTTTCTCGTCCGTCTTTGCGTGAAGCAATTCAGCAGCTTAATAGTCAAGGTGTACTCAGTAGCCGCCGTGGCGATGGGACTTATATTCAGCAGTTACCTGAACAGTGGCCACAGCAACTGATTGTGAACCCAATTAGTAATTTGATTGAAGAAGATCCGCTCTACCGTTTTGATGTACAAGAAGCACGGTTATTACTTGAAGGTGGCACGGCATGGTATGCCGCATTGCGCTCAACACCTGAAGATCGCGCCAAAATCCGTCATTATTTTAATGAAATTAGTCGCCATCAAAATGCGGGTGACTCAGCACAAGCTGCGGTGGCAGATGCTGAATTCCACTTGGCGATTGCAGAAGCATCTCATAATGTTGTGCTGATTCAGATGATGCGTAGCTTGTTTGATTTGTTGCAATACAACGTCTTGTTGGGACGTAAAAAAGTTTATAACGATCCAATAAATAGCGACTTGCTGAGTGAGCAGCATTTTCAGGTCATGGATGCGATCGATCGTAAAGATCCCGAGGCCGCACGCCAAGCTGTCTGCGGTCATATTGAATTTGTGATTAATCATGTGCGTTCTCTGGATGAAGACGAAGCTCGCCAGAAACGTGCAAACCGTTTAAATAGAGTTGATTCAAAATGATTATTTCTTCTGGCAATGATTACCGTGCTGCGGCACAGCGTCGCTTACCCCCATTTTTATTTCATTACATTGATGGTGGAGCATATTCGGAACATACCTTAAAGCGTAACGTACAAGATTTGTCAGAAATTGCATTGCGTCAACGTGTGCTGAATGACATGTCAGCGTTAAGCCTTGAAACCAAACTGTTTAATGAAACCCTATCAATGCCAGTTGCATTGGCTCCTGTGGGTTTAACAGGTATGTATGCACGCCGTGGTGAAGTACAAGCGGCGATGGCTGCCGATAAAAAGGGTATTCCATTTACGCTTTCAACCGTTTCTGTTTGTCCGATTGAAGAAGTTGCACCTGCAATTAATCGCCCTATGTGGTTCCAGCTTTATGTATTACGTGACCGTGGGTTTATGCGTAATGCTTTGGAACGTGCAAAAGCGGCGGGTTGTTCAACACTGGTATTTACCGTAGATATGCCTGTGCCGGGTGCGCGTTACCGTGATGCCCACTCGGGGATGAGTGGACCAAATGCTGCAATGCGTCGTTATATGCAGTCTATGTTTCACCCACATTGGTCATGGAATGTTGGCTTAATGGGACGTCCGCACGACTTGGGCAACATTTCTAAATATTTAGGTAAGCCGACTGGGCTTGAGGATTATATCGGCTGGTTAGGCTCGAACTTTGACCCATCGATTTCATGGAAAGACCTTGAGTGGATTCGTGAGTTTTGGGATGGCCCAATGGTAATTAAAGGTATTTTAGACCCTGAAGATGCCAAAGATGCTGTGCGTTTTGGTGCAGATGGGATTGTGGTGTCGAATCACGGTGGTCGTCAGTTAGATGGTGTGATGTCATCTGCTCGTGCATTGCCTGCGATTGCTGATGCGGTGAAAGGTGACTTGGCGATTTTGGCCGACTCAGGCATTCGTAATGGTTTAGATGTGGTGCGTATGTTGGCGCTCGGTGCCGATACGGTTTTACTTGGCCGAGCATTTGTGTATGCCTTGGCAGCAGCAGGTGGGCAAGGGGTATCGAACTTGCTTGATTTGATTGATAAAGAAATGCGTGTTGCGATGACGCTTACGGGTGCTAAGTCGATTTCGGATATTAATGCGGATTGTCTAGTACAGGCGATGAAGCTCTAAAATTTTCGTATTAACTTTGATGATATCGGCACGACGGAGTCTTATCGGAAAAAGTTCAATGTAAGTAGCTAATTGACGTTACTTTTTAAAAAAGTAACCAAAAACTTTGCTATTCACAAAACCTGTTCTCTGTTTTCGCCAATCAGAGTAATCGCAAAAACAGTAATTTTTAGAATTCGGGCAGGTTGTGAATAGCGTTAACGCGTAGCCAATTTTTTATAAAGTCTAAATAATAAAATTCCGTCGTGCTGATCTAGTTTTAGCATGGATAAGGTGCAGCTAGATCTTATATGGATGACCAAAAGGAAACCATCATGCAAAAATTTTCTCCTCAAGCAGTGATCGAACGTTTACAAAACATTGTAGGGCGTTCGCATGTTTTGACCGATGATCAAAGTACGCGTCAGTATCGTCAGGGTCGTCGTTTTGGTGAAGGAAAAGTACTTGCTGTGGTGGTGCCGGGAACTTTACTAGAGCAGTGGCAAGTGTTACAAGCTGCATTTGATGCAGATTGTATTGTGATTATGCAGGCGGCGAATACAGGACTCACTGGTGGTTCAACCCCGTATGGTGATGACTATGACCGCCCTGTTTTGGTCATGAGTACGCGCCGCTTAAAAGGTATTCAAGTCATTCATGACGGTAAGCAAGTGATTTGTTTACCGGGTGCGACCTTAGATAATTTAGAGCAAATTTTAAAAGGTTATGACCGTGAGCCACATTCGGTAATTGGTTCATCTTGTATAGGTGCATCGGTACTTGGTGGTGTGTGTAATAACTCTGGTGGTGCGTTGGTACGTCGTGGTCCTGCGTATACTGAACTGGCGTTATATGCTCAGGTGAACGCTACTGGTCAGTTAGAACTGGTGAATCATTTAGGGGTGAATTTAGGTTCGACTCCTGAAGAAATTTTGACACGTTTAGAGAAGCAGAAATATCAAGCCGTAGATATTTTAGATGATGGTGAAAAGCAGGCATCGGACCATCGCTATGCACACGAGGTGACACAGGTCGATGAAGATACGCCTGCTCGTTTTAATGCAGACCCGTCACGTTTGTTTGAGGCATCGGGTTCGGCAGGTAAAGTCTGTGTGTTTGCTGTACGCCTTGATACCTATGAAAAAGTAGAGAGTAATGTCTTTTATATTGGGACTAATGATGCCGATGATTTAACAGCCATTCGCCGTTATTTACTCACCTCTTTGCCAAGTCTACCGATTGCAGGTGAGTATATTCACCGCGATGCTTACTTGATTGGTGAAAAGTACGGAAAAGACACGTTCTTGTTCATTGAGAAATTCGGAACAGCCAATGTTCCAAAAGCTTTTGCGATGAAAGATAAAGTCGATGGTTTTTTAGAAAGATTTAAAATTAAAGGCTTAACTGATCATATTTTACAGGCGATTACGTTCTTTTTACCAAGCCATTTGCCAAAGCGTATGACCGAGTATCGAGACCGTTTTGAGCATCATTTAGTTTTACGTGTTGAAAATAATTCAAAAGCTCAGACCGAGCAGTTTTTAAAAGAATATTTTGCAGTGCATCAGTCAGGCAGCTATTTCGTATGTAGTGAAGAGGAAGGAAGAAAGGCTTTCTTACACCGCTTTGCGATTGCAGGGGCGGCAATTCGTTATCGTGATACGCACCGTAGTGAAGTTGAAGATATTGTCGCGCTTGATATTGCTTTGCGTCGTAATGACCGTGAGTGGGTAGAGCAACTACCTGCTGAAATGGAAAAGAAAATTCTCCATAAACTCTATTATGGACATTTTTTTTGCCATGTTTTTCATCAGGATTATATTCTTAAAAAGGGCCATGACCCATTAGAGATGGAACATCAAATGTGGAAGTTGCTCGATGCACGTCGTGCTGAATATCCGGCAGAGCATAATGTCGGGCATCTCTACATTGCCAAGCCTGCCTTAGCGAACTTTTACCAAAAACTCGATCCAACCAACAGTTTTAATGTGGGGATTGGGCATACCTCAAAACTGAAGTATTGGGGTAAAGCAAAATCTTAATATTAAGATATAAAAAAGGCGCCGAAGCGCCTTTTTTATAGAGGTTTTATGCCGCTTCTGTTGATTTAGCAAGCACTTCTGCAACTGCTTTAGCAACGGTGTAAACATTGTTCATGTTTAAACCAGCAACACAAATACGACCACTACGTACTAAGTAGATTGCATATTCTTCACGCAAAATATCAACTTGCTCAGCAGTTAGACCTGTGTAGCTGAACATACCTTTTTGGTTTACAAGGTAGCTAAAGTCACGGTCTGGTAACGCTTTAGTAAGTTCGTCTTTTAAGATGCTACGCATTTTAATAATACGCTCACGCATCTCTTTCACTTCACCTTGCCATTGCTGGTTAAGTTCAGCGTCATTTAATACTTCATCAACTAACCATGCACCTGTTGTAGGAGGGCTAGAGTAAATACGGCGTACAGTTGCTTTTAACTGACCGAATGTGCACTGAGCAGCTTCTGCATCGTCACAAACGAAAGTTAAGCCGCCAACGCGCTCGCCATATAAAGAGAAGATTTTAGAGAACGAGTTGCTCACAATGAAGTTTAGACCCGCTTGGTCTAAAGCACGGATTGCATACGCATCTTCTTCCATACCATCGCCAAAACCTTGGTAAGCGATGTCTAGGAATGGAATAAGGTTACGATCTTTTAATACTGCAATCACTTGGTCCCATTGTGCTGGATTTAAGTCAGCACCCGTTGGGTTGTGGCAGCATGGATGCAATAACACAATGCTTTGCTCAGGCAAAGTTTTAAGTGTAGACAACATACCGTCAAAATCTACACCACGAGTTTCGTTATCGAAATATGGGTAGAAATGAGTCTTGATGCCAGCGCCATTGAAAATCGCAACGTGGTTATCCCAAGTTGGTTGGCTTACCCAAACATCTGAATTTGGGAAATAAGTTTTTAAGAAATCTGCACCAACTTTTAATGCACCTGAACCACCAAGCGTTTGGATGGTCACAGCACGGCCAGCTTTAACTGCTGGGCTGTTTGCACCAAATAAAAGTGCTTGAATTGCTTCACGGTAAGGTTTGAAGCCTTCCATTGGCAAATAAAGTTTGGTTTTACCGTTCTTAGGCTCAATACGCTTTTGCGCCTCGATAATGGTCTCTAACTGAGGAACAATACTGTCTTCGTTATAGTAAAGACCAATACTCAAGTTTACTTTTCCAGAACGAGTATCAGCGTTGAACTGTTCCATTAAAGAGAGAATTGGGTCGCCTGCGTATGGGGGGATATGTTGAAACATCAAAAAAGTCCTTTCATTCAACAATATGCATAGAGTTAAGTTTTTTCTGTCTCGAAAAATACATTACATCTATGTCGATGCTCAATAATGTATCAATAAAGCTACCGTGAAGCACCTGATAATTTCACTAATATCGATATTTTCGGGAAGAAACAATAAAAAGATGTAAAAGAAATTACGGTAAATAGATACTAATTTATAACTCATGATTTCATTTAAATAGATTGTCTACAATCTTGCTGTAATACATTGGTTGTAGACTAAAGTTTGAAACAAAAAATTAGCTATCTAAAACTGATACCAGAAAAGACATAAAACGATAGATAAATTTATATTAAGCCTTTGTTTTGTAATAACTAATGGGTAAGCGATATAAAGATCTAAATATAAGGTGGAATAAACGGTCAAACGATAAAAATTGACCTAGTGCGTTCTCTAAACTGTCAACAATCACCTTGATTTTTTTCATTCATACGGCTATAAAAGCCATAATTGATTAAAAATTGTCGACAATATGCAAGATTTGACCTTCGCACCAGAGCCTCTACAAAGTCAGGGAAGAACACTGACCGAGAATGTATTTAAACAAATACAGACGGCGATTGTTTTGGGTCAAATTCCAGCAGGTAGCAAGATTTCTGAGCCTGAGCTGGCACGCACTTATGGTATTAGCCGTGGGCCTTTGCGTGAAGCGATTCATCGTCTTGAAGGGCAAAAACTCGTTGAACGTACTGCACATGTAGGCGCGCGCGTGGTTTCGCTATCCTTGCAACAGTTTAAAGAGCTTTACCAGATTCGTGCGTCTTTAGAAGGTTTGGCTTGCAAACTTGCTGCACAGCATATTGATAAAAAGCAAATCTTGGCGCTGCGTGATGTTTTGCGTATGCATGCTGAAGATGAAAATTTTAAAGCAGGTAAAGGATATTACTTGCAAGAAGGGCAGGACGATTTTCACTACTGCATTATTAAAAGTAGTGGCAATAAAACCTTAGAAAAAATGTTGTGTGATGAGCTTTATCACCTCATCCGCATGTACCGAATTCAGTTTTCAAACACACCCGATCGACCGAGCAAAGCTTGGGACGAACATATCCGTATTTTAGATGCAATTGCGGAAGGCGATGGTGAACTTGCCGAGCTGCTGATGCATCGACATATCAATGCTTCTTACAAAATTATTGAGCAAACACTGCTACAAGCACAAGGAGAACATAACAATGGCTAAACAATCCGCAGGTCAGCTATTTCGCGATGCAGTAGCCCAAGAAAAGCCATTACAAGTGGTTGGAACCATTAACGCCAATCATGCACTTTTGGCAAAACGTGCAGGTTATAAAGCGATTTACTTATCAGGTGGTGGTGTAGCCGCTGGTTCTTTAGGTTTACCTGATTTGGGAATTAGTAACCTTGATGATGTGTTGACAGACGTACGCCGTATTACCGATGTATGTGATCTTCCATTATTGGTCGATGCCGACACAGGTTTTGGTGCTTCTGCATTTAACATTGCGCGTACTACAAAAGCACTTATCAAGTTTGGTGCTGCGGCAATGCACATTGAAGACCAAGTGGGTGCAAAACGTTGTGGTCACCGTCCGAACAAAGCCATTGTGACTCAAGAAGAAATGGTTGACCGTATTAAAGCAGCGGTTGATGCGCGTGGTGATGACAGCTTCGTGATTATGGCGCGTACTGATGCCTTGGCTGTTGACGGTTTGCAAGCTGCCATTGACCGTGCAGGTGCCTACATTGAAGCGGGTGCAGACATGTTGTTCCCTGAAGCAATTACCGAGCTTGATATGTACAAGCAATTTGCTCAGAAGACAGGTGCACCAATTTTGGCGAACATTACTGAGTTTGGTTCTACACCACTGTTTACCACTGAAGAGTTAGCATCTGCCGATGTAAGTCTTGCGCTTTATCCGCTTTCTGCTTTCCGTGCCATGAACAAGGCAGCCGAAACTGTGTATGAAACCTTGCGTAAAGAAGGCACACAAAAGAACGTGGTTGATATTATGCAAACGCGTAAAGAGTTATATGAACGCATCAATTACTATGCGTTTGAAGACTACTTAGACAACGCATTTGCTAAAAAGAAATAAGAAGTAAAACGCGGTACATATGCCGTGCTTAATAAATAAATTCAGATAGATAGGAAAGGAAAATCTTATGAGCTCAAATGAAACAACAACAGGCTTCAAACCAAAAAAATCAGTTGCACTTAGCGGACAAGTTGCAGGAAACACAGCACTTTGTACCGTAGGACGTAGCGGTAATGACTTGCACTACCGTGGCTATGACATTCTTGACCTTGCAGCAGGTAGCCAGTTTGAAGAAGTTGCTCACTTGCTCGTACATGGCAAACTACCAAACAAAGCCGAACTCAAAGCGTATAAAGCAAAATTAAAAGCACTTCGTGGTTTACCAGCAGCACTTAAAACTGCACTTGAGCAACTTCCTCCGTCTGCACACCCAATGGATGTAATGCGTACAGGTGTATCAGTTCTAGGTTGTTTAACACCAGAGCACGAAGACCACAACGAAGCTGGCGCAAAAGACATTGCTGATAAATTAATGGCAAGCTTAGGCTCAATGTTGCTTTATTGGTACCACTTCAGCAACAACGGTCGTCGTATTGAAGTTGAAACAGATGACGACTCAATTGCAGCGCATTTCTTACATTTGCTTCATGGCGAAAAACCATCTGAAGAATGGATTCAAGCAATGCATACCTCTCTGATTTTGTACGCTGAGCATGAGTTCAACGCATCTACATTTACTTCACGTGTGGTTGCAGGTACAGGCTCTGACATGTACTCGGCAATTACAGGCGGTATTGGCGCACTTCGCGGACCTAAACACGGTGGTGCAAACGAAGTTGCATTCGTCATTCAACAACGTTATGACAATGCAGACGAAGCAGAAGCTGACATTCGTAAACGTGTTGAAAATAAAGAAGTCGTGATCGGTTTTGGTCACCCTGTCTATACAGTTTCTGACCCACGTAACGAAGTGATCAAGAAAGTTGCGCATGACTTAGCAGAAGCACAAGAGAACACCAAAATGTATCTCATTGCTGAGCGTTTAGAAGCAGTGATGAAAGAAGTGAAAAACATGTTCCCGAACCTCGACTGGTTCAGTGCAGTGAGCTATCACTTAATGGGTGTTCCAACTGCAATGTTCACACCATTGTTCGTGATTGCACGTACAGCAGGTTGGTCAGCACACGTAATTGAGCAACGCCAAGACGGTAAGATCATTCGTCCAAGCGCGAACTACACAGGCCCTGAAAACCTCGAATTTAAACCATTGGCGGAGCGTGGTTAATGAACACAAAATACCGTAAACCGCTGGCAGGAACCCAGCTTGAATATTACGACGTGCGTCAAGCCGTTGAAGATATTCAGCCAGGCGCATACGAAAAACTGCCTTACACCTCAAAAGTACTCGCAGAGCAATTGGTACGCCGTGCCGATGCCGAGAACTTAACTGCTTATTTAACGCAGTTAATTGAAAGCCGTCAGGACTTGGACTTTCCTTGGTACCCAGCGCGCGTGGTGTGTCATGACATCTTGGGTCAAACTGCATTGGTTGACCTTGCAGGCTTGCGTGATGCGATTGCTGACAAAGGCGGAGACCCATCTAAAGTCAACCCAGTTGTGCCGACTCAGCTTATTGTCGACCACTCTTTAGCAGTGGAATACGGTGGTGCTGACCCAGACGCTTTTGAAAAAAACCGTGCTGTTGAAGACCGTCGTAACGAAGACCGTTTCCACTTTATTGAGTGGACTAAAACAGCATTTAAAAATGTCGATGTGATCCCTGCGGGGAATGGCATTATGCACCAGATTAACTTAGAGAAAATGTCTCCAGTAATTCAGGCGCGTGATGGCGTAGCATTCCCAGACACTTGCGTTGGTACAGACTCACACACACCACATACAGATGCTTTAGGCGTAATTTCTGTGGGTGTGGGTGGTTTAGAAGCTGAAAACGTAATGCTAGGCCGCGCATCTTGGATGCGTCTGCCAGACATTATTGGTGTTGAGTTTGTAGGTCAGCGTCAGGCTGGCATTACTGCAACAGATATCGTGTTAGCCCTTACTGAGTTCTTGCGTAAAGAACGTGTGGTTGGTGCTTACCTTGAGTTCTTTGGCGAAGGTGCTGACAGCATGTCTGTGGGTGACCGTGCAACCATTTCGAACATGACACCAGAATATGGCGCTACGGCTGCGATGTTCTACATCGACCAAAACACCATCGACTACTTACGCTTAACAGGCCGTGAAGATGCTCAAGTAGCATTGGTTGAACAATACGCAAAAGAAATCGGCCTTTGGTCATCTGACATGACCAAAGCAGAGTACCCACGTGTACTACGTTTTGACCTATCAAAAGTAACTCGTAACATTGCTGGTCCATCAAACCCACATGCACGTGTTTCAACTGCGGACCTAAAAGAAAAAGGCATTGCGGGCGTTGTTGAAAACCGTTCTGATGGCTTAATGCCAGATGGCGCAATCATTATTGCGGCAATTACTTCGTGTACCAACACTTCTAACCCGCGTAACACTGTGGCGGCAGGTTTGTTGGCGCGTAAGGCAAATGAACTAGGTTTAGTTCGTAAACCTTGGGTAAAATCATCATTTGCACCAGGTTCAAAAGCGGCTGCACTTTACCTTGAAGAAGCAGGCGTTCTAAAAGACTTAGAGCAACTTGGTTTTGGGATTGTGGCTTACGCTTGTACGACGTGTAACGGTATGTCGGGCGCGTTAGATCCAGTCATTCAACAAGAAATTATTGACCGTGACTTGTACGCAACAGCAGTACTGTCTGGTAACCGTAACTTCGATGGCCGTATCCATCCATATGCAAAACAAGCGTTCTTGGCATCTCCACCGCTTGTTGTGGCGTATGCGATTGCGGGTACGATTCGTTTTGATATCGAAAAAGATGCTTTAGGTCATGACAAAGAAGGTAACCCGATTTACCTGAAAGACATCTGGCCATCTGACGCTGAAATTGATGCGTTAGTTAAAGAAGCCGTGAAACCTGAACAGTTCCGTAAAGTCTACATTCCAATGTTTGACTTAGGCGTAACCGTAGAGGCCGAAAGTCCACTTTATGACTGGCGTCCACAAAGTACTTACATCCGCCGTCCACCATATTGGGAAGGGGCGTTGGCTGCACCACGTACTTTGGCGAACATGCGTCCGCTTGCAATTTTGGGTGACAACATCACCACCGACCACTTGTCGCCTTCAAATGCGATTTTGATGGACTCGGCTGCGGGTGAATACCTTCACAAAATGGGTTTACCAGAAGAAGACTTCAACTCATACGCAACGCATCGCGGTGACCATTTGACTGCACAACGTGCAACATTTGCGAATCCGAAACTCTATAACGAAATGGTGGTCCGTTCAGACGGTACGATCAAGCAAGGTTCAAAAGCGCGCGTAGAGCCAGAAGGCGAAGTGATGCGTATGTGGGAAGCGATTGAAACCTACATGAACCGTAAACAGCCATTAATTATTGTTGCGGGTGCTGACTACGGTCAGGGTTCAAGCCGTGACTGGGCTGCGAAAGGTGTACGCCTTGCAGGTGTTGAAGCGATTGTGGCAGAAGGTTTTGAGCGTATTCACCGTACCAACTTGGTGGGTATGGGCGTGTTACCACTTGAGTTTAAACCGGGTGTAAACCGCAAGACTTTAAAGCTAGATGGTACAGAGCTTTATAGCGTGATTGGTAATATCGCGCCGCGTTCGACTTTAACTTTAGTGATTGAACGTGCCACAGCAGATGGTAAAGAAGAGATTGTTGAAGTGCCTGTAACTTGCCGTTTAGATACAGAAGAAGAAGTTTCTGTATATGAAGCGGGCGGTGTGTTACAACGTTTTGCGCAAGACTTTTTAGAAGGCCAAGTGGCTTAATATTGAGTCAAAAATAATTCATGTGGTTTTAAAAACTCCCCACTTTAGAGTGGGGTTTTTATTTATTTACGCATCGCTAATAAATTATAAGAAACGAATGAATATATTATATTTTTTAAAATTATTTTGTTTTTGTCATCAAATTCTCTTTAACTTACATTAAGATACGCGGCTCTTACACTTAAATATAAATCACAATAGATTTCTTGGAAAATATCAATGCGTAACTTATTCATTATTTCAATTTGCTCTCTTATATTAACTGCTTGTGGGACGATGCCTTATGTAAGTACAGAATACCCTCTGCGTGCAGGTTTAATTCAACCTGTGAAAGTCATTGGCAAGGCAGATGTGACTAATGCTCAAACTTCAGATGATCGAGTGATTGTATATTCTTATATGGGCACAAAACTGGACTCTAGCATCAAGGCTATTACAGAAACGATGGTACAACAGACTCAAAAGGAACTATTGAAAAATGGTCAACCTGTTGATGGTAATGGATCGAAATCGATTGCGATTAAAGTAAATTCATTACGTAGTACCTACACCAATCTGCTTTTCTGGCGCAGTAAAATTAAATTCGAAGCGACTTTAGGAAATGGACAAACTATTCCATTTACAGTTCCTCATACGAGTGGTGTGTTAGTACAAGATTTAAATGGTTGTATTGCAGAAGGGGTAATGACTTTACTCAATGATGCACGTGTAAGAAGCTATTTAGCAGAAAAATAAGAATATAAAAAAAGCCCGACATCCTGTTGGGCTTTTTCGTATTTGGTTGCTAGATATGACTCCTGTCGTATCTCACGCTCCTGGTGTATGAACCTATTATTGTTGTTTTGTGTTCCGGAACATCCTGTTCCTGTATGAACCTATCATAGGAAAAAAGGAGAGAGTCGCCAATCCGCTAAATCCCTAAATCTGTGTAAGATAAATCGTACAAATAACATTTTTTGCATTTATGCCATCATCATCGGGCGAAATGGACAATTGACAATCACTCTAACTGGGTTATATTCCTGTTTAATATCTATACGATTATAGGAATGCAATCATGGTAACAGCTGGCGAAAAACCCGGAACAGGCTTCTATTTCTGCGCTCAATGTGGCCAGAGAGTGTTTCTAGAAATTAATACAGATCGTTTACCGCCGTGCACGAAATGCTATTGCACTGAGTTTAAACGTTAAGAATGAAATAATATTTGCGTTCGCATTTAACAAAAAGCCCTGTCACCCGATGGGGCTTTTTGTTAATTTAAAAATAAGACTTACATAACAAGACCCGTGATGGGCATGAAAAAGGAAACCGTTATGGAAACAATATTAGGTTTATGTATTGGCGTGGGGCTGAGCGCTGCCTGCGGTTTTCGCGTGTTTGTGCCGCTGTTGGTCATGAGCATTGCAACCATGATGGGATGGTTTGAACCATCAAAAGGTTTTGAGTGGTTAGCCATGCCATCGGTTTGCTTGGCTTTAGGTGTGGCAACGATGTGCGAAGTTGCCGCTTATTATATTCCGTGGGTCGATAATGCTTTAGACACGGTAGCAACACCTGCGGCTATGATTGCGGGTACGTTAACGACCATGGCAGTGAGTAGTGGTGAAATGTCACAGTTCGCAGGTTGGGCGGCAGCGATTATTGTGGGCGGTGGTACTGCTGGTGTGGTGCAAATGAGTACCGTTGCTGCACGTGGGGTTTCAACTGCAACCACAGGCGGCTTAGGGAATTTTGTTGTTGCGACAGGGGAGTGGATTGGAGCAATCTTACTTTCGGTTTCAGCTTTGTTAGTTCCTGCGCTTGTGGCAGTAGTGGTGCTGATTGCAGTTATCTGGGTAGTGCGTTGGATCCGTCATAAAAAGCAAGAACAGGCGCATAGTCCACTATAGTTTAGTGTAGAAATCATCTTTAAAAGAAAATAAAAAAAGCCCAACATCCTGTTGGGCTTTTTCGTATTTGGGTACTAGATATGACTCCTGTCGTATCTCACTCTCCTGGTGCTTGAACCTATTATTGTTGTTTTATGTTCCGGAACATCCTGTTCCTGTATGAAGCCATCATAGGAAAAAACTGGGGTGTCGCCAATCCGCAAAATCCCTAAAAGTTTGTAGGTTAAAGCGTACATTCAGAAATGATTTAACTTTTCAAAATGAATATAAATAATAGCCACCTTGTTACTTTAAGAAAAAAATCAAATGCGTATTAGAAAATCTTCAAGACTATTAGTGATTAATGAAAATCATCAAATTTTATTATTTCAATTCACTCATACAAATGATGCCTTGGCTGGTCAATCATATTGGGCAACCGTAGGCGGTGGGCTTGAAGAAGGGGAAACCTTCGAGCAAGCAGCTTGTCGAGAGCTTTATGAAGAATTAGGTGTAGTAAGACGTGAGGTGGGCACTCATGTCGCAACACGAAATTTTGAAATGATGCTACCGAGTGCAGAAGTTGTGATTTCTGATGAAAGGCTCTTTATTGTTTTTATTAAAAATGAAGAAGTGAATACAGCAAACTGGTCAGAACACGAAAAGCATGTGATTAGCAAAAGTCGTTGGTGGACATTTGATGAACTTAGCCAAACAGAAGAGATTGTTTACCCAAATAACATTCCTAATATTCTTGCAGATAGTCTGTCTGATATTTTCAAACCCTAAAATTTTCTTAATATTCAGGTATAAAAAAAGCCCGACATCCTGTCGGGCTTTTTCGTATTTGGTTGCTAGATATGACTCCTGTCGTATCTCACGTCCTGATGCATGAACCTATTATTGTTGTTTTGTGTTCCGGAACATCCTGTTCCTGTATGAGTTCATATTAGGGAAAAAGTAGGGTGTAGCCAATCCGCAAAATCCCTAAAAGCTTGTAGGTTAAAACGTACAAGCAACTATTCATCTTCAGGTAAAGGCCAAAGGATTTCCTTGTTTTGCTTGAGTTTTTGATACCAATATTGGCTTATAAGTTCTTTGTCATCTCTATCGAAATGATAAACGAATATATCTAAAGCTTCGTTTAAGTCGAGGTCATAGCGAAACTTGGCAGTACCTAAATGAGCCTGTATTTCATATAACTGATTAAATATAGGTAGAGAATCCTCATAAGTTAATAATTGAATTCTTTGAATAAGTTCTTTTATTTGAATCTCATACGCATCTAAGATTCTTGCAAGATCAATAGTTACATTTCTATAGGTAATGAGTCTTTGCTCAAATTCATCCCATGTGTAGTTCATTCTAATAAATGTTCAAAAATTTAATATAAGTAAAGCATAACTTGATTGGTTATAAAGTTGATGTGATTTTTCAAAAAACTAGTTCAACTAATCAAACAACTTAGGCCTCTGTGCCACAACAGACTTTAATTTTTTGCGCTGATTTAAAGTAATGAACCATTGCAACACAGAGATAAAGGGGCTAAGCCAAACGCTTAACCCATACTACTTTTGTCACATCGCTGCATGACGCTAAAGAAAGTAGGGGCAAAGTCCTGTGGGAGAACAGGACTTTGCAAACTGACATGTTCTAGGCGTTGCATGAGCTTAGGGGAGTAGGCTTGTTCAAGTCGCTGGTAAATACATTCGCAACTGGTTTTGCTGTGTCCACCCGACAGGCAAATTTTTTCAAACTCCTGTTGAGTGTGTAGGTTACAACCCGAAATACCCAAGCTATCTAGAACCAAACTTAAAGCCAAAATAGGTTTATAAATTGTCATATTATTCTCATAATGATTTATATCTATGAGTCGAATAAAATATAATTGGTTTAAAATTTAAAATAATTTTTAGGTAATAATTAATCCTCCAATAAATATAGGAAAATAAAATAATTAAATTTTTAAAATAAAAATAATTTATAAATTTAAAAAATAGGGTATAGAAAACCCAAATTTTAAATAAATAAAATTTTTAAACTGGAGAGGGAATAAGTTTGAAAAGTGTAATGGTCAACTCCTTAAAAAATGGAGTCCTACCACCAGATCACCGTCAATTGATTATGGTGGTAGAACGAAAGAGGGTTGACAGACTGGAAACAAAGGAACCAGCACACACAAAGGTGTCCCCCTTCCGCCCTACCATAGAGAAAAAGGGGGCGAACGAGTTCCCGACACACAAAATAAGAATTTTGCACATCGTCTTTGTTATTCGCGGTCTGTCATAACCGACTGGCAATGTAGGCCAGCAACGAGATAATAATCGGTGATTTTAATTACGTCAATTTAATGTTTAAAGTATTTTTGATTTAATAATAAAACTAAATGTATTTTTAAAATAATAGAATTAGTGTTTGTATTTAATTAGAAAAAATAAATAATAAAATAAGTTTTATATGTAATAGTGATTCATCATCTTATAAATAAAAATATTATAGGGCTACAGCCTTTATTCTAAACTTTTAAGCATTTCTTTCGCATCTGCATCGCCTGTATTAGCAGCTTGCTGAAACCATTTCTTTGCCAGTTGTAGGTTTTTCGGTGTGCCTTCACCATTTAAATACATTTGCGCCAAGTTGTACTGGGCATCACTTTCGCCATGCTCAGCCGCTTTGGTGTACCACTTAAGTGCCTGCTCATTACTTTGAGAGACGCCGTGACCTTTTTTATATAGCTGAGCTAAATTGTATTCTGCGGGTGGGTAGCCTTGCTCGGCAGCACGACTAAACCATTCAAACGCCTGCACATAATTTTGCGCAATTCCTTTACCTCTGTCGTATAACACCCCTAAGTTATATTGCGCTTTAGCATGACCCTTGGCCGCAGCCTTAGTAAAATAATCAAAAGCGCGCTTGGCATCTTTTTCGACGCCTGTACCTGTGTAATACATCATTCCTAAACTATATTTTGCCCCCACGCTTCCATTTTGGTCAGCCGCAGTTAGCCATTTAAAAGCTTGCTCATAATTTTTAACAACGCCTTGTTCACCGCTTAAAAGCATCATACCCAAATGATATTGAGCAACAGCTTGCCCTTGCCGCGCATGATATTGAATATCGGCGACACTCGGTTCAGCAAATGTAGGAGAATGAAGTGAGAAAATCACCGTAAATATATAAAAAGAAGACTTTTTTATTTTCATATCTCATCCTCAATTCTATTAATTTACATATTTGTTTTTCTTGATATTTATTTGATTTTACAAGAAAAAATTAAAATACATCTTGGTGGTTTATATTACTTTAAAATGATCAGATTTTAATTCTTAAATACCCATTGAATAAGAAATTAACTTAAAACAGCATATTTAGACTAGTTACATTTTGAAAATGAGTATAGATAGACAGATTAGTCTTTTTTTAATTAAAATGCGGCCTAAATATAAGTTTGATTGATAATAAAAATGCAGATGAGTGTGTCGAGTATATTGGAGCGTTTAGGCCTTGTTTCACAAAATCGCGCTGTTCATATCCAATTCTCAAATCAGTCTTTAAATCAGCAAGTCTTCTTACAGCGTGTTGAAGGCGAACATACGCTCAATCAAGGTAGTGTTGCTGAGTTACTGTGTCTGTCAACAAACGCGCATATTGCATTAAAACAATTTATCGGCTGTCAGGTTGCCGTCGATCAGGTGACTGACACAGGCCAGTTTTTTAGAACAACAGGCATTATTACCGAAGCCAGCCAAGGGCAAAGTGACGGCTCACTCACCATTTATAATCTCACCTTAAAAGACCCAACTGCACTTTGGCATAAACGCCGAAATAGCCGCGTGTTTATGAACAAAAGCGTGCGGGATATTAGCGAAATTTTATTTAAGGAATGGCAAGGCAAAAGCCCGTTATTTTCCTCAAGCTTAACGCTCGACACATCTGGGTTAACTAAAGACTATGATGTGCGTCCATTTGTGATGCAGTCAAATGAAAGCGATTATGACTTTTTAACCCGTCTATGGCGTAGCGAAGGCATTAACTGGTTAGTCGATGAATCACAACTTTTGGTCGCTGATCCGAATGCTTCTATCCAGCCACAAGTGTTACGTTTAATTGATGATAACCAAAATTATCAGGCGCTTGAACGTCGTAGTTTGCGCTATCAGCGCAGCAGTGCGACAGAACAGTTCGATACCATTACCCAAGTTAAAGCTGAGCGCCGTTTACAGCCAACTTCAGTTCATGTGCAACGCTGGCAAGCCGATGCCCTCCAACAAGAAGAAGGCAGTGGCAGCGTACAAGGTAAGCAGCAGCACAGTGAACACTATGATAATGCTAGCCTAAACCTTGAAGATGCATGGCATGTTAGCCCCGCTTGGATGCAGGACTTAAACGGTGAAGACCAAGCGACAGCTTCAGGCAATAGCCAGATTGAACAGCTTAACCAGCATATTAATGCTTACCATCACTTGAACTCTAAACAATTTACAGTTTCAGGCAACGTTCGTGATGCACAGGTGGGTTACTGGTTTGAACTTAATGATCACCCAGAACTCGACCAACACGACAGTGCTGATAAAGAGTTCTTAATTTTAAGCAAACACTACTATAACCAGAATAATTTACCGAAAGAATTACAACAGCAACTTGAGCGTCTGTTGCCAAAGGATAAGCTCAAAGCAGCCCAACTCGACACACAAAACCCAGAGCAGCGCCACTTTGCTGAGCTCAATGTTGTTCGACGCAACATTAAAGCTGTTCCTGAATATAGCCCGCTAGAGCACCGTCCAGCAGCTTACCCGCAACGTGCTAGAGTCGTGGGACTAGAAGGTGAAAGCATTCATGTCGACCAATGGGGACGCATTAAAGTCCGTTTCCTGTTTACTCGAACTGACGACCATAGTCATGACGGTGGAGCAGGCAGTAACGACAATGACACCGACTCGGCTTGGGTTGATGTACTTACCCCATGGGCAGGCGCGGGTTATGGCGCACGCTTCTTGCCACGTGTGGGTGAGATTGTGGTCATCGACTTCTTTGACGGCAATGTTGACCGCCCGTTTGTGGTGGGACGCATTCACGAAGCTGAACGGCATCCAACCCAGTTCGACCAGAAAGGTCAGCTCCCTGACACTAAAAAACTCAGTGGCATCCGCTCAGAAGAAGTCGACGGTAAAGGTTTTAACCAACTCCGTTTTGATGACACCACAGGGCAAATCAGTGCCCAGCTACAAAGCAGCCATGCGGCAAGCCAATTAAACCTCGGTAACTTAAGCCATCCAAAAGACAAAGCGGAAAGTGATGGTCGTGGTGAAGGTTTCGAACTTAGAACTGACCAGTGGGGCGCGATAAGAGCTGGCAGTGGCTTACTCCTTAGTACTCATAAACAGGACCAAGCCCAAGGCGTACATCTAGACGCGGCTGAGGCCAAACAGCAAATCGAAGGAGGCCTTAGCAATGCCAAGGCACTCAGTGAAGTTGCTAAAAACCAGCAAACTGACCCATTAGAAAATTTAGAAAACCTAAAGTCGTTTATTGAAAAGCTTGAGCAGCAAGACAACGCAAAAGCCAAAACCTTTAAAGAGGCAATTATGCTGCTGGCGAGCCCTAATAGCGTTGCGTTGAGCAGTAACGAAGACATTCACTTAAGCGCAGATGGCCAGATAAACCAAACTGCTGGAGACAGCATAAATCTGTCTACCCAAAAGAATTTAATCGCGCATGCCCAAAACAAGATCAACCTTTTTGCCGCTCAAGAAGGGGCGAGACTCTATGCAGGCAAAGGCAAAGTCGAGATACAGGCTCAAGGTGACGGAGCGGATTTAATTGCCCGTAAAGCTGTTCAGATTATTTCAGCAGAAGACAAAATCGAAGCGACAGCAGCCAAAGAAATTGTACTCACCGCAGGCGGCTCTCAAGTCAAAATTACTGGGTCGGGCATTTTTATGACTACTGGTGGCAAGTTTGAGGTGAAGGCCGGGCAGCATTTGTTTATGGGAGGCGGGAGTGCGAATGCGAATGTTCCTGCGTTGCCTGACTTGCGAATGAAAACCGAGCATCGTAATTTCCAAGCTATAGATTCATCTAAAAATGAACCATTAGAAGGAATTCCTTATTCAATTTTGAACAAAAGAACAGGAATAAAATCTTATGGTTTTACTAATGAGAAAGGAATGACAAGAACCATAAAGTCTGCTGAAAATGATGAATTAGTTGTTAATTGGTTCGAACAGGAAGATTTTATAAATGGGGAATAATTCAACAACAAGTACTACAACAAATACAGCTAATCCACCCACCCAGAAAGTTCCTTTGAAACCAGAAGCCGAGTTACATTTATTAGTAGGGAGTGCTTATGGAGAAGGGGATAAAGAGTCACCATATGGTCATACAGCTGTTTATATTAAGCTGAAAGGTAAGGATTATATCTATGATTTTGGTAGGTATGGAAAGACGAAACCTGAAAGCTTTGGTATTTTTACTTTAGAGGGGGCTAGTAGTCCTCGCGGAGAGGGGATATTAAGGATTTGGAATAGCTTTGACGCTTATATTGCCGATGAAAATAGCCAAGGGTCAGGAACTTCAAAAACTAGGACAACTCATGCTTATGGCTATAGAATTTTTGATAGTCAGGCTATGTTGGTATTAAATTATTATAATGATTTATTGAAAACAGCTACGTTAAGGCGAACTGAAAAATACTATAAAAGTTATGTTTTAAGTCAGGACTATTTTGCTTTGGCACCTAATTGCACTACTCAAAGCTTAGAGGCAACAAAAAAAGCAATTCCAAGTATGGCGAAATCAGGCCATATGTTTGTAAATGCTGATAAAGTACTGCCAACTACAGCAAAGTTAGCATTTAAAGCAAGTAAATATGAAATGCCAAAATATTTATTTTTACCTGATAATTTAAATGATTATTTAATGAAGTCACCCGATGTAAAAGTAGATATTAAAAATACATATCATCTTAAAAAGTAGGGATATATGAAAAAAAATCTGGTAATAATCATATTAGGAATTTTGTTTTTAGTTCAATTAGTTTTAAATTTTTATCTGTGGAGCTTTAGAGAAATGCCTAAGATACATATTTTAGAGAAGCCTCTAAAAATTTCTTCAAATGGTGATAATTATTCAGAATATACAATCCTTCCGGCAGGAACAGTTTTATATGATGATAGTGATTCTTTGAACAGAAGAGTTATGGTTTATTTTAACTTACAAGGTGTAGACTTTAAGTTTGAAGAACAAGATCCAGAAATATCTAAGCAACCAAGTGAAGTACGCTCCATTAGAAGTACAGAGCTAAATGATATTTTAAAAACTATTCCTTTAACTAACAAAGATATTTATTTAATCATTAAATATGATGACAGCATCAATGATTCTGTGCGTGCAATTTTATTTAAAAAATACAAAATTGATCCTTCAGAGTATGAAAAATAATTTTGCACCCAAAAAGTAGAACAAGCGTAATTGATTACGCTTGTTCTGTCATAAGAAATAATTTTAAGCAGCTTGGATTGCATCCCCACATAGAGAAACAGTTTCTTGTTTATGCTGGTGTAAGTACCAAAACTGCTCCGCAATGGTTTTTGGATGTACTGTGTAGGTCTTATCTTGTGCGCCTGATGTCCCATCAACAAAACCATTCACAATCACTTGGCTCACGTAAACATTTGAGTCAGCTAGACTATGAGCAAGTAAGTTGGTGGTTTTATATTGGGCGGCAGCAGTAATTGCTAATGATGAATATTCTTTGGCAACTAAATCTATTCCGACCGCATCGAACGCGAAAATTCCATTTGTCGATAAAATGCTGCCATGATTTTTTTCTAAATCACGAACTTACTTG
>Ga0207710_10000142_pt1 | contig 82698 bp, 94 predicted proteins | sample KBSS24metaG_FD_184400 | JGI IMG/M metagenome (GOLD analysis project Ga0207710, IMG submission 184400) | Switchgrass rhizosphere microbial communities from Kellogg Biological Station, Michigan, USA - KBS S2-4 metaG (SPAdes) (version 2) | ecosystem: Host-associated > Plants > Roots > Rhizosphere...
TACCCGCCCGACCCCGACAAGCCCGTGCAACGACCGAAGATCGGCCGCCGCAAGAACCCGTGACCAGCGGAAACGCCAAGTCCGCACGAACCGCTCCGGAAAGGTGCAGTATGCCACCCGAGGTTTGTCGGTGGCCTGGGCGACCCGCGCCGGCTGCACCGAGATCCCCAGCCGCTGGCAGACCGACAGCAGATGCTCCGACAGGTAGATCCGGCCGTGATCGACCACCAGGGTCTCCGCGGCCACCGACGGCAGCAGCGGAGCGCCGGCGGCGTCGACGAGCCGCTCGACATCGACCACCACCCGTCCCGGAACACCGTGGTAGGGCGGGCGGACATCCACCCAGCCCGCCGCCGGCTCCGGCAGCGGGCGGATCGACTCGAACAGCACCGCTGCGGCGTCGATCGCCTTCGTTGACACCGGGGTGAGCCGCAGCCCGGTGATGCACCGGTCGTAGAGGTCCATCGCGACGGTCAGCTCCGCCTGCACCCAGCGCAGCGTCACCCGTTCCACAGGCGGGTCGTGTCCACCAGCAGGTACTCACCCGGCCGGTGCGCCCGCAGCTTCCCGTAAGGCGCCGCCGGCCGGCCCGCGATCTCGCGGCGGGCCTTGGCTCCGCCGAACGCGCTGGTGCCGCGGCTCAGCTCCCGCAGCAGTGCCCGCGCCCTGGTCCGACCCGGCAGGCGCACCACCCCCGGTCCGTGCTCCTGCTCAAGCCGAGCCTCGATCGCCGCGAGGACCAAGTCCTGAGTCGGCGTGCTCGCGCGGGTGAACTCGGCGAGCACGCCCCGCGCCGTATCCACCCAGCGGCCGTCCACCCCGCTCAGCGCTGTCCGTCGCCGCCGCCACCGCTCGTCGACCAGCCCCGCCGGCCCGTCGGCCTCGAACTCGGCCACCCAGCGGCGCAGAGTCCGCATCCCGATGCCCAGCTCGGCGGCCTTCGCCTGGTAGCGGGCCAGCTTCGCCGTCCCCGGCGCGTAAGCCGCCCGCGGCTCACCCGGCAACGCCAGCTCCGCGCAGCCCCGCCGGAACCCCGTGCGGACCTCCTGCACGTGCCCGACCCGTTCGGCCAGCGCCTCGCGGCCAGCCGAGTTCAAGCCCGCCAGATCCGCGCCCACGCCCGCCACCGCGTCGACCGGGACGTCGGTGAGCAGCCGGGTGCTGGGATGCGCCAGCAGATGGGCCAGCCCGATCTGCCGGACCCCGCCGCCCACGTCGGTGAGCAGCACCGAGCCCGCCGTCAACTCGGTCACCGTCCACCACCGGCCGTCGTGGGCCAGCCGGCTGCCGACCGCCACGTCCACCCGCGCCTGTGCCATCACAGCGCGGTCTCCAGCGTGCTGTCGTCGCCCAGCCGGCGGTGCAGGTCGGTCGACAGCCTTCGCTGCCACAGCAGCGTCAGCGCTGCGGCCCTGACTTGCCCCGTAGTGGTCTCCCGCGTCGCGCGGCCGACGAGCGAACCGATCGTGTCACCGGGCCGGAACGCCGCGGCGACGGCATCCGTCAACGCGTCGGGCAGCAGACCTGGCCTGCGATAGCCGGCCAGAAACCGCAGGTTCGCGAGATAGACCGCCTCGGCGCCGCTCCAGATCTCATACGCCCAGCCGTGCGACCGCGCCACGACGCCCGGCCACCGCAGCGCCTCGGCGACCACCGGGTCCTCCAGCCGAGACGCCGGCTTCACGTTCACCAGCCGCGCCGACCCGTCCGCGTGCACAAGCAGGAAGTCCGGCACGTGCCGGCGGGCCCGGTCACCGACCGTCGCCCGCAGCAGGAACGGCTGCGCCGCGATCCCGACCACCTCCGTGTCGAAGTCCGCGACCAGCAGCCACGCCAGCTCCAAGCGGCTCTCGTAGACGACGTGACCGCCAGTCGTCACCGACCAGTACAAACCAGGAAGATGCGACTGCCCTCGCACGCTCCGGACCGTCCGCCACGGCACAGCCGCCATCACCTGCACTGCCGTAACGTTCCGTATCGGGCGCTCGACCTCGCCCTCTGCCATACGTAACGACACAACCGGCTCAGCCGGGTCCTCCCCGTCCGCGCCGGCCGAACCCGAAGCCCGTTTCTGTGCGGCCGATTCACCATCGATGTCCGAAAAGTAGGGCGCCAGGACGCCGGAACCGTCGCAACGCCTCACAGAGCACACGGCGGACCACACCCGCGACCCCAGAGAACAAGACGATCAGCGAGTTCCTACAGATCGAAACGACGATTATCCCGGGCTGGCACCCCGGAAGCCTTCAACCGGAGAGCGGCCGATCTCGCGCGACCTTCCGCGCCCGCCACGGCGGCAGATCGCTCTGGACCGGCATCACCCGGCGGCTCCCGCGGATTGGCCAACTATCCCGGCTGGTGGCCATCTACTGGCCAACCATCACGGTGAGTGGCCATCTGTCCGCGATCCCTACACGCCCATCGGAGAGCCCGTCCGTTAGCCCATCCGGTACGCATCCCGGTCTCCCCTTTGATGGGCTACCCTGCCGTCGAGGACTCGTGCAGGTCGGCGTCCTGCTGGCACCGCCCAAGAACAGCCCGACTGGTACCCCCGGGTACCGGGAGATACTCGGGATGGCGGCGGGAAGGCGACGGAGAGTGGCCCGCGAGCCAGCCATAAAGCCCCTTTTCTGGGCAGCCTCAATCCGTCGAAATCATTCGCATTTAACCCCCCCTGTATTTGTTGTTTCTTTGACGCTGGCCGTCGGGGTTCGTTCTTCCCTTTCTTTTTTCTGTGTCGCGATTTAAAGTGGTTTCCGACCTGCAGAAATGTGGCCGAGGAAATCTTCGGAGAATCCAAGAAAGGCTGTCTCGGGGTATTGATTTCCGCTGGAGTGAGAGGGATTATTAGTTATCGGCGCGTTGCGCCCGGCGCGCGGCGCTAAATCCCCTTCTTGCGTGGAGTCTTCCATGTCGCATTCCTTCGTTTCCTCGTTCTTCTCCCGGGACATTCCTTCCGTTGTTGCCGAGGCGGTCACGGCGGAGGACATGGCGCGGGTCACCGAAGCGGACTGGGTCGCGATCGTCGAGCACGCGCACCGGTACTGCTGGAAGGCGGACTCGGCCCGGTCCCGCAAGCGCGCTGACCGCTCGGCCACGATCGCCCGGGACGGACGGGGGATCTACGGCAGTGACGATGTGTCCGACGACATCGCCCAGGACGCAGTCCTGATCTTCGCCCGCCGGTTCGGAATGATCATTCGTGGGTGTGTGGTCGCCTCGGTCGACGTGGCCACCCGTGAACCCGACCAGTGGCAGTACCAGCCGAGGAACGGAGAGATGTTCCTCGCGGACCGTGCCCTGATCCGCCGGTGGGCCGTTGGGGACGCTGCCAAGCGCAACGGTTACCGTCCCGGCAAGCCAGAAGCGGCCACGCCGGACGTGGCGGAGCAGCAGGCGAAGCATCTGGCCGCGTCCACCTTCCTCGCGGCCATGTCGGAAGTGATCTTCGATGCGGCGTGGGGAGACGGACGTGAGTTCCCGACCCTGCAGAAGGTCATGGACGTGGCGAACCAGGCCGATGACCTTGGACGCACCGGCATGTTCGCGACCGTCGCCCAACAGACCTACGGCGGCAAGTACGGATCACGTCGCTCCGTGATCAAAGTCCGGGACGCTGCCCGCGCGGAAGCGCGCGAACTCACCGAACGTTGCAACGCGATCCGCGACGAACTGACCCACCGTGACCAGCCGAGGAGGCGTCTGACTTCCGACGACTGACACAGCCGCTACCCCCAACGGAGCCTCCGAGCGTCATGCTCGGAGGCTCCTTCCTGTTCAATCCTCTCGGTGGCCTCGGTGGCCTCGGTGGCCTCGGTGGCCTCGGTGGCCTCGGTGGCCTCGGTGGCCTCGGTGGCCTCGGAGGTCGCGCCATAGTGCCAGTTCTGCCGGTCCCGCTCGTGTGCTTGGCCTTGGTCGCGTGACTCGCCGTCCTTGCTGCTTCTGGCGGCTCCGCTGGTCGGACCGGCCCCAACGGCCCATGCTGGTCTCACCAGGTCCTGCGGGCCTCGCCGAGTTCTGCGAGCCCCTGCCCGTCCCCGCGGTCTCTGGCCTGTTCGCCTGCCGGCTCGGCACCGAGCGGCGCCGGGCCGGTCTCGCCGACCCGAATTGGTCTCGTCCCCGTGGGGCCTGCCTGCCTGTGCCGACCGGTGGTTTTCATCTGCCGGTCCTGGCGTCCGCGCTGTTCTCGCCGGCTCCAGCGAGCCCATCCCCCTACCCACCCACCTGCCTGCCGACATGCCCGCCCGTCCACCTACCTGCCCGCCCATTCCGCCGGATGCGCCGAGTGCCGGCGTGAGGGCACCGAGTGGCACCGCGTTGGCACCACGCGGGCTCCCGCTGGCTGCGCGCGATGTTCTGAACGCCCGGTTCTGCCGGTCCGTGCTGGCCTCGCTGGCGGCGACCCGCGCTTTCGCCTCGCCGGCCCTGCTGAACCTGCCGGCTCTGAGTGTTACCTGTCGTGCCGGGCGGGCCGTTCCTGATGGTCTTGGTCGGTTCCGTCCGTTGGCGGGCGGAGCTCGGTCGGATCGCCGACCCGACCCGACCCGACCCGACCCGGTCCGGTCCGGGTCCGGGTCCGGGTCCGGACCCGGACCTTGGGAATGGGCGGGTTCGTGCCCTTGCGGACGGTCGGGGTGATCCTTGCCCTGTTTCATGGATAGACGGGCGATCGTCGGACCGGGTCGACCGGTCGGCGCGTCTCAGGGGGAACGGTCGGACTCCGAACGTGCCGGAGCCCAGATCTGCCTATCTGGCGTCTTCGAGGTCGCTGCGGCTGTTCCCGCGCATGGCGGCACCATGGCCGCCATGCGTCTGGGCACCGCTGATCATCTCGGCTGGGCCGTGGCTGTCCAGGCGACGGGGGATCATCAGGTCGTGGACCGCCGGCGGATCGAGCTGATCGAACCAGGCCTGCCAGTGGCGCCGATCCACCATGCCGGCGGTCCTCACCAGCTCCACCGGTCGGGGGAGCGGCTCAGCGACACCGAACTCGCGGCTCTGGTGGCCGATGTCCGCGCCTGCGTGGTTCGGGCCGCTTCGGCGGCCTTCGAGAAGCTGGCCGCAGTGTTGTCCGCACCCATCAGCTCGCTCTCGCTGCGGACCTGGCCGGCTGGCTTCCCGGCCGACATCGCCGTACAACGACGCGTCCCGTACGAGAGCCGTGCCGACGCCATCATGTACCAGCAGGTGCTGGCCGACGTGGCGCGGAACCGCGGCTGGGCGATCCATCTCTATGACCCGAAAACCGTTGAGGCTGAGGCGGCCCGCCTCCTGGGCAAGCGCGCGGATGAGGTGCTGCGCGGACCACGGGCAATGCTGGGGCCGCCCTGGGCGAAGGATCACCGGGTCGCTGTCCGTTCCCAAGGATCATGAGAAGTGTCGGAGGCCGTGACCCGGTGTTTCTCAAGTGCGGGGGACGTCCGGGACCGGGCGAGTCCCATCGGAGCTGAGAATTTCGGCGACCGGACGATCGTCGTAGTGATGTGATGACCGTTGGTGAGGGAGGTCCGGGCGTGGCTGACGACCGATGCGTGTTCTGCGCGGTCGTGCGGGGTGCGCCCGCCGTCCCGTGTAGGAGGACACATGGAACGCGGCGAAGTCTGGTGGGTGGACTTCGATGAGCGGCGGCCGGTCGTTCTGCTCTCGGGAGAGGAGCCCGGTGGGTTCCGGGCCATACAGGTCGTCGCTCCAGCGAACATCGAGATCAGCGGCGTGGCTGTCGAGGTGGCAGTAGGCGCCCCCGAGGGACTGCCCCTGGGCGGTGCCCTGCGAGTCGCGCTCCCACGCCCAGGCCTCATTCCTTGCACGTGGCTGGTCACCCTGACCAGGGCAGACCTGATCGAGAAGGCCGGAAGCCTGTCGCCCGCGAAGCTCGGCGAGCTCGACGAAGCTCTCCGTCTCAGTGGCCTGGAGCAGGTGGACGCTGCGGGAGCCGATGGTTGATGATCGTAGAGCCGTTGGCAGGTCGCTACGGGTCCATCGGTCGCGATCCCTGGGAACGGACAGTCGTCCTTGCGGCCACGATCGTGGCCGCGTGATCCCACCTCTGCTCTGAGGCCCGGTCGGTTTCTGCTGGTGCCAGCGGAGCCTGCCACGGAGGGCCGCTGACGGTGTGCCCAGCGGTCTCCTGTGCATGCTCGCGAATCACAGCGTTGCAGGTCAGAGGCCCGATGGTGATCGGATCCTGCCGCCGGCGTACGGCTGCGGGCCGGACGGGTGGGGAGCGGCTGCACGGGTCGGCTGTGCTCGGCTGACTGCCCAGCGATCTTGCTGGGCAGGATGTGGTAGATCGTGCTGGCTTTTCGCTGGGCACGGTGTGGTGCGCTAGGCCCGCCCGAATCCCGAGGCATCGGAAAGGACGGCCGCCATGCCCGCGAAACGATCTCCCTTGTGTGCGCGAACGGCTGACGCCAGGCAGCGCGCGCCGCGTTGGCGACTTCCCGAGGCTGCTCCCGCCGGTCGCTTCCAACATCCCTACCCCTGGGGCGGTGCACCCGTCCCGATCGTCACGCGGGCAGGCCGCGCGAGGCCCGATCCGCCTGCCGGCCGGGCCGATGGTCGCTCATGGCGCGACGTGGTGATCTTCGTCGGTCGCTCCCCGAGGGCCGGAGTTGCCAGCGACGGCGACGGGCGCTTGTGATCTTCGCGATGGAGGTTGTCGCGTCGTTCGGCGATCATCATCCGATTGGACTAGTCAATGGCACCACTTTTCCCTGTGGACGCACGTCGGACCATATTTTGATCTCTAATCCTGGCGGTCCGGTGGGTGGGCCCCATTCCTACTAGTCGGGGAGTGGAGGCGGTGCTTTTCGGTGGTCCTCCGAGCCAGTTCCCTTCCGTCGCCCATCGGACAACTCTTCAACAACTCTGGAGATCAACTGTCCGAAGTGGGCCTGAAAACCGGATTCCTATATAGCGGCGTTTCGCGTCGCACGGAAGGAGACCCGCCTCGTGACCGACCAGGCCCACACGAACCCCGACCGTCCCGGCTCTCCCCGCCCGCTGCGCCTGGTAACCCCTGCAGCGCAGCAGCCAGACGGACCGCATCCCGCACCCGCGCCCTCGGGACCGCCGGCGGTTCCCGTCGATCCTCCTCGCCCTGGCGCAGCGGCGGGGGAGGAGTCCGGGTCCGGACCCGGCTCTATTCCTGGTCCTTCCTCGGACTCTCCGGCGGGTGGGAATCCGCATCCAGCTCAGACGGTGCTGTGTCCGCGGTCAATTCCCGGATCGGAGTATTTCCCGTGCTTCGCGGGTTCCCTTCCGGCCCGTCCAGGTGTTACCGTTTCTATCAATGAGCCGGATACTGCCCCGTGCCCTGCTGGGAGCGGCTGCCCGCTCCTGGCCTCCTCTGCCTCTGCCTGGTCCTTTCTTTCGGCGCTTGGAGGCTCTATGACGGCTGCCCGTCCCACCGGTCCCCTCGACAACCCGGACGACAACGGCGGGCCCCGGATCTCCCGGGACGACGCCATCCGCCCCACGGCAAGCGAACAGGTCGCGCCGCCGGGAGGCACTCCGGCTGCGGAACCTCGCGGGCCGGTGGGGGCGCCGCCGGATGCGGAGGACGCGGGGCGCCTCGCGCTTCCGCCTCTGACGAGGCCGGACGGTGGGAAGGGCCGGCCGGGTAGGCGGTGGGTGTTCCATGGCGAAGTCCAGACGATCAGTGGCCCGGAAGCCGACCGGATCTGGGCCAACTTGGTGGCCGTCACCCGCGATCTTCTGATCTGGTCTGCCGGGGAACGGGCAGCTGATGGCGACACATCGGATGAGGAGGCAGCGTGATCGATCCTGGTCGTCCGTCCGGCGCGGCCGGGCCAGGCCGCCCGGGATCCGGGGCGGAGGATCCGGCGCACCCGGCACTGTCGGACCTGGCGGTGTCCCCGTTCGCGATGCCGCTGTCGCTGCTGCATGACGAGGTCCGGGTCGCGTTCGCCGGGCGGACCTCCACCGAGGAGCAGCAGGATCCCCGTCAGTCGCTGATCCGTCAGCTCGGCCGGGCCAAGTCGGCGCTTCCCGCGTCGTGGGTGATCGTCGCGCACTACTACGACGTCGAGTCCGGCCGCAAGGAGCTGCATGACCGTGGCCACGGAGCCGACGTCTCCCGGTTCGACATCCCGATCCCTCGGGACGGTGGCATCGACGATCTTCTTGCCGAGGCCGCCCACCCGAACCGGCGGTTCGATGTGGTGATCTGCGAGTCGATGTCGCGGATCGCCCGGCGGATGTTCGAGACGCTGTCCATCGAACGTCAGCTCGAACGGGCAGGGGTTCCGCTGTTCGCCTGGAACGAGCCGATCAAGGTCGATGGGCCGCGGGCGTCGCAGATCCTGCAGCGAAGGATCAACCAGTCCGTCGCCGAGTACGAGGTGTGGAACACCCTGGAAAGCTCCTGGGGTGGGCTGTGCACCCACGTCCGGGACGGTTGGAACATCGGCAAGCCGCCGTATGGCTACCGGGCCAAGAGCTTCCGGCACCCGAACTCGGCCAAGGCCGACCGGGGGGCCACGAAGACCCGGCTCGAACCCGACGGGGCGCGCGGGGAGACCGTCACGCAGATCGCGCACTGGCGCTACTACCGTGGGCTCGGTTACGGGGCGATCGCCGAGCAGCTCAACACCGACCTGGAGCGCTACCCGCCACCCGAGCCGGTCGGCGGGGCCCATCAGGCCCGGGGCGCCTGGTCCAAGTCCACGGTGTCTGACCTGCTCCGCAACCCCAAGTACACCGGCTACCAGGTGTTCAACCGGCGTGCCAGCCGATCTCGGCACGGAGCGGTCAACGGGCCGGAGAAGTGGGTCTGGTCACCCAAGCCAGTCCATGAGCCGCTGATCCCCAAGTGGATGTTCGACGAGTTCAACGCCCAGCGGCAGAGCAGGCGGGGCTCCCGCGGGGGAAACGCCCTCAACACCCATCCCGCCACCCTGCGTACCTACGTCTTTCGGGGGATGGTGATCTGCACGTGTGGGCGACGCATGGCCGGTAACCTCCGCCGGCCCGGCGACCCGGTCTACTACATCTGCTGGCCGAAGGCGAACAACCGGGGGCGTGAGGACAAGCTGGCCGAGCACCCCAAGACGGTCCGCATCCGCGAGGATGTGCTCCTCGGCGCGATCACGGACTTCTATGCCGAGCGGGTGTTCGGGCGCAGCCGGGTGGCTCTGCTGACCGCCGAGCTCGCGACCTACGATGATCGAGCTGCCCAGCAACGGGCTGCCGAGCGGAGCAGGCTCCAACGGAAGGTTGATGATCTTAGCCGCAGGCAGGACAACATCCTGCGCCAGGCGCAAGACGGTGATCCCGCCGATCCGTTCACGCAGGGGCTAAGGCGTAACTACAACGATCTCGACGCAGAACGAACCGCCGCGCTCGCCAAGATCAAAGATCTTGATGCGGCTGACGAGTCTGAACCAGACCGACTCGGACCCGACAGTCTGCCGCTCCTCGACGCACTGCCGACGCTCCAGATCAAGCTCGGCCAAGCACCCGAAGAGCTACAGCGACGTCTCTATGAGGTCACGCAACTCACCGTCCATGTCGACCATGGGAGTCAAGAGGTTTTGATGACGATCAAAATTCCAGCAGCCAACCTGGATCAGGTGGCTGATCTGGCAGGAGCGGTCACTGGTGCGCCCGCCCCACGTCCAGCAATCGCACGGTCTCGCCGCCGCGTGGATGCTGTACGTGCCCCCGGCGGGACACCACGTAGAAGGGGGAGGCGCTGACCTGGGAGTTCCTACCGGGGAACTGGTCGTGGAGGCCAGTTTCGAGGTGCCGCGTGGTGCGCGATGATCACTATGACTCCTGCTTCGGCGCCTGATACGGACGGGCGTAGTGTAGCGTTCCGGGCCGTAACTGTGATCATGGGTGCCGTAGTCGGCCTGACCTTTTTGTTTGGCTTCGGCAATGTCTGGCTGCTCGGCCTGCGGCTGGGTGTGCCGCGCTATGTGGCGCCGTTGGTAGCGCCAGCGGTGGACTTGTCCGTACTTGGCCTGCTTATCGCGATCCGGGAGCTTGCGCTGCGGGGCGCGCCTCGCGAAGAGATCCGGCCTGCGCGTCGACTTCTGGTATTCGCGAGCCTGGTAACGCTGGCGCTCAACGTCGCCGAGCCTATCGCCGCAGGGCACCCGGGCAAGGCAGCGTTCGACGCCGTTGGTCCTCTTCTGCTGATCGGTTGGGCAGAGGTAGGGACGGGTCTGCTTCACGCTATGCGGCCTGTCGGGGCGGGGGTTGCGCTACCAGATCCGCAACGAGCTGATGTCGCGGATGGTGGGGTTGTAGCGGAACGGTGCGGGCAGGAGGATCGCCCGGCTGCTACCGAGGCGCACTCGGCGACGGGGGAACGGCGGCGGGTGGATAGCAGGGCGCGCGAGCAGGATTTGCTGCATCGGGCTCGGGCCGAGGACGTGCTGCATTGGCAGCAGCATCAGCGGCCGATCTCCGCGGAGACGCTCCGCAAACGCCTGCATGTCGGCGCTCCTGCCGCGCGAAGGCTGGTCGCGCGGCTGCGCAGCGACACCCATACCCAGATCGAAGGCACCGCGGACCTCGTCGAGGGGGAGCCCCAGCAGGCGGTGTGACTAGCGGTAATGCGGCGGTCTCCGCGCCCACGAGCGCCTGGCGTTGGTGGGCGCGGGTCCGCTGCCGAGGCGGCAAGACAGCAAGACAACTGACAGCTCCAGACCAGAGGGGCGGGTGCACCGGTTGCCGGGCACCCAGGTTGACCCGATAGGATCGGCGGCAAGCAGCCCGTTCTCCATGTAGTGGGACATATCCCGGCGTAGCAGCGGAACGGGTGGCCGTGTTCCCGTCGGAGGTAGCTCGCCGGCCCGGTCCGGCGAGCGCTTTGCTCGCGGGGTATTGATGCCCGAAAGCGACCTCCCCTCCGAACGGGAGCGCCCGCAGTGTCTTCGTTGCGCGGTGGGAGCTGTCGAGACGCGGCCAGGCTCGACGGTCGGACGCTGCCCCTCAAACCAGCGCCTCGCCGTACCGGGACGTGCGGGGGCGGGTGTGGGAGCACCGTCGTGTACGTCGACGTCACAGTCATGATTGTTTTCGTGGCGGCCTGCGTGGTTGCCATCTCCACCATCATCGCCTTGGTGGTCGTGATCCTCCATCGCGAGGATCACGCCAGTGTGCCCGCTACAGTGCGTGCCGGGGGTCGGGCGTTTGGCGCCGCGTTGACCCTCCTCGTGGCTGCGCTGGGGGTCCTCTTGGCCGCCTGGCGGGAGCAGTAAAAGAAGGACTTCAGGACCTACCGGCGACTTGATGATGGGGTCGGCTTGTTGCCTTGCACGATGAATACGGAGACGTAGTGATCGGTCGTACCGCCATCGGCAGCCGGTAGGACTTCGACGGTTACACAGGACGCAAGATCGATCAGGCGGCTCTTGTCGGTGAGATCGAGGATCACGAGTGCGCCGACCGGGACGTCTGTTACTTGGTACTGCTCGGCCTGGGCGAGTTTGGCCTCCATGTTCGGCGAGCGTTCCCCTCGCTTACGCCGTTTACATTCGACGACGAGGCGGAATTCGGGCCACATCCAGACGAGGTCAATGCGTCCACCGCCGATGTTCGGGACCTCCCATAGCACTCGACCCCGGAGCGTACGCTGTAGGTGATCGTGGAGGTCATACGCAAGGGCGGACTCCAGGGGGTCATCGTCGGCCGGGCCGAGCTTGCGGAGGTAGCGAGAGGGCGAGTTGGCATGGGTCTCGTCGTCGAGACGTTCCTTAGTGAAGGCCAACAACTGGCCGATGAGAAGGTCGCCGGCGGCCTTCACCTCGCCCTGATATTCCGGGCAATCCGCCAGTTTTCCGGTGATCTCCCGGTAGATCTTCTCGTAGATCAGGCCGTGCGTTGTCGCATAGACGCGGTTCTGGCCTGTCACACTTAGATAGATCTTCTCCTGAAGCCGCGGAGGCAGGAAGTCGAGGACCTCCGCGGCAGCGGCGTTGTCGAGTGCTAGGGCGTCACGCACGACGTCGTGTGGACGCCCAGCGCCTTTTCCCGGCGGGTCATGGGCAGATGGCGGTGCGTCGAGGAGATCGCGGAACCTGCGGATGCCCTCGGCTGCCTCGGCGTCATCATCCGCTTCTTGCTCCAGCCAGCGGTCGAGCCAGGCTCGTTTGTCCGCGACCTTCAGGAACGGCGCGAGCAGCCGCTCCATGACCGGCGGTCCCGCGGCGTCGTCGGGCGGCGTGTCGGGCAGGGTGGCGACAAGGACCGCGTTCTGCGCGATCACAGCCTTCCCGATGGAGGCAATGAGAGAAGCTGGTTCCCACCAGTGCCCGGCGCCGAGCTCCGCACAGTGACCGAGGCGATCGACCAGATGGAACCAGGCGAGCAGTGCGTCGGCACGGTGTCCCCGCCACTGCGGTTCCTCGTCCAGGCCGCCATGAACCCAGTCGAGTACGCGTGTCCGCAGCTCCGCGACGGTCTGCGCCGAGATCGTTCCACCATGCGCGAAGGTGAGGACGGCGTGTAACGCTGCGGCGAGCAGCTCGGCGTCGTGGCGCCCTTCCACGACGTTGCGCGCTGTCTGGAACCAGACGAGGGCGTCACGTAGATGGTTCAGTGACTCCGCTTCTGTTGGGCTGGTCAGCGCCGCGGAGACACCGGCGAGGCCAAGTTCCATGGCCGCGTCGTCGGTGATCTCTGTGTGGGCGTGCGCCAGACCCTCCAGCGCAGGAACGATTTCGCCGTTCGGGTCGCCCCACTTCTGTCGTGCCAGGCCCAGCGCGCGGGTGAGTCGGCGTGCTGCCTCCTCATGTTCGTCGTGGGCATGCTGGCCGTGGCTACTGTCCTGCGCGAGGGCGTCGACTTGTTCAAGGAGCAGGCCAGTTGCGTTCGTCACCCGCCCGTATCCGGCCATGGCGAGGAGGACCAGCGCCTCCCCGGCGGCGGACGCGGCGTAGGAGACCTTTTCCGGCTCTGGCCGCGCCGCGGCAGCCAGACGGGCCCTTAGAGGTCCGGCGACGTCGGGCAGCAGAGCCGGAGCCAGGAGCAGCACTTCGAGGACGTCGTCTGCTTGGAGCGGGTCGAAGTCGGACACGGCGCGCACCACGAAGCCTGTCGCGGCGTCCCGATCGGGGGCAGACAGCTGGGGCCAGATCTGGGCGAGGTGACCAACGGCGTCGGGGAGCGCACAGGCGTCACGGAGCTGGTGCTCGTGTGCGAGCAGCCTTTGCACTCCACCAGCTCCGTGCAGAGCTACGGGGTCGAGCACGGGAACCTGGACGTGGCCGGTGGCGCCGTGCGCACTCGGCCAGCCCAGCGGATCTTCCACTGGTCAAGTATCACCACAGCCGCCGGCCCGAGGCCGGCGTTCGCACCGTTTCCGGCTGTAGCACGCGGGACAGCTCGTCGCCTCGGGCACTGAAGATCAGCACTTGTGGGCCGTCGCGTTCTTCCGCGAGCGTCTCCAACGTCTGGAGCATCTGGGCCAGGTCGTCCCCGGCCATCTCCTCGGCACCGAGACTGTCGATCAAGATGAGGCCGGGGTGTCGGCCGACGCCCTCCATGCGGCCGACCCGCAGCAACGCGACGGCCGTGGCCACCTTGAGTCGCAGCTTCTCGCCCGCCGTCATTTTCGAGTAGCTGGTCTTGACACCGCCCTGCCAGACCGGCAGGCGGGCCCCACCGTTCAGGTCGACCGCCTCCAGCTGCGCGATTCCGAAGCGCTGTCCGAGGTCGAGGATGTGCTCGTTGACGATCGGAAGCAGGGATTTTTGCTGCCGGTCCCGGCGGGCCTTCGCTTCCGTCTCGGCCGCCTCCAGAATGCGCACCCGCTCGTCCTGGAGGGCACCGGTCTCGCCGGCCGGCCCTGGTGACCTTTCCGAGATCAGAGCGCGCACGACGGCCAAGCGCGTCTCGATCTCTCGTGTCTCCACGGTGTCGGGGTCACGGCCCGCGGCCTCCTCGAAAGCGGCGCGGGCCGAGACCAGCGCAGCCTGGGCGCTGTCGCGGGACCGCAACGCTCGATCGTGGTGCCGATCGTCCTCGTCGCGCTGGTCACGAAGCTCGTCTCGCTCCGAGCGAAGCGCCGCCTCCTCGTCGTCTGGTGGCAAGTCATCCACCAGGTCAACGTCTGCGTCGGCGACCGCGGATGTGGACAGCTGGCCGGAGTCTTGCGCCGGGATAGCAGGAGTGAGGTCCTCGTCGCACAGCGAGCAGCGGCCGTCCTGCTCGCGCCGCATCCGTTCGGCGCTCACCCGTGTGTCGCAGCGCGGGCAGCAGGTCGGTGTGACGGAGTGGAAGAACCGGCGAGCGAGCCGGTCCTCGGAGAGCGCGACGAGATCCGCCTCGGCATCTTCGAGGCGGGCCTCGCTAGCACCTAGTCGTCGCGCCGCCTCGGCGAGTGTGCCCTCCGCCTCGGCCAGCGCGACCGCTGCGGTCTGGAAAGCTCGCAGGCGGCGGTCGACCTCCTGCGCGGTGTGGGCTGAACGCCCGACCTCGGCCAGACGAGCCGTCAGCTGCCGTTCCTCCTCCAGCAGCGCGTCGAGACGTGGCGCGGAAGCCTCGGTGTCCTGCTCCCCCCGTCGCCGCTCGGCGGACCGCAACTGCTGGGCAGCCCCCAACGCGCCGCGTGCATCGACGGCCGTGCCTGCCCAGGGCGTGCCGAGATAGATCTGCAAGAGCCGCTGCGCGTTCTCGGGCCTGTTGCCGATCACGCTTGACAGGGAGCCGACGCCCAACGCCGTGCTCCACAGCGGCCACCCCAACGGGGACGACGCCCCGTCATCGGGCTGCGCGGCGATCCCCGCCGATACTCGCTGCCAGCCAGAGAGCCGATCAAAACCGAGGCGGTCGAGCATCAGCGTTCCGATCTCGCGCTCCATCGCGTCGGCGTCGCCGAACTGGCGTACCCACAGAGCCGCTCCGGTTCGCACAAGATCCTCGGCCTGCGCCAGCAGCGCGTTCCCCGGACGCTGCGCCGGGTCGCCGTCGCGGGCTGTCGTCGTGGGCCAACCGGGCACGCCGCGATCCGCTGACCGCAGCCGCAGCACGCCGCCGTCTGGCTCTCCACCATCGACACGGAACACGACGCACAGGCGTTCGTCGTCGATGTCGAGCTCGACTAGGACCTGCCTCATCCAGTGCCGCACGTCCTCCTTCATCTTGCAGCGGCCCCGGATGGCCCAGCGCAGCACTTCCAACACCGACGACTTGCCGGCCTGGTTCCGTCCGATCGTCGCCAGCGCGCCGATCGCGGCCGGCGGGTCCCACGTGAACGTGAACGGCCGTACACCCTCGCCGTCTGGCATGAACCCGGCGAAATCGACGCGGATCACTCTGAGCTGGTGCGGCTTTCCGCCTGCCTGCGGTGGGCGTAGGCCCGCGTCCCGTAGCACGAGCTCGACCTCGTCCACCGGCAGGCCACACCGCCGCGCAACGGCCTCGGACCAGCTCTCCCAGGTGTTGTCGTCAGCAACAAGACCGATCATGAGGGCACCGCCGTCCGCATCCGGTTGAGCCGCTCCAGCACGTGTTGCCGGATCGAGGGGATCACCGCACCCGACGGGGTCCCCCCGTAGACCGCGTTGCCATACTGCCGGTCCTTACACTGCGCGCCGCTCAAGTGCGCCGCGAACGTCGCGGCCCTGGCTGCCTGCTCGTCGTACCAGGTCAAGATCGGAAAGTCGGTGCGGAGGGTGGAGACAGCCCGCTCGCCTTTCTCCAGCAGGTAGAAGTCCCGCCGCGCCTGGTGGTTCAGCGGTGACGTCTCCTGTCGGCGGATCGCCAGATGTCCGCGATACTTCAGCAGAGCGAGCGCGTTGTCCTTCCGCTCGTACGCCCCCCGCAGATACCGCGCCATCGGATACACGTGCAGTGCCGGCACCTGCGTCTCCAGCAGCAGGCCAGCGTCTGCCAACCCGCGCTCTCGATCGAGGCGTCCAGCCTCAACCTCCGTTAGAAGCTCGTCCGCCAAGTAGTCGGGATAGCGAACCCAGAAGTCCAACTTCTGCAACTTGGTCTCCGAGCGGAGGACCCGCACCGCGCCCTCGACCCCGTCGTGTTTCGGCACTGGATCGCCCACCCGATCTACGATGAACAAGATCCTGACAGCTGTCTGCGCCGTCGAACCGCCCCCGTGTCGCCGCACTGGCCCCCTCCCTGTCAGGAAGAGTAACCCGGTGCTAAATCCCCTGTCCCACAGGCATCCTCTCCAGAAAGCATGCGGCTGATCAGGAGGCCCCCGGGGGAGGTTGTGACGCGTAGGTGCTATCCCTTGACCGCGGGTTGAAGGGGCACGTGGGCGCTGGGGCGGGCGTGGTCAGGTCGGCGTTCCTGGGCTGCGCTTCCGCGTGGGTTTGGGGGGCAGAGTGAACCGGACCTCGCCGGCAGGATCGGGCTCGCCGGGGACGGCTTTGGTCTGCCGATGCGGGTCCAGTAGGCGGGCAGCTCCTCGCGCACGACCTGGCGGAACGCTGCGCAGGCGTCGGGCAGGGCGATTGGGTGGCCGGCGAGTTCGGCACACAGGTCGGCCAGCCGTCAGGTGATCAGCATGCCGTAGCGGGCGAGGTAGTGGCCGACCGAGTGCAGGGCGTACTCGTCGGGGTAGTCGAGCAGGGCGTAGCCGAGCAGTTGGTCGACGTCGGGGCGGGACAGGCTCATCGAGCACTGGGCGCAGACCACCGGCTGGACGCTGATCAATACGGCAGATTCCTCCGGCAGCTGATTCGACGCGCCGCCCGCTGTGGTCTGGAGCCGGTTTTCTCCGGGATCGCCACCCAGCGGAACTCCGGGTAGAGCCGGCTATAGGCTATCAGCTTCCAGGCGGCGTAGTTCTCCGTCCGGCCGGTGGCCTACGGTACAGCCCGCAGCGCCGCCGCAACGAGAGCAAGCGTGCCTTCCCACGTGTCGTGACCCGGGCGCTGCTTGGGTTCAACGGGTTCGATGGCCCGGTCGTCGTGACCGGTGATCTCAACGTCGTCGAGCCGGGCCACGTCCCGCACCCCGGTATTCAGCCGCAGTGGAAACGGCTACCGCTTCGACCACACGTTCATTACCGCCGCGCACCGCCCAACCGTCAACGCGTGCGACTACGTTCATCCCCCTCGCCACAGGGGCCTCGGCGACCACGCGGCCATTCACCTCACCCTCACCGGCTGGCACCGTCCCGCTCAGATCACGGGTTCGACGACGAAGAAGTCACCTCGGGTGGCCTCGTTCTTGCAGGTCACAGAGATATCGATCACCGAACTGGATGTTCGCTGCGCGTGGATTCTCTGCTGCGGCAGATCCGGGCATTCTGTGATCCGTCCGGTCGCTCGCACCCTCCGAGCGAGCGGCCGGGCGCCTCCCGCCACCTCCGGCGCGGCTGCCGTCGGCGGGTCGGAATCGGCACATCACACCCCTGATCACGAGATGGATGGGTTCTATGCCTCCGCACGATGAGAAGGCTCCGCACCGGCTGGGTCTGCTGGACCAGCGGATGAGGAGCATGTCGCCGGACTTCCTGGTGGACCGGGTGCTGGTCCACTACAAGCTGATTGGGCTGACGGACGAGACGATCCGTCAGCTGCTCGACCTGGCCGGCGAGTACCGCCAGGAGAGGACGGCGGCCGAGGACGAGTTCGCGTTGCTCGGACACAAGGTCAGCCCCGTGCCGACGCCGCCCAGTCCCGAGCAGGCCGCCGAACGCCGCGAGCACTTCGCCCGCCGGGCGGCTTTGTTCGCCGAGGATGACAGGCGCGCCGAGACCTACTACGACCGGGTGAGGACGATCCTGGGCGACCAGGGGTGGGCGAACCTGCTGTCGGTGTACCTCGACGAGGTGACCGCACGGCTGAACCGTCTTGGCCCGGCGCTGGCCGCCGGGGTCGCGCCCGCGTTCGCGCTGTTGGCCGAGGACCCCGAGGGGGTCCATCGGCCGGTCGACCCCTACGACGACGAGCCGACGGGCGTGTTTCCCGCGCTCGTCTGACCCGCGCACGGCGTCGCTGACCCGTCGAGGGCGGCGGGCGGACGTGCCCGCCCGTTCCGCGCCGCAGCGTCCCCTGGTCGCTGGAGCATCGCTGTAGCAGCGGGATGGGCTGCTCCCCAGGACCGCCGCCCCCGGCCAGAGCCGGGGGCGGCGTCCCACCCACCCCCCGCCGAGGCTCGTGTACTCCGCGATGCCTTCCACCCACGACCAGAAAGAAATCATGGACAAGTCCACCGCCGTGAAGCAGCCCTCGGATCTGAACGTCGGCCAGCCGCATTCGGCGCGGATCTACGACTATTTCCTCGGCGGGAAGGACAACTTCCCGGCCGATCGGGAGGCGGCCGAGGAGATCCTGGCCGTGGAGCCCGACGCGGGTTTCATCGCGCGGACGAACCGAGCCTTCGTCGCGCGTACCACCAGGTGGCTCGCCGGGGAGGTCGGGGTCCGCCAGTTCTTGGACGTCGGCACGGGCATTCCGGCGCCGCCGAATCTGCACGAGATCGCCCAGGGCATCGCCCCGGAGGCCCGGGTCGTGTATGTAGACAACGATTCGATCGTCCTCGTGCACGCCCGCGCGCTGCTGACCAGTACGCCGCAGGGACGGACGGCCTACCTCGACGCCGACCTGCAAAACCCGCAGTCGATCATCAACGCTTCCGAGTTGCGTGAGACTCTCGATCTGGAGCGGCCGGTCGCGCTATCCCTCAACGCGATCCTGCACTTCGTCGTCGACGACGACGAAGTGGCGGGCATCGTCGCGGGGCTCGTGGCCGGATTGCCGACCCGCAGCTACCTGGTGCTGTCCCACATCACCCCGGAGATGAATCCCGCCACGGCGGAGCAGGTTTCCCGCCGCTATGAGGCCGCGGGAATTCCCCTGAAGGCGCGTACGGCAGCGCAGCTCGCCGGGATCGTGGAGGCGGCCGGATGCACTCTGGAGGAGCCGGGCTTGGTGCCGATCGCCCTGTGGCGCCCGGAGGGGGAGCCAGACGTCGCGCAGCGGGCAGTGTGGCTGCTCGGCGCGGTGGCCCGAGTCTCGTGATCCCCCTGTCCGCGAGGGCGTCAAAGGTGACGGACCAGGTTCCAGAGACGACGCACGGTCCCGGGGACCGGCTCGAAGTGCTCGGCCCCGGTGCTGACGAGGGGATGCAGACGCCGGGCGCCCTGTCCCTGGTCGGCCCGTCCGGGGTGGTCGTCGGGCACGGTGCCCTGACAGGGCCAGCCGGTCCGAACCCGCTCCACGCCGTGCACGCAACACCTCCACGGTAGTGAATCGATCACGCTTCGGGGAGTAGGGGCCGACAGCGCGCGAAACGACTGCCGTTCCCCTCGGCGTTTTCCCAGCTCAAGCGGGGTTGGAACGGGTGAACAGCTTCTTCGTGGTGAGGGGGACGACTGCCTGACGCCGCTTGGACGATGGTGGAACGGTTCGATTTGCCTACCATCAGTGAGGAACGTTCCCATGTTGAGGATCGCCTGGGCGACGCACCGTGACCACCACTCCAATCCCAGACCCTGCTTGATCGACCACCGGTCAAGCCGGCTACGCCAGCCGAGGAGAGGCATCGCCACAACGGCGCGCTGGTCGCGGGGGCGGTCCTGATGCGGGCGGACGGCGTGGCCGCAGTGGGGGCCGAGGGGCCGAACGTGGCACGGGTCTACGACTTCTTCCTCGGTGGCGCACACAACTTCCCGGCCGACCGGGAAGCGGCGGCGAAGGTCGAGCAAACGTGGCCGCAGATCCGCGACAGCGCGCGGGTCAACCGGCTGTTCCTGGGGGAGGCGGTCCGGTACCTCGCCGGCGAGGTCGGCATCCGCCAGTTCCTCGACATCGGGTCGGGCATGCCGACGATGGGCAACGTCCACGAGGTCGCCCAGCAGTTGGCCCCGGACACCCAGGTCGTCTATGTGGACAACGATGCGGTCGCGGTCGCGCACAGCCAGATCCTGCTCGCGCCCAACCCGCTGGCCGTGGCCGTGGAGGCGGATCTGCTGCGGCCGGACGAGATCCTGGACCATCCGGAGGTGTCCAGGCTGCTGGACCTGGGGCAGCCGGTCGCGCTGCTCCTGGTCGCGGTCCTGCACTTCTTCCCCGACGACTCCGGCCCGCGGCACCTGGTCGCACAGCTGCGCGACGCCCTGCCAGCGGGCAGCTACCTGGCCGTGACCCACGCCACCGGCGACGGGCAGTCCCAGGAGGTCACCGAGGCGGCCGAGGCGTACCGGCGCACGACCGCGCCCTTCCAGCTGCGCAGCCGCGCGGAAGTGCTGTCGTTCTTCGACGACTGCGCGCTGGTCGAGCCCGGCCTGGTCCTGCTCCCGGGCTGGGAGCAGGACCGGCAGCGTCGTCAGACGACGGCTGAAGGTCGGCTGCCGGTCTACGCCGGTATCGGTCGCCTCCGGTGAGCCCGCCCGCGGGCTGCTCGACCTGCTGGCGAGACGCCGACATCCGCGATCTGCTCCTCTACGCCGACAGGTGGATCACCGCCGCGACCGCTCAGCTGTGGCCGCACACCGAGGTGACGTTCGGGGCGATGGCCACCGCGGGCGGGGCACTGTATCGGCAGGTCCGGACCGCCGAAGAGACACTGTGCGCGACGGTCCGCCCGGCGGGCCGGGCGCTGTCGCGCCTCGTCCGCGGCGACCACGGCGATCTCGCTACCGTGCTGGCCGACGGCGACGGGGCACCGGTGAACGCGGCAGTCGGCCAGGCCGAACAGCTCACGGCGCTGGCGACCTACACCCGCCTACGGGTGGCCGCCCCGACCGCCACGGCCAAGGGCGTGATGTTCACCCCTTGGGTGGACGGCGCAACCCTGGCCAGCCGGCTCCAGACCCGGCCAACAGGGCTCACCGGGGTGGTGACGGCGCTGATGGACGACCTGAGCGAGCTGCACCGCGATCCACCCGCGCACCTGAGCCAGGCCGCGGCACCCGCCAATGCCCTGCCCCGGGTCGTCGCCGAAGCCTTGAGCCATCCGGTGGAACACCTCCACGCCGACGGAACGACGGCAGGCGAGATCGGGGAGCTTCGGGCGCTCGCGGGGAGCCTGTCGGCGCGGCTCGGCCGGTTGGCCGCCTGGCTGGACCCGATGGTGCTCAGCCACGGCGGCATCGCGTTCGGGAACCTCAGCCCGCGCGGCGTGCTGTATCCCGACGGATCGTCACGGGCGGTGTTCGTGTCACCCGCGCTCGAACCTGGCGGGGACCTCGTGGACACCGGGACACTGCTCGGTCATCTGCACCTGCTGATCCTCGGCTGCTGGCCGCCGGTCCGGGCGGAACTCGTCGAAGGTGTCGAGGCGTGGCTTTCCGGCCGGCTGGCCGCCTGCCGGGACCAGTGGCGTGGCTGGCTGTCCGTCGTCCTGACCGTCTGGGCGGCCACCGTCTACGACCAGGTGGTCACCGAGCTGACGCCGCCGGCGGTCGCCCTCCGCCTCGGCCCGGCTGCGGCCGATCTGCTGGCCCCGCCGCTCTCGGCGCTGTCCGTCCTCGGTGTGCTCACCCGCGAGCTACGCCGCCGCGGGGCTGGTGCGGCGCTGAACGCCGCTCTCGGCGCGCTCGCCGACAGCCCGGCCGGCCAGCCAGCCCAGCAGCTCGACTCCACCGATCACTGATCTTTCACCCGTTCGCAGACCGAAGGTGCACGTCCATGGCTATAAGCCTGAGCCGGCCACCCGGCAGCCGATCACACCCCGCCCATCCTGCGCGATCTGTCTCCGCCCCCGCCTCTCCGCCCGGCCCGGTCGTCGCTGTTCGCAGCAGAACCACCGACTCGTTGATCACTCTCGGTCGGAAGACGACCGCCCACCCGCCCGAGCGTGCGTTCGACCTGCTGCGCGACACGGCGGTACGCCTCATCAATCGGCACGTCCAGCGGGACGGTGCGTGCGAGGAGTGCGGGTGCGCGTGGCCGTGCCGCATCGTGATGCTCGCCGAGAACAACCTCGCGCTCGTGCAGGACACCGCCTCCGCCCCCGCCATCTCTGACAGCGTCGGCCGCGCAGCCGTGCCGCTGCGGGCTGCGAGCAGCCGCATCGCGTCCCCTCGACGCGAGGGCGAGGCCAGTCCAGATCTCCGAAGCGGGGAGAGCCGCATGACCACCGTGACCATCGCCCCGTCCACCGCACCCGAACCGGCCGTCCATCTGCTACCGCATTGCGTCTGGCACTACCCGATCAGACCCCAGTCCGCCAGTGCCGCCCGCCACAACGTCGTCGCGCAACTCCACCGGTGGAGCCTTGACCATGTGGTCGACACGATCATCCTGGTGACCTCGGAACTGATCACTAACGCGCTCGCCGCGAGCCTGCGCGGCGACGGCGACCTGACGTCCCAGATCGCGATGCGCCTGACCTACAGCGACAACCATGTGATCGTTGAGGTCTGGGACGGGGGACCGGGCCACCCGACCCGCCGGGCCGGTGACCCCGACGCCGAGGACGGCCGCGGCCTGCACCTGGTCACCGCCCTGGCCCGGCGCACCGGACACTACCGGGCCCGGGTCCGCACCCCTGACGGGAGCTTCCAGAGGAAGGGGAAGGTCGTCTGGGCCGCTCTGCCTCACAACACCCCACCCCCTCAGCACGTCTGGACCACCCTGACCGACGACCTACCACGACGTGAACAATTCGTCACGCACGCCGAGACCACGGCCAGCCCGGACGTCTTCGATCTCGACCTGCTGCACCGGGTCCGCGACGGCCTGCGCAAGCTCGACGTCCACACCACTCCCATGGGCTCTGCCCGTCACGGCCTACCCACCTAGCGTGAAAGGGGCACGCCATGCCTGACCCTGTCAACCGCTCCTGCCCAACATGGTGCGAGCAGCCCGCCGGCCACCTCCATGTCGAGCCCGCAGGCCCTGGCGACTACCACGTCTCCGAGTTCACGGTGATCGACCTGCCTGGCATCCCCGGGGTGCGTGACCAGACGGCGATCCAGGTGGCGATCGAGCAGTACGTCACCGCGACGGATACCTACCAACCGGTGATCTCCCTCGGCGTGGGGGAAGAAGACCCCGACAGTGAAGCCTTCACCCTCGACGAAGCCGACGCCCTCGCTGCGGCCCTCACCCGCGCGGTCGCCGCCGCCCGCAACAGTCAGACAGTCCAGCCCCCCAACGATGATGGCCGCGCCTAACGCGCCCGGCGTGCCTGACGGACTGCGGGCGCTTTGGGCCGCCGGAGAGACGGTAACCAGCCAGCAAACAGCGGTGCGCCGCCACTCACTCAGCCCACCACTTCCGACAGGAATCCGATCTCAGCGGACTGCCCTTTGCGGTCGGTCCCGGCATGGCCGCCGGCCTCCTCCGGCGAGGCGTCCTCACGACCGCAGACCTGCGACGACGAAACGGCCCGCATGGCACTTCACCGCCACACCGTCCTACCCGCGCTCCGCCCGATCGTGCTACTCGCCAGGATGCGCGACATGCTCCGTCAGCGCGGCTGGCGGATCTACTCGCCACCTTCGCCCCGCCTGTCGACCCGACGGCTCCAGAAGGGACAGACTTGTGCTCGGCGCTGGACGCCTACGACCAGGCGGCACGGTTCGGCCTGAGCGCGGAGGAGGCCCGCAACGAGGTCGACACCGCTGCCCTGATCTTCCAACCGCGAAACCGCAGTCCAGTTACCTGGCGGCAACGATGGTGACTCGTTTGTCCGCATCTGCGGCCTGCCGTGCGAACTGGCGCACCGCCTGGCGCCGAACAGATCGCACCGCCTGGCGCCATTTCCGCAGCTCAGGGGCCTCTCGGCAGCCGAAGAACATGTTCGTGGCGGGGGGAATGACGTGCACCCTCAGGCCACGCGATGATTATGGTTACTCGGCTTTCCCGTGGAGCGGACAGCGCTCTAGCTAACAGGTGCGCCATCGACTCTGGCCCGGCGGTGGTGGATCATTGAGACGATCTTGCTGATCCTGGAACGGCGGACCGGCGCCGGTCTGCGAGGCGGGTCTGGAGGGGATGCGGCGTGAGTAGACCCAGTCTGCGGGTGGAGCAGGATGAGCTGCGGGCGCGGATGCGTGCGGTCGGCATGTCGCACGACGAGATCGCCGTCGAGTTCGCCCGCCGCTACAAGCTGCGCCCCCGCGCCGCCCACCGCCACGCCCGCGGCTGGACCCAGGCGCAGGCCGCGAACCACATCAACGCCCACGCCGCTCGCGTCGGCCTCGATCCCCAGGGGGCCGCTCCGATGACCGCTCCGCGGTTGTCGGAGCTGGAGAACTGGCCGCTGCCGAACAACCGCCGCCGGCCTACCCCCCAGCTTCTCGCGCTGCTCGCCGAGGTCTACGACACCAGCATCCACAACCTGATCGACCTCGACGACCGCGAACACCTCACCCCCGCCGACCATCTGATCCTTGGGCAGACTGGCCAGATCCAGCACACGTCCACCCGAATCCGTGCAACCACGCGTTCTTACCCTGTGACGTTGTCCGCACCTGCGGCGGGAGGGTTGCAGCCGGGCGGGATCGAGCGCATATCAATAGCATATGTACCGGTAGAAATGGAGCGTGTCATGTCGGCTGCCAAGGAGTCGGGGGAGCATGCGATGTTCGCGGCGGCCAGAAGTCTCGATGCCAGCTCTGTCGAGCAGCTCGCCGACGATGTACGTCGGCTCGCGCACACCTACAACACCACCCCTCCCTTCCCGATGTTCACCGAACTGTCCAAGACCCGCAACACCGTGTATGCGCTGCTGGAGCAGACGAAACGCCCGCAGCAGCTCAACGAGCTCTACATGTTCGCCGGACAGCTCTGCGGCCTGCTCGGCATCGTCAGTCTTGACCTCGGGTTTCCCGATGCTGGAGTCGAGAACGCCCGCGCGGCGTGGGCCTATGGGCAGATCATCGACGATGACGGGCTGCGCTCGTGGGCCCGCGCTGTCCAGGCCACCATCGCCTTCTGGTCCGACCGCCCGAGAGAAGGGATACGGCTGACGAGTACGGGCCTTGAGCATGCCAGGCCGGGGTCCGGAAAGGTTCGCCTGCACGCCGTGCAGGCCCGCTCCTATGCGATGATCGGAGCCGCGGACGAGGCGATGACCGCGCTGGACGCTGCCCAGCGCACGGCTGAAGAAGACGCGTCGGACGATCTTCTCGATAGTGTGGGTGGTGAGTTCTCGTTCGGTGAGGAGCGCCGGCTCCTCAGCGCCGCTGCCACGCATCTCGCGCTCGGCCAGATCGACCAGGCTGAGCACGCAGCGGCTCAGGCGATCGGTCTGTTCACCGCGATTCCGGTCGCCGATCGATGGACACCAGGTGAGCATGGTGCCCGGGTCGATCTGATCGTTGCCCGAACGCTGGGCGGCAACCTCGACGGTGCGCACGATGCCCTCGTTCCCGTGCTCGCGCTGCCGTCCGAGCAACGTACTGGGCGCCTGACGGGGAGACTCCACCGGTTGCGCCGGTCGTTGAGCCAGCCGACCTATCGCGGCTCTACCGACGCCGAGCAGCTCGACGGTCAGATCGAGCACTTTGTGCGCGAGTCGGCCACCGCCGTGCTGCCCCCGGGCACCTCACACCAGTCGCTGCTCGCTAGCGGCAGCATCTGACCGAAGCCCCCACATGTCGATGACGCGACGCTCCCTGGCGGGGTCGATGCCGTGCTCGCCTTGACGCTCATGCCATACCGGAGCGCCGCCGGCCGCCAGCCACGCCCACGTGTCCAGGACCGTCTGCTCGATCGGCCGGCAGCGCAGGCCCGCCGCTGCTGCCCGCGTCGCATCCACCTGCCACGTCCCCGGAGGCACCCGCCACAGCGGGATCTCCGTCCACTGGCGCACACCCTGCTCTACAAGCCAATCGGGTTCCGCCCAGACGATCTCGACCTCGTCGGAGCCTCGGACATCCCGCGTGGCCGCAGTGCATGCTTCCAGCATCCGGCCGTAGGTTGCGTGGCCGGCGGGCGCCGCGACGTTGAAGATGCCGCTGGCCGACCATCCGACCAGGTCGAGCAGAAACGACGCGAGGTCACGCACGTCCACCGGCTGGATGGGCCTGCCGGCGGGCGCGGGGGCCAGCACCCGACCGCCTCGCGCCATCCGCCGAAGCCACCACGGCAGCCGTCCGACGTACTCGTGCGGGCCGAGGACCACACCCGGCCGCACAATGAGCAACCGATCAGAAGAAACGCTCCGCAGGACCGCGGCCTCACACCCGGCCTTGTGGGGACCATAGCGCTCCGCGTCCCAGCGAGGATCTTCCACCACAAGATCGGGGTTCCCCGGGTGCGGAGGTGATGATTCGTCGACAGGGGACGCAGGCCAGTCTCGATACACCGAGACAGTCGAAACAAACACGTATCGCCGGGACTGTGCGCCCAGAACCTGCGCGGCAAGGCCAACCGAGCGGGGTTCCGCGCCGCCGACATCCACCACGGCATCCCACGGTCCATCCGCGGCGAGGCGATCAAGATCCTTGGTGTTGGTTCGGTCTCCTCGGACTAGGTGGACCCCTGCGACATCCGGTCCGGACCTACCCCGGTTGAACGTCGTGACCGCCCAGCCACGGCCAACCGCATCCTCAACCAGGACACGGCCGACGAACCAGGTTCCTCCCAGCACCAACAGACGCATGGCGCAATCGTCTCAAAAAGACTTTCCCATGTGGCCGGCGCTCGATGGCGCATCTGCGCGCGGGAGCGCCGGGTTCAGTAGATAGGTGGCCGGCTGCGGCCATCTACTCGATTCGTGACGCGACGACTACTGTCAGAATGGCCCGTATCGCGAGGACCGGAAGATCGGCCGACCAGGTCTGGAGAGGACGTAACACGTCGTCATGAGTAGGGCGAGCCTGCGGGTGGAGCAGGACGAACTGCGGGCACGCATGCGTGCGGTCGGCATGTCCCACGACGAGATCGCGGTCGAGTTCGCCCGCCGCTACAACTACCGTCCCCGGGCCGCCCACCGGGTCGCGCACGGCTGGACCCAGGCGCAGGCCGCGAACCGCATCAACGCCCACGCCGCCCGTGCCGGCCTCGACCCCCAGGGCGCCGCCCCGATGACCGCTCCGCGGTTGTCGGAGCTGGAGAACTGGCCGCTGCCGAACAACCGTCGCCGGCCCACCCCCCAGCTTCTCGCCCTGCTCGCCGAGGTCTACGACACCAGCATCCACGCCCTGCTCGATCTCGACGACCGCGAACACCTCAGCCCCGCCGATATCCTCCTCCTCGACAAGATGCCGAGAGCGGCGCGGATGCAGCCCACCGGGCCGGCGGCGCAGATGATGCACCAGAGCGGCGGAACCGCTGCCGGCGTCGTGGTCGAGCCCGCGGTCGTTGGGGGAACGCGGTCGCTGCTGGAGCTGCGCTCGACACCTGTCGGCCACCTGCCCGTTCAGACGACAGGCATCACGGCATGGGAAGCGGCACCGACAACGGAAGTGGTAGACAAGATCACCAGGAATGATCTCGCGCTTGATCGCCGTGAGGCGGTGCGCGTCATGGCGGACGTGGTCGTCGGCGCTGCTCTTCTCGAAGGCGTGGAACGCTGGTTGAACACCACCGAGCCGCCCGCTGGTCAGCGTCGCACCGCTGGCGTCGGCGTGGAGGAAGTCGAGGAGATCGAACTGGCCGCGCGGACCTTCCGGGCATGGGACAACCAGTTCGGCGGAGGTCTTCGGCGTAAGGCGGTCGTGGGTCAGCTCGCCGAGATCGCGGATGAGCTTCGCGACTTCTCCCATCCGCCGGACCCCACCCGGCGCCTGCACAGCGTGATGGCTGATCTTGCTGAGACCGCCGCGACGATGTCCTGGGACTCGGGGCACGGCGGGATTGCGCAGCGCTACTACCTGCTCGCTCTTCGGTCAGCCAAGGCGGCTGGCGATCCGGTGTTCTGCGCGAACATCCTTGCCGGCATGGCACGGCAGCAGTTCTATCTCGACCGGACGACCGAAGGACTCGAACTCGTCCGCCTCGCGCAGGACGTCGCCGGCGCTCAGGCGACCCCGGCGGTGCGCGCGATGCTGTTCACGCGCGAGGCATGGGCCTACGCCCGACAAGGCCGGCTCTCCGCCTTCCGGCGCACGACGAGCCGGGCGGAGGACACCTTCCGTGACGTCGACGCGGCCGTCGAGCCGTACTGGATCTCCTACTTCAACGAGGCGGAACTGGCGGGCGTCACCGGAGGCCGTCTTCTCGACATCGCGCACCAGGCACCCGAGTACGCCGACGAGGCAGCCACCTGGCTGAATCAGGCCGTCGAGGCTCGGGACGTCGGCAGCGTCCGCAGCACAGCCCTTGATCAACTTGGGTACGCCGAGATCAGACTGGTGCAGGGCGAATTCGACGAGGCGGCGCGGCTGGGCCACGCCGCCGTGACGACGGTCGAGCAGACGCGATCCAGCCGCGTGCGGATCAAACTAGGCGAGTTCTACCGGCACGCCGAATCCCGAACGTCCGCTCGCCCCATCGCCGAACTGTGCGCGAGGATCACACCCATGCTTCACACTGAACGAACCGCGGCCCGGACAGACGAGGCGTGAGGAGCTCCACGACGTGACCCGCATCGGCGTCACCGGCCACATGGACCTCACCCCCGCGACCGTTCCCCTCGTACGGGCCGCCCTCGTGGAGGCGCTTACGCCGTACGCGCCAGACCTGACCGGCGTCAGCTGTATCGCGGCCGGCTCCGACAGCATCTTCGCCGACGTCGTCCTGGACCTCGGCGGCACCCTCGAAGTGATCATCCCAGCTGCGGACTACCGCGCGAGGAAGGTCAAACCCGAACACGCCGATCTGTTCGACGACCTTGTCCGTCGGGCCGCCACCGTGCGGGTCCTACCCCACGAGGTGTCCGATCGGGCGGCGTACGAGGCCGCGAACGACGCACTCGTCGACGGTGTGGATCTGCTCATGGCGGTCTGGGACGGTCAGGCTCCCGTCGACCGGGGCGGCACAGCCACCACGGTCGCTCACGCCCGCGCAAACCATCGCAGCGTCCAGATCATCTGGCCAACCGGGGCGGCACGACAGAGGCGACTGTAAGAACGTGTTTGAGAACGCCCTCGGATGATCATTGACGTCGCAACACGCCATGCGGGGAGCCCTCGCCGATCGGCGTGTCGAGGCGATCCGGATCTCTGGATGGAGATCTCAAACACGTTCTAAGCCTTGCCGCACTGCGCGGACTCAGAACGTGTTTGAGAACGCCCTCGGATGATCGTTGACGTCGCAACACGCCATGCGGGGAGCCCTCGCCGATCGGCGTGTCGAGGCGATCCGGATCTCTGGATGGAGATCTCAAACACGTTCTCAGGTTCGCACCATCAGCAGCCATATGATCTCCTGCGATCACATAAGGGTAGTTCCGCTCTGCATGATGGGTCGGTGACCTGTCGTGCAAATATCCCTGATTGTTCTGGCTAAATCGTTGATCTTCAGTCGGGAGGTGCAGAGGCTAGGACTCGACCTATAGCGTCCTCCCAGATGGGGAGCACCTTCGTGTAGTCGCTGCTGGCGGCAAGTTCTCTTGCCGCCAGTCCCATACGTATCAGCCGGGTCGGGTCTGATCGCAACGCGGTGATTCTCTCGACGAAGGTTTGTGCCACGACGGCGTCCGCCGGGTCTCCCTCGATCAGGCAGCCGGTGACGCCGTCGATGACCCGATCCGGTAGAGCGCCGGCCGACGAGCAGACGATCACGGCGCCGGCGGCAGCAGCCTCCATTGCCGCGATGCAGCAGGTCTCCGGGTACGTCGTGGGGTACAGGTAGAACTGTGCGGTCAGCTGGATCTTGATGAGGTCGGGTTTAGCCAGGCGGCCCAGGTAGTGCACGCCGTCGGAGGCCATCGCCTTTGCGCGCTCGTACAGTGCGCCGTCCCGGCGCAGGTCTTCCTCGACTGTTATGCCTCGCAGTAGGTGGCTCGATGCAATGAACAGCTCGGCGTCCGGATGACGCCTGTGGATCGCTGGCCACATGTCCAGGAGCGGCTCCAGGCCACGTCTCGGGTTCGCAGCGTGCAGAAACCGGCCGGCCACCTTGGGCGGCTGCTCGGCGTAGTCCGACATGTTGAGGCCGTCTGCGGTGACAACCCATTCGACGTCCGCCGGGTAACCGAAGTCGTTGATGTAGAGGTTTCGTTGAAAATCAGAGAAGGCGACGAGGAGATTGATCTCGCCGGCGCCGACCTGGCCGATGAGGCTGGCGTTGGGAGCCTTCAGTCCTAGTTTCGCTGCTCGTATCGGCGCATTAAACCGGCCGGGTTCCATTCTCTTGGTTCGCACCCAGAAAATGACGGCGTCCCGGTATTCATCCTCGGCCATCTCCGTGAGAGGCAGCCACTGTGCGCCGAGGTCGTCTACGCGCGGGCAGTCGGCGTATACCCGAACCTCATGCCCTCGGGCGGCGAGGCCGCGAGCGGCCAGGACCATACCCGTCTCGTTCCCGCCAAGACCCTTCATGGTCAGGTCGGAGGGTCGCACAGAGAAGTACCCCGGATGCACGATGTCGATCTTCATGGGGCTCCTTGGAGGGAGTATCGACGGCGAGCCCATGGAGCTTACCTTTACCTGCCACCGATAAAAGTCCCTTCGGCGGCGACGATCCTCCGGACATGCAGGGGCAGTTCTGTCAGGCGCGGGAGTCGTTGCCGCGCTGTGCGTCGTTCGTCTGCCGCGCCGCAGGCGCTGCGGCTGCAACAGGGGAGCCTGCGTCATCACCGTCTGCCACGAAGCCGTCGACCGCAGGGCGTCAGTTCTCCCTGGTCAGGCGCTTGCGGCAGGGGGAACGACTTCTTCGTCATCCAGGGAATGACCGGCCCGGTCCTACATCGCCATGCTGGTCTTCCTGCGCTTCGGGCGCTGGAGTGACTGACGCACACGGGAGTAGCACTTCACTCGGATGGCGCTGGCCGGCGGCGCGGCCGGGTATCGCGACCCGAATTCGTGGAGGGCGAGGGCGAGGATGGAGCGCGTAATGATCGAAAGTCGGATATCCGGTACGGCGGCCTTTCGGATCGGGAAGCGGTTCACTTTCGATGCCGCGCACCACCTACCGAGCCTGCCCGCTGACCACAAGTGCTCCCGCGTTCATGGCCACACCTACACGGTCGAGTTCGTCCTGGAAGCCTCGGAGCTGACCGGCCCGGGGTTCGTCACCGACTTCGGTGATCTTGCCGTCGCCGGTCGTTATCTCGCCGAGTCGTTCGACCATCGTGACCTGAACGAGGTGCTGGACGTCGAGCCGACCAGTGAGGCGCTCGCACAGCATCTGGCCCGGTGGTTTCTGGCCGAGGTGGAGCCGGGGGTGCATGGCCGGCTCGTGGCGGTCCGGGTGTCGGAGACCCCGCGCAGCTGGGCCGAGTACCTGCTCGGGTACCCGCGGTGATTCCGGCTGCGGTGGGTGCGACGCCGCGTTCCGAGACGTCGCGAGGGCTTGTGGTGGCGGAGCGGTTCGGTCCGACGTTTCAGGGCGAGGGTCCGACGGCCGGCCAGCGGTCGCTGTTCGTGCGGCTGTCGGCCTGCAACCTGTCGTGCGTGTGGTGCGACGAGCCGCACACGTGGGACCGGAGCCGCTTCGATGTGGACGCGCACAGCGAGCGGCTGAGCCAGAGCGCGCTGCTCCGTTGGGTGCTGGACTCGTCGGTGAACCGTGTGGTCGTGACCGGCGGCGAGCCGCTGCTGCAACAGGCCGCGTTGTTTCCGCTGGTCGCCGCACTCACGCAGGCGGGACGCCAGGTGGAGATCGAGACGAACGGCACCGTGGCGCCGACGGCGGAGTTGGTTGCGGTCGTCGAGCGGTTCACCGTCTCGCCGAAACTGTCGAGCTCGCGGGTGGCCGCGGGTCGGCGGATCGTTCCGGCGGCGTTGACGGCGTTCGCCGGCTGCGGCCAGGCCGTGTTCAAGTTCGTCGTCGCCGGCGACGGGGAGATCGACGAGATCGCGGAGCTGGAGGGTCGTTTCGGCCTGGCTCCGGTGTGGGTGATGCCGGAAGGGACCGACGAGCCGAGCGTGCTGGCCGGCATGCGGCACCTGGCCGAGATCGCCCTGGAACGGGGCTGGAACCTCTCGCCACGTCTGCACGTGCTGCTGTGGGGGAACGCCCGTGGCCGCTGACCAGTCCTCCTCCTCGGGCAAGGACGGGCGTCCGGCTGGTCGCCTGCGCCCGCGCGGAGGTGTGCTCGTCACGGTCGAAGGGCTGTGGGGCGCGGGAAAGACGACCATGGCCGGGCAGCTCGGCCGCCGTCTGGCAGGGCAGGGGTTCGACGTCGAGGTGGTGCACTACGGGCCGCTGCCGGGCGTCGTAGGCCGGCTGTCGCGTTGGCTGGAACGCGAACCACTGCGGGCCAGGACGGGCACCGGCGGGTTCCGCCAGCCTCATCACGCCACGGTCGACGTGTTCGCGCGGCTGTGTCGAGAGGCGTGGCACCACACCCACTTCTACTGGCCGGCGTTGGAAGCGCACGACGTCGTCGTGGTGGATCACGGCGTCTACTCCAAGCTCGCTTACTGCCTGGCGATCCTCGGCGAGCAGCGTCCCGAGGCCGCCGAGGCGGAACTGCTCGACCAGCTCCGGGGGTGCGTCGCCCCGTGGTTCTGCGTCCCGGACCGGGCCTACTTCCTCGACGTCCCCTGGCCCCTGGCTCGGGAACGGGCGATCCTGCGCGGACGCGGCGGCGGCGTGCCGGGCTCCGTGGAGCGGCTGCTGTTCCTGCCACGGTTCGACGCCGCCTACCGGCATGTGGTCGCCGCCTTCCCCGACGTGGTGATCCCCGTCGTCGTCGACCTGCGCAAGGCCGACGACGTCGCTGACGAGATCGAGCGCGACCTGCTGGCCTTACTCGGTGTTCCCACCGTGGGAGGAGATCCCGGTGTCTGACGTGCTGCTGTTCTCCGCCGGGCTGGACTCGTTCCCAGCCTGGCACTACCTCGACAACCCTCCGGCGCTGTACTTCGACATCGGCCACCGCTACCGCGACCAGGAACGGGCGGCGATCACGGCACTGGTCGACCGGTGCGGCATCGAGGTGAGCGTCAGCCGGGAACTCGACCTCTCACGGTGGGAAGCCGACGACGCGATCATCCCGCTGCGCAACGTCTACCTCGCGATGCTGGCCGCGAACCGGGCCGAGCGGATCTGGTGCGTCGGTGTCAAGGGCGACGTGACCGCAGACAAAAGCCCCCAGGCATTCCACCGGATCAGCCAGATGATCACAGACCTGTCGGGGCGACCGGTCCGGCTCGACAGCCCGTTCTGGCAGATGACCAAAACGGAGATCATCGCCTGGTATCTCGGTCGGGGCCTGCCGGCCGGCGACCTGCTGCTGACGTTCTCCTGCTCGCGCGCCGACAACGCGACTACCCACTGCGGGCGATGCTCCAGCTGCCTGCGCCGCTGGATCTCCCTGGTCAACAACGGCATCGACGCGCCGTTCGAGAACGACCCATGGACCTGGGCTCGGGTCGCCGACTACTACGTCCCCGCGATGCGGGACGGCACCTACCCCGACCACCGGGCCGAGGAGTTCTTCGCCGCCCTCGACGCCGTCGGCTTCGTCCCCCCGCCGCCCGCCCACCACGCCGCCTCGAAGGACGACCGCCGGTGAGGATCTACATCGCCGCGCCGCTGTTCAGCCAGGCGGAGAAAGAGTTCAACCTGACCGTCGACCGCACGTTGCGGAACCTGGGACTCGACACCTACCTGCCACAGCGGGACGCCGGCGAAGCCGCGCCGCTGATCCGCGCCGGCGCCGACGAACACACCGTCCGGGCCCGGCTGTTCACCGCCGACTGCACGGCCGTCGGCACCTGCGAGCTGTTCCTGCTCATCCTGGACGGCCGGGTGCCCGACGAAGGGGCCTGCTTCGAGCTCGGCCTCGCGTATGCGGCCGGCAAGACCTGCTTCGGATTGCAGACCGACTCCCGTCGCTTCGGCGGCACCGACTCGAACAACCTGATGATCGACTACGCGCTGGGCGGTGGCATCAGCCGCTCCCTCGACGAGCTCACCGCCACGCTGGCCGCCCACCTGCACGGCCGGCAGCCGAGCACCACCGCAGACGGCTTGGATTCCGCGGACTCCCAGCCCCACACACCGACCGCAGGAGGACAGCGATGAACCTCGGTATCAATCTGTGCTTCGCCGTCAAACGCGACCTGGAACCGCAGCGGTGGGCCGAGTTCGTCCGCGCCGACCTGGGCCTGGACACGGTGCAGGTCACCTTCGACCTGCTCGACCCATGGTGGCCGGAGCGGGAACGCGACCAGGTCGCCCGCCGCATCGCCGACGCCGCCGCCGCGTGGGACCTCACCATCCACAGCGCCTACATCGGCCTCGCGCACTACCTGCCCGCCGGGCTACTCGATCCCGACCCGGAGGCGCGGGCGGTCGCGCTGACCTGGTGGCGGCGAGCCTGCGACGTGACCGCACTGCTCGGCGCCAGCGCCGTGGGGGGACCGCTGGGCACCTTGAGCGTCCAAGACGCCGCTGACCCCGACAGCCGGGCACGGCGCTACGCAGACCTGCTCGACTCCTTGGTGTTCGTCGCCGACCACGCCGCGGCTGTCGGCCTCGCCGAGTTCCTCGTCGAACCGACGCCGATCGCCCGGGAAATCCCAGCCACGGTCAGCCAGGCCGAACAGCTGATACGCGACCTGTCCGGACGCACCGCGGTGCCGGTCGGCCTGACGCTCGACATCGGTCACACCCTCTACCAGCCGCTGTACGGCCCGGACAGCACACCGGCGGACTGGATCAGCCCGCTGGGCCCGGCGATCCGGCTGGTGCACCTCGACAACACCGACGGTCTGAGTGACCCGCACTGGGGCTGGCCCCACCCGCAGGGACGTGTGGACGTCGCCCAGGTCGGCGCGGCACTGCGGGACGCCGGCCTGGGCGACGTGCCGGTGCTGCTGGAGGTCTACCCGCGGTTCGAGGACGACGACGACCACGTCCGCCAGACGATCGCGAGCTCGGTCGCCCACTGCAAAGAGCACCTCGCCCCATGAGCGGCACCCATGCGGCCTCGTCGAGTCAGCCGCTGGCCGGGCTGTCTGACGGGCGGCTGCTGGTCGACGTCTCGCTGTGGTCGGCGGATCTCGCGTGCCTCGGCGCGGAGATCGAGCGGGCCGCGCCGGTGGCCGACCTGTTCCACTTCGACGTCGGCGACAGCCAGTTCGTGTCCGACCTGCTGTTCTTCCCGGACCTGCTCGCCGCGCTGCGCCCGCTGACGACCGTCCCCTTCCACGCCCACCTCATGGTCCGCCGGCCTGCCCCGCTCGCCGCCACCTTCGCCGCAGCCGGCGCCGATCTCCTTACCGTCCACGTCGAAACCGGCGACGATGTCTACCCGGCCCTCGACACGATTCGCCAGCACGGGAAAGCCGCTGGGCTGGCCCTCACCCTCGACACCCCGGTCACGGCCGCCCGACCCTATCTCGACGCGGTCGACGTCGTCGTCCTTGTCGGCACCCCGATCGGGACCCGGGGCACCGGTCTGGCTCCGGCCGCGTTCGACCGCCTCCGAACCCTGCGGGGTCTCCTGCACGAGACCGGCCGCGACCATGCCGTGAAGATCCTCGCCGACGGCGGCATCCGCCCGCCGACCGTCGGTCCCCTCACCGACGCCGGTGCCGACGGCGTGGTCGCCGGCTCGCTGCTGTTCGGCAGCGACAACCTGACCGCCACGACCCGGTGGCTGCACCAGCACGTCCCGCCGCAGGCCACCACCAAGCGCCCACGGTGAGCAGCATGGTCGTCAGCGTGGACCTGTGGGGAACACTGATCAGCTACGGCGACCGGGACGCCGAAGCCGCCTGGCGGGTCCGCGAGTTCCACCTCGCCCTGACCGCGTTCGGCCACACCCTCCCCGCCGAACACCTCGACACCACGGTCCGAGACGTCCGCGCCGAGCTGCTCGACGAGCAGCGACAACACGGACGGCAGATCCCGGTCCCCGAGCAGATCCACACGATCATCCGCCGGCTCGGCATCGACGCTGACGACGACCTCGTGCGTGTGCTCACGGTCGCGCACACCCACGCCGTGCTGCGTGCCTGCCCCCAGCTGATACCCGGCGCTCACGGCTGCCTCGCCGCGCTGTCCGCCGCCGGCTACCGCCTCGTCCTGGCCTCCAACACCCTGGCGACCCCAGGAGCCGTCACCCGGCAGATCCTCGACCGCCACCGGCTCACCGACCACTTCGACCGGCTGTTCTTCTCCAGCGAACTCGGCGTGGCCAAACCCCAGGCCGCGATGTTCCACGCCGTCGCCGCGCAGACCGGCACCACTGTCGACCAGGTCGTGCACGTCGGCAACGACTGGCGCACCGATGTCCGCGGCGCCCTCGCCGCGGGCTGTCAGGCGGTCTGGTTCAACCCTGGGCGCAAGCCGTCGCGCCCCGAGGCGCCTGACGCCGCACAGCTCGTCGACGTCCCCGCCCTGGTCCAACGGCTTGCCCACCAGACCGCACCCAGCGCGGCACCCGAGGCGTCGGCCGCCGACGCCGGCCTGTGAGCCACGGACCAGCCCTGACCGACGATCGGACAGGAGACAACGCATGGACTCCCTCGCCCCGCCATGCTCCGCACCCGCCGCCAGCGCCGCGGGCGACCTCCCCGCAAGCGTCACCTCTCTCCTCAGCGCTGCCCCCGGTCCACCCAGCCGCCGATTCCTGTCCCACCTGCTGCACGGCGACGCGGACGCCGGCCGCCCCCACACCGTGTTCGCCGACCGCCGTCAGGTCGAGACGGCGCTGGAGGCCGGTGACAACCCGCTGCTGTACGAGGCGTACCGCGACATCGCACCGGCACGCAACGGCTGGCGGGCCGACCTCGTCGTCTACCAGCCCGGCACGCTGCCCGATGGGCAACCCCACCGGTCCATCGGACACTGGAACCCGCCCACTCAGCTGGAGGTCTTCCAGACCCTGAGCGGCACCACCCTGATGCTGGTAGCCGGGCACCGTGGTGACGGCTCCCGCTACGCCCATCAGGTGACGACCCGGGCCGGGGACGTCGCCGTCGTGCCGTTCGGGGCCTGGCACCTGACCTACGTCCTCAACGGCCCGGCCGCCGTGTTCAACATCTACACCGACATCCACCCAGACCCCGACGATGATCATGCGCGCCAAGACGGCGCGAAGTACCAGCGGGCCGCTGCTCCCGGGCTTGTCGTCGTGCGCGACGGCGACACGGACCGTCCCACCAGCGTCACGGCGTCACAGGGCGAGTACGGCCCGCCGACTTCGCTGCCCGTTCCCGCCTGGCTGGCGACTTGGCCTCTGGCCACCCACCTCCCGGAGCTGCACGCTCACGCGCCGATGACCTCCCTGGCGGCGCTGGTACGGACCGCCCTCGCCACGGAGACCCTCGGCGGACCAGCATGATCCACGATCCCGACGCCGGTCCGCGCGAGCGGCACACCACCTGGTTCGACCTCGCAGGCGCCTCGGTGGCCCTCACGACGACCGTGCGCGCCGCGTCGCGTGCCGCCCAGGAGACCCTCTACGCCTACCGGACCACCAGCACCGGCCGGCACGCCGCGTGGCACGTCGACATCACCGTCGTCGAACCCTGCCACAGCCTCATCGACGCCCCGCCCGAGGTCGGCGACATCCGCGAGATCGGCCCCAGCGCGCTCGCCGCCCGCCACATCACCGAAGGCGGACGCGAGGTGTTCTGGATCGACCGGCACCGCACCCTCGTCGGGCACGACCCCACCAGGCATGCGACCACCGTCCACTGCGCCACCGAGGAGGCGGCGACCTACTTCGCCGTCCGCCTCGTCCGCCAACTCATGACCGCCCAGCTCCTCGCCGCCGGCGCCGTTTACACCCACACCGCAGCGCTCGTCCACCACGAACGCGGCATCCTGATCGCCGGCCATCCCGGCGCCGGCAAGACCACCACCCTCATCGCCGTCCTGCGCCGGCTCGGCGGAGCGTTCGTGACCAGCGACCGGCTTCTGCTTGCCGCCGACAGGAACGGAGGACTGCGCGGCTACGCCTGGCCCGCCCACCTCCGCGTCGGCGTCGGCACTCTGCACGCGTACCCTGACCTCACCGGCCTCGTCCCCACCGGCCTACACGCCGACCCCGCCGGACTGCACGCGAAACTCAGCATCGAGCCGCCCGGCCTCCCACGCCTGGCACCCACGGCCACGCTCACCGCCTGCTGCCGCCCCTCCGTGATGATCTGGCCGAAGCTGTCCCCGACCGCCGGAAGTCCCCGTCACGAGCGCATCCCTACGGGGACCGTCCACGCCACGCTGACGGACACCCAGCTGTTCATGCACCGTCCGACCGTGGGCGCCAGCTCCCACGTCAATCACTGGCTCGCTCCGACGCCCCCGGCCCACACGATGCAGACCAACCGGCGTGCCGTCGTCGCCGCCCTCGCCCGGACCGTGCCCTGCTACGCGCTGGTGGCCCGCCCGGACCCCGCCACGCTCGCCGAGGCCGTCACCGCCATCCTCCACGACGCCGAAGCCGCCAGCCGATGACACCGGGGACGCCACAGGTGGAAAGCCTCGTCCTGGAAGCGGCCTGCCTGCCCGCACCCGTCGAGCAGCAGCACGCCGCGATTCGGCCGCTGCTCATCGACCCGGCACTGCACTGGGGCACCCTGCTCGCCACCGCTATCGAGCACAAGGTGCTGTGCCTACTCGCCGACACCCTCACCACCACCGGCCTGGCAGACGAGATCCCACGGGCGTTCCGCCGCTTCCTGACCTCCGTCCTGCGCACCAGCCGGCACAAGACCGCCATCCACCGCGCGCAGGCCGCCGCCCTCACCGACACCGCAGCCCGCCACCACGTCGCCTTCGCGGCCGTCAAAGGCATCGCCCTGGAATCCCAGATGTACGAAGGACGTGGCGCCCGCGAATTCAGCGACCTCGACATCCTGGTCGCCCCGGACGAGGCCGGCGCCTTCCGCCGTGCCCTGCGCCTGCTTGGCTACCAGCCAGGACGCTACGACCCGACCACCCACCGCGTCGCCCTCGACGACCCCACGTCAGCGACCTACACCCGCCTGCACGACGATCTCGTCGCCCCCTGCACGACCGTCGACATCATCACCGACCTGCCCCGACCCGTTCCCGTTCCCCCTGAACTACTGGCGAACATGCTCGACCGCCGGCGGTCCCAGCCCCTTCCCGGCCACCCGCAGGTCGACCTGCCCGTCCTCGACCCCCTCGATCACCTCACCGTCATCCTCCTGACCGCGCGGCGCAAGACCCACGCGGGTAGGCCAGTCTCCCTGCGCACCCGCGCCGACGCGCTACGCCTCGCCCCAGCGAGCGCACAGATCGTCCCCGCGACTCAGATCTCGGCTGCCGGGGATGTCCGCGGTCTCGACGGCCTGTGGGACCTGTGCCGCGCCGACGGGCGATGGGCGCCCACGGCCGGCAGCTGACGCTGTCTCGAAAGATAAGGATCTTGATGATCGTGCAGCTGGCTGGTTTCCCTGGAACCGGGAAGAGCACCCTCGCCGCCGAACTCGGCCGGCACCTGTCCGCCGCCGTCCTCGGCAAGGACCACATCCGCCACGCCCTGTTCACCGACCCCTACCTCACCTACAGCCGAGCGCAGGATGACCTGTGCATCGACGTCGCCCACCAGGTCGCCGCCCACCTGATCGGTGAGGGGATCGCCCCCGCCGTCGTGCTCGACGGACCGACCTGCCACCGAGCCGGCCAGATCAGCCGGGTCGCCCGCCTCGCCGACCGCCTCGGACACTCCCTGCGCGTCATCGAGTGCGTCTGCCCGCCGGCCGTCGCGCACGCACGACTCGCCCACGACCACGCCGAGGGCACCCATCCCGCGGCTGACCGCACCATCGCCCTCTACCAGCGGATTCGCGCGAACGCGGTCCCCATTCCGGAACCGAAGATCGTCCTGGACACGGACACCGAGGTGGCGACCGTCGTCGCGCGGTGCCTCGACCGACTCGGCGTCGCCTCCAGTGCCGCGCCCAGGTGAGCGCGGCACCATCTTCACCTGTCGCGCAGCAGGCCCCGAACGCGGTCCAGCTGGACGGAGAACTCCTCGGCCCGCCGTTCCCGCTGCTTCCACACCACCGCCAGCCACCGCAACGCACAGGTCCGCTGGGCCGCGCGGAACCTGGGCATGAGCTGACCAGCGACCCCGAGCGCCGTGACCACGTCTGACCACACGCGGTCGTCGACCGCGCGTGCGCTGATGTGCTCGACGAGATCGGCGGCGTCGAACGCTAGATCGCTCCACCCACAGAACTCGAAGTCGACGCAGCGCGAAACCTCCCCGTCCCACAGCCAGTTCACCAGGTTCCCGTCACCCCGCGAGAAGATCCGCGCCGCAGGGCGGGCGAGAGTCTCCGCGTCCCCGCTATCCCGCCACGCCTTCAGAAGCCGTCGCAGGTCGTGCGTCAGCGGGTCGTCCGGCTGCGCGTCGAGCTGACCAGGCCACACCTCGGTCAGCCTCGCCACGTAGTGCGCCGCGGAGTCGACGCGGGGCAGACGCTCGAAGCCGGTCTCCCACGGGACGTCGTGGATCGGTCGCAGCGTCGCGGCCAGCCCCGCCAAAGCCGCCACTCGCGCCAGCGGGTCGGCCAGGTCGGGGATGCATGTACCTGGCAGCATGGTCATCGCCACGACGGGCTGGGCCTCATGCTGATCCCGCCACAGCGGTCGCGGCACGTTCGGCACGGCATGCTCATCGAGCAGTGAGAGCGCCTGCCACTCCCGCTCCGCTCGCTGCCGGTCATCGACCCGGTACGCCTTTACGCACACCTCGTCGCCCCGCGGGTCTCGCCAGGCGAAGACATGGTTGTTCCGGCCGCCCGCCAATGGGCGAAGACCGAGGCGGTGCAGGCCCTCGACACGTTCCGGGCCGTCGACCGCGAGATATCTGCGCAGGTCGTCCGCCAGCGGCGGACGCGTCGTGGAAGGTGCCATCGTCGGCGCTTCAGACAGCGACGGCTTCACAGCACACGAAGCCTACGGGCGGGAGCCACCCGCCGCGCGGACGGGCTCACCCCCGGGCGGAAGTCGCATCCGCAGACCGCTTCAGCTGCGCGGCGACCGCCTTCCAGACAGCCGCGTGCACGGCCTCCGGCGCCTGCCCGGCCGTCGACACCCTGACCATGCCGGCGTCGCGTGCGGCCAGCTCCTGATAGGCAAGGTCCACGAACGTCAGGTACGCGCGCTGCTCGCCCGTCCACCGCCTCCCGTCACGAGCCTCCGCCCGCGCGATCGCCACGCCCACCGGCGCCGACAGCCACAGCACGACATCCGCCCGCCGCCCGGCGAGACGCCCCAACCCGTCAAGCCACGCCACAGCGTCGTCCACCGCCACCGCACGCTGCCGGATCAGTGAGCCGAGCCCGTAGGAGAACATGGTGTGCACACCACGGTCCTCGATCACCACATCGTGGTGATCGAGCGCCGGCTCGATCCGCGTTGCCACGATGTCCGCGCGCACCGCCGCCGCCAACAGGCACTCGGTGACCACGTCCCCATGCCGCAGGAACGGATCGTCCGAGGACGAGAAGATCTCCACCAGGGTCGTCCCGACATCGTCGGTGTCGAGCGTGGCGAGATCCGGCAGATAGGCGACCGCCAGACCTTCGCTGCGAAGCCGGTGCTCCAGCAGACGGCCCTGCGTCGACTTCCCCGAACCGGGAAGACCCTCCAGACTGACGAGCACCCCAACGCCTCCGATCACGTGGACGACCCTCGACGAGCGCACTTGGACACCTCGCATCGGCCGTCGCACAGAGCGAACGCCCTAGCTGTGACACCCGGGCCAGGAAAATCAACCAGCGGCGTGCCCGAACGTCGCGTCGGACACCCCCTCAGCGTGAGACCTGGACCGGCGCGAACATCGGCATTCCCGGCGCGTCCGACCACACCGGGAGCTCCGGCGTCGACGCGACGACGGCCTCGGCGTGCTCCTGCGGGGTGAGCACACCCAGTGCGCGCCGATCCTCCGCTGGCAGGAAGTCCAGGGCCAGACGCCTGACCACATAGTCGATGATCGACGTGGCCCGTGGGATCTCCGGGTCGTCGGTCAACCCTGCCGGCTCAAATCGAAGGTCGGCGAACTGGCGGACGTACGTCACCAGTGGCACATCGTGTGCCAGGCCCGTCGAGATCGCCAACGACACCGTCTCCATCATTCCACGCAGCGTCGACCCCTGCTTCGCCATGATCAGATTGACGTCCGCCAGTGAACCATCAGTGTGCAGGGAGGCGATGATGAATCCGTACGCCCCGCCGACCGTGAACGACCTGGTCACAGACTTGCGATGCCGCGGCGCTCGCAGTGTCCCGGCACCGGACGGCACGCTTCCCCTCATCGGCACTGCGTCAACCACAGCATGATCCTCTCGATCGACACCCTGATCCGCATACCTTCCCCGCGACGGAAACCACAACAGATAGCGCCACTGCATCACAAGTGACGCCAGATGTTGTGGCTGAACCGAGATGTCAGCATAGGGCACCATCCACTCTCGCCGTGGGACGTCGGCGTGTCCGGCCTCGCTCGTCCGGACCACGGCAGCACAGGCTGCTCATCTTTTGCTCCGCGACCACGACGACTGCTGGCTCGACCATTGACGTGTCACGCGTCCGCGCTCGACACATGGCGGCGTGGTCGCGAACCAGAAGGGGTGACGAGACGGGACGCGTGCAATCCTTGGTTCGGCCTTCTTCTGTTGCAGGCGCCCGGATGGGGAGGGAATCAGCGTGGTTATCGGCGCCGCGTCGGCCCGGCTGGCGGTGCTCATCGACGCAGAAAACGCGCCGTCGTGGTCCGTGGGACTGGTGCTCGCCGACGTCGCCCGCTACGGAAAGCGCAGGTGAAGCGTGCCTACGGCGACTGGACGACGCTGACGAGCTGGAAGAAGGCCCTGCTGGACCTGTCCATCCGACCCGTGCAGGTGTTCGCTGCGGTCAAGGGGAAGAACGCGGCGGACCTGGCGTTGGCCATCGGCGCCATGGACTTGCTGCACTCCGGGGCGGTCGATGGGTTCGCGCTGGTCTCCTCGGACAGCGACTTCACCCGGCTGGCCGAACGGATCCGTGAGGCCGGCCTGACCGTCCACGGGTACGGCGAGGAGAAGAAAGACGAACCCGGGCCTGCCCGCCGCCTGCGACCTGTTCGTCTTCGTCGAGTCCCTCGCCGTGGCAGCGCCGCCCACGCCTACCGCGACGCCCGACCAGGTGCTCGTCCCCGCCTGTGCCACCACGCCGACGCGGGCCCCGCTCGGGGCGGCGGGTGATTCCGCGACGTCGACGCCGGCTCCGGCCGCTGCCGTCGCCCCGCCGAAGAAGAGCAAGAACACCAAGACTGCCTCGACAGCGCCTCCCAGCCGGGCGACGACCGCCGCCCTGCGGGCGGACACCCTCCTGATGCGCCGCCTGCGCGAGGCGGTCACGGCGAATCCCGGCCCTGACGGATGGACCCATCTGGCGGCCGTGGGGTCGGCCATCCGTAAACATCCCGCGGTCGTGCTCAAGACCTACGGCTACTCGCGCCTCAAGGACCTGATGGTCGCCACCGACCTGTTCGAGGTTCAGCGCAGCGGCCCAGGAAAATCCGGCGCCGTCCACGCACGCATCAAGTAGACGCTCACCGCGCCGCAGCGGCGGCGCACCCGCCGGCCCCGGCTACGACCGTGCCCACGGGGCAGGCCGCCTCTGGCCGCGATGGCCCCGCCGTACGTCCGGGCGGGGATCGTGCCGACAGCTGCGGTCTGCCTGGGCAGCGCCGGCACGGCAGCAGCACAACGCTGGCCGTGCAGGCGAGCCCGCTCAAAGCAGCACGGCCCCGACACCGACGAGCACGACAACAAGGGCGCAGCGCACGAAGAAGTGGGCCTGGTCCAGGTCGTCATCCCAGGTCAGAGCCTTCCTGGGACGCGGACGGAATGTTCGTCGTCTGGGGAATGTGCACCCGGCTGCGATCAGGCAGAGTGACACCGTCCAGTCGGCGATCACGATCTGTAGTAGGGATGTTGCCCCGTGGAAGTGGTTCAGGAGGAGACAGCAGAAGTACCCGACCAGGAGCACCCGGACGTGCTGCGTGCCCGGCTGGTCGACGGCCTGGTCTCGGGTGGCTGGATCAGGACGGCAGACGTCGAGGCGGCGTTCCGGACCGTGCCCCGGCACCTGTTCGCGCCCGAGGCATCGGTGAAGGCGGCGTACGCCGACGATGCCGTGCGCACGAAGTTCGACTCCGATGGGACGGCGGTCAGTTCGGTGTCCGCGCCCTGGTTGCAGGCGACGATGATCGAACAGGCACGTCTGGCAGCCGGGATGCGCTGCCTCGAACTGGGCTCGGGTGGCTACAACGCGTCCCTACTCGCGGAACTCGTCGGCCCGACCGGGGAGGTGACCACCGTCGACATCGACCCGGACATCACCGATAGAGCCAGCCGCCTGCTCGCCGCGGCGGCCTACGACCAGGTCCGGGTCCTGACCCGCGACGGCTGGTACGGCGCGGCCGAACACGCCCCGTTCGACGCGATCATCGTCACCGCGCAGGCCGTGGACCTCCCACCGGCCTGGGTCGACCAGCTCGTCGACGGCGGCCGGCTTATCGTCCCGCTGCGGCTACGCGGCCTCGGCCGCGGCGTCGCGTTCGAGCGGCACGGCAACCAGCTCGTCAGCCGCGAGACACAGATGTGCGGCTTCGTCCGCATGCAGGGCGCCGGCGCGCACCCGGTGCGGCGCCTCGCGCTGCGCGGCGACGACATCGGCCTGCGGTTCGACGGCAACTACCCGGCGGAACCCGAGCTGTTCGACCGCATCCTCGACAGCCCACGGGTCGACATCTGGACCGGCGTGCGGCTCGGGCCCAGGGTGCCGTTCGACACGCTTAAGCTCTGGCTCGCCACCGTGTTCGACGGCTACTGCGGCATCGACGTCGCGAAGGACGCGGCCACGGAATCCCTCGCACCCGAGGGCCGCCGCCCTCCCGGCGACGCGGTCGTCGACGGCGCCACCCTCGCCTACTTCACCTGCCCCAAGATCGCCGAATCGCTGTACGAGTTCCGCGCCCACGCCTTCGGCCCCGACGCCACCACCCTCGCCGACGATCTCGCCCGCCAGATCCGCATCTGGGACCGCGACCACCGACACGGCCCCGACCCCCGCGTCACCGCCCACCCCGCCGGAACCCCCGACCGGGACCTGCCACCGGGACGGACCCTCAACCGACCCCACACCCGCATCACCATCACCTGGCCACACCCCGACGACCCGGACGCGACCTTCCACGGCTCCCGCCCGACGCCCAGCTAGAACTCGATCGTCGGGTGAGTTTCGCCAGGCCAGTCGGCCCCGCTTCGGTCAGTTGATCTATCCCCACCCGGGTCCGGAGTGGGGCCAACTCAGGTGATCGCGGTGGGGCCAGGCGACCTGACCGAAGACAGGAGGACACCCGCGCCGCCGCCGCGAGTCTCCGTTCCGGTACGGTCTCACGATACGAAGAGATGCACCCTCCAACGACGAACAGATGGCCCGGTCAAACACCATTCCCGCAGGTCAAACCAGGTGTGGCGTGCGAAGAAAACTCTCGGCCTGCGGGGAATGACACACTCCACCCCATCGGGCCATCATCATGGTCCATCAGCCTCGACGCGGGCAGCACCACCGACGACCGGAGCGACGTGCCCGCTTCGACGGGGCCGGCCGATGCCGATCCGCGAAAGGGCTCGGAGGAGAGGTGGCATGAGCAGGGGGAGTCTGCGGGCCGACCAGGACGAGCTGCGGACGCGGATGCGCGCCGCCGGGATGAGCCACGACGAGATCGCCGTCGAGTTCGCCCGCCGCTACCACTTCCGTCCTCGCGCCGCCCACCGCCACGCCCACGGCTGGACCCAGGCGCAGGCCGCAGACCACATCAACGCCCACGCCGCCCGCGCCGGCCTCGACCCGGATGGCACCGCGCCCATGAGTGGCCCGAAACTGTCCGAAATCGAAAACTGGCCCCAGCCGAACAACCGCAGAAGGCCCACACCCCAGCTCCTCGCCCTGCTCGCCGAGGTCTACAACACCAGCATCCACAACCTCATCGATCTCGACGACCGCGAACAGCTACCCCCAGCTGATCTATTCCTCATCAACGCCGCACGTAGGCGCCGTGCGGCGAGCCCGGAATGCCGATCACCAGCGGCCCCTGTTCTCCCGGATGGGGCAGGCCGGCCCCGTAGTGGCGAACGGATCGCCGTGTCTGGCCTACCAGCTGCACAGGCCGTCAGGCTGGCGGACGCTATGGGAACAGTCATGCACGACATCGACCGACGGAATTTCGTTGCTTCGACGGCCACCGCGCTCGCGTTCGAGAGGACCACCTCCCGGCACGTCGACCCGGCACTCGTCGGCTACTTCAGCGAGCAGTTGGAGGGTCACTACCGAGCGGACATGATGCTCGGTCCTCGCGAGCTGATCAGTACCGTCACTGCCCAGCACACGCTCATCAGCAACCTGGTGGCGACAGCCCGTGGGGAGACCCGGCTGGCTCTCCTGCGTGCCAGCGCGGCTTACGCCTCGCTGGTGGGCTGGCTTCATCAGGACGCCGGCGACCTTCCCAGTTCGTCCGTCTGGCGCGGTGTTGCCCTGGAGGCCGCACAATGCTCTCAGGACCACCAGCTCGTCGCCTACTCGCTGCTCAACCACGCGTCGGTCCGCACGGATCTTGCTGATGGCTTCGGCGCGCTCGACCTTTGCGGCGCGGTCCTGGCCGATGCCGGCCGGCTCAGCCCGAAGATGCGGGTGATGGCGCTCCAGCAGCAGGCCCACGGCGCGTCGCTCGTCGGAGATCGTGAGACCGTCGACTCTGTCCTGGACCAAGCGGCTCCGCTCGTCGAGAGTTGTGACGATGGCCTGCCATGGGGCAATGCCTGCCGTCGAACTCCGGGCTACGTGGAGGTTCAACGCGCCACCTGCTACGGACGTCTGGGACTGGCCAAGGCCGCTGCTGGCCTGTGGCAGCAGGTCCTTGTCACGACGCCTGCCCATGCCCGACGAGACCGCGGCGTCTACCTCGCCCGGCAGGCCGTCGCATGTGTTCAGAGCGGCGACGTCGGGCGCGCGGTCGAGGCCGGGCGGCTCGCGGCGGACCTGGCGGTGGAAACTGGGTCTGTGCGAATTCTCCGTGAGCTCTCCGGCCTGCGGGAAGCCGCACAGCCCTGGAAAGGTACGGCCGCCGGCCGCGACCTCGACGAGATCTTCGTCCTCTGAAGGAGACGTGACGTGGCGGATGCGCCCGTGCCCCTGGCCGACGACGAGATCGAGGCCCGGCTACGCGAGCTACCCGGCTGGGCCCTGGCCGGCCAGGAGATCACCAAGACTTTCCGCATCCGCTATCACGGCGGAGTCGCTCTGATCGTGCACGTCGCCGACGTCGAGCGGCTGATCGGCCACCATGCGGACATTGACCTGCGTTGGGACACCATCCGCTTCGGGATCACCACCCACGACGCCGGGCACCGGATCACTGAGGCCGATTTCGATCTCGCGCGACGCATCGACGCCATCGCCCTAGCCCACACCACGGAACCGGCCGCATCGTCGGTGGGACGTGGCGGCTGACGGAGCGATGACGACGCGGCAACCGCGTGGCCGGCTTGTTGGTTAAATCAGTTGCATGGATCTGGCCGGAGACCTGATCCGGGTCGGCACCATGTGCCAGACGCGCACCGCCGAGGCTGAGGGGCGCGACCGATGAAGGACGAGCCGGATCGACGCCGGCTCCTCCGATGAGGACCGATCTGGGGCCCCGCGGATAACTTGGCGGGTGAAGATTTCGACCCTCCTACCTGTCCGACAGGCCGAACCGGAGCAGGTGCCGATCGCTATCTCCGCAGGTCAGTGGTCCTCTTGAGGCCCGAACGAAATCTTCCCATCGCGGGGAATGTGTTGCTCCTTCGAGTGGGGCATTGTTGCGAGGCGTTCACTCCTGTCCGTGGACGATCATGAAGCGCCCAGCATGTGAAGGAGGAGCTTGGTGCCTACCCCAGCAGCCGACGCCATCCCTGATCAGGACGATGTTCGGCCGGAGGATGTCGCCCGGTTGAGTGAGCAGCTCGTGCGGGAACTGCGCGAGCTGAAGGCGATCGTGACACCCGAGGTCGAGCGGGCGGTGCGGGCGGTGCCGCGGCACCTGTTCGTCCCGGAGGTCCCGTTGGAGAAGGCGTACGCCGCCGAGCATCACTATGTGACGAAGAAGGACGAGCACGGTGTCAGCATCAGCTCGGTGTCCGCCGCGCGGGTCCAGGCGATGATGCTGGAGCAGGCCGGGGTGCGGCCGGGCATGCGGGTCCTGGAGATCGGGAGCAGCGGTTACAACGCGGCGCTGCTCGCCGAGCTGGTCGGCAAGGACGGCGAGGTCGTCTCGATCGACATCGATCCCGACGTCCTGGACCGGGCTCGCCAGCTACTGCCGGCCGCCGGATATGACGAGGTCATTCTCCTGCGGGCGGACGGCGAGTTCGGTGCGCCGCAGTACGCGCCCTTCGATCGGATCATCGTCACGGCCGGCGCCTGGGACATCCCGCCGGCGTGGGTCGACCAGCTGGCCCCTGGTGGCCGGATCGTCCTCCCGCTACGGATGCGGGGTCTGACCAGGAGCATCGCGTTCGACCTCGACGGCGACCGCCTCGTCGCCCGGGACTACCAGCTGTGTGGCTTCGTCCCGATGCAGGGTGTCGGGGAGAACCGCACGAGTCTGGTACTGCTGCACGGCGCCGAGGGCGAGGAGGTCGGCCTGCGCCTCGACGAGGGGCAGCAGGTGAACGCTCCCGCGCTGGCCCGAGCGTTGCATCAGCCTCGGGTGGAACGCTGGTCGGGCGTGACGGTCGGTGGCTTCGAGCCGTTCGACAACCTCGATCTGTGGCTGGCCACTGTCCTGGACGGCTTCGTCCTGCTGACGGCGAAGCCGCAGGCCCGGGAGCGCGGTCTGGTCGCGTCCGTCTCCCCGCTGGGCGTGGCGACGCTGGCCGACGACGACAGCTTCGCGTACCGGACGGTGCGACCAACCAGTGAGGAACGGACCCTATTCGAGTTCGGGGTCTACGGCCATGGCCCGAACGCTGATGCCCTCGCGGACCATCTGGCCGAACAGATCCGCCTCTGGGACCGCGACCATCGCCAGGACCAAGCCCGCATCGAGGCCCATCCCCTCGGCACACCCGCCGAGGAGCTTCCCGCCGGTCGTCTGATCGACAAGCGGCACCGTCGGATCACGATCTCCTGGCCGTGACCGGAGTCCCTCCGCGCACCAGCAGGGACTCGCACCTGTCCAGCACCGCCCTCTCTATCCGCCATTGTCCTTCGGAAGGGAAACCGCCATGGAAACGACCCTCACCCCGGCGCCCGCCGACTTCGACCTGGACGTGGAGATCGCCACGCAGGGCGCGATCATTCCCGATCTCCTGAACAGCACCAGCGACAACTGCACGAGCACCTGCCAGAGCGCGTGCTCCAACAGCACCTGCGTCGCCTAGCCGACCGGCTCGGCCACGTGCTGGAACCCGCGAGCCGCGGGTTCCAGCACGACAGGAGATCACGAGGAGGAGGCGTCTCCGGTGTATCGGATGGTCGACACGGCCCTCGTCCGCGCAGCGTCCCACACCGCCGAGTCGGAGTTGATGACCTGGCCGGATCTCACGGGCGACTCGGCAGCGGACGTGGAACGCTGGCGGGACTGGATCAAGCAGGTGTGGTCCCAGGAGTCGATTGCCCAGGCAGTCGAGGTTGCCAGCGCGCTGTTCGCCGGCCGTGTCCAAACGGTCCTCGACGGGCGGGTACACGAGCCTCGGCCGGTGCGGCGGGTGACGGCCACGCTGATCCGCTATCTGCTGCGGAGTCGGCATCGGGCGACCCCCTTCGGCCTGTTCGCCGGAGTCGCCCCAGTCCGTTTCGACCAGCGCCTCACCGTGCGCTGGGGTGCGGAGCACCGGGTCGTGGCCAGAGTGGACGCGGCCTGGCTCGCGGACGTCGTCGCCAGCCTGGAGCGGTGCCCCGAGCTGGTGCGTCGCCTACCGGTCATGGTCGATCCGACCCACCTGGTCCGGGGCGGCAGACTGATCATCCCCTGTCAGCAGCCGGGCGCCGACGGAGCGGACGGGCCGGCAGAGGTCTCCCTGCGGTACACGCCTGCGGTGGCGAGAGTCCTGGACGTCGCGCGGGTTCCGGTCCGGGCCTCGGTGCTGGCCCAGGAGATCGCGAACGCCTATCCCGGGGTAGCGGCGTCAATGGTCGATGGGCTTCTCGGTGAGCTGGTGGCACGTCGCGTTCTGTTGACTGGCCTACGCCCTCCAATGACGGCCACCGATCCGCTCAGCCACGTCGCCGCCGCACTGTCCGAGGCCGATGCCACCTCGATCCCGGCCATCGCCGGCACCCTCACCACGCTGATCGCCATCCACGAGGTGCTCACCGAGCACAACCGCGCCGCCGCCCAGGAACAGCCGCCTCTCCGACGCGCCGCACACCGAAAGATGACCAGGCTGGCGACTGGAGAGACAGCGACTACCGCTCTCGACCTGCGCCTCGACTGCGATCTCATGCTGCCCGTTCACGTGGCGAGGGAAGCAGAGAAGGCGCTGAGCGCGATCATGCGCCTCACTCCGTTTCCATTCGGCCCACCAGCATGGCGCGACTACCACGGCCGTTTCCTCGATCGATACGGGCCGGGCGCCGTGGTTCCGCTGCGAGACCTGGTCGACCCGGATATCGGCCTCGGGTTCCCCGCCGGCTACCGAGGCTCCACCATCGACCGTCCCCCGCCACGGTTGGCCCCGCGAGACGATCGGCTTCTCGCGCTCGCTCAGCGTGCCGCCCTCGACGGCGTTCGGGAGATCGAGCTTGACGACCGCTTGCTCGACGAGCTCCGCGACCCCACCGCCGATGATCAGAAGGCCACCTTGCCCGCGCACCTCGAACTGTGCTTCCACCTGCACGCCCCGACCACCGCGGCGTTGGAACGCGGCAGCTATGACCTCGTCGTCAATGGGCTGTCCCTGGCCGCGGGGACCCTGACGGGCCGATTCCTCGATCTGCTCGACCCGGCGGACCGCCGCCGCGTAGCCACGGCCTACGCAGGGCTGCCCACGCAAGACGCCGGAGCTGTCCGGGCGCAGGTCTCCTGCCCGCCGCTGCGGCTACGCACCGAGAACGTGAGCAGAGCCCCCGTTGTCCTGCCGCACGTGATCTCCCTGGGTGAGCACCGGAGCGAGAACGACACGATGCCGCTGGACGATCTGGCGATCAGCGCCGACGCCCGCCGCCTCTTCCTGATCTCCCGACGCGACGGGCGCAGGATCGAACCGGCGGTGTTTAACGCGGTGGAGCTCACCAACGTCGCGCATCCGTTGGCCCGGTTCCTGTGCGAGCTTCCGCGGGCCGGATCGGCCGTGCTCATCCCGTTCTCCTGGGGAGTCGCCGCGACGATGCCGTTCCTGCCCCGCGTCCGATATGGCCGGACCGTGCTCTCTTCGGCGTGCTGGCGGCTGACCACCGCCGACGTCGCACCGGCCTCTGCCTCCTGGGAAGTGTGGGAGGACAGCATGGCCCGTTGCCGGGCGCGTTACCGGCTTCCTGAGGCCGTGGACCTGGGCGCGGCCGATCAGCGGCTACGTCTGGACCTCACGGAGAAGGCCCATCTCCAGCTGCTACGCGCCGACCTGGACCGATGGGGGCAGGTCACCCTGCACGAGGCGCCCGACTCCACCGCATGCGGCTGGTTCGACGGCCACGCCCACGAGATCACCGCGGCGTTCGCCGCCACCCAGAAACCCTCTCGTCCCGAGCCGTCGCCGGCCCGCCGACCCGCCGTGATCTTACGGAGCCACGGCTACCTCCCCGGCGGCTCCGGCTGGGCCTACGTCAAGCTGTATGGCCACCCGGACCGCGCCACGACGATCCTCACCGCCTACCTGCCCGCGCTGTTCGACGCCTGGGACACGCCGCCCGCGATATGGTTCCTCCGCTATCGCGACCCCGACCCGCACCTGAGGCTCCGCTTCCGGCTGACCGAGCCCGGCGACTTCGCGCACGTGGCGCGACGAGTCGCCGCCTGGGCGGCGCATCTGCGAGAGGACGGGCTCGTCGCCCGCGTCCAGTGGGACGCCTACCTTCCCGAGACCGGTCGCTATGGCACCGGACCGACTATGGCAGCGGCCGAGACCGTGTTCACCGCCGACTCCACCGCCGCGCTCGCCCAGCTCCTGCACCCCATCGGATCCACCAGGCCCGGTCAGGCCGCCGTCCCTGTGACCGTGGCCAGTCTCGTCGACCTGGCGATCTCCTTCACCGGGGAGCTCGACGAGGCGATGCGCTGGTTGGGCCGCAGTGTGACGACCCGGACCGGTCCCACTCTGGACCGGTCGGTCCGGGACGAGACTCTGCGGCTCGCTGATCCACATAAGAACTTCGCACAGCTCCGCGCCATCCCCGGTGGATCACAGATCGTCGACTCGTGGGCACGCCGACGCGAGGCACTATCCCACTACCGAGACCGGCTGCGCACCAGAGGCGGGCCGGACCCCAGCACGATCCTTCACTCGCTGCTCCACATGCACCACATCCGGGTGAACGGACTCGATGAGGCCGCCGAACAGGAATGCCGTCGGCTTGCCCGCGCCACGGCCCTCGCCTGGGCCGCCCGGAGCCGGGCATGAGCGCCGACGCCCGCGCCGACCTCGCTGATGCTGTCGCGGCCCGGCTGACCGTCCCCACCACGGTCGGCCCCAGCGCCGCGAAGCTCTCCCAGTCCCTGGCCCGGGGCGCGCCCGGCACCGCACTGCTGCACATCGAACGCGCCCGCGCCGGGCGCGGCGACTGGAGCACCGTCCACGCCTGGCTGGCCGCCGCCACCCGCACCCCGATCAACGCCGGGCCCGATGCCAGCCTGTACGTCGGTGCTCCGGCCGTCGCCTTCGCCGTCCACACCGCCGCCGCGAGGTCAGAGCGTTACCAGCGTGCCCTCACCACCCTGCACGCCACGGTCCGCCACCTCACGCGGGACCGACTCGACCGTGCCCACGGGCGCCTCGCCCGCGGCGACCCGCCCGCGTTCACCGAGTTCGACCTTCTCTATGGCCTGACCGGGCTCGGCGCCTACCACCTCCAGGTCGATCCTGACGGCGACGACCTCCGCCAGGTCCTCCGCTACCTCGTTCGCCTCACCAAGCCGATCCGCCGTCACGGCGACCAGTTCCCGGGCTGGTGGACCGATCTGTCCCCCACCCGCCAGCGCTCGGCCGACTTCGCCGGCGGCCATGGCAACCTCGGCATGGCCCACGGCATCGCAGGCCCACTGGCTGTGCTCGCCCTCGCTGCCCGCCGCGGAATCGTCGTGGACGGCCACCGAGACGCCATCGAACAGATCTGTTCCTGGTTCGACGCCTGGCGGCAGGACCCCGGACCGGGCGACACCGGGCCATGGTGGCCGCAGTGGATCACTGATGGTGAGAGGCGGGCGGGGCAGATACGCCAGCTGGTACCGACCCGGCGCACCGCGTCCTGGTGCTACGGAACGCCCGGGATCGCGCGGGCGCAGCAGCTCGCCGCGATCGCCACCGGCGATCAGCCCCGCAAGCTGGCCGCCGAACACGCCCTCGCCAGCTGCCTGGCCGAAGCTGTCCAGCCCGGCCGCGTCGTTGACGCCGGCCTCTGCCACGGCTGGGCGGGACTGATCCTCACCGCGCGCCGCGCCGCGGCCGACGCGACCACCGGCACAGCTGGTCACCCGATCAGCGCCTTCCTTCCTCGGCTAACCGACGCCCTCATCCGGCACGTCCGCGCCGGCAGCGGCGAGGACGAGGGCCTCCTCGATGGTGACGCCGGCGTCGCCCTCGCCCTGCACACCGCCGACCTCAACGGATTTCCGTCATCCGGATGGGACACATGCCTCCTGATCGCCTGATTGGCACCCCGCCCGAGAGCCGGAATGTCGCGGCACGTGACGCTGAGACAGCGGTGCGGGCCGTCCTCGCTGGCACGCCGATCACCACCGCCGCAGCCCGCATCGGCCTGCCGGCCGCCCACCTCGCTGACGCCGTCGAGCTCTACCAGGCCGCAGGTCAGGCCGCGCTCGCGGCCCAGACCGCGCTGTCCGGCTGGTACCAGGTGCACGTCGCGTTCCCCGACCGGGCGACCGCCGAAACCGCGATGGCCTCGCAGGTCCACCCACCAGTTCGCGACGCAGAGGCCGAGGGAACCATCGACTCCTGGTGGTTCGTCCGCAAGACGCCCTTCTGGCGCCTGCGGTTCCAAACCACGAGGTCAGCGGACACCTAGGCGCTCGTCCGGCGCGTCCTCGACGACATGACTGCGAAGAACCTGGTCACGCGATGGTGGCCGGGCATCTACGAGCCCGAGACTGCGGTGTTCGGCGGCACCGCCGCGATGGACATCGCCCACCAGCTCTTCCACGCCGACAGCAGCGTCGTCCTCGACTACCTGCACCGCCACGATGCGGCCACGTCGGCGATGAAGCTGATCGGCCGACGCGAGCTGTCCCTGCTGCTGTGCAGCGCCCTGATGCGCGCCGCCGGCCAGGACTGGCATGAGCAGGGCGATATCTGGCACCGCGTGACCCAGATGCGTCCCCTCGACACCGGCCAAGACTCCGACCGGATAGCCGGCACGACGAGGAACGTGCGCCGCCTCCTCACCCTCGACACAGGAGCGGAATCCGATCTTTTCGCCGAGGACAAGCCACTGACGTTCGCCCGGCCGTGGTTCACCGCCTTCACGACCGCCGGCAGCCAGCTGGCCAGCGCCGTCCACGACGGCTCGCTGAGGCGCGGCATCCGCGACGTCCTCGCCCACCATGTGATCTTCCACTGGAACCGTTTTGGACTGTCCGGCCCAGCCCAGGCCGTCCTCGCGCAAGCCGCCGCTGACGGCATCCTCGGATCACCTGTCCGCCCGGTCGAACCGCAGGCAGCGGCAGCGGACGATGTGGCCAGAACCTGACCAGCCCGCCGTCGTCCATCGGATGCGAGCCGCCCACACAAAGGCATGCATCGCCCTCGACGTCCGGCCCGCACCCGACGCCGTCGACCACTGGGGCTGGCAAGGCAGAACCCTCGGACGACCCGTGTCCGCCGAGCATGGCGCCTGCTGGCTTCGCCTTGCCAGCTCACCGGCCGACGAGATCGTCACGACCTTCTGGGACGGCGCGGTCGAAGCGCAGCGGCAGCTCCCCCGCTCCCTGCCCCGCCCGCGACTCGTCGGCTGTCACGACTGGACCGCCGGCCGGTGGGCCTACCGCGCCGAGCTGTACGATCTCGTATCCGGTCGCGTCCTCGCCCCTTCCGCGATCCTGACGACAGCGGCGGATCTTCCCGCGTCCTGGTGGGCTGCCCTACGCGAGGCGCTCGACGCCATCTCTGCCGTCCCGACGGACCGTCTGACGATCCATCGGAGCTATCTCTCCAGGGTCATGCTCCGCCACCTGGGCGCGCAGGCATTCGGCAGTGAGGTGACCGCCCCATGGACGACGGCCCACGGCGACCTTCACTTCGCGAACCTGGTCGGCCCTGACCTTCATCTGCTCGATTGGGAAGGCTGGGGCAGCGCCCCGGCCGGCTACGACGCCGCGACACTCCACGGCTACAGCCTGCTCGTACCCGCCACCGCCGCCCGCGTCCGCCACGAACTCGCCCACATCCTCGACACCCCAGCCGGCCATTACGCCGAACTCGCCGTGATCAGCGAAATCCTGGACAGCACCACACACGGCGAGAACCTCGCGCTGGCAGAGCCGCTACGCCGCCGCGCGGCTCTCCTCCTCAAAGACACAGCGGGCCCCACCCCCAGACATAGACGATCCGCACGCCCGACGAGAGGCCCCGCCGGTCAGTAGCCTCGGGCACTGGGCGGCCTTGGGCGCCGTCGACGGGCATAGCGGCGCCGTTGATCCAGATGGCGCGGTCGCCCCCGAACCCAAGGTTCTCGGCATCGCTCGGATCAGGGGTTCCCTGCGCACGTGGACCGAAGTGAGCCGCACGGTGCACGCGCTCACGCCGTGGGTCGCGCGGCCTTCGGTGCGCGATCTGAAAGACGCTACGGTGACGGCCAGTCTTCCGCTCGCAGCTGCGCACCGGCCCAGTCCGCCACTGTACGGATGACGGACTCCTGCCAGATCTGGGTCTGGGGGGCGGCGTAGGCAGGGTCGTCGTGGACCGCGATGCCGTGCTGCGCCCCATCGACCGCGACCAGGCGGACCTCACCTCCAAACCGGTCGACGGCTGCCCGCGAGCTGTCCACGGGGACGAAGGTGTCCTTCGTGCCGTGCACGATCAGCGTCGGAGCGGTCACAGCGCCGAGTTCGCGGTCAGGACGCAGGTAGAAGACCTCGTTGAGCAGCGGCCGGCCGAGCCGGAACGTCGGCGAATGCTCCAGGTATCCGTCGTCCGCCAGACGCCGTCCCGCGTCCTCGTCCGAGGACGCGAACGGATCATCGCCGGCGAGACGAAATTGTGAACTCGACGGATTACATCCTGGCAGGTCAGGCGCTATGCCGACACTCGAATCAGATGTTCGCCTTGTGGGGAATGACTGCGGTGTGGATCGCTTGGGACGCTGGAGACGTAAAGCGCCGGCGGCCACGAAGGTGGCGGTCGGCCAAGCCGGTTGCGTGCGCGTCTACGTTGAGAAGGACCTGATGATCGCATCCTCTCCACCTGTGCCTGCGGTCGATCCCGCGGCGCGGTCCGCCGGGGACGAGGAGTCTTCCCGCGCTGATGAACCTGTGGTCTTCACCGACGGTCACCACTTCAACCTAGCCGCGTCCTCGGACCTAGAGACGGTCGCGTCCGAGGCAGCCGGCCCTCTGTCGGTGATCCTTCAGGTCACCAAGAGATGCAATTTCGACTGCTCGTTCTGCTCCGAGACGTTGCAGGAGCCCGACCCCACCCTGGCCGTGCTGGAACGGATGCGGGACAACCTGGCTGGGGTACCCCGGGTGTTCCTGTCTGGCGGCGAGCCGCTGCTGCGCCGGGACATCGCGGACATCGTCGACATGTTCACTGGCACAGTCATCGGCCTGCCGACCAACGCGACGCGGGGACTCCAGCACGCGCGTGACCTTGCCGGCAAGGTCACGTTCGTCAACGTCGGCCTGGAAGGGCCGCGGGCGACGACGAACCGGGTCCGCGGCGACTACGACAAGGTCATGGAAGGAGTCCGCGCGTTCCAGGACGCGGGTCTGCCGCTGTCGCTGTCGGCCGTCGTTTACCGTTCGACGCTGACGGCGCTCCCGTTCACCCTCCAGATCGCCGACGTGCTCGACGCCGGGAAACTCAAGCTGATCCTCCCGCTGCGCAAGGGCAACGCGCTCGACCTCGCCGACCACGAGTTCCTCACCGTGCAGGAGGCCACGGCGGCGTTCGAGCGGCTGGTCGAACTGCGGACGGCGCACGACTGGCGGCCGGCGCTACGCCTGACTGCCTGGACGGCGGACACCGAAGGCCACATGATCGTGGTCAGCCCGCGGGGGCTGGCGAGTGCCTGGCCGGTCTATGATGCCCCCGACCTGCTGGAACCGTTGGGTAACCTGCTCGACGAGTCGATCACCGAGATCTGGGCGCGGTACCGCTTCAAGCGCAACCACTACGCCAAGTATCTGGGCCGTTCGATCCACACGGCCAGCCGCACCGGCCGACCGCCGGCGGCGCGCCGCTCGTTGCGGATCGCGCATGCGTGAGGCGACCAACCTGAGCTGGACCGACACCCCGTTCGGCGGCGCACGGAGGCCGTTCGCCGACCGGACCTCCCTGTTGGCCGCCTTCTCGGTCAACGCGACCGCTGCCGCAGCCGTGTACCTCCCTCTGCCACGGACACGCTCGCTGACGGTGACCGACGCGACGGTGCGATTCGGCTTCCACGCCATCGCCGCCGAGGTTCCGGCGGAGACTGCTGCCGTCGTGACCTCCGTCGATGCGCAGCTGGTCCAGGCCCGACGTCAGGCAGTGATCCTCGCTGGACACCGGCTCGGCGACCAACTCACGGCCCTGACCGCCGCCGGCGCCGGACAGCCCATACGAGGGATCACCGCTGTGCGCGCCGCGTGGCACAGCCAGCCTTCGGAATGCGGTCTGGCTCGCCTTCATGACACCGGCAGACAACCGGGCCCGGTCACGTTGGCGGACATTTGCGCCGGCTACGCCCTCCACGCCCTGCCCGCCGATTTCCCCCTGGCTGGGGCTGACGGGTTCTGGGCAGCCTCACAGATCCTCCGGCAGCTCGTCGCGTACGCACTGGCGATCGCGCTGATCGCCGCGCGGAACGCGGACCGCTACCAGTGGGAAGCCCTCCACCTCGATGCCGTCGTCGAGGCCGCCGCCTGGGACCAACTCACCGACCTGCCGCCGCGCATCCCATGACCGGCGCAGGCGGCACCTCCGACAAGACCCGGCGCGTGTTCCCGCGTCCCGTCCCCGCTGGTTGCGGCGACCAGCTGCTGGTCGCGGAAGGAACTCGCTGATGCTGCGTAACTGCCTCGTCGTCGCGGTCGAGGGCACCCACGCCTCGGGCAAGACCACGCTGACCCACGCCCTCGCTGCCTACTACCGCGAACGCGGCGTCCACGTCGCCGCTGTGCCCGAACCGGCACGCAACAGCCCGTTCATCGAGGAGATCGTCGTGCACGGCCGCGGTGAGTTCGACCTGGAGACCGAGGTCGACCTCTTCGCCGCACAGCTGTCCAGCCAGCTACGCACCGCCCGCCAACATAGGCTGATCATCGCGGACAAGACGATCGCGAACGTCCTCGCCTACGCCTGGCTCGTCCTGCCAGGCGGCCCGGACGGGCCCCACGCCCCCGTCCTGCACGCGATGGAAGCCTTCTGCCGGGCCTGGGCGCATGTCTACGACGCGGTGTTCTACTGCTGCGACAAGTTCGACCAGCACCAGATCGGCGACCCCTACCGGTCGAAGGTTCTCGACATCCAGCCCGCTGCCGACCGGGTCGTACGCAGTATCTGCGCCACCGTAGGGCAGCGGATCTACGACATACCGCCGAACATGTCCACCGGAGCGCGGGTCGGCTGGATCGCCGACCGGCTCACCGCTCTCGGCCTCGACCCGACCACCCGCTGACCTGCATCGCTGGGAGACTGCCCGCCGTGCCGTACACCAGTGTCATCGACGTCATGCTCCTGCTCGTCCGGGACGAAACCGTTCTGCTGGCTTTGCGGTCCGGTACCGGTTTTGCGGACAATTGGTGGAATTTCCCCTCGGGGAAACTGGAAGCCGGCGAGGACGCCGCGACCGCGATCTGCCGCGAGGCCCGCGAGGAGATCGGCCTACACCTGGACCGCGGGTCGCTGTCGCTCGCCTCGACCGTGCACTTCCGCAACGAGCACGGCGAGGCTCGGCTCGGGCTGTTCTTCCACGCGCAGTCGTGGGAGGGCGAGCCGGTCAACGCCGAGCCACACAAATGCGCCCGCATCGACTGGTTCCCGCTCGACACCCTGCCCGACAACACGTACCCCTACACGCGGATAGGTGTTGATCTGTACCGAAAGCGGCAAAACTTCGCCGTCTCCGGATGGGCGCCCACCGCCGCCTAGCCTCGACCTCTCGCGTGTCGGGTGCGGGGATCACCGGCAACGCAAACGCTGGTACACCCTGGATGCCCTCGCAGTCGTCGACCGCCGGCTCGCGCCGCTGCGTGAACGGTTCGGCCCGTCGAACCGCGACCTGGTGCGGGTGGCGCTGGCCTACAGCCTTCAGCGCGCCGACAATACGGCCGTGCTCGTCGGCTTCACCGCCCCCGACCAGGTCCGGGAGAACCTCACCGCCCTCGACACGCCGCTGTCCGTGGACGACCTGAGCTTCGTCCGCGCCACCCTCGGCCAGCTTCAGCAGGATCTCGACGCCGCCGGTGACGTCTTCCTCGACGAAACGCCCCCGCACGCATGAACCCGCGTGGCTATGACGCTGGGAGCCACCCGCAGCAGTCCCTGTTCCCGAGCCCACCCGCGCCGGCCGGGCCCGCGTCCACGACCGATCTGCGGCTGGTCACGTTCAACGCTCAGCACGCCGCACCCGACCGGGCCCGCCGCCAGGCCGCCTGGCTCGGCCAGCAGCCCGACGCCGACATCGTTGTGCTCGCCGAAGTCAGCCACGGACCCGGCGGCCCCGCGCTCCTCGACGCACTCGCGCAGCACGGCTATGCCCACATCCACGCCCCGCGGCCGGGCGTGCCCGACTACAGCACAGTCATCGCCTCCCGCAACGCACCCCTCGAACCCGTACCGACCGGCATCGACGTCCTTGCCCACCGCGCACCCGCCGTCGACCTGCGGATCGGTGGACGGCGGCTGCGCCTGGTCGGCCTCTACGTCCCGTCCCGAGGACCGGCCGAACGCCGCAACGAAAACAAGCGCGCCTTCCAACACGCGGTCACTCGGGCCCTGCCCGGCGTCCTTGCCAGGTTCGACGGGCCGGTTGTGGTCACCGGCGACCTCAACGTCGTCGAACCCGGTCACGTCCCGCACTACCCGGTCTTCGGCCGCTGGGAGTATGACTTCTACCGCTCCTTCACCGACGCCGGCCTCGCCGATGCCTACCGCGCCCTGCACCCCGACGCCTCCGGCCACAGTTGGTACGGCCGCAGCGGCAACGGCTACCGCTTCGACCACACCTTCCTCACCACCGACCGGCTCGCCCTGACCCGCTGCGACTACGTCCACGCCCCCCGCCAACATGGCCTCAGCGACCATGCCGCGATGGCCGTCGCCGCCGTCGTTGCTCCCGGGCAGCTTCAGCCGTAGGTCGCCGGCGTCAGTTCGATTCCGCCGCGATCCAGGCGAGGATCACCCGCCGTATGAAGGCTCGCCCTTCGGCGAGGTCCATGGCCGAGGTCTTGCTCGGGGTGCCGGGCATCCGGGCGTGCCGGGCGGCCTGTCCGCTGATACCGGGATGGTTCGCGGCCTGCTTGAACGCCTGCTTCTCGGTGTTCGTCACCCAGCCGAGTGCCACCGGGTCGCGTCCGTCCTTCGCGATCTCCCACACCTTGTAGAGCTCGACCCACCCAAGGTGCTTGGTCCGGCCGAGAATCGCCAGGGCCTCCGCAAGCGCCGGACCGCGGGCCGCGGCGGCTGCCTGCGGAGGGCCCGGCGGCGGTGGCGGCTCGGAGGCCACCGCATCTCCTCCTAGGACGGCGCTCTCGATGCGGCTGGTCAATCTGATCGTCTTGGGCGTGAGGACGGCATGACGTCGATTACCGTCGTCGTACATCCCGGTCAGCTCGACGGCGTGGAAGTCGGCGCTGTTCAACCAGCCTATGCCGTTGACCCAGGCGAGCACCCCGGCCGCCGCCTCATGGAAGTCCGTGCCCTCGGGCCGGTGGTCCACCGCCGTCGAGGTGAGAGTAGCCCTCCGCGTCCCGGACGACCTGAGTGTCACCCGTGGGCAGGGCCCGCGAGAGCAGGGCGAGGCCGGCCTCCCTGCCCCGTAGACGCGCTTTCAAGTCCATTCGTCCAGCAACACGGTCCTTGGCGATCTTCAAAAATCGGATTCATGCGGTGGAAGAAGTCGCCTGTCGGTGAACAATCATCGCTGGTCAGCAGCGTGCAATGGCCCGAATGGTTGCTTCGTGCGTGGGGGGATGACCGGCCTCGCGACGACTGCCACCATGATCTCGAACATTCCCCGAGGTCGAGAGGGTGCGCAGCCGATGACGACCGAGCAGACGACCCAGGTAGCCGACTCCTACCGGGCGCAGGGCATCGCCGGGCAGTTGCGGACCCGTGCCGAGGTGGAGCGGTTCTTCGACGGGCTGGACCTGGTCGTACCGGGCCTCGTGCTGGCCCACCGCTGGCGGCCCGGTGAGACCGCGGCGGACCTGACGGACGCGCAGGTCAGCGTCTACGGCGCGGTCGCCCGCAAGTCATGATCCGCAGACCTCGGGTGCTGATCATGCTGCCGGACGGTGGTCTGTCGCTGGTGGCGGGCATCGTCGGCGGAATGGGCCAGGCCGCGCGGATCGTGGCGCTGGTGCCGTCGCTTGCCGTCGGGGCGGCGGAGCGTGGGGGTGCCGGGCGGGTCGTGGCGGACCTGGCGGCGGGGCTACCCGTCGCGGACGGGGCGGTCGACATGGTCGCCGGCTCCGGGATCGTGCCGGCGGATCCGACGCGGCTGCTCGACGAGGCGTGCCGGGTCCTCACCACGCGGGGGCAGGTCGTGTTCACCGTGACGATGGCGCATCTGCGTCAACCCGCTTGCGAGCTGCCCGGCCTGACCGATGACGAGGCCCGGCGGATCGGCCGGGCGGTCGGTGCGGCGGTGGCGCCGGTTCCGCATCCGTGGGACGCGCTGATCGAGGTGATGTCCACCGGCCGTCCGGGTCTGAGCCCCGCCGACGTCAAGGTGATGGAGATGACCGACGACCTGGACCATCAGGGTGTCGAGGAGTACCTGTACGCGTCGACACCTGTCTCGCCGTCACCGGTGGTGGCGGTGCGACAGGGTCTCGACGCGCGGGCGGCGCGCCGGTTCGAGGCGGCCTGCCACCGGGCCGTCGACGTCCACGGTGCGCTGCGACTGTGTTCCCCGGTGGTGTGCCTGCGTGCCTGGCGGGCCGCATGAGCAGCGGAGATGGCGGTGGCGCGGGCCGTCGACCGGTAGGGCCGGTGCGATCGTCGTACAGCCGGATCGAGCTGCGTGCCGTCCGCGGTACGCGCCGCGAACAGGATCCGGAGGGGGCCGGTAGGGGTGTCCCTGCCGGCCCCGCTCCGGCCCGGCATCGGCCCATGGATCGCGGAAGCCGAGAGCAGGCGGGCGGGCGCGCCCACGCGGGGGGCGTTCCTTCGCCTACGCGTGGACGTCCCCACTTCCAGGGCGGGACGGCACCATGATTGATCTTCACGCGTACACGTCGGAGTCCGGTGGCAGTCTGATGCCGCACGAGCTGGTCGCGCAGGCCGTCGTGGCCGGCGTCAAGGTTCTCGCGATCACCGATCGGGACACGGCGGCGGGGATCGATCCGGCGGCGCGCGTGCTGCCGGCGAGGATGACGCTGGTGCCGGGTGTGGAGATCTCCTGCCAGGCGGTCGTCGGCGGCCGGCCGAGGCCGGTCCGTCTGCTCGCCTACCTGTTCGACCCCGACGATCGGGCGGTGAGCGAGCTGCTCGGCCGGGCCCGCGACAACGCCGACCTGCGGGCACGACGCGCCGTCCGGCTGTTGCACATGGAGGGCTATCCGGTCGACTGGCCCCAGGTAGCCGCCCAAGCCCGTGGCGGGCCGGTGGGCCGCAGGCACATCGCGGCAGTCCTGGTCGCCGCGGGTGTCGTGCCCACCCTCGACGCCGCGCTCGGGCGGGGCTGGCTCGGCGTCGGTGGCCCGTTCCACATCGCCTCACGGCAGCCAGACGTCACCGAGGCGCTGACCGTGGTCCGCGGCGCCGGAGGCGTCGCGGTGCTCGCGCGCCCCTGCGCGTCGCTGCCCGTGGACCTTCTGAGGGATCTGGCGGCACGCGGCCTGTCCGGCATCGAGGTTGATCATCCTGGGCATGACGACGACACCCGCCGCCGGCTGCGGGACGTCGCCGGGGGGCTGCGGCTGCTGCCGATCGGTGGCAGCGGCTACCACAGCCCACCAGGACGCCTCGGCTCCGAGACCACACCGCCCGCCGTCTACAAGCGGCTCATGGCCCAGGCCACCGGCACCCCACCGATCCGCCGATGAAGCCATCGCGCGGACCTCGATGGCGGGTCGTCGACCTGGACGACGACACGCGGTGGGAGGAGATGGACCCGGCCGTACGCGAAGCGGTCGGCGAAGCGGGCCGGGCCGGCTGGGGGCTGGTCTACGTGTGGGTTGGTCTGGGCGTGGCCTTCCTCCTGTACCTGCTCGTGTGCCGGTAGCTGGACGGCCGCTCTGCCTGTCGCCCCTGCGGGCGGAGCGGCCACACCTCTGACAGGAGCGGAGGGGAGCGGGGTGATGGCAGACATCGACACGCAGGGCCGGTTGCGGCCCGCGGGCCTGACCGGGGCGGTACCGCCGACGCTCACGGTGGCGCCCTGCGATCTGGAGCGGCGGGTGCTGGCCGGCTTCTGGCGGCGCAGCCTGCAAGCCGGCGCGATCTACGAGAGGTACTGCGCCGCGGTCGCGGGCACCGAACCCGACCACCTCGGGTGGGAACAAGGAAGGGAACCGGGATGACGCTTACCAGCGCGGGAATCGTGATTACCGTCTGTGAGGCGATGAGGCTGCTCCTGGCCTGGTACGCGGACATGATCCGCCGGGCCCTGCGGCACCAACCCCGCCGCGAAGTCCACCTAGCCATGATCACAGGAGCGCGAAACGGCATGATCATCTGGATGATCGGGGTGGGCGTCTGGATGTTGGTGCACCGGTGAAGATCCACGCTTTCGATATCGGCGCGTCGGCCATCAAACAGGCCATCGTCGACACCGGGCCGCCCTGCCAGATCGTCACCGCGCTACCCGTGCTACGGCTCCCCCCGACACCGACATTCCACGCAGTGCAGGAACGCATCCTCGCAGCGCTGACCGGCGCGGTCGACGTCGAGCAGGTCGCGATCGCGACCGCTGGCGCGATCGACGCCGACGGAACCATGATCCGTGCCGGGGCGATCCAGGGATACACCCGTATCCACTGGCCCACCCTGCTCACCGGCTTCTTCCCCGACCTGCGAGGACGGGTCCACGTCGTCAACGACGGCGCCGCCGCGACCTGGGCGGAATACCGGCGACGCGGCGGCCACGGCGTTCACGTCCACTTCGCGCTCGGTTCCGGGATCGGCGGCGCCATCGCCCTGGGCGGCCGGCTCGCCCCGGGCACCCCCGCCGGCCTCGGACACATCCTCGTCGACCCCACCAGCACGCTGCGCTGCTCGTGCTCCCGCACCGGCTGCGTGGAAACCCTCGCGGGGGCGCGGGCGATCCGCCGCGGCTACCCACCCCCGCCCACCACCTCGCCGCGCACCACCACGCCCCCACGAACCAGAGTCCCCACGCTGGCCGAACTCGTCCACAAGTCACGGGCCGGGGATCGTGCGGCCCGACGCACGTTCGAGGCCGCCGGCCACTGGCTCGGCATCGCCGCCGCGACCATCCTCAACATCCTCACGCCCGACGTGATCACCATCGGTGGGGGGCTCGCGCAGGCCGCCCTCAGCGCCGCCGGCCCCGATGACGGCTACCTCGCCGCCGCCCGGCGCGCACTCCAGGCCCACGCGGTCCCCCGCCTGGCCGACCGGGCCGTACTCATCCCCGCCGCCCACCCCACGGACGGGCCGCTGATCGGCGCAGCCCTCCTCGCCGCCCCGGACGGTGACCTGTGATCGACGAGACGCGCGCCCAGGAGATCACCGCCGCGTTGCTCGGGCGGCCCGCCGACGACCCGCAGCAGCCCTGGAGCCTCCACGAGTTCCCCCAGGGCTGGCTGATCAACCGGACCGCGCATCTCACCGAGGAGTACGCCGGCGCGGCGGCCTACGTCATCGAGAAGGCCACCGGCCGCGTCCTGTGCTTCCCCTCGTTCGTCCCGACCCCCCGGATCCTGCGCGACTACGACGCCATCGTCGACCAGGGCTACCCGGAGAACATCGATGATTGACACGACAACAGCCCGCAAGATCGCGGTTCAGCTCCTCGGACGGCCCAGCAACGACCCGACACGACCCTGGGACCTCATCGAGTTCCCCCAGGGCTGGATCATCAACGAAACCGGCTACCTCGGCGACGACTTCGTCGGCTCCCTCGGACACGTGATCGAGAAGGAGGACGGACGGGTGCTGCGCTTCCCAACCCGTATTCCGACCGACCGGATCATGACCGAGTACGACGCCGTTGTGGGCACCGCGAGGGTCGTCTCGACCTGGCGGGCGCCGGCAGATCTTGCCTAGATCTCGCGTGTCCTGGTTGGCCTCGCTCAGCTGCTCCTCACCGGTCCTGAGCCGCCGGTCAGCGGTCCGCACCCGGACGAATCGAGTACCTCGGGTGCATCACCGCGCCGCCCGGCGTTAGGCGCTCAGAGAGACGACGGCCACGATGTCCCACTGGTAGGCCCGGCCGTCGCGGTACAGCCGTACCAGCCGAAGCTCGGTCACGGAGACCTCGGCTGGGGGCAGGTCCCGCAGCGCCGTGACCCGGTCGATGATCGGTTTCGCGGGTGTGTCGCGGTTGCTGTAGGCGATGCCTACGTGCGGACGGAAACGCTGCTTGACGGCGGGCAGGCCGCAGGCGGAGGACACGTCGTCCACGGCGTCCCGCAGTCTGATCAGCGGTTCCCAGGGGGTGACGGTGAAGCGGACCGCGCCGCTCGATCCGGCCAGGGGGCCGACCCGCAGCCGGAACGCCGGCTGGTGACGGCACTGTTCGACCACCTGGCAAGTGACTGTGGTGAGGGTGACGGGGTCGATCTCGTCGGTGAACGCGAGCCGGCGCACGGTGAGGTGCAGCCCGTCGGCGGGTACCGGGTCGAGACAGGCGAGGTCGTGCAGCTGCTGCTGGCAGGTCGCGGCTAGGTCGCGCAGCGCGGCACTGTCGAAAGTTAGGAACCAGTGGAAGCTGCTCCGGCCCGGGGTCCAGCCGGGCCGGTCCCAGTGGTCGGTCATCGAGGGTAGAACCCGGAAGCGTTCCCAGTCGTCATGGACCGGGTCGTGCTCGCTCACCGCGGCGTGCTGTGGGGAGTGCCTGGGACACTTCGGCGAGTTCGGCGACGGCGGGCAGGGTCCGCCAGGGCGCGGTGCGGCGGGCGAGTTCCTGGCCGCGCCGGCGGATCGATTCGATCGGGGCGGCACCGGCGCGGGTGAGGGCCTCGACGCCGAGCGTGGCGCTGTGTTCCGGCTCGGGGTCGGCGCCGGCCGTCAGCGCGGTGGCGACATCGAGGGTGATCAGGACGTCGCTCCACCGGGAACGGTCGGCGCCCGGCATGCTGCTGGCGGTCTGGGCGTAGCTCTGGACGAGGGCGGTGTCGCCGGTGCCGACGTGGGCGGTCGCGGCGTTCGCCGCGATCCGCGCGAGGCTGTAGGCGCCGAAGGAAATGCACGGCGACATGCCCTCGGGTAGCTCGGTGTCCTCGGCGAGGTCGAACGCGCGGCCGACGGCCTCCCGCACGCCGTCGCGGTCGCCGAGCTGGCCCAAGGCGCGGGCTTCGCCGTTGATCGCCAGCCGGATCGCCTGCGGCCCGCGCGCGGCGTGGGTCTGTCCCTCGCGTGCCCGTTCCAACGCCAGCCGGTAGTCACCGGCGTAGTAGGCGCACAGGCTTTCGGTGCCCCGTACCCAGGCCGCCAGATCGCTGTCCTCGACGGCCACTGCGAGGGTGAACGCCTCCAAGCAGTAGGCACGCGCGAGCGGGAAGTCCCCGAGGTTCACCGCCATATAGCCAGCCAGCCCCGACAGCCGCCCAGCGGCCCGCAGCATTCGGATACGGTCCCTGGGCAGCTGCCAGCCCTCGACGAGGGTTTGCACGCCCTTCCGCTGCCGCATGACAAGAGGCATCAAAAGCGCTGGTCCCCGCGCCTCATAGGAGGCGACACAGTCCTCGATGAAACTGTCAAGATAATCGAGAAAAGGCGTTTGCGTAGAGGGTCCTGTGAAATATTGCAGCCGAATGCCGACGTCGAGCAGTTCCGCCTGCCGGTCAAACCCGCCGCCAAGGGAAGCGGTCACGTCCGCGGCAGGCGAGACCATCGCCGGAGCGCCATTTCCGACTATCTCGACCTGCGCCGCGCCCCTGGGCTTTGATAGTTCTTCGGGTCTGACTCGCATAGTTTTCGTCGTCTTGCTGATGAGGAGGTTATCGGCGGGGGTGAGGTGTTCACGGTCGTCGAGGTCGATCAGGTTGTGGATGCTGGTGTCGTAGACCTCGGCAAGCAGCGCGAGGATCTGGGGGGTTGGCCGGCGGCGGTTGTTCGGCAGCGGCCAGTTCTCCAACTCCGACAACCGCGGGCCGGTCATCGTGGCGGCGCCGTTGGGGTCTAGACCGGTACGGGCGGCATGGGCGTTGATGTGGTTCGCAGCCTGCGTCTGGGTCCAGCCGTGCGCGACGCGGTAGGCGGTGCGGGGGCGCAGCTGGTAGCGGCGGGCGAACTCGACGGCGATCTCGTCGTGGGACATTCCCGCCGTGCGCATCCGCGCCCGTAGCTCCGCCTGCTCCACCCGCAGGCTGGGCCTCGTCGTCACGAGGGCTTGGGCTCCTCTCTCGTCCTGCACCGAAGCTGGTGGCGGACGGCGAGTCGGAATGCGCCAACAGTAGCCCTCGATGCTCATCGTCCCAAGTGGTCCGGCGCGGCTCACTGTGCCGTGTCCCTCGGGCTCGACCTGCCTTGGCGTGTTCGCGGCTGCCGAAGGGAGCCTGTGGATGTGGTGCGAGTCGTCGGCGGTGCCCGCCGTTGGCGCGGCTTGCTGCCCGTCGATGGCCGCGGCCCGACGAGGACCTCTGCACGCCTCAGATCGCCTGTTCGGGTCGTGACAGCGATCTCGTGCAGTAGCCCGATCGGGTGGTAGCGACTAGTCCAAAGGAGTCATTTCCCGCTGGGATGCCGGTCCTACTGCGCAGTGGGAACGCCGCGATGCAACGCGGCCGGAGTAGTCCTAGATGGAGGGTTTTCCTTTCCGAGGTCGAGTTGGCCGTTCGTTGGAATTTCCTGCGAGGTGGGCACTGTGCAGGTCCGGGCTCGTACACCACGACTTCGCCAGCGGGCTCAGCGGGGCGCCGCCTGCGTCGTGACTGCCGTCCTGGTGCTCCTCGCCGCCTGTAGCTCTGGCGGTTCCGCGCCTGACCCGGCCGCGAGCAGCGGCGCTGTCTCCTCACCGGCGCTCCCAAGCGGGACGCCGTCCCCGAGGCGGACGTCTCCGGCAGACCTCGCGCGGCGGGACGCGGTCGCCGCGTACCTCGGGATGTGGAAGGCGTACGCGCAGGCCAGCCACACCTCCGATTGGCAGGCTCCGTATCTGTCGCAGTACGCAGCAGGTGACGCGTTGCAGGTCATCACCGGCAACCTGTATGCCGACCACTACAACGGTCTGGTCGCCAGGGGCGAACCGGTGAACAACCCGCGGGTGACGTCGGTGAGTTCGGAAGACGTACCGAAGTCGGTGATGATCGAGGACTGCGGCGATGACCGGAACTGGTTGCAGTACAGAACCGACGGGTCTTTGCTGAACAGCACCCCGGGGGCCTTGCATCGGATTGTCGCCGAGGTACGGCTGCACACCGATGGTAAATGGCGGGTGACCAAGTACGGGATCGACAGCGCCGGAACATGCCAATGAGAAGAACCGCTGCCCTCGCCGTCCTCGCCGTGCTCGCGGTGGCAACCATCTGCGTGTTCGCCTCCCCGGCCGCCGCCGATGGCATCTACGGCAAAACGGATTGCAACCAGAATCCTAAGCCCGGATGCGACCTTCTCGCGGGAGACGACGGCACTACCGCCCCAGCGCCGGATGGCGCTCCTTCGCCCGCAGTTCCTCCGCCAGGTGGGGGCGGCGGGCAGGCACGTTCTGCCCCTCCGGGTGACAGGGCTTTGGACCTGCCCGCATTGCCGATGGCGGATTGCGCGTATGTCCGCAGTGACTATCAGCCGCCCGCTGGCGTGGTGCGGCCCGCCTCCTATCAGCCATCGGCAACGAGCGGCCTGATGGTACGGCCCGCGCTGCTCGGTTCGTCGGGGCCGTCGGTGCGTCCGGTGGCGTCGCAGCCGGGGCAGGGGCCGGGTGCTTGGTACATCTACCGGTGCGCAAGGGGCGGTGAGCGGGACGCGCTGTACCGGGCTCCGGTGTGGATTCCGGATGCGGCGCCGGGAGCTGCGCCCGCGCCGGACCCGGAGGCGCTGGCGGAGCAAGCCCGCAACCAGCTCCGGCTGGCCGGCCCAACAATCGCGATGAGCCCGGTCGCCGACCAACTGGTGCGACTGCCGACCTGGCTGTGGCTCGACCCCGCCGGGTGGAACCAGGTGGCGGCGACGGCGGCGGCGGGTGGGGTGTCGGTGACCGCGGTCGCCAGGCCCGTGGAGGTGGTCTGGTCGCTGGGGGATGGCGGGACGGTGACCTGCACCGGTCCGGGCACGCCGTTCCCGGCCGGAGCCGATCCGAAGAGCGCCTCGCCGGACTGCGGCTACACCTACACCCACCGGTCGCTGGATGAGCCGGGCGGGACGTTTGCGGTGACGGCGACGGTCCGCTGGGACGTGACCTGGACCGGCGCCGGCCAGACAGGCGCGTTCCCAGGGCTGACGACCGTGTCGGCGACGCAGGCCCGGGTGATCGATGTTCCGGCGTTGACGACGGGCGGTGGCTGATGACGACCGTGACCCACACGATTCGGGCGAGCGGGCCAGGCGGCCACACCGGTGACAGCCCGGTGGGCGGTGTCCGGTGGTGACGGCTCCCTCCTCGACGCCGCGCGCGGCCGGTCCGGACCGCGCTGGACGTCGAACCGGCGGAGCCCCTGCGGCCCGGTTGACCGGCGGTCCGCGGCGCCGCCGCCGGGTTCCGTATCTGCTGCTGGGCGTGGTGCTGGTGGTGGGCTGCGCCGTCGCTGGCCTGGTCGCGGGCGCGCGGGTGGGCTCGCGGGAGCCGGTGCTGGTGCTCGCCCGGCCGGTGACGGTCGGCCATGTCCTGGCCGCCGAGGACGTGCGGGAGGTGCGGATCTCCGCCGACGGAGTCGACACTCTCGGCGCTGGCGACCGGGACAGTGTGCTCGGCAAGCCGGTCGCCTACAGTCTGCCCGCCGGCACCGTGCTCAGCCGGGCGGCGGTCGGGGCCGCGCAGGTCCCGCCGCCCGGGGAGGCGATCGCGGCGGTGGCGTTGAAAGCCGGCCAGTTCCCTACCGGCCTGTCACCCGGCTCGCGGGTGACGGTCGTCGTCGCCCCCGCGACCAGCGCGGTGTCGACCATGTCGGCGGGCGGAGCCCGGTCGTGGCCGGCGACGGTCGTGGCCGTGGTGGCGGCGGACACCGAGCAGACGACGGTGGTCTCGCTCCAGCTCGCTGAGGCCGACGCCCACGCGCTGGCGGCGGCCCCGGCCGGGCAGATCGGCGTCGTCACGGTCAACGGAACGGGCGGGTGATCCCGTCGTGATCATCGCTGTGGGGTCGTTGAAGGCGTCGCCGGGTGCGACGACTCTGGCGCTGGCGCTGGCGGACCGCTGGCCCGCGGACGGCGGAGACCCTCTGGTGGTGGAGGCCGACCCGGCGGGCGGCGACCTGGGCGCACGGTTTGGACTGCTGGCGGGCGGCCGGGGGTTGGTGACGCTCGCGGCTGCCGGCCGTCGAGGCGGCGGGCAGCGCTCCGCGGAGGACCACGCCCATCATCTGCCCGGAGGGCTGGAGGTCATCCCCGCGCCGGCGGGCGCCGAGCAGGCCAGTCAGGTACTCGGCGAGCTGGAGGGTGGGGGCTGGTCGCTGCTGTGGTCGGCGGCGCGGACGGGCGGCCGGACGGTGATCGTGGATTGCGGGCGTCTTGATCCGTGGTCGCCGGCGGGGGTGGCGCTGCGGGCGGCGGATGTGTTGTTGCTTGTGGTGCGGGCGCGGGACGACGAGCTGTCGCATCTGGCGGCGCGGATGCAGGTGGTGCAGGGCTGGGGCGTCCCCGCCTGGTTCATCGTTGTCGTCGCCCAGCCCCATCAGACGCCGGAGTACCGGGTTCGGGAGATCGCCCGAGTGCTGGGGTCGCGGGTGCTGGGTCCGGTGCCCTACGACACCACGGCCGCGGAGGTGCTCGCCGGTCGTCGCCAGACCCGCACTGGGATCGGCCGGTCGAAGCTCGGCCGGACGGTGGCGGGCATCGCCGGCCATCTCGCCGCCGCCGCGCCGGCCGACGCGCATCGCCCGGCGCTGGATGCGGCGCCGGGCGGGATTGATGACCGCGCCGCGTTGCCGCCGGCCCCCACGCGGGCGGTGCGGCGATGACGGTCCCGTCCTGGCCCGATGACCCGCACCGTTCGACGTCCGGCAACGGGGCGGGCTGGCCCCGTCCGCTCACCTCCTGGAGCGGTGGCGGTGCGGGCCCGGCAGCGCCGACCGATCTTCCGGGCCGAGCCTCGGGGACGGCGGCTGATGCCCTGCGCGGCCGGCTCCGGGGCGGGCTGCGGGCTGCGCTCGCCCGCCAGCTGCGCACGGACGAGGACGCCGGCTCCCCGCCGCTGACCGCCCAGGCGCGGGAGGCGTTCGCCCGGTCCGTGCTCGTGGACCTGACCGAGGCACACACCACCGCCGAGCTGGCCCGCGGTGCGGGGGTCCTGGCGCCAGAGGATGAGCAGCGTGTCATCGCGGAGGTCCTCGCCGAGGTCCTCGGGCTCGGCGGCCTCGAACCGCTCCTGGCCGATCCGAGCATCGAGAACATCAACATCAACGGGGACCGAGTCTTCGTCCGCCGGGCGGACGGCAGCCGACAGCGGCTTCCGGCGATCACCGACTCGGACACCCAGCTGATCGGGCTGATCCGTGACCTGGCCGCGCACGCCGGGGTGGAGGAACGCCGCTGGGACCGCGGCGCCCCCATGGTCAACTTTCACCTGGCCGACAAGAGCCGCGTGTTCGCGGTCATGGCCGTCACCCAACGGCCGTCCGTGTCGATCCGCCGGCACAGGTTCCGCCATGTCACCCTCGCGGCGCTGCGCGCGAACGGCACGATCGACTACGGGCTGGAGGCGCTGTTGGCCGCGCTGGTGGCGGCGCGGAAGAACATCGTGGTCGCCGGAGGCACCGCGATCGGGAAGACCACGATGCTGCTCGCGTTGGCCGACCAGATCCCCCCACACGAGCGGCTCGTGACCGTCGAGGACGTCTACGAGCTCGGGCTCGACGCGGACGAGCGGGCCCATCCGGACGTGGTCGCGATGCAGGTCCGCGAACCCAACACCGAAGGCGAAGGCGCGATCTCCGCCTCCGACCTGGTGCGGTCCGCGCTGCGGATGTCCCCGGACCGGGTGATCGTCGGCGAGGTCCGCGGGCCCGAGCTCGTTCCGATGCTCAATGCCATGTCGCAGGGCAACGACGGCTCGATGACGACCCTGCACTCCTCGACGTCGCGCGGCGTGTTCACCCGGCTGGCCAGCTACGCCGTGCAAGGCCCCGAACGGCTGCCGATCGAAGCGACGAACCTTCTGATCGCCTCGGCGATCCACGTCGTCGTCCACCTGGCCGAGCCACGCGGGGAACGAGGCCGCCGCGTCGTCTCGTCCGTGCGGGAGGTCGTGGACGCCGAGGGCACCCAGGTGATCACTAACGAGCTGTACCGACCGGGCCCCGATCGGCGCGGCATGCCGGCCGCCCCGCCGACCGGGGACCTGCTTGATGACCTGGTCGATGTGGGGTTCGACCCGGACGTGCTGTCCCGGGGGTGGTGGGGATGACCGGCATGTTCGGGCTGCTCGGCTTCGGTGTCGGCGCCGGCCTGCTCCTGATCATCTACGGCTGGCGCGGTGTGCCCGACGAGAGCGCGCACCGTCCCGCGCGCCGGCCGTGGGCCTGGCCGTGGCGGACCAATCCGCGGTTCGGCCGCTGGGCCGCCGGCTCGGTCGCCGCGGGGATCGTGGCGGGGGCGCTGACCGGCTGGGTCGTCGGCGGGCTGCTGATCGCCATGGCCGTGTACGGGCTGCCGCGGATGCTGGGCCCGGACCGGGCGCAGGCCCGCCAGGTCGCCCGGACCCAAGGGATCGCGGTGTGGGCCGAGCAGCTACGTGACACCCTCGCTGCCGCGGCCGGCCTGGAGCAGGCGATCCTGGCGACCGCCGCGACCGCGCCGGCCGCGGTCCGCGGCGAGATCGCGTTACTGGCCGGGCGGATCGACCGCCGGGAGCGGCTCGGCCCGGCGCTACGCGGCCTGGCCGACGACCTGGACGATCCGCTGGCCGACCTGGTGATCGGCGCGCTAATCCTCGCCAGTGAGCATCAGGCTCGCCAGCTGTCGGGGCTGCTCGGCCAGCTCGCCGCCACGGCCAGGGCTCAGGTGGACATGCTGGGCCGCATCGAGGTCGGCCGGGCGCGGATGCGCACCACGATGCGGGTCGTCGTCGTCACCAGCCTCGTGTTCGCCGGCGGGCTGGTCGTGTTCAACCGGCCCTTCCTCGATCCCTACAGCACGGCCGCGGGTCAGCTGGTCCTGCTCACCATCGGGGCGATCTTCGTGTCGGGGTTTGTCTGGCTTCGACGCATGGCCCGGATCGAGAACCCCGGTCGCTTTCTCGACGTGGGCGATCCGACGGCGCCGCAGGCCGCGGGAACGGCACCGGCGACGGCGGGGTGGGAGTCCTGATGAGTGTCCTGCTGATGCTGCTCGGGGTCGGAACCGGGGTCGGTCTGTGGGCGCTGGTGGTCTGGCTGTTCCCACCACGGCCGTCCTTGGACGAGGTGATTACCCGGCTCAACCCGGTGCCGGCCTCGCCCGCTGCCCCGGCGAGCGTGCCGGCGGAGCAGGACGGGTGGGCGGTGCGCATGGGCCGGCCGTTCGTCGGTCTGCTGCGCGCTACTGGCCTGCCGACCGCAGCGCTGAGCCGGGATCTGGCGGCGCTGGGTCGTTCCCCCGAGGCCCATCTCGCGGAGAAGGCGACCGCCGCGGTGGCCGGCCTGCTGTTTCCCTCGGTGGTGGGGCTGGCGTTCGCGGCGGGGGGTCGGCCGTTTCCGTGGGCGGTGCCAGTCGTGGTCGCCCTGCTGCTCGGCGTTGTCGGGTTCCTGCTGCCCGACCTCACCGTCCGGGCGGAGGCGGACCGGCAACGCGGCACCTTCCGCCACGCCCTGTCGGCCTATCTGTCCCTGATCCAGGTGCTGCTCGCGGGCGGCGCCGGGGTCGAGACCGCGCTGACCGACGCGGCGGCGATCGGGAACGGCTGGCCGTTCGTGGCGATCCGCCGCGCGCTGCGCACTGCCCGCGAAACGCGGATCAGCCCCTGGGTCGCACTCGGCCAGCTGGGAGCGGAGCTTCAGATCTCCGAACTCGTCGAACTGGCCGACGCGGTCGCGCTCGCCGGCACCGAAGGCGCCCGCGTCCGCCAGTCCCTCGACGCGAAAGCCGCCGCGCTGCGCGTCCGCCAAGCCCAGGACGCCGAAGCCGACGCCAACGCCGCGACCGAACGGATGAGCATCCCCGGCGTCCTGATCGCGATCGGTTTCATGCTGTTTGTCTTCTATCCCGCCCTTACGCAAATCAGCCGATCCCTGTAGCAACTTTTCGACCGTCGGAGGAATCGTGCTCGGCCGTCTCCAGACCTGGTGGTCACGCATCCGCGACTGGTGCACCCAGGCACCGCCCGACGAACGCGACCGGGGCTCCACTACCGAGAACGTCATCTGGATCGCGTTCCTGGCGGCGCTCGCGCTGACCGTGATCGGGATCTTTGGCCCGCAGATCTTGGACGCCGCGCGCAGCGTGGTGTTCAAGTAGTAGGACCCGAGCATGGCCGCCCGGCTCCGTCCGGTCGGGGACCGACACCGCACCCACCCAGGCCGCCCCGGATCGGCATGCCGGCCCGCGGGGGACAGTCCCCGCTCGCCTCGACAGGCGTTCCCAAAGTCTCGTGGCGTCCGCCCGGACGGAGGGCGGAGGTGTACCCGGCCGACGCTGACGCCTCGCCGTCCCCGGGACGAGGGCGCGCTGACCGTCGAGATGGTCTTCGTGATGCCGCTGCTGTTCACGGTCGTGCTTCTGCTGGCGCAGGTCACGGTCTGGGCGCACGCGCGTCACATCGCGCAGGCCACTGCCAGCCGTGCATTGGCCGCCGCCCGCGCCGATGGCGGCAGCGTCGCCGCCGGTGAACAGCAGGCGCAGGTGACCCTCGATCAGCTCGGCCGGTCCAGTCTCACCAGCCCCGAGGTCACAGTCACCCGCGACGGCGAGACGGCGACCGTTCATGTCCACGGCACCGCCGCCAGCGTGCTCCCTGGACTGAGGTTTGGGATCGACGCGGACGCGTCCGGGCCCGTCGAGCAGCGCCGCGCAGGGGTTCCGTGAGCCGCGAACCTAGGTGCGCTCGCCGTGGTCTCGACCGGGGGTCAGCGACCACCGAGCTCGTGCTGATCCTGCCAGTGCTGCTGCTCATGTTGCTGTTCCTCGTCCTGTGCTACCGGATCTCGGACGCGAAGCTGCGGATGGCCGACGTCGCCCACCAGGCCGCCCGCGCCGCGTCAATCGCCCGCACCCCCGCCCAGGCGGTCACCGACGCCCGCGCCACCGCGCAGACCGCGCTGGCCAACGCCGGAGTCACCTGCCAGAACCTGACGGTCGACACCGACACCGCCGGGCTGGCGCCGGGTGCGCTGGTACGGGTGACCCTGACGTGCACAACCCGACTGGACGATCTCGCGATGATGGGAACCCCGGGCAACGCGACCCTGCACGCCAGCTCCACCTCACCCATAGACATCCATGGGGACCAGCTGGGACAAGCCCCGTGAACCGCCGACGGCCGGGTCGTCGCGGGCGGGACGAGGGGACGGTCACCGCGTTCGTCGTGGTGCTGTCCGCCGCGTTCGTCATGTTCGGCGGGCTCATCGTGGACGCCGGCGGTGCGCTAGCCGACAAGACTACCGCGATGGGCCTCGCGCAGGAAGCCGCCCGCGCCGGCGCCCAGCAACTTGACCTGACCGTACTCCGGGAGGGTGGCACGGTCCGGCTGCTGCCCGACGAGGCGGTCACCGCCGCCCAGTCCTACCTCGCCCAGGCTGGTGCCACCGGCACCGTGACCATCGTCGACAACACGGTCACGGTCACCGTCACCGCCGTGCACGACAACCTGCTGCTGGGCGTGGTCGGGCTCGACACCCTCACGGTCACCGCGACCGGCAGCGCCCACCCCGCCCCACCGGTTGGAGCCGTCCCGTGAGCCGCCCGTCCGCCCGCCGGCGACCCCGTCGCGCCCGCCGCCGGAGCACCGCAGGTCTGCTGTTGGTCGGTCGGCTGCTGCGCGCGTCGATCGCCCTGGCCGCGTTGGTCGCCCTGGTCGGCGGCCTGCCCTGGGCACTGTGGCACTTCGTCGGCTGGCCCCTACCCCACAAGGTGCCGTCCTGGGCGGAGGTCTCGGCGCGGCTGACCGGGCCCATGGACGACACCCTGCTCCTGGACATCCTCGCGGTGCTGTTGTGGCCGCTGTGGTTCGCCTTCGCGGTCTCCGTCGTCCTGGCCGTGCCCGAGGTGGTGCGCGAGGCGCGCTGGCCCGGTCACGGCGTCGCGCTGCCCGTCGGCGGGATGCGCGGGTTCGCCACGTTCCTGCTCGGCGCGGTCCTGCTCACCGTCGCCCAGTCTCGTGGCCCGCTGACCCCGGCCGGTGGTCCTGCCGCCGCCACAGCGGCGGCCACAGCACCCGTCACCCCGAGCTTCGTCACCGTCGCGACGGCCACCCCGATCGACACCGCGCTGCCCGCGGCGGCGCCGGGCACCGTAGTGGTGCAGCTGCCGGCCAACGGCGTCTACGACTCGCTGTGGCGGATCGCGGACCGCTGTCTGGGCGACGGCGCCCGCTGGCCGGAGATCTGGGCGCTCAACCATGGCATCGTCCAGGCCGACGGGCGCGCGCTGACCCAGCCGGGACTGATCCGTCCCGGCTGGGTCCTGACCCTGCCGAGCCCACCGCCCGCTGTCACGCCTCCTGGAGATCAGGCACCCTCCAGCCCTCCGACCACACCCCCGAGCGGCCAGGTGCCTGCCAGCCCCGCGCCGTCGACCCCGCCGACGACCGTCAGCCCACCCGCGACCAGCCCGCCCGCCACCCCGACCCCGCAGGCCAGCACGTCCACCCCGGGCGGCGCCGCACCACCGACGACCGCCAGCCCTTCCACCGGCCCGGCCTCGCCCGCCCCCACGACCGTGCCACCGACCACGCCGGCCGCGCCGTCTACGCACCCGTCCTCCCCGGCCCCGCCCCAGGCTCCAGGGGTGACATTCCCGTCCGGCGGCTACCTCGGATTGGGCGCGGTCGCACTGCTGGTCGTCGCGCTGTTCTCCGTGCGGCTGTGGCGCCGCCGGCACTACATCCCTGGCAGCGGCCGACGCGACGACCTGGAGGAGCCGCCGGTCATCCACCAGCTCGCCGCCGCCTACAACACCGCCACCGCCGAACGCGACGCCGACGGCGAACTGGTCGTCGTGCGCCCGCCCGGTGACCCACACGTCACCGGCCGCCGCCACGCGGCAGCCACCGCCGCCACCCACGCCGCCCCACCCGGCACCCGGATCGTCGGCACCACCGGTGACGGCCAACCCCTCGCGCTCGACCTGGCCGCCACCCGCGGCCTCGGGCTGATCGGACCCGGCGCGGACGCCGCGATCCGTGCCCTGCTCGTCGCGCTGCTCGCCGACCGTCACCAGCCCGACGCCACCCTCGTCGAAGTCCTGATCCCGGCGGCCGACGTGCGGCGGCTGTTGGGGGAGGACACCACCGCCGCGCCGCCGCAGCGGCTGCACGTCGTTGCCAACCTGCCCACACTGCTGGACCGGCTGGAAGCCGAGGTCGTCACCCGGGCGCGACGGGCCGCGGCCGGTGAGGACCCGAGCCGGTCCACCCTGGTCGTCATCGCCGCCCCCGACCAGATTTCGGACCGCCGCCTCCAAGCCGTCCTCGACAACGGCGCACCGCTCGGCGTCGTCGGCATCCTCTACGGGCAGTGGCGGCCTGGAGCGACCGCCCGGGTCCGGCCCGACGGGGTGATCGGCGCCGCCAGCCCCGAGATCGCCGCCGCCCTGATCGGCCACCGCCTGTTCACCCTGCCCGAGACCGACACCGGTCAGCTGCTCGACCTGCTCGCCGACGCCGACGCGCCCGCCACCAACCAGGAGGAGTACCGGCGGGCAAACCCTACCCAGGGGCCCCCGCCCCCACCGCCCGCCTCCGCTCCGCCCCCCAGTAACGTTCCGCCCGCCCCGGCCGACGTCGACGGCCCCAGCGAGCCGGAGCAGCAGCTGGAGCCGGACGAGCCACCCCCTGGTGATGGTGAGGATGACGCCGTGGCCGAGGCCGGTGAAGCACCGCCCCCGCCCTCGTCGGTGCCAGCCGCCGCTGTGCCCGCGCCCGCGGCGTCGACGCGCCTGCCGGAGGTGACCACACCGCTGCTGCTCACCCTGTTCGGCCGGTGGCAGCTGTTCTACCGGCCGACGCCGGACAGCGAAGTCCAGCCCGTCGAGGGCATCGGGATCAAGGGCCGTGAGCTTGTGGCCTATCTCGCCGCACATGCCGGCTGGGTCCACCGCGACAGCCTCATCGAGGCGGTCTGGCCCGACGACGGCGAACCCCGCCACCGCATCGACAACCGCTTCTACGCCGCACTCAGCCCGCTGCGTCGCGCCCTGCGTAGCGCCACCGGCGGAGCGATCGACGACCTGTTCGAGCAGAACGACGGCCGCTGGCGGCTACGCGCCGACCTGCTCACCGTCGACCTCTGGCAGGTCCAAGACGCGCTCGCCGCGCGCCGCCGGGCCACGACGACTGCGCAGGAGATCGCCGCGATCCTGCCACTGACCGGCCTCTACACCGGCCACCTCGCCAAGGACTTCACCGGCACCTGGGCCGAGGCCCACCGGGAGCGTCTGCGCCGGCAGGTGACCGACGCACTGACCAGCATCCTCGCCGCCGTCGGCGAGGCAACCCCGGAGCGTCTGGACCTGCTCGACACGCTGCGGCGCCTCGACCCGTGCAACGAGCAGCTCTACTGCCAGATCGCGCGCACCCAGGCCCGCCTCGGCCGCCACGACGCCATCCCGGTCACCTACGGCCAGCTGGTCGAGGCACTGGCCGACCTCGACCAGCAGCCGACCGCGGACACCGACCGCCTCTTCCAGGAGCTGATGCGGGGCCCGCGAGACAGCCGCTCAGCGTGACCTCGATCGGCGGCCCTTCTTGCCAATCTTCCGGCGCCGGCGCCGCTCCGCCCAGATCTTCCGGTCCAGCTCCAGCAGATCCTCATGCGCGGCGGCCCACTTCGCCATCGGCAGCACCAGCCCGACCAGCTCCCTCGCCGGCGGCGTCAGCCGGTACACGGCGGTGAAGGGCCACTCCTGCCCCCGGTCGTGCTCGACCAGCCCACGGGCCTGCATCCAGCGCAACGTCCGGTGCAACACCGAGTCCCGCACCACCGGCTGCGCCCACCGCCGCCCCCGGGCCACCTCGTAGGACCGCAGCGTGCCCAGCAGGCCCGTGTAGGACAGCGGCTCGCGTGACAAGGCCACCAGCACGTCCGGCAGCCACTCAGGCGCCAGCGTGAGCCTCAGATCGTGCAGCAGGATGCGGCGATCAGGATCAGACAGCTCCCCATCGAGCGTCATACAAACCCCCATGGAAAGATCTACCGACCTGGCCGGGCCGGGCTGACCGTTCCGCCCGCGCAGCGCGACCCCTCCAGGCTGCGGACGGCCCCGCATCCTTGCGTGACGGGCACTTCACCCAAGGCTGCACCATCCGTGTAAACGTGACAATCCGGTTCGATGACGTCACGAATTGCCCGCCGCCGGCCCACTGGATCGCCACACGAACCCGATCGCGCGGCGGCACCCCTCCTACCTGCGAAGATGCCGCCGGGTGTGGTGGCAGGCCGGTTCCAGAGCGATCTGCCGTCCCAAGCGGACATGGTGCACGTCACGTGAAGCTGACCCACGACGAGCCCAGCCCGGCCCGTCCGCCGCGGCGTGCCCGTCGCAGCTCACCTGCCTACCGTCGAGGACGTGTACGCAACGCAGTTGAGCTGGCCCATCTGGGCGCCGCCGCCGGCGGTCCACCGCGCGCTGCTCGATCCCGACGCAATCACCCGCTGGCGGGCCCCAGCCGGGATGCGCGCCCAGGTCCACACCTTCGAGGGCCGCGAAGGCGGCACCTTCCAGATCTCGCTCATCCGCGACCAGCCCACCGCTACCACCGTCATCGTCACCCACGACGACATCCCGGACGCCATACCCGCCGCCGAAGCCGAAACCGCCACCCGCATGGCCCTGGCCAAACTCGCCGGACTCGTCGAGAAAGACCAGTCCCCTCGCTAACTGAAAGGCTCCGCCGACAATAGGCTCGTACCTGGGCCGTCCGTCGACGCCGGTATCGCGGCAGCCGGTCGGCACAACCCACGGGGCATTCGCCTGTCGGCGGGAGCGGATTCCAGCCGTGGACCCGGGCATACCCGATGTCGACCCACGTGCCCCGCCCTCACCCGGCGGCGATCCCGCGTACCTATCCGGCCGAGGAATCCAGCCGCTGAAAGGCGGGGATCGTCGGCGACCGGGCACGCCCATCAGAGAGCACAGTGTAACGGCCAGGACACGGCCTGTGCGAGGCCCCAATCGTGGGCCTAACCGGGGGCCTGACCGCGTACCTGCCTAGCAGGTACTTGATCGCCTCACAGCGGCGCAGGTCAGAAGCCTGCTGGGTGTACCAAAGTGGGCCAAGACTGTGTTGCGAGGCAACGAGCTAATAATCGGTGCGGCCGGCCGGTGGAGGTCTCGGGAGCGCGGCTGCGTGCGGCGTCGGCCTGGTTCGTGGCTGATACCTGGCCGGCGGTGCCGTGGGTGGCCTTGCTCTCCGTTTCTGTCCTTGGCATTTTCTTTGTTCTTCTGTTTCGCTCTACGTTTCTGTTCTTGGCGTTTTCTTTGTCCTTCTGTTTCTGCTTCTCTTTCTCTCCTCCGTACCGTCTGGCCATCCGGCAATCCTGGCGCGCAATCCGCTATAAAGAATCTTGAATTGGCGGATGGTTGGGGGTTGAATTCGGCCGCGCATAGGTGGAGAATTAGATATCGGCACCGGGCGCGGGAGAATCCCCCCGGGAACCAATCCCCTGTAAGGAAGGTCTGTCATGGCCAATGCCGTTTTCACGTCGGACACGCCGTCCGCGCTTCCGGGCTCGCGCGTCCAGCCCGACGACATGGCGCGAGTCACTGATGGTGACTGGAAGGACATCCGGACCATGGCGCGGAAGTACTGCCGCTCCGTGAACTTCACTCGCTCGCGCAAGCGGATGGACGGTAACACCACCATCGCTGGCGGACCGTTCGGCAAGTACGGCACGGCGGACATCAGCGATGACGTCACCCAGGACGCGCTACTGATCTTCGCCCAGAACCTTGCGAAGATCAGTAGCCGGTTTGAGCCTGCCTCCCTGTCGGTCGCGACCCGTGAGCCAGACTCGTGGCTCTACGTGACGCGCAAGGGTCGCGAGTTCGTCGCGGACCGAGAGATGATCATGTGGTGGGCGGTCAAGGACGCTGCCGCGCGCAACGGCTTTCGGTCGGACGAAGATCCCGACGACATCGACGCGACACCAGGTGAGCAGTACATGCGGGGCGTGGCACACGCGGAGTTCCTTGCCGTGGGGAGCTACCTCGCCAGCATCAGTGACGTGGTGTGGGGGTCGGCATGGGGGGACGGTCAGGACTTCCCGGTGATCGATCGTTTCCTGGCTGAGGGGAGCAAGGCGGACGACATCGGACGGGCCGGAGTGATCTCCCACGTCGCACAGCAGCTCTACGGCGGACAGTACGGGTCGCGCCGCGCCGTCCGACGCACCCGTGACGCTGCCCTAGCCGAACTCCGGGAACTCCGTGAGCGGCTGGACGAAGCACGCGAGATGCTCGCCTACAGCGCCATTCGACGCGACAAGCGGCGTACGGAAGCACTCTCCGACGACTGACCCCACCCAGGAAGGGGCACCGGGCGCACCTCGCCCGGTGCCCCTTCCTGTATTCCGGAGCGCTTTCGGCTGGACGGTCGGGGCGTTCCTTCCGGCGTATTAGGTTGAAGGGTCCTCGTGTCCTGGTGCGCACGGTGGAGCGCTTTCGGCTGGACGGTCGGGGCGTTCCTTCCGGCGTATTAGGTTGAAGGGTCCTCGTGTCCTGGTGCGCACGGTGGAGCGCTTTCGGCTGGACGGTCGGGGCGTTCCTTCCGGCGTATTAGG
>Ga0207710_10000143_pt1 | contig 82677 bp, 41 predicted proteins | sample KBSS24metaG_FD_184400 | JGI IMG/M metagenome (GOLD analysis project Ga0207710, IMG submission 184400) | Switchgrass rhizosphere microbial communities from Kellogg Biological Station, Michigan, USA - KBS S2-4 metaG (SPAdes) (version 2) | ecosystem: Host-associated > Plants > Roots > Rhizosphere...
CTACTACAACCGGCGCCGCCGACACTCCACACTCAACTACTTGACACCCCAGGAATACGAGCTAGGCTACCGGAAGATAACCGACCTGGCAGCTTAAACCGGCGTCTAAAAAAGCGGGAACACTCCACTGCTTCTCCAGCCAGGTGGTAGTGAGGGTGGCGGGCGCGATGGAGGCGTAGGCGCGGACCCCGCCGGCGCCGACGCAGACGACGCTGGTCGCGTGGCGGGCGAGGGTCGCCAGCGCCGGCTGCGTGATCGAGGTGCCCGGGCCGAGGAGCAGGCAGGACAGTGCGGCGGTCGGAAGGTAGACCTGCTCGATCCCGCGCGGGCTCTCGACGGAGGCCAGGACGCCGGTGTCGTCCTGGCTGATCCGGACCGATTCCAGGTAGAGGAACGACAGGGAGTCGGCGACCCGGGGCAGCATGGTGAGGGGCGGGCGGCCGAGACGCTGTTTCGCGCTCGCGGCCGCCCGGGGCACGCTCACCGACAGGCCTGCACGGCGAGGCTGAGCAGCCCGGCGCCGTAGGTCTTGGCCCGCCCGACGCCGTCAAGGACGGCCAGGCGGGCGGCGTCGGGATCGGTGACGACCGCGAGCCCGTCGAAGCGGGTGAGGGCGTGGCGGACCCGCCGGCCGGCCCGTAGGCCGGTGGCGTCATCCAGCGGGCTGCCGACCAGCGAGCGCAGGGCCAGCCCCCAGCGGGAGGCACGGGTGGCCCACCAGTCGTCGGCGTCCGCGCCACGCAGCGGGATGATCTTCCCGGCTTTCTCGCCCGCGCCCCGGCCGCCGCGTTTCGTCGTGTTCGCGGCGAGCCGGTAGTGCACGACGGTGCCGGCGGTGAGTCGTTCGAGCAGGGGGGTGAGTTTTCGGACGTCGGCGCGGGCGTAGCCGGGGGGCAGCCGGTGGGTGTCGGGTTCGAGGCGGGACTGGACCAGCAGCCGGGTGCCGGCCCGGCCCCGGTCGAGGCGGTAGAGCAGGCCGGCTAGGGCGCGGGCGTCGGGGCCGAGGTCGTCCGGGACGAGCAGCATCAGGGTCTTGTGGAGCTGCTCGGCGTCGGCGAGGGTTCACCACTTTCCAGGGCCAGCCGGCGTTCAGCGGCGCCGAGACCTACGCCGTACTAACCGCCCTCGCCGAAGGTCGCCGGACTCCGTTCCAGCGAATGGGAGCGCTCACCCCTCTGCTCACCAGCGTGCTCGACCAGCCTGCCGACAACCGGCCCACGCCCGCCGACATCCGTGGAGTGCTGCGCGACCTCGCTGGCTAGCCGAAACGCCGGCTCGTCCTCGCCGGCCGATGGCGCCGGGTTATCCACAGCAGCGAGAAGCCGGCACAGACCCCGGGGCCGCCGGGTGAAGCTGTCGGGGCGCTACGTGACCTGCGCTCCTGGACGGAGGAGTGGCGGGTTCCGTCGACAAGTGCCATCGCCCGGGCCCGCGAGGCTCGGGCCGGAGCCGTTTTTGCGCTGTTCGCTCGGCTGGCGGTCCCGGTCGCGGGTATGGCACCCGGGGTGCTTGGCTCGCGGGCCGCCGACTGATGGCCGTTGACACCCTTCGCCTTGAACTCCCCGACACCCCGGACAACGTCGAGTGGCTATGTAGCCCGTTCTCACTTACGAAGCCAGTCCCCGCACGCGCGGGGATCTTCCGAACCGGGCTGGGACCGAGGCGATGCTGCGCGGGTCGTCCCCGCACGCGCGGGGATCTTCCCCTGCTGGCCACCGAGTACGCCACCACCGGCCGGTCGTCCCCGCACGCGCGGGACCTTCCCCTGGACTCCGCCGACACCCATGCCGTCCCCGCATCGCGCGGGGATCTTCCCGAACTGGTCGCCGGCCGATCCGGACCAGCGTGCGGGGGCAGCGGGTGGGCCGACCAGGTCCGCGGGGTCGAGACCTGAGACCGGCGCGGACTGGCTGACCCGCCAGGACGAAGCCGACCTGGACGGGGGACGAGGCGGTCGAGCCACCCGGACCGCTGGGCGTGGGGCGCTGGGGTCGGCTACGGCGAGTACGCCGTCCGCCAGAGCGGCTGGGCCGGCTGCCGCCCCAGCGCCGGTCCGAGCATCGTCCCCGCACGCGCGGGGATCTTCCGGGGAACGCGCCCGAATCCCGCCTTGCGGCTCGTCGTCCTCGCAGGCGCGGGGATCCTTCCCCAGAAGATCGCTTACAAGACCCGGGGGTCAGTCGTCCTCGCACGCGTGGGGATCTCCCCTGTAGAGTTCGGTGGGCCATCGCTCTCCGATCAGGATCCGGCTGTACTCGTTGATCAGGCCCTCCGCCGGCGGGGGCTGTCGAACCCGGACCTCCACTGCCGTTCCAGTCAAGAGGGCTGCGGGCTCGACGCTATCGGGGCCCGCCCTCCGGAACGCCCTCTCGCACTTCCTGCGCTGATCGCCACGGTCCCGGCTCGGGGCCGCACGTGCCGAAGGATTGTGCCGGGTCGGGAGTAGCGGCCGGGCAGCACTCAATGAGTTAATGAGTCTTGTCGCCGTTTTGGGCGCCACGAGGTAAGTAGCTCATGGCGCGTCGCCGTTCCTTGGGACGGCGGCAACGGCAGCCGCCGTCACGCCACTTGGCCAGGTGCAAGTGATAGAGGGAAAACGAACGGCAGTGGGGCGACTCGTCGCGTTCGTGTCCGCGCTGCTCCGCCGCTGGTTGCGCCGACCGGCCGAGGAGCGTTCTTCCGGCCGGGCGCGCCCGCCTTCCGGCGCTCCTGATGTTGGCCTTCCGGCCGCCGCGCCGGGCGGCATCGGCCCGGCCGGCCGCCGCGGGTGGGACTGGGACGTCGCGTTTTCGTACGCCAGCGCTCAACGGCACTACGTCCACGAGGTCGCGGCGGCTCTCGGCGCCGGCGGGGTCAGGTGTTTCTACGACCGTGACACTCAAAATGAGATGTGGGGGAAGAGTCTGCCGTCCGAGCTGGGGAAAACCTACTCCGAGACATCAGCTGTCGTGGTAATCTTCTTCTCGGCTGAGTATAGGGCCGGAAAATGGACCAGGTGGGAGCTTGAAGCAGCTCTTAGCCGGGATGTAGACGAGCCGAGTGAGTACATCCTGCCGGCCCGTTTCGATGACACGGTCCTGCCTCGTTTTCTTCAAAGCAGGGTCGCAGTCGACCTGCGAGACTATTCGCCGGCGCGGTTTGCCGACCTGATCAGGCGGAAGCTCGATCGACTGGGAGTGTCCGGTCCGGCTTCGGAGGATGAGCCATCCTCTGGCATCGACTGTGGAACGATAGCCGCCGGGGGTGATCCTGGTCGGGCCGGGCCAGGTGAGGCGGCTGTGGAAGCGGCGGCCCTGCTCGATAAGCTCTGCGACAGTATCGCCGACGAAGGGTGGTCCGGCCCGGCGGGAGTTCTACGCGACCGGGCGGTCGAAGTCGGCCAGCACGGGCGCGAGCCCGTTGCGGCGTTCGACCGGCTGGTTGCTGCCAGGGGCTTAGAGCCGGCGACGCTGATTCCGGGACTCGCGGGGCACGGCGAGGCGATGCTGCGCTGGTCTGGATCAACTAAAGAACATATCACCACCGTCGAGAGCCGCGATCTATACGGCGTCGTGGTGTCCTTCAGGCAGGTGCTGGCGCTGGAGCTGTCGTCCGGTGAGTTGTTTCCCGACGTATCCCAGGGGTGCCAAACCTTTCTGGAGGCCGCCTTACGCGGCGACGAGATCGCGTCCATTACTGACTTTCTCAGATATCTTTCGGACCGTCTTCGCCCGCGCCGGGCGGACCGTGTCCGGCCGGGCGGTCGCTCGCCGCGCGACGGCTCTCGACCAGCGACCAGTAAACGGCCCTCGGCCGACGCCCGCGAAGGCCGGCTGACAGCCGCGGCCCGCCGTGAGAGCTGGCTTCCGCCGCCACCTCCTCAAGACGTTGTGGGCCGGAGCGATCTGATCCTGCAGATAACCCAGAAGATCCGGAAAAAACTGGCTGGCGGCCGACCCGTCACGGTCTTTCTGTCCGGACAGCCGGGCGTCGGCACGACAACCGTTGCTGTTGAAGCAGCTCGGGCGCTTGCCGAGGACTTTCCCGGCGGGGTCCTCTACATCGATCTTCATGGCTTGGAAGACGTCCGCAAAGACGATCGGACCATCGTTGAGATCGTCTCTCGCGCCCTGAGCTTTCCCCTCAACGCTGACTCGGCCCGTCGAGGTCGCGACGACGACGATCTTTTCGCGGAATTCGCCGAGCGACTCGACGGCCGGCGAGTACTTCTTGTTCTGGACCATGCGGCTGACGCCGACCACGTCAGGCGGCTGGCGCGACTCCCCGCGAAGTGCGCGACCATAATTGTTTCCGCCGACCGGAACCAGCCCCAGGCGATACCTGGACTCGTGTTCAGGATTGACAAGCTAACCACCGGCGCCGCGACGGAGATCCTTGGCTACTTCGCTGGCGTCCGCGCGCGGGACGAGGCCCAGCTCGCGACGCTTGCGCGCTTCTGCGACAATGTGCCGAAAGCTCTGGTGCTGGTTGGCGCCCGGATGGCGAACTATCCGGACTGGACGCTCGACCGGTTCGCGCTTGAGTTGGAGGAGGAATCGACCCGTCTCGACCATCTTCGCGGTCTGGACCTCGCCATAAGCCTCAGCTATCGCTACCTCCCCCGCGAGGAGCAGTGGGTCTGCCACCTGATCGCGGCGACACCCGGCGCGGTCACGTCCGGCTTCGAGCTGGGCCACGGCCTCGAGAAGCCACCGAATGGCCAGGAGGTCCTTCTGTGCCGCATCGTCGATCGAAGCCTCGCGCAGAGCTCCTTCGACGCAACCTCCACGCCGCCGTCGACGTGGTTCTCTCTGTACGAGATGGTCCGCCTCTTTGTGGCGAAGACCTTGCCCGAAGGTGTGGACGGGTCTGAGCTCATCCACTTCCAGCGCCGCGTGGTTCTCTTTCTCCGTGACCGACTCCGTGACATCGTCGCGGGGGACGACAGGGCCGACGCTTCGGCGGAGCTCAACCCAGCACGTTTTCGAGCGGCCGAACGGTTGGCCGAATCGCTTAACTGGCCTGATCTCGCGTCTCGAATCCTTGCCGACCTCCACGAGCTACACACCATTCACGGTCAACTCGACGCTCTGGCCGACGTTCATTCGCGCTGGGTTGACGTGCTCCGTCAGCGTGACGACTGGTCTGGCGTGGTCCGTGCCTGCCTGCGCAATGCTGCGAGCCTTCGTCGACTCCAAGCCGACCAGCGGGCGCTGAACTCGGCCCGATTGGCTTATCAGATCGCGACCGACGAATCCCTCGACGTGCTGGTCGCGCAGGCTGGACTCGCCGTCAGCGACCTGTTGGCGGACAGGGAGGACTGGAACGCGGCGCTGGCTGCCAGCGCCGAAGCCGCTAACGCGCTGAACCGAATCGACGGAAATCCGACCGATATTCTGCGCGCGGAGATAAATACCGCCCGGCTTGCTCTTCAGGCTGGCCACATTGGGAAAGAATCGCTATCGTGGTGCCGTGCCGCCACGAAGCTTGCCGACACGCAATATTTCGTAAGCGCTCCCGAGCGCGCGATGGCCTACTTCGAACGGGCGCGGTCGGAGCGGGTGGTCGGGAACAACCCCGAGGCCCTGCGGTCCTTCCGTCGAGCCGGTAATCTCTTCGCCGACCTAGACTGGCCAAACTGGTGGAACGCCGCCACGGCTGCCGGAAACGCGGCTTCCGTGGCCCGTGCACTCGGTGACCACGCGGCGGAGCTACGACAACGAAAGCTCGCCGTTCACCGTTGGAAACGGGAGGTTGAGAGAGCCCGTCCTGACCAGGATCCGAACATGGGATTTGTCCGTCTCGTGAGGGCGCAGATTGATCTCAGCGCCGCGCATGTCGCCAATAACTCGTTCGAGCTCGTGTCGGCCGTCCTCGACAACGCGGCGGCTACCTGTCGCTCACGCTCGGGCATCGACCGACGACTGGCGCTCGAGGTGACAGCGCGCACGGAGGCGGCGCGGCTCCTCTCAAGTGCGGGCATGCTCGAGCCCGGAGGCACGGCCTCGACGCCCACAACACCCGTGAGAAAGTTCCAGCCACCCTCGGCGACGGAGGCAGGTAGCGACGACCCGGAACTCCTTCGCATCCTCGCGCTTGTCCGTCGTTGTCGGGCCGATAGGACATGCACTGCGGTCGCGAAAGGTGAGTTGCTCCGGTTCCTCGGCACCTTCACCCGTTATCCGGTTGATGACCCCGCCTTCTGGCTGTATAAATTCGGCTCGACCTGAACCGGCGAGTTGGCGCCGGCTGGCGGCGCAGTTCCCGGGCCTCCTGGTACGACAGCAACAGTGATCGCTGGGTGGTCTCTGCCTGGACTGTCGGCGTGGCGTGATACGCGAGGCGGTCGCCGCGTGGTTGTCCGTACTGTGTGAAGAGAATCGAAGAGACAGCGGCGACCGTATCGGGCAGCGTACGGATCGGGGAAGTCGATGTGTGGGAGGCCGGGTTGGAGGAGTTGTTCGCTCGTGTCGCTCCCAGTCTGGGTGGTGACCAGCCACTCCGGCAGGCGGAGGCGTATGTTCGCGGCCTGTTGTCGCGGACGGAGCGTAAGAACGGGTGGACGCTCGCCGAGTTCAACAATGACCGTGGGCCACAGAAAACGCGGCGGCTTCTCAACGAGTAATCGTGGGATGAGGACGGTGTCCGGGATGTGGTCCGCTCCTATGTTCTGGAGCATTTCGCCGAACCGGATGGGGTGGTGGTGGTTGACGAGACCTGTTTCGTCAAGAAAGGAGCCGCTCCGCGGGCGTTCAACGCCAGTACAGCGGCACCGCGGGCCGTGTGGAAAGCTGCCAGCTGGGCGTGTTCGCCGCCTACGTGTCCGGCAAGGGACGGGCTTTCGTGGACCGCGAGTTGTACATGCCCGAAACCTGGATGAACGACCCGGACCGGCGCGCGGAGGCGGGGGTGGCGAAGCGCGCCTGTACTCCGCACGTTTGGTTTTCATGCTTTGACCTGCCCGTTTCATGATCACGGGGGTTTGGTCGGGTCTACTTTGAGGAGGTTGAGTACGCGCCGCTGGAGCGGTGTGGGCCGGGGGATGTAGGCAAGCTGGCCGTCGCGGGCGGGCGCGAGACGCAGGCCGGAGAGGGCTTTGAGTAGGAGCCGGCCGGTGGGCTTGGCGGGTCGGCCAGCGTAGAGACCGGCGACCGTTCCGGTCGGACCGGTGGAGCGCCGGACCTCTCGTTCGATCAGCGAGAACAGCAGCAACGCGAGGCCGACGACGTGGAGCGGTCCGTGGATCCGTTTGTTGTTCTCGAGGTAGATCGGGTTGACCTCGAGCGGGCCCTTGAACGCGCTGTTCCGCTGTTCGGAGGCTTCCTGGCCCTTTTTATGTGGACGCCTCCGTAATGCCGACGCGCCGCAGCCGCCGCAGCGTGCGCGCGGCGGCGACGGCCGTCCCGTCGGGATAACTATTGGCGGTTCTCCGTTCTCCTCGGCGCCCGCGAGGGGCACGAAGGAAGGGAGAAGGCCATGCAGAATCCGGACCGGGCTCGGTTGGCTGGACCGCTGGCCAGGCATGCGGAGGGGTTCCGCTGCGACCTGACGCGCCGGGGATACCGGCAGGGCACGGTGGCGCGGCAGTTGCGACTGATGGCGCACCTGAGCCGGTGGATGGAAGACCAGCGACTCGAGGCCGACGGGCTGACCCCGGCGGTGGCCAGCGCTTTTGCCGCGCGGCGGCGGGCCGACGGCCACAGGGTTCTGGCCTCGGCCAGGGCGCTCGACCCGTTGCTGGGCTATCTCGCCGGTCGCGGTGTCACACCACGGGCCGTGCCTGTGGAGGATCTTCCTGCCGCGGAGCGGTTCCTTGCCTGTTACGCGGGCTACCTGCGTGGGAACGCGGCCTGGCAGCGTCGTCCGCCGACCAGCACCTCGATTTCGTACGCACGTTCGTCGTGGGACGGGTCCCCGCCGCCGACAGCCACGCATGGGAACTGACGGCCGGCGACGTGACGGCGTTCGTCGTCGCGTCCTGCCGGGAGGGCCACGCCCCGGCCACCACCGCCGCGCAGATGAGCGCGCTGCGTTCCCTGCTGCATTTCCTGCACCTCGAAGAGCTGGTCGACCGGCCTCTGGTCGGCGCGGTGCCGCCGGTCTCGCTGCGCCAGCCCGTGGGACTGCCAAAGGCGCTCGGACCTGGGCAGGCCGAGGCACTGGTGGCATCGTGCGACCCGGCCACCCGCGCCGGGCCGCGGGACCGGGCACTCCTGACAGTCGTTTACCGGCTCGCCCTGCGCGCGAGCGAGGCCGCATCGCTCCGTCTCGACGGCCTCGACTGGCGTCACGGCGAACTCGTCGTGCGCGGCAAGGGCAACCGGGTGGAACGGCTCCCGCTGCCCGCCGACGTCGGCGAGGCACTGACCGCCTACCTGACCGGTGCCCGTCCCGAGGACACCGGCTACCAGGAGGTCTTCCCGCGGGTGCGGGCGCCGCACGCGCCCCTGACCGGCGGCGGGGTGTCCGCCGTGGTGGCGGGCGCGGCGCGGCGGGCGGGGCTCGGCGGCCGCACCCGCGCCCACCGATTGCGGCACTCCGCAGCCACCGGCATGCTTCGCGGTGGCGCATCCCTCGCCGAGGTCAGCCAAGCATGCGCCATCAGCACGCGCTGACCACGGCGCTCTACGCGAAGGTCGACGTCGACGCACTGCGCGTCGTCGCCCGCCCTGGCCAACCGTCGCAAGCGATGCCCAGTCAGCGCGACGATCTCGTTACGCGACGCGTTGGCGGACTACATGGCCGTCCGCCGTGCACTCGGGGCCGGCCTTGTGCAGGACGAGAAGCTGCTCGGCCAGTTTCTTGACACCTCGACGCCCGGCAGGCCAGTGCTATCACCGTCGAGCAGGCGCTGACCTGGGCCACCCAGCCCACCGGTGCCGACCCGGTCTGGTGGGCGCTGAGGCTTGCGGCGGTCCGCGGGTTCGCGACCTACCTGCGCGCCCTCGACTCGGCGACCGAGATCCCCTTGCCGGGCTGATCCCCTACCAGCATCCCCGGGCAACGCCCTACCTGTTCACCGACACCGACCTGGCCGCGCTGCTTGCCGCAGCGGGCACGCTGCGCTACCAGCTCGCCGCGGCGACCTACCGGGCGTTGCTGGGACTTCTCATCACCACCGGCCTACGCGTCGGCGAGGCCATCAACCTCGACCGGGCGGACCTCGGCCTCGACGACGACCTGCTGCTCGTCCGCGGAGGCAAGTTCGGCAAGGACCGGATAGTGCCGACCCACCCCGCCACGACCGCGGAAATGGCCCGCTACCTGGACATCCGCGACGACCTGCTCCCTGGCCCGCGAACCCTGCGCTGCTGATCTCCACCCGGGGCAGCCGGATGAGCTATTCGGCGATCCGCGGCACGGTGCACCGGCTGTTCCACCGGGCCGGCCTCGGACACGCCGCGCCCGGCGGCGGCTGCCCACGAATTCACGACATAAGACACAGTTTCGCCGTGGCGACCCTGGTCGGCTGGTACCGGGACGGCGCAGACGTCCCGGCGCTGCTGCCCCGACTGTCGACCTACCTCGGACACGTCGACCCAGGGACACATATTGGTATATGTCGGCCACCCCGAAGCTGCTCGCCCTGGGCCGAACGGCTCGTCGAGCGCCGCTGGGGAGCACGGCCATGAGCAGTCTCGCGCCGACCCCGCAGTCCTTCTTCACCGACCGGCTGATCGGGCAGTGTCACGCCAGCTCGCACACGATCACCGCTTACCGCGACGCGTTCCGTCTCCTGCTCACCTTTGCCGAGCAGACCACAGGCACCGCCCCGTCCCGGCTGCGCATCGCCGACCTCGACGCTCCACTGGTCGGGGCGTTCCTCGACCATCTTGAGCACGCCCGACACAACAGCGCGGCCACCCGCAACGCCCGACCCGCCGCGATCCACTCCCTGTTCCGCTACGCCGCCCTGCGTCACCCCGAGGACGCCGCGACCATCGCCCGGGTCCTCGCGATCCCTACGAAACGCCACAACCAGGAGATCGTCACCTACCTCGACGGGGCCGAGACCGCCTCGCTGCTCGCCGCGCCCGACCGGGCCACCTGGATCGGTCGGCGCGACTACGCCCTGCTCACCCTCGACATCCACACCGGTCTCCGGGTATCCGAACTGACCAGCCTGAACCTCTCTGACGTCCGGCTCGGCCCCGGCCGGCACGGAAACCCCTCCTACCTGCGCACCTGACGCGTCGCGTGACACCTTCGGGGCCGGCGCGGCGCCGCACGACCGTGAGGTCGGTGCCGTGGCCGTCGTCAACGCCGGGGCCGCCGGCCTGTGGCGACGACACCAACCCAGCCCCTGCACGAACTTTCGGGGCGCGGTATCCAGCCAGGCCCGGGCGAAGGACGTCGAGCTCGGCCGGGCGACCGCGGATGGTCTGGCCGGTTCAGGACCGGCTTAGCGCCGCGAGCTCTCGCCGCACAGCCTGGGCGTCGTCTTTCGATCCGTGCCGTCGTAGCTCGGCCTCGAGCCGTCGCAGCCAGGCCTCGAGGTCGGCGGTGACCGTCGGATCGGTGGGCAACCGGTGACGTAGCCGCGCGACGGCGTCAGCTGCGACAGCCACCGCGGTGACCGGTGTCGGGTACGGCTCGTCGGGGCGTCCGGGTGGTGGCGGGACCGCTGCCCGGACGGGTTCGTGTGGTGCCGGGACGTGTCGGCGGATGCTGGTCGCCTCGGTGAACAGCGCCAATGCCACGTCCAGGCGGCCGGCGGCTGCCAGCCACGGCACCATGCCGTACAGCCTGTGGCGGGTGTCCTCGGCGAGGCGCGCCCGGATGGTCGCCCCGACCGGGTCAAGCCCGACCAGGGCGGTCAGCCGCACCGGCCGGGTCCCGAGCCGAGAGAGGGCGGCGGCGATGTTGTACGCCACACCGGACGGCCCCGCGTGGATCTTTCCCTCGGAGAACAGATTCGGCCGGTAGACGAGGGGGAAGCGGGGGACGGCCAGCAGCGTCTCCCAGTTCACCGGCCCGTACACCGCGACCGGCCCGTCCGGCCTCGACTCCCATACGTTCACCTGACGCCCTCCCTGACCCGCTTCCTTCCCGTCACCGGGGACGGGGACCGCTTGCCCCGCCGGGCCGGGAGCCTGTCTCGACCGACTGGCGGGGACCCATCCAGGACACCGCGAGACAGCTCGGGAGGGAATGTCACCGCGGTGGCCGACTGGGTTGCCGAATCGCTTGCCGAGCGGACCGAACGCGCCGGCGGCCCCGCCCGGCCGGCCCGCCGGCCGCTATCCTCCGTGGCCATATCCCGACATCCCGTGCACGTTCCCGGGGAGGGGCGGCCAGGTGACGGCTCATGACCTGTCCGCCGGCTCCCTGCTGCGGGCCTACCGGGACTGGTACGTCCTCGACCAGACCGAGGTCGCCGGCCGCCTGGCCCGACTTCGGCGAGCAGGCCGACGGCCGGCGTGCCGGCGTGACCAACGAAATGGTCTCCCGCTGGGAACGGGGAGTGAGCCGGCCCAGCGCCTACTACCGCCGGCTGCTCCGCCAGCTCTACCAGGCCGGCGACGCCCACCTCGGGTTCCGCCCGCCGCTGCCCGGGGAGATAGTGATCCATCCCTGGGACCGGCTGGACCAGACCCATCCCGCCGCCGCCTCATGGACGATGGACGGCACGGCCACAGCGCTACGGGCAGCGGTGGAAGGAGCGGCCATGGACCGGCGGGCGTTCCTCGCCGCCACCGGCCTGGGCGCCACCGGCATCTCCCGCGACTGGCTGCTCGCCCCCAGATTGACCAGCGCCGCCTCGGCGAGCGGCCGCGCCCTACCCCCCGAGACCGTCGACCAGCTCGACACCATCACCGGGCAGCTGCGACGGATGGACGACCAGCTCGGCGGCGGCGACCTGCACCCGGTCATCCGCCAGCACCTCGCGTTCACCGTCGGCCTCATCACCGACCGCCGCTACAGCGACACGACCGGCCGCCGGCTGCACACAATCGCCGCCGAGCTCGCCCGCCTCGCCGGCTGGGCCAGCTTCGACGCCGGCCGCCACGGCGCCGCCCAGCGCTACTACGCCGCCGCCCTGCACGCCGCCCACACCGCCGGCGACCGGGCGCTGGGCGCGAACGTCCTTGGCTTCGCCTCCTGCCAGGCCAAGGACCTCGGCCACACCAGCGACGCCATCCACCTCGCCGACGCCGCCGTCACCGGCTACCCCGGCCGCTCACCCCGCGTCGCCGCGATCCTGCGCTTACGCCTGGCCGAAGCCCACGCCACCGCCGGCAACCAGCGCGACACCCGCGCCGCGATCGACACCGCCTTCACCCGACTGGCCGACCCCAGCCCCGGCGACGAACCCGCCTGGGCCTACTGGATCAGCCCCGCCCAGGCCCACGCCCAAGCCGGCTACTGCCACCTCACCCTCGGCGACCAGCCCGCCGCCCAGACCCACCTGCGCGCCGCGCTCGACCTGCAGGACCCGGCCGACTCCCGCGAAGGCGCCCTGCGCGCGATCCTGCTCGCCACCAGCTACGCCCGCCAGCCCCAGCCCGACGTCGAACAGGCCGCCACCCACGCCAGCGCCGCCGTCGCCGCGCTCACCGGCCCCGTCGCCTCCACCCGCTGCGTCGGCCACCTGGCGCGGCTCACCACCAGCCTCCAGCCCTACCGCCGAAAGCCCCCCGTCCGCGACCTCCTCGACCAGGCGGCCCCGCTCCTGGCCAGGTGAGCCCGTCGGCTACGCTCCCGGCCGCCGTCGTCCACGTGCGGGCACCGCCGCGGCACCCCCACAGCCCCGCCCGGCCCTCGGCCGGCCCAGAACCCTCGAGCCTGGTCGGAGTCGGTGATCTCGCTCGTTGACCAGGACAGCCCCCTGCCGGCCGAGTGCCCCCTCGACCAGACGGCCCGCCAACCCCGCCCGCCGATGGCGCATGTCCACCCCCGCGAGCTCTCCGGGAGCGTCACCGGCGTCCGCCGCGGCCAGGTAACGGGGCGATGACCGGGTCGGTGACGCTCACCGTGATCGGGCCGATGACCGGTCTCCGGACCGTGGCCGACCATGATTCGCCATCGTGCCGGCCTCGTTGACGCCTCCGGCCGAGAACGCCGCGACCCCGCCCACTCCGGTGGCGGCCGATGAGCGCCCTCGCCCGCCCGGTCACCATCAGGGGCGACGCCGGCGAGTGGCGGCTGCACTCCAGCGGCATCGTCTACCGCGCCGAGTTCCACCCGCTGCGCGACGCCGCCCTGTCCTGGGCGGGAAGCGCCGCGACGTCGTGGCAGCTGGAGGGGATGATCGGCGCGCCGCTGCCGGCCGAGATGCACGACTACCTCGCCCGGTACGTGACCATCTCCGACCACACCTGGGTGGACTCCGGCCGGCCCGCGCCGGACGTGACCCAGCCGACCCCGCTCCACCTGGTGGGGCTGGGCGACGCGCGCGGCTTCTCCGACGCGATGCGGAACCCGGTCGTGGCGACCTGGGCGGACGACTCCTACCGGCTCGACCTGGTCCACGCCGGCGAGCGGGCCAACGGCCAGATCGTGATCGCCCATCGCCTGTGGCACCAGGGACGGCTGATGCACTCCTGCCCGAGCCTGCTCGTCGAACCCGGCCGCCGGCCCGACGTCAACCGGCTGCTGCGATCGGCGCTCGACAGGACGCGCCTTTACGCGCAGGACACGCCCCGGTTCGAGCGGGCATGGCTGTCCCAGCACAGCGACGCTCTCCGGGCACGTACGGCGCTGCCGGGGCATCCCTATCCGGTTGGGACCCGCGTCGTCGTCGACGTCGGGGCCTACCGCGCGCGGGCTGGCGGGGTCATCGTCGATACCGCTACCGGCGTGGACGGGTCGCTGAGCTACCTCTGGCGGCCGGCCGCCTACGACCTGGCGGGTCATCCGTGGCGTGACCAGCCGGAGCGGCTGATCGTGTCGGCCAGGGCCGAGGTCCACGCGGCCTTGGTGACCCCGGTCGAAGCGGACGCCCGGGCCGCCTACGGCGCCCGGGTCACCGTCACCGGAATTCCCGCGGCCCCGAGCGGGACGATCCTGCGGGTCATGCTGCGAGAGAACGGCTCGGTGAACTACGAGATCCAGCCGGACAATCCTGTCCTGCCGGCGCTCTGGTTCGGTGAAGGCGAGCTGGTGGTGACGGCCCCAGCCGCCTGGCCGACCGTCGCCGATCTCGTGGGGGCGCGTGCCGCCGCCGGGCATCCACTCATGCCGGGCTAGCTGCTGTCCGGGGATGCGGGACGCGCGCCGGGTCGTCACGGACGCCGCCGGCCAGCTCAGCCTCGGGGTCACCACTCGCATGCCCAGCACCGACCCGCTCCTCGACCCCGGCGCCTACCAGCCCTTCGCCCGCCTTCACGCCCCGTCAGTCACCACCGACAGGCCGCCGCCCCCGGCGCTGCCGGGTCTATAGCAGGAGGGTGCACAGAGGGACTTGCCGGAACGTCTCGATGTTGGATGACATCCACGACGAGGTCACGTGAGGCGGCGGCCCCTCGGAAGGAAGACCTGGCGGTCATGCCAGGCGACATGGCTGATTTCGATCGCGGTCTGGGACGAGCTTCGGTTAGTCAGCGGGCGGCTGGCGAGGGCGTAGTCAGCTCGGCCCGCCGGTGACTGTGCGACGTAGGGCTCAGAGACCTTGAGGTCCGGGCGAGGCAGGGACGCTGAGGTCGAGCAAGGCGTGTGGTGCGGGGGAGCACGGGGCCAGGCCGTTGGTGATCTTGTCGGGGGGTCCGCTGGTTGTAGCTGGCGGGCGTGCGCGGGGCGGGTAGTCCGAGTTCTCCGGCTTGGTGGATAATGCCAGGGTGAACGACGGGGGCCAGTCGGACTGGGACTATTTTGTCTCCTACGCTCAGGCCGATCGCGAATGGGCCGAGTGGATCGCCTACGAGCTTGAAGGAACCGGCGCCCGAGTACTGGTCCAGGCATGGGACTCGGTGCCCGGAACCAACTGGCCCGAACTCGTTCAGCGCGGCATAACTGCGGCGGCCGTGCTGATTCCGATCCTGTCCGTCTGCTACACGACGTCCGCCGGGGGTGCCGCTGAATGGCAGGCGGTGTGGGCCGCGGATATCGCCGGTCGACAGCGGCGGATAGTCCCAGTTCTGATCGCCGACCCGGCGGATCTCAACCTCGGTCTTGCCGGCACGCGGACCTGGATCGATTTGCGGGGACTGTCCGGGGCGGAGGACCGGCCGACTGCTCGTGCCCGGCTTCTCGATGGACTGTCCGCCGCGCGAAACGGGCGGGCAAAACCGGCCGGTCCCATCGGCTTCCCTGGCGCCGCTGTGCCGAAACGTCACGCGGGCGGGGCCACGCTGGTGCGGGCAGATCGAAAGTCACCGATGGTGAAGGCGCTGTCGTCCGTGCTACTGGTCGTCATGATCGGCCTGATGGTGGCCATTCCGACGTTAAGGCACCAGCCGGCCACCAATAGGCCTAAGATCAAGGTGGTCGCCCTTCGAGTCCAGAGCGGTAGGGACACCGCGGATCCTCACGACATCGAGATCGTCACGCACAACACTGGAACGCAACGAACCGTAATCACGCGGGCGACGCTCACGGTACGTGGTTACCTCTACGTTCCGGTCTGCGCAAGTCAGGGCGGCGGGGTTCCACTCTCGGCAACATACGGCGTCGTTCTGCCGGCGAACCCGTCGACTGGGCACGTCATTGGTGTCGATCTTAACCAGCAGATGGGGGCCGATGAGGCGGACCGGTTCGCGATAAACTTTCGGTCGATCACAACGAGCCCGGAGCGGGGTACCGATTTCTACGTGCTGCACGTGGCGCTCGAACACGACGGGGCCAGCGAGCCCGTCGACGCGGGAGATGTCATAGTCGCCGTCCCCGCCCTGCCGGCTGCGGGCCAAGCCCAGTACTGGAGCCGATCGCAACCGGTGAGCGCGGAGTCGTTCGCGTTTCTGGGGACGGCCCAGGCGCGCGCCGCTGAAACCTGCATGACCGACAATACCAACGCGCTACGAAAATTGCTGGCCAGACCGACTGTTCATTCGAGCGAACTGGACGCCCTGAAAGCCGATCTGGGCACCGAGGAAAAGTAGCAATGATATTGTCAGGCCGCAGCCGGAGGCGCGGCCCCCGATTCTGGGTGGTTCTGGTCGCGATCCAGGGCGCGGCCTGCCTGGTTCTGGCGGCTGTACTCGTAGTTGAGCTGCGTGGGTCAGCCCGCACCGGGACGGGCTCAGACGGCAGCAGGCCACAAGCGGGAATTCAGACACCTGTTCGTTCATGCGCGGAACAGAAGGAGTGGATTCCGGCCCCGTCCGGGCGCATCCCGGCCCGGACCGAGCTACCGCCGTTCGTCACCCCGCCCGCCGGCGCCATGGTCTACGGCGCCACGGTCGACAGCGAGAGAGGGCCGATCGCGCACGTGACGATGGGCGTCGCTGGAACGTGCACGATCTCCCGCGGTATGGACGGCAGCACTTACATCGGCGTCGAGTCGATGGACCATACGGAGCTGGTGAAGGAGACATACTCGGCGGGAGGGGCGTCGATTGCGGAGACTTTTGCCTGCCCCTACATACCGCGGGTCAGAATTGTTGTAGCTTCGGTGAATGACATGGCGGACTGTGGCGCGCCGCGGGCCGATCGAATATCCGAGCTGCCGCTGAACAGCCCCGACCTGTTCGCGGTGATGGTTAGGGTTCCGGTGGGCGTACACGACCCCTACGTAACTCCCGACGGTGCACGGTTCGGCACCACGGCCATGTTCGCGGCGCGAGTCGCGAGATCACCGTCCGGTAGATTATCGGTCGATGCCAAAGAGCTATCCTGCTCGGTCTCCCCATCGCATTCCGACGTATGTGCGGCGAGTCTGGCCCTCTTTCTCGCGGAAACGGCCGAGGGAAGTGGCGTCTCGTCGGCCGATCTTGCATCGGTATCGGCCGCGATCAGGATTGCGACCAGGAGCTGAGGCGCGGTCGCCTTACTCGAGCGCTCCCGCGTGGTCGCGGAACTCGCCCGCCCCGCCCGTGCAGCTCCGCCAGCGGCTGCGCGCCGCCGGGGTCGGCCCGGCCGCGCTGGCCAGCGCGGGCCAGCAGGGTGCCCGAGGTTGGTGGCGCGATCGACGGAACCTCGGAAGCTCACGACCTGATCATGTCTGTGTTCGGTGGCATGTCCAAGGGCGAGCGGAACCGCATCAAGGTGCGGGTCCGAAGCGCGATGCAGGCTCAGGCCCGGGTTGAGGGTCGATATCTTGGCGGTCGCCCTCCCTACGGCTACCGCCTGGCCGACGCCGGGCCGCACCCCAACCCGGCCAAGGCGGCCGACGGACGGCGCTTGCACGTCCTTGAGGTCGACCCGGTGACGGGACCAGTCGTGGCCCGGATCTTCGATCTGTTCCTCAACGGCATGGGGATCTTTCTGATCGCCCAGACCCTGACCGACGACGGAATTCCGTCTCCGTCCGCCTACGACCGTGCGCGCAACCGGCATCGGACCGGCACCGCCTGGTCCAAAAGTGCCGTTCAGGCCATCCTGAAGAACCCCCGGGACACCGGTCGCCAGGTGTGGAACCGCCAGCGCAAGACCGAGACCCTGATCGACGTCGAGGACGTGGCCCTCGGCTACGAGACGAGGATGACCTGGAACGGGCGCGACGATTGGGTCTGGTCCGATCGTCCCTCCCACCCGGCTCTCATCGACGAGCCAACGTTCCTCGCCGCGCGAAACCGCCTAGCCCGCCGAGGCCCGACGTCCGAGCGCCTCGGCCCTCGTGAGACGCACCCCTATCAGCTACGAGGGCTTCTCCGTCACCGGCGGTGCGGCCGTCGGATGCAGGGCGACTGGAACCACGGGCATGCCCACTACCGCTGCCGCTACCCCGAGGAGTACGCGCGCGCCAACCATGTAGACCACCCCCTCGCCGTCTATCTCCGCGAAGACGCGATCGTCCCCGCGCTCGACGGCTGGCTGGCCTCGGCGTTCGCCCCCACCCAGTTCGAGAGCACGCTCGATGCCCTGGTGAACGCCCAGATGGAGGCGCCGAGCCAGGCAGACGCCCTCGGTCAGATGCTCGCGGAATGTGATCGGAAACTTGCGCGGCATCGGGCCGCGCTGGAGGCTGGGGCTCACCGGCCGTCGTCTCCGGCTGGATCGCTGACGTGGAGGCCGAACGGGCCACCCTCACGGCGGCGCTTCAACGCCAGCGCCGGGACGCGCCACCACAGCCCAGGCTCACCCGAGCCCAGATCAGCGACCTCGTCGCCCGGCTCGGTGATGTGCTGGCCGTGATCCGAGACGCCGATCCCCACGACAAGGCCGCGATCTACCGCGAACTCGGTCTCTCGCTCAGCTACGACCACGAGAACCGCATCGTGACCGCAGAAGCGACACCGAGATCATCGGTGGACCTACTGGCTGTGTCCGAGGGGGGACTCGGCCACTCGGTCCCCGGATTGACGCGCCAGACCTGCTTTCGGCTTCCGACCTGAGCTCAGAGCGGGATGTTGCCGTGTTCCCCGCGCCGGGCGGGCGCGGCGGCGAGCGCGTCGGCCAGCAGCCGACGGGTGTCGGCCGGATCGATGATCGCGTCGATGACTCCGAGGGCGACGCCTCGCTCGATGCCCCCGGCCGTCCGGGCGTGCTCGTCGGCGAGGGAGGCCAGCACCTGCGCGCGTTCCTGTTCGGGGGCCGCCGCGAGCGCCCGCCGGTGCAGGACCCGCACCGCGGCCTCGGCGCCCATGACCGCGACCTCGGCCTCCGGCCAGGCCAGCACCCTGGTCGCGCCCAGGGCGCGCGAGTTCATCGCGATGTAGGCACCGCCGTAGGACTTGCGGGTCACGAGCGTAACCCGGGGGACGGTGGTCTCGGCGAACGCGTACAGCAGCTTCGCTCCCCGGCGCACCACGCCTTCCCACTCCTGCGCGACGCCGGGCAGGTAGCCGGGAACGTCCACCACCACGATCAGCGGGATGCCGAACGAGTCGCACATCCGGGTGAACCGGGCGGCCTTCTCGGCGCTGAGGGAGTCCAGGCAGCCGCCCTTGCGCAGCGGGTTGTTGGCGATGACGCCCACGGTCGCGCCGTGTAGCCGGCCGAGGCCGACCACGATGTTCGGCGCCCAGCGGGGCTGGAGTTCCTCGAACTCGCCGGCCCCCGATGCGCCGGCCAGGCCGGCGTGGTCCGCCGGCTCCGTCTCAACGGTGGTGGGAACCGGGTGTTCGTGGTTGGACGGCGCGCTCGAGCCGTCGAGGAGCGCCCGGACGAGTGGCCGGACGTCGTAGGCCCGCCGCGGCCGGTCCGGCAGCAGAGCCCTGAAGTCCCGCTGGTCCCGCGGATCATGGTAACGGTCCCGCGGATGCGGCCGGGAACTGAGCCGGCCTGGCGCGGCCAGTAGTGAGGTGATGCGGCGCGCCCGGTACAGGGCGTCCTGCTCGGAGGTGGCGACGACGTGGGCCACGCCGGACCGGCGGCCATGCGCCTCGGCCCCGCCGAGCCCGTCCATGTCGATCTGCTCGCCGGTCACGCCGCGCACGACGTCCGGGCCGGTCACGAAGACCCGCCCGGCCGGGGCGAGGATGACGACGTCGGTGAGCGCCGGACCGTACGCCGCGCCACCCGCGGCCGGGCCGAGCACGACCGAGATCTGCGGTACGCGGCCGGAGGCCCGCACGTTCGCGGCGAAGATCTGCCCGATGCCGTCGAGTGCCTCGACGCCGTCCGCGAGGGCTGCTCCGCCGGAGTGCCACAGGCCGATGACCGGCGTGGACTCGTGGACGGCCTGGTCGATCACGGCCGCGATGTGGCGGGCGCCGACGGCGCCGAGCGCGCCGCCCATCCGGCTCCCGTCGGTGCAGTAGGCGATCGAGGTGACGCCCTCCAGAGTGCCGCGACCCGCCAGGACCCGGCCGCCGGCGGGCCGGGGGAACGGCTGGAAGGAACTCGGGTCGAACAATCGGGCCAGTCGGTGATGGGGATCCCGCGGGTCCTGCGTGGGCAGGTTCAGCTGGGAGGTCGAGTCGATGGCCAGATCCGTCATGGCTGAGAGAGTGACGGCCCGGCCTAAAGCGCGGCTGTAGACCGGCTCGCGTCCGCCGCGGCACCGCGGCGGCGTTGCCGCTCACCAGGTCACCCAGGCCCGGCCCGGGCTTAGGGCCGGCAGAGGGCGCTTTTAGATTCCCGGCCGACGATGGGCGGGCAGCGGCTTGCCGTTCGTCCGGTCCCGCGCGCGTTCCCCGACGTTCCGGCCCGCCCACGACCCCTCGGACGTAAAGCCGAATCCCGCCCCGACAAGGAGCCAGGATGGATGCTCAGGAGACCGTGGCCGGCGAGTCCGCCGACGACGTCTTCGCGCTGTTCCGCGCAGGCCAGCTTCTCGCGCGCTACCCGACGGTGAAGGGCCTGCTCGCCACGACGCCCGAGACCGAGCGGGTCCGGGCCGGCCGGCTGCTGGCTCGGCTCGACCCGGACGAGGTGCTCCGGGCGCATCCGGGAACGCCCGCGGTCACGGTCGCCGTCACCGGTCACGGCACGCTGGCGCCGCTCGTGGCCCCGCTGACCATGGAACTTGCCCGGCACGGCCTGGTGCTCAGGCCGTTCGTGTCGAACTTCGACAGCTACGTCTTCGATCTGTCGAGTCCGACGAGCGCGCTGTACGCCTCGGCCGCGGACCTGACCCTGTGCCTGCTCGACCCGATGGTCGTGTTCGACGAGCTGTCCGCCTGCTGGGAGCCGACGGATGTGGAACGGGTGCTGAACGACAAGCTCGCGCTTCTCGATCGTCTTGTCGCGCGGTTCGAGTCGACAAGCCAGGGCACGCTCGTCCTGAACACGTTGCCGCTGTCACACGCGCACCTCGCCCAGCTCGTCGACTACGGCGCCCGGTCCGCCCTCAGCGCGCTCTGGCGGGACGCGAACGCCCGTCTGCTGCGGCTGGAGCAGCGTTACCCCCGGTTGGTCGTCCTGGACCTCGACCCGCTGCTCGGCGAGGGGGTGAGCGTCACCGATCAACGGATGAGCGTCTACGCGAAGGCCCACCTTTCCGGTCCGCTGCTCGAGCGGTACGCCCGCGAGATCGGACATCTCGCCCGCCACGTCGCCGGCCGAACCCGTAAGTGCCTCGTCCTCGATCTGGACGGCACGCTGTGGGGAGGGGTGCTCGGCGAGGACGGGGTCGCCGGCATCGAGGTCGCGGAAACCCACCGCGGCGAGGCGTTCCAGCACTTCCAGCGGGTGGTCAGGCAGATCGGCTCCCAGGGCGTGCTCCTGGCGGTGGTGAGCAAGAACGACCGCGCCCTCGTGCGCGAGGCGCTGCGCGAGCGGCGTGACATGGCGTTGCGAGAGGAGGACTTCACGCGGATCGTCGCCAGCTGGCGGCCCAAGAGCGAGGCCCTGCGCGAACTGGCCGATACGCTCAACATCGGTCTCGACAGCCTGGTGTTCGTCGACGACAGCCCAGCCGAGAACGGCCTGGTGCGCCATGAGCTGCCCGAGGTCGCGGTGGTGAGCGTCGACGGCGAACCCGCTCGGCACGCCGAGAGGCTGCTGCGCGACGGCTGGTTCGCCACCCGGGGCCTGACCCGGGAGGACCGCGCCCGCGTGGCCAGGTACCGGCAGGAAGCCGAGCGGCAGGACTTCCTGGACAGTTTCGCCTCCCTTGAGGACTACCTCCGCGAGCTCAGGGTGCGGGTCCGCCTGGCCGACGCCGCCGAGCGTGACGTTCCCCGCCTGTCGCAGCTCAGCCTGCGGACCAACCAGTTCAACCTCACCACCGAACGGCTTCAGCCCGCGGACGTCCAGCGGCTGCTGAGCGACCCCGGCGCGCGGATCCTCACCGTCCGCTCCGCGGACCGCTTCGGGGACAACGGGATGGTCGGCGCCGTGTTCATGAGCCTCGCCGAGGCGGGCGTCAGGATCGACAACTTCGTGCTGAGCTGCCGGGTGTTCTCCCGCGGCATCGAGCAGGCGTGTCTCGCGGTGATCCTCGACCGGGCGCGGGCGGCAGGCTCGCGCGCCGTGCACGCCCGCTACCGGCGGAGCGCGAGAAACGGCCTGGTCGAGGGGTTCTATCCCCGGTACGGGTTCGAGCGGGTCGCCTTCGAGGAAGACACGGTCGACTATCGGCACTCCCTGGCCGAATCGGTCGCCCGGCCGGCGCATCTGTGTATCGACGAGGACTTCGGAGGATTCGCGCCGTGAACAGCATCGAGGACTTCGTGGATCTGGTCGGGGACGAACTGGGCCTGACCCTGAACGCGACCGACGCCGACCGCGCCCTCGATGAAATCGAGGGCTGGGACTCGGTGCACCTGCTCACCCTCCTGACCGCGCTGGAACGTCGGACGGGTAGGTCCGTTCCGCTGGCGGAGGTGCTGGAGGCATCCAGCCTGCGCGGAATCTACACGTTGACGGTCCCGGATCGGCGCTGACGGCGGTGCCGGCGCGCCCACCCGGCGCGGGCGCGCCGCCACCTCAGTCGTCCCAGATGTGGCTCCAGATCGCGGCCTCGGCCGGTGAGGGCGGCTGGTCCGGGCGTAGGCGCTCGGGATGGCCAGAAAACGGACCGAGCGGCGGGAAGGGCCAGCCCGGGATCGCCGCGGGTGACGCGCCCGGGTCGAGTGGCCGTGTTCTCCGGTCGCTTTCCCATGCCTCCGGGCCGGCCTGCGCCGGCGGGCGCTCCCCGGGGTGGGAATCGTCCTCGACCGGCTCGTACACCGGCCCAGGGGGGATTACCAGAAAGCCGCACGCGGCCATGTAGGCCGGCATCCCGCGCTCCATGGCCAACAGCGTCCCGCGGGCGAAGGCTCGCAGTGCTCTCGCCAGTCGTCGTCCGAGCCGCCGCATATCTTCGAATACTGCTCGATCCGGCTAAAGCGGGCCTTGGCGGTGGCGTGCGCCGACGGTCGGGCGCGGGCCACCTGAGCCGAGTCCGGCGAGCCGCGCAGGGGGCGGAGTAGGCTCATAAGTCGTCTCGCCGTTCGGTCGGGCCGTACGGTCGGGCCGTTCGGTCGGGCGTGGTGGAGGGGTAGGGCGTTGGCATCGCAGCCGATCACGACGGGTAATGCTCGTCGCGATCGTTCGGATGCCCTTCGTAACCGTGAGCGACTTCTTGGCGCGGCTCGCGCCGTGTACGCCGAAGAGGGGACTGACGCCCCGCTCAAGACGGTCGCCGAGCGGGCGGGCCTCGGCGTGGGGACGGTATACCGCCATTTCGCCACGCAGGAGGCGTTGGTCGAGGCGATCCTGACCGAGCATCTCGCCGAGATGGACGGGCTGGCCAGGGTCCTGCGCGCCACGCTGGAGCCGGACGAGGCCCTGGCGGAATGGCTGGCCGCGTTCGTGGACCGCCTCACCGAGTACCGGGGCCTGGCCCGGGTGGTGATGCCCCAGCTGCGCGACCGCGCGTCACCGCTCGGCCGTGCCTGCCAGCGGATGCGGACCGCCGGGGCCGAACTGCTGGCCGAGGCGCAGCGCGACGGGTCGATGCGGACCGACCTCGACGTCGTCACGCTGCTGACGCTGGCTAACGCGGTGGCGCTGGTGGTCGAGCAGCGGCCGGATCAGGCCGGTCTCGCTCTGTCCTATCTCATCGACGGCCTGCGGCGGCGCTAGACATCCCGGGCGGTCAGACCGCGTTGTCGGAACTCCGTGACGGCAGTGACGGCAGTGACGGCCGGCGGCCACGCATGATTATCTGAACGTTGAAACAAGTATCCGGCCGAGGCGCCCGGACTCCCGGTGGCTTTCGTTCGCACTCGGTGGATCACGCACAACTGGTGTGAGTTCGGTCACTTGACAATTGAAATGGCGGCTTCCTCCCTCGTCTCGGGCCTCGTCGCCCCCGGATCGGCCGCATTTCTGTACGTATTTTTGCTGATGTGGCGTCGGCGCTGACTTGCGAACATGGCAGCAGTCGCGGTTCCTGCGCTGGACCCTGCCGATGTGACGACGTCCATAGAGGAGACAAGGTGCGACGGTATGCCGTGCTAGGCCCATTGCGGATAACCGACGAGTCGGGCGAGATCGTCTTCACCGCCAGGAAGATGGAAATCTTCCTCGCCATTCTCCTGATTCGTGCCAACCAGGTCGTCTCGCTGAGCCAGGTAATCACCGAGCTGTGGGGGGACAACCCGCCTCGGCGCGCGACGGCGTCAGTCCACGTCTATGTGTCGAATCTCCGAAAAATGCTCACCCGTTCGGCGGGCTCCGACAGCCCGATCCTGACCCGGCATCCCGGCTACATGCTCCTGATGGGCTCGGACGAGCTGGACCTGCACATGTTCCAGCGGGAGGTCAACCAGGGGCGGCGGCATCTGCGGGAAGGCCGCTTTGAGCAGGCGTCTCAGTGTCTCGCGCGGGGCCTCGAGCTGTGGCGCGGCCCGGCGTTCAACGAGTACCGGGACGGCCCGATCGTCGGCGGCTTCGTCGGATGGCTGGAGGAGGCCCGGCTGGAGTGCATCGAGCTGCTGATCGACGCCGATCTCGCGGCCGGCCGCCATCGTGAGGTGATCGGGCGGCTGCTGTCGCTCGTCGCGGAGTACCCGCTGCGCGAGTTCTTCCACCATCGCCTGATGCTCGCGCTCTACCGGTCCGGGCGGCAAGCCGAGGCGCTGGAGACCTACCGGTCCGTCCGGGCCATGCTCGACCAGGACCTCGGCCTTGAGCCCGGTCGTGACCTGCGCGATCTGCATCGCTCGATCCTGCTGGCCGACGACGGTCTCGACATCCGGCACGCGGGCTGACGCGGCCAGGCGGGCCGCCCGGCCGATGATCCCGACCGGGTGGCCCGCGGCCCGTCCCCTGGTTAGAGCCGCTCGAACGCGAAACCACCCTTGATCCACTTGCTGGACTCGACCGCGATGGCCAACGCGCGGTCGCCCGGCTCCATCGCGGCCAGCGCCCGCTCGAGCTGAAGGAACGGCAGCGCGTTCCCGGTGTTGCCTGTCTCGGTGACGCAGGAGACAGCCTCGGCCGCCGGCGCGGAGAGCTGCTCGACGATGTGAGCGGTCATCCGGCCGGACAGCTGGGGCGGCAGGAGGTAGTCGAAGTCGGACTCCGTCCAGCCGAGCTGGCCCAGCATCTCGCCGAGGATCTCCACCGCCAGCCGCGGCACGGCCTCCTCGATCGCCTTGTAGTTCTCGCCGGCGGGCGGGGCCTCCCGCCCTCGGTCGGCCAGGCCATACCATGCCAGGGTCTGACCGGCCTCGCGGCCCAGCCCCGTCAGCCGGGTGCCCACCTGGCGGATCACGGCGAGGCCGTCCGGCCCGGTTCCGAGGACCACCGCCCCAGCGGCATCACCGAACAGCAGCAGGTTCACGAGCTGGGCTGGGGGCAGACCGGTGACGTCCGCGTTCGTGTCCAGATGTTTGGCGCAGGTGTCGCCGCCGATCACGAGGGCGTTGCGGTGCCCGCCGCGGCCCAGGAACTGGCTGGCCACCTGCAGCGCCTGAACGGCGCCGGTGCAGCCGGACTGGAGCTGGAACGTGGTGACGTCGTTGATTCCGAGCGCGTCGGCAATCATGTTCACCGTGGCCGGCATCAGCATGTCGGGGGTGGCGGTGGCCATCACGATCAGGTCGATGTCGCCGGGAGCCATACTTCCGCCGGCCAGCGCCCGCCGGGCGGCGGTCGTCCCGAGCTCGGCGAGGGTGCAGTACCGCTCGCCGGTGTCGAGATCGGTCGCCAGGTACCGGGTATCGGTGCCGATGAACACCTCCATCCACTGCTCCCATACCTGATCGAGGCCGAAGGCCTTGGCCAGGCGCGCATTGTCCACGGGTTCGCCGGGCAGCGCGCAGCCGACCGAGCGAATGTAGACGTGGTCGTCGGACATGGCGTGTTCCTTCTGTCGTCGTCGTCCGGCTCCGGATGGGATCCGGCCGGGATCCGGCCGAGGACTGGCCGGGGCGCCGCTGAACGCGGGTGACCGCCGCGCCGGTCGTTTTTCCGACCCGCCGCGCCGCGGGGAAGACGATACGGAGGCGATGTCATTTTCTCAACCGCCGTTAATAAGGGAGCCGGACCCGGTTGCCCGGCGGCGCGCTTTCCTCGCGATTTAGCGCCGCTCAAGACTGGCGTTGGCCGGGTGAACGAGGCTGGGAAACCGGCGGGTCGGCGCGGCGCCACGCGGTGGTGCCCGAACCGCGACCCGTCCCGATCTCACCCCCACGGGAGCGAAGATGACCGAGACCAGGCCTGGACTCCTCGCCGGCCGGACGGCCCTCGTCGTAGGCGGCAGCCGCGGTATCGGCGCCGCGACCGCGCGGGCCCTGGGCGCGCACGGCGCCGCGGTCGGCGTGAACTACCACCACAGCTCCGAGGCGGCGGCGAAGCTAGTCGCGGAGATCGAGGCCGGCGGCTCGCGCGCGGTGGCGGCGGGCGCGGACGCGACCGATCCTTTGGCCGTCGCGGCCATGGTCGGGACGGTGACAAGCGCACTGGGTGACATCAGCATTCTGGTCTGCAACACGGTCGGGTTCGTGGAGGCGAACCCGTTCGAGCGGATCGAGGCGGGCAGCACCCTCGCGGTCGACAACGCCGACTCGATCAAGGACCGGGCCGCGATCCAGCTCGCGACCACTCTCTATCCGGTGCGCGAGGTGGTGCCCGGGATGCGACGGGCCGGCGGCGGCAGCATCGTCTTCATCGGCGCCACCGCCTCACGCGGCCGCCCGACCCGCGGTATCGCGGAGGTGTCGGTGGCCAAGGCGGCGCAGGACGCCCTGGCCCGTGCGCTGGCCAACGAACTGGGCGCCGACGGGATCCGGGTCAACACGATCGCGCCCGGGATGGTGCCCACCGACGCCAACGCCGGCGCCCGCCGCGACGCCGTGATCGCCGAGCTGGGCAGGACGACCCCGCTGGGGCGGGTGGCCTACGTCGACGACGTGGCCGACGTCGCGGTGGCTCTCGCCTCCGATCTCACCCGCCACCTGACCGGCGCCTACCTCGGGGTCGACGGTGGGCGGGGCATGCTCTGACGAACCCGCCGATCCGGACATGAAGCCGTCGACAGTGTCGAAGGGACTGACATGGTGATTCCAGCGGCGGGTGGCCCGCATGCGCGCTCGGCGCCCGCGACGGTCGAGGAACGGGCGGCGCACTGGAGCCTCTACGCGCCCTGGCTGCAGGACGACCCGGTTTCACACTGGGCCGAGATCCGGGAGTACCAGCCGGTCCTCCGTTCCGAGGAGCTGGGCGGATTCTGGATCCTGACCCGTTATGAGGACATCGAGTGGGCGGCCAGGAATCCCCGGATATTCTCCAGCGCCGAGGTCGGTATCCCGCACCGAAAAATCTTCCCGGAGAAGCAGATCCCGATTCAGCTGGACGGTGACGAGCACCGCCGGTGGCGGCAGACGCTCGCCGAGGTGTTCAACCCCAACATGGTGAACTACTTCACTCCGCGGATCCGCGAGGCCGCGGTGGAGGCCGCCGACCGGCTCGCCGGCCGCGACGCCTGCGACTTCATCACCGAGTTCGCGACCGCGCTGCCGGCCGAGACCTTCCTCATCACGTTCGGCATCGGTCGCGAGCATCTGGCGACGCTCCTCGAGCACAAGACGTGGCTACGCCGCGAGGGCATTCCCAAAGCCCGCACCGACGAGGACATCGTCAAGGCGAACCGCCCGCTGCGGGACTTCTTCGGCGACGCCATCGACCGGCTGCGCGCGGCGGGGATCGACGGGCGGCGCGACGTCCTGAGCCAGTTGCTCCGCAGCCGTTTCGAGGGCCGTGAGCTGACCCGGGACGAGATGACGAACGTGGCCTTCGTGACCATGGGGGCGAGCCTGGACACGACCACCGCGTCCCTCGGTCTCCAGTTCCTCCGCCTGGCCGAGCGGCCCGACATCCGGCGCTCCGTCGCCGCCGCCGGACCGGAGCGGCTGCCGGCGATCGTCGAGGAGCTGCTGCGCCACGAGCCCGTGTCCACCACGGGCCGGGTCGTCACCGAGGACGTCGAGCGGCACGGAGTCGTCCTGCGCAGGGGCGACCGGGTCATGCTGTCCTGGGGGATGTCGGGCCTCGACCCGCGGATCTTCGAGAACCCCGACGAGATCGACTTCGAACGGGCGTCGACCCGCCACCTCGCCTTCGGGGTCGGCCCGCACCGCTGCCTGGGCATGCACCTGGCCCGGCGGGTCATCGCGATCGCGCTCGAGGAGTGGCACGCACGGTTCCCCGACTACCGGGTCGACCCGGACGTTCCGCCGGTCCGGCACTACTCGCCCGGCCGCGGCCTGATGAGCCTGCGCCTGCTGCTCGGAACCGATCCGGCCCCGGCCGGGGCCGGAGCATCCGGGGCCGCCTCGGCCGGGGGCGCGCGATGAGAGTCCAGGTCGCGGCGGAGTTGTGCATGGGGCACGGGATGTGCGCGATGCGGGCGCCCGAGGTCTACCAGCTCACCGAGTTCGGCACCAACGAGATGGGCGACTTCGACGTGCGACCCGGCCTCGAGGGGCCGGCCGCGCTCGGGGCGCGGGCATGCCCCGAGCGGGTTATCTCGATCATCGACGGCGAGCACGAGGTGTAGCGGCGGCGCCCGGGCGCGTGCCAGCGCCCGCTCGCTCGACAGTTCGACAGTTCGAACCCGGAAGGCGTGTGGACCGATGGTTGGCCAGGACGAGCTCGTCGACTACCTCAAGTGGGTGACCGCCGAGCTGCACCAGACTCGTCAGCGTCTCGCCGCGGCGGGCTCAGCGGCCCCCGAGCCGGTCGCGATCGTCGGGATGAGCTGCCGGTTTCCCGGTGGGGTGGGCACCCCCGAAGAGCTGTGGGAACTGGTCGCGGCGGGCGGGGACGCGGTGTCGGGCTTCCCGACCAGCCGCGGCTGGGACATCGACGCTCTCTACGACCCCGATCCCGACGCTCCGGGCACGACGTACACCCGCCACGGCGGCTTCCTCCATGACGCCGCCGATTTCGACGCCGGCCTGTTCGGGCTCAGCCCGCGCGAGGCGATCGCCATGGACCCCCAGCAGCGTCTCCTGCTGGAGACGGCCTGGGAGGCGTTCGAGCGCGCGGGTCTGGCCCCGCCGGGTCTGCGGGGCAGCGCGACCGGCGTCTTCGCCGGCGTTATGTACAACGACTACGCTGGGCGACTGCGGGCGGTTCCGCCGGAGTACGAGGGCTTCATCGGCAACGGCAGCGCCGCGAGCGTCGCCTCGGGCCGGATCGCCTACACGTTCGGGCTCGAGGGGCCCGCGATCACGGTCGACACAGCCTGCTCGTCCTCGCTGGTCGCCGTGCACCTGGCCTGCCAGGCCCTGCGGGCCGGTGAATGCTCGCTGGCGCTGGCCGGCGGCGTCACGGTGACGGCCACTCCGGGAGTGTTCACCGAGTTCAGCCGGCAGCGCGGGCTGGCGGCCGACGGGCGGTGCAAGTCCTACGCCGCCGCCGCCGACGGCACCGGCTTCAGCGAGGGCGTGGGCCTGCTGGTGCTCGCGCCCCTGGCGAACGCGCTGCGGGACGGGCGTCCGGTCCTGGCGGTCATCCGCGGCTCGGCCGTCAACTCCGACGGCGCCAGCAACGGGCTGACCGCGCCCAACGGCTCGGCGCAGCAACGCCTCATCCGCCGAGCCCTGGCCGAGAGCCGGCTGGAGCCCGGCGACATCGACGCGGTGGAGGGCCACGGCACGGGAACGACGCTCGGTGATCCTATCGAGGTGCAGGCCCTGCTGGCCACCTACGGCCGGGGCCGGCCGGCCGGCCGGCCCCTGTTCCTGGGCTCGGTGAAGTCCAACCTCGGTCACACCCAGGCGGCGGCCGGCGTGGCCGGGATCATCAAGACGGTCATGGCCATGCGCGCGGGGGAGCTGCCGCCGAGCCTCCACATCGACGCGCCGTCGCCGTACGTCGACTGGTCCGCCGGCGGGGTGGCGCTGCTGCGCGAGGCCGTGCCGTGGCCGCCGGCCGGCCGCCCGCGCCGCGCCGCCGTGTCCGCGTTCGGCATCAGCGGCACGAACGCGCATCTGATTCTCGAGGAAGCCCCGGCCCCACCGCCAGCCGCGGCCGGGGAGCCAGCGCCGGTCCCGGCCATGGCCGGGACCGGCGCTGGCCGCCGCCCGGAGGCACCGGTGCCGATCGTCGTCACGGGGCACAGCGTCCAGGCCCTGCGGGGCCAGGCGGCACGGCTGCGCCAGTTCGTCCTCGAGCACCCGGAGACGGCCCGACGCGATCTTGCGCACGCGCTGCTGTCCACCCGCCCGCTGCTCGCCGAGCGGGCGGCCGTGATCGCGCACGACGACCACGACCTGCGGCGGGGACTGGCCGCGCTGGCCGGCGGCACACCCGATGGCGCCGTGCTGCACGGGGACGGGCGGGTCTCCGGCCAGCTTGCGTTCGTGTTCACCGGCCAGGGCAGCCAGCGTCCCGGAATGGGCCGGGACCTGTACGCGGCCTTCCCGGTGTTCGCCCGCGCGTTCGACCAGGCGTGCGACCTTCTGGAGACTGGGCTCGACCAGCCGCTGCGGGACGTGGTCTTCGACGACGCGGCCGACCCGGCCACGGCGGAGCTGCACCAGACCCGCTACGCGCAGCCGGCCCTGTTCGCGCTCGAGGTCGCGCTCTACCGCCTGCTGGAAAGCCGCGGCCTCACGCCGGACCGGGTGATCGGGCACTCGATCGGGGAGCTGGCCGCGGTCCACGTGGCCGGCCTGCTCGACCTGGCCGACGCCTGCGCGCTGGTGTCGGCCAGGGCCGCGCTGATGCAGGCGATGCCCTCGGGCGGAGCGATGATCTCCGTGCGTGCCTCGGAGGCCGAGGTGGCGCCCCTGCTGGCCGAGTTCGCCGGGCAGCTCGGGATCGCCGCCGTGAACGGCCCGGCGTCCGTGGTCATCTCCGGGGATCGGGATTGCGCTCTCGGCGTCGCCCGCCGGCTGCGCGCCCAGGGCGCCAAGACCAGGCGGCTGCGGGTCAGCCACGCGTTCCACTCCGCTCACATGGACGGGGCGACCGACGCCCTCGCCCGGATCGCGGCGACCCTGTCGTTCTCCCCGCCGGCCATTCCGGTGATCTCCAACCTCACGGGCGCGCTGGCCGGCTTCGACGAGCTGCGCTCGCCGTCGTACTGGGCCGACCACCTGCGCCGCGCGGTGCGCTTCCACGACGGCGTCGCGACGCTGTGGGACGAGGGGACGCGCGCGTTCCTCGAGGTCGGGCCGAGCGCCGTGCTGACCCCACTGGTCCAGGAATGCCTGTCCCCGGCCGACGACCTGCTCGCGGTGCCGGTCCTGCGGGCGGATCGCGGCGACGCCGACGCGCTGACGGCCGCTCTCACCCAGACCTTCCTCAGCGGGGTGCCGATGGACCCGGCCGCTCTCGTCGGCGAGCGGCCGCGCACGCGCGTGGAGCTGCCGACCTACGCCTTCCAGCGCCGTCGCTACTGGCTCGACGCCGAGGCGGGTTCCGGGCCGGGCGGCGGGGGCCTCGACGCCGGCTTCTGGGAAGCGGTCGAGTCGACCGACACGGACGCGCTCGCGGAGCTTCTCAGCCTGCCCGCTGACCGGCTGGCGGCGCTGCGCGGGCTGCTGCCGGCGCTGCGCGCCTGGCGGCGCCACGGCGGCTGGCGCTACCGGATCCGGGCCGCCGCCCACCCGGAGCAGGCCGCGCCCGACTCCTCGGCGGGCTGGGCGGGGGCGCGCCGGCTGGTTCGCGCGCCGGCGCGGCGCCCACGCTCGGGCCGGGGCTGGCGTCCGCGCGGCACGGTTCTGGTCGTGGGTGGTACCGAGGGACTCGGCGCCCACGCCGCCCGATGGCTGGCCGCTCGGGGCGCCTCCCGCCTGATCCTCACGGGCGGCCCGCCGGCCAGCCCGTCCACTGAGCACCGCGCACTCGTCGAGGAGCTGACGGGCCGGGGCGTCCAGGTCACCGTCACGCCCTGCCGCACCGGGGGCGACGTGGCCGCGCTCGTCGGGTCGATCCCGGCCGGGGAGCCGCTGCGGGCCGTCGTGCACGCTGGCGGGAAAGGCGCCGCCGGCCTCGAGCACGTCGACGAGCACACGCGCCACCTGGGCCTCGAAGCGTTCGTGGCGTTCGGTCCACTACCGACCGAGTTCGACCGGTTCGAGGCCGGCGCGACCGACTCCGACCACGCTGGCGAGATCATCGAGGGCGCCGGCGAGCATGACCGGGCGGTGGAGCCGCCGCCTCCGGCCGGGATCGAAGCGGTGGTCCGGGCCCGTCTGGACGCCGGGCAGGCCGCCTCGTCGGTGGCCTGGGGACCGTGGGAGGGCGGCGCCAGCGCGCCGGCCGGGCTGCGCCCGCTGGCCCCGCGCCTCGCGATGTCCGTGCTCGAGGACGCCGGGTCGGGCGGTGAGCCCTTCCTCGTCGTCGCGGACGTCGACTGGGAGGAGCTGATCGTGACCGGCGCGGGCCAGATCGATCCGTTCTTCCAGGACGTGCCCGAGGTCGCCCGGCTGCTCGCCCGGCCGGACACCTCGCCGGAGCCGGAACTCGCCCTGCTGGACCTGCTCGCGGCGGCCGGCGAGACCGAGACCGAGGTGGAGGCGATCCTGCTCGGCGTCCTGCGCGCGCACGCCGCGGCGGTGCTCGGCCACCACTCCCCGGACGAGCTGCCGACCGACGGCAGCCTGACCGAGCTGGGCTTCAGCTCGTTCACCGCCCTGGAGCTGAGCAACCGGCTGGCGGCGGCGACCGGCCTGAGCGTCCCGCCCACCGCCGTCATCGAACACCCGACCCTGGGCGCTCTGGCCGGATACCTGCGCCGCGAGCTCGCGACGGCCGGCCGGGTTCAGGATGCGCCGGAGACCGCCGCGCCCGGGCCACCGGCGCCCCGAGCGGGGCAGCCCGCGGCCGAGGCCCGGGCCTGACGTCCCGCGCGACCTTAGAACGGCTTTAGAACCGTGTCCGAGGATTCCGGGAATCCGTGGACGCCTGCCCTGACGTGCTCTCGCGACGCACGGCGGCAAGGCGCGCGAGTCGCTAGGGGGCGTCATGCGTTCGGCACATCCGGCTGCTCGGTCCGGCCCTCGAGGCGGGCGAGGATCTCCCGGCCGGCCTCGGCCCGCCGCCGGCCGCCGGCAGCGGTGGCCCCGGCTGGCCGTGGCCGCGGCGGCGGCCCTCGCCGTCCTGGTCGCGGCCGACGGATGCGGCTCGAGCGGGTCCGGATCCGCCACCACCGGCGCCCCGGTGGCCGGGGGCACCCTGACCTTCGCCACGGATACCGAGCCGGGATGCCTGGACCCCGGCTACGACCCACTCGACGTCACTGCCCTGATCGACCGGAACATCGTCGACTCGCTGGTCTACCAGGCGCCCGGAGGCAGCCTCCATCCGTGGCTGGCCCAGCGCTGGACGGTCTCGCCGGACGGCCGGACCTACACCTTCACCCTCCGCCCGGGCGTCCGCTTCCAGGACGGCACCCCGCTGAGCGCCGCCGCGGTGAAGGCCACCCTCGACCACGCGGTGGCTCCGGCGACCAAGTCGCTCTACGCGGCCGGGCTGCTGCGCACCTACACGGGTTCCGACGTCCTCGACGCCCGGACCGTCGCGGTCCGGCTGTCCCGGCCCGACGCCACCATCCTGCGCGCCCTCAGCACCCCCTACCTGGGGATCCAGTCACCCCGGTCGCTCGCGGGACCCGAGCCGGCGCTGTGCCTGCACCCGGTCGGCACTGGGCCGTTCTCCTTCGTGAGCTGGGCGAAGACGCAGCGCCTGACGCTGCGGAAGAACCCCGACTACCGGTGGGGGCCGGCGGTGGCCGGGGCGCTGGCCGGGCCCGCGCACCTGGACGGCATCACGGTCGAGTTCATCGCGGAGGACGCCTCGCGGATCGGCGCGCTGACCAGCGGCCAGGTCGACGTGGTGGCCGACGTACCACCGGTCAGTGCGCGGGCGGCCCGGGGAGCCGACTACCGCCTGCTCTCGGCGCAGGCCCCCGGCGGCGTGTACGCGCTCTACCTCAACACCTCCCGCGGGCCGCTTGCCGACGAGCGGGTGCGCCGGGCGCTGGCCCAGGGCGTCGACCTGACGGCGCTGGTCAGATCGGTGTACTTCGGCCAGTACGCGCGGTCGTGGAGCGTGCTGAGCCCGACCACCGCCGACTACGACCCCAAGCTGACCGGAACCTGGCCCTACGACCCGGCGCTCGCCGGCCGCCTGCTCGACCAGGCCGGCTGGACCGGGCGGGACGCCCAGGGGTACCGGACGAGGAACGGCCAGCGGCTCACGATCTTCTGGCCCTACCCGTCGCAGTACCTGCGGGAACAGCGCGACGTGCTCGGCCAGGGCATCCAGGCGGGGGCGAAGAAGATCGGGATCGACATCCGGTTCGTCGGGCAGGACGCCGGCACGTTCTCCCGCGAGGTGTCCAGCCGGACGGCGGACATCGTCTCGGTGAGCACGGAGCGCGCCGATCCGGACGTGCTGCGGCTGCTGTTCGGATCGGCCGAGACGTACTCCAGGGGCGGCTACAACGTCTTCGGCCTCAACGACCCCGCGCTCGACCGGTGGCTGAACGAGGCCGCGGCGGTCAACGACCCGGCCGTCCGGGTCCGTGACTACGCCGACGCCCAGGCCTACATCAGCCAGCACGCGCTGGCCGTGCCGGTCTACGTGCCCACCTTCCTGCTCGGCGCCGCCTCCCGCGTGCACGGCCTGACCTTCGACGCCGAAGGCGCCCCCGACCTCGCCCGCGCGTGGCTGGACACCTGATGCGCCCCGCGGGGCGCTGGTTGCTCGGGCGGCTCCCGCGGGCGGTCATCGTGCTGGTGGGCGCGGCGACGGTGACGTTCGTGGCCTTCCACCTGCTGCCCGGCGACCCGGCGCGGGTGTCGCTGGGCACGCCGAACCCGACCGCGCAGCTCGTCGCCACGACCCGCCACCAGATGGGCCTCGACCGGCCGCTCGCCCAGCAGTACCTGGTCTTCGTCGGCCGCCTGGCGCGCGGTGACCTCGGCATGTCCTACCAGCTCCACGAGCCGGTGGCGCGGGTGATCGGCCGCGGGCTGTGGCCGACCGTCGAGCTCGCGCTGGCGGCGTTCGCGCTCGCCGTCGTCGTGGCCGTCCCGCTCGCGGTCGCCACCGCCGGGCGGCGGCGGGCGTCGGCGGCGCTGTCCTGGACCGTCGAGCTGGTGCTGATCTCCAGCCCCAGCTTCTGGATCGGCATCCTGCTGCTGACCCTGTTCTCGTTCGACCTCCGGCTGTTCCCGGTGATCAGTGGGACGAGCGCGCGCGGACTCGTGCTGCCGGCCGTCACGCTGGCCGCGAGCATCGTGGGGGTGCTCACCCAGATCCTGCGGGAGGGGCTGGAACGGGCCCTCGACGAGCCGTTCACGACCAGCGCGCGGGCCCGGGGCAGCGGGGAGACGGGTGTGCGGCTGCGCCACGGGCTCCGCCACACCCTCATCCCCCTGCTGACGACGTCCGGCTGGATCCTCGGGGCCCTGTTCACCGGTTCGGTCGTCGTCGAGACGGTGTTCAGCCGGCAGGGCCTCGGCCGGGTCGCGGCCGCCGCGATCACCGGCCGCGACCTCCCGACGGTCACCGGGGTCGTCGTCGTGTCGGCGCTGGCCTTCACCGTGCTCAACATCGCGCTCGACGCGGCCTACCATCTCGTCGACCCGCGGTTGCGCGAGGCCGCCGCGTGACCTCGATACCGGAGACGCTTCCCGCCGCCCGCGGCCGGGCCGCCGCCTGGGCGCCGCGGCCCGGCGTCGTCGCGGCGTGGATCCTGCTCGCCCTGGTCGCCCTGGCCGTCGCCTGGCCGAGCCTGCTGGCCGCCCGGGACCCGAACGCGGCCGACCCCGCGACCGCGCTCGCCGGACCCGGCGCCGGGCACCTGTTCGGCACCGACGAGCTCGGACGGGACGTGCTGAGCCGCGTCGTGTACGGAGCCCGGCCGTCGCTGTTCATCGGCGCGGGGTCCACCCTGACCGCGCTGGTCGCCGGGTCGCTGCTCGGCGTCCTGGCCGCGACGTCGGGCCGGGCCGTCGACGGCGTCGTCATGCGGGTAGCCGACGTGCTGCTCGCGTTCCCCGGCCTGCTGCTGGCGCTGCTGGTGATCGCCGCGATCGGGCCGGGCACCACCGACGCGATGATCGCTCTGGCCTGCGCCTCCGTGCCCGGCTTCATCCGGATCGCCCGCTCCCAGGGCCTGGTCATCCGGCGGGCCGATTACGTCCGGGCGGCGGTGGTGCTCGGCCGGGGGCGGGCGGCGATCCAGCTCCGCCATGTCCTGCCGAACGCCCTGCCGCCGCTGCTGGCGTTCGCGATGATCAATATCGGGGCGGCGATCATCTCGGGGGCCACCCTCAGCTTCCTCGGGCTCGGGCCGCCGGCGCCGACCCCGGAGTGGGGAGCGATGCTCTCGACGAGCCGGGGCTACCTCTCGGTCGCCTGGGCGCCGGCGGTGTTTCCCGGACTGGCCATCACGGTGACCGTCATCGCGGTGAATGTCGCCGGCCGGGACCTGCGCCGCCGCTTCGAGGGACGGCAGGCGGTGCCGCGTGCCTGACCAGGACCGCTCGGCCGACGGTAGCCGACCGCTAGTCGACGTCCGCGGCCTGCGGGTCTCCTTCCCGGCCCGGCGCGTCACCATCGAGGCCGTCCGCGGTGTCGACTTCACCCTCGGCGCGGGGGAGTGCCTCGCCGTCGTCGGCGAGTCGGGCTCGGGCAAGAGCGTGACGGCCCGGGCGCTGCTCGGGCTGGCGGGTGCCCGGGCCCGGGTCGAGGCGAGCCGGCTGGAGCTGGCCGGCGAGGACCTGCTCGCGATGACCCCGCGCCGGCTGCGCGAGATCCGGGGCGGCCGGATCGGACTCGTGCTCCAGGACGCCCTGACCTCGCTGGACCCGCTGCGGACGGTGGAGGCCGAGATCGCCGAGGCGCTGCGCAACCACCGGGTGGTCGGGCCGGACCGCGTTCGCGAGCGGGTCGTCGAGCTGCTGCGCGACGTCGGCGTCCCCGAGCCGCGGGAACGGGCCCGGCAGTACGCCCACCAGCTCTCGGGCGGTCTGCGCCAGCGCGCTCTGATCGCCTCCGCCCTCGCCGCGCGGCCGGAGGCGCTGGTCGCCGACGAGCCGACGACCGCGCTCGACGTGACGACGCAGGCCCGCCTGCTGCGCCTGCTGGCGGCGAAGAAGGCCGAGGGCATGGCGGTCCTGCTCATCAGCCACGACCTGGCGGTCGTCGCCGGGCTCGCCGACCGGATCGCGGTGATGTACCGGGGGGAGTTCGTCGAGCAGAGACCCGCGGCGGAGCTGCTGGCCGCGCCGGCGCATCCCTACACACGGGCGCTGCTGGCCGCGGTTCCCTCAGCCCACGCCACCCCGCCCCGAAGGGCCCGCCCGGGCACCGCGTCCGGGTCCGGCACCTCCTCCGGGCCCGGCGTCGCGTGTGGGTCCGGCACCGCCTCCGGCGAGGGAGCGCCGCTGCTCGTGGCCGAAGGACTGACGAAGAGCTTTCGCGGCCAGGACGGGACGAGGAGGGTCGCGCTCGACGGCGTCTCGTTCGAGGTGCGGGCGGGCGAGGTCCTCGGTGTCGTCGGCGAGTCCGGCTCCGGGAAGACCACCGTCGCCACCATCGTCCTCGGGCTCCTGGCGCCTGACTCCGGGACCGTCCGACTGGGCGGGAAGCCGTGGTCGGGCCTGCCCGAAGCGGCCCGACGGCCGCTGCGCCCCCGGATCCAGCTGGTGCCCCAGGACCCGTTCGGCTCGTTCGACCCGCGGTACCCAGTGGAACGGATCATCGCCGAGGCGGTGCCCGAGCGTGGCGAGGCGCGGCGGCGGCGGATCGGCGCGCTGCTGGACCTCGTCGGCCTGCCCGGGCATCTGCTCGGGCGGCGGCCTCCCCAGCTCTCCGGTGGGGAGCGGCAGCGGGTCGCGATCGCCCGCGCGCTGGCGCCGCGACCGGACCTGCTCGTCTGCGACGAGCCGGTGTCGGCGCTCGACGTGTCGGTCCAGGCCCATGTCCTCGACCTGCTGGACGATCTGCGGGAACGGCTGGGCACCGCGATGCTGTTCATCTCGCACGATCTCGGCGTCATCCGGCGCACGAGTGACCGGGTCCTGGTCATGCGGTCCGGTCGGGTGGTCGAGACGGGCCCGGTGCGCGACGTCCTCGACCATCCCACCCACCCCTACACCCGGGAGCTGATCGCGGCGCTCCCGCGCCTCGGGCTCTCGGCCGGCTCCCCGCCCGCCGACGCCGGAACCCGCTTGATGCGCGTCAGCGCGCCCGGCTCACCCACCGCGCCCATGACCCAAAGGGAACTATCGTGACCGAACAGAGGCCGATCCGCGTGTCGGTGCTCAACACCGTCCCGGTGTGGAGCGACAGCTCGCCCGCGACCGCTCTGCGCGAGGCGATCGATCTCGCCGGCGCCGCCGAGGCGATGGGCTACCACCGGTACTGGGTGGCCGAGCACCACAACACGGTCAGCGTCGCGAGCGCCGCGCCGGCCGTCCTCGTGGGCCAGCTCGCCGCGGCGACCTCCAGCCTCCAGGTCGGGTCGGGCGGTGTCATGCTGCCCAACCACGCGCCGCTGGTGGTCGCGGAGGAGTTCGGCACCCTGCGGGCGCTGCATCCGGGTCGCATCGACCTCGGCGTCGGGCGGGCACCGGTGACCGACGCCGCCACGGCCGTCGCGCTGCGCCGGGCGGCGGACGCGGACTTCCCCCGGCAGCTGGTCGAGCTCATCGGCTACTTCGACGCGCCGTGGCCGGACGCGGGCAGGCCGGTGACCGCGGTGCCGGCGGCTGGCAACAAACCTCCGATCTGGCTGCTGGGGACCAGCCTCGACAGCGCCCGGCTGGCCGCCCGGCTGGGTCTGCCTTACGCGTTCGCGCACCACTTCAACCCGGGCGGCGCGGCCGCGGCGGCGGCGGAGTACCGCCGCGCGTTCCAGCCCTCGCCCGAGCTCGACCGGCCCTACGTGATCCTGGCGGCCACCGTCATCGTCGCGGAGACCGCGCCCGAGGCGGCCCGCCTGGCTCTGCCCGTCGCGGTGAGCGCGCTCCGGCGCCGGTCCGGGCAGTCGCCCCAGCCGCTGCCGACCGAGGAGCAGGCGGCCGCGCACCCGATGGGCCCGGTGGAGCGCGAGATCGTGGCCGACCGCGTGCGGACCCACGTCATCGGCGATCCGGCCCAGGTACGGGCGAGGATCGCCGAGCTGGTCACGACCACCGGCGCCGACGAGCTGATGGCGACGACAGCGGTTCGCGACTACGGCCAACGGCTGCGCTCCTACGAGCTTCTAGTGAAGGCCGTGGCGAGCGGTTAGTGCCAGCCCGGTCGCGGGAACGCGACAGGCCGGACCCCGCGCGGCACTCGCGCGGCGTCCGGGCCAGGCGGGGATCGCGGTCAGGCCGGGGTGGCCGCGGCGATGATGGCGGCGCCGCTCTCGTTGTACTGCCGGTAGTAGACGATCTGGCCGTCGCGGATGCGGAGCATGACGAAGTAGGTGGTGCGGTAGGAGCCGCCGGTCGTCGTCACGGTGCCGGTGGCGACGTACTCGACGAACCACAGCTCCGGGTCGGTGGTCTCGTACACGACCGGCGAGGAGATCTCGCCCAGCTTGATGGGGCTCGCCGACTCGGCCTTGGCGATGGTCGCCCTGATCTTCTCCCGGCCTTCCAGGTGCTTCAGGGCGGCGACGGTCATGAACGGCATGTCGCTCACCGCGTCCTCGGCGAAGACGTCGGCGAAACCGGAGTAGTCGTGCCGGCCCATCCGGTCGAGCATCAGGTCGATGATGGCCCGGGGAGAGGCGTGGGCCGGGGCGGCGGTGGCGGCGGGTTCGGCCATGACGGGGCTCCTTTGCGGTGGGTTTCGCCTGTCGGGGGCGGTCGCCGTGGGAGGAGGCCCGGCCGTCGGCCGGGCGGCCGGCGGGCTAGAAGGACGCGGGCAGCGAGACGACCGAGCGCATGATGTCCCCCTCGGTGAACCGCGCCTCGTGCGGCTCGATGGCGAGCCTGAGGCCGGGCAGCCGGGTCACCAGCTCCTCGAACGCGATGCGCAGCTCCGCCTTGGCCAGGTGCGCCCCGACGCAGTAGTGCGGCCCGGCGCCGAACGCCAGGAGCGGCGGGGGGTCGCGGTCGAAGCGGATCGAGTCCGGATCGGGGTACGCGGTCTCGTCGCGCATTGCGGACGACCCGGCGATGAACACCGCCTGCCCCCGCTCCACGGTCCCGGAGGGCAGCTCGACCCGGTCGGTGGCGACACGCAGGGTGCCGCCGTTGCCCAGCGGGTTGAAACGCAGCAGCTCGTCGACCGCGGCGGGTATCAGGCCGGGCGTGTCGGACAGCTGCTTCCACAGCTTTCCGTCGTCGCGCAGCAGGACGAGGAGCGACCGGCCGATGATGTTGGAGGTCGTCTCGTTCCCGGCGGCGATCAGTGTCATGATCATGTACTCGAGTTCGCGCTCGGTCAGCTTGTCCTCGCCGTCGCGCGCCGCGATCAGGTTGTCGATCAGGAACGTGCTGGGTTCCGCCCGGCGCTGGACCACCAGGTCGCGGACGTAGGCCCAGAACGTCCGCAGGTGCTCCGCCCGCTTGGCGGGTTCGATCCTGACCGCCGAGGCGAGCGTCATCGACCAGTCCCGGAACCGGGACGAGTCCTCCTCGGGGATGCCGAGCAGCCGGCAGATGATCCGGATCGGCAGCGGGAACGCGTAGTCGGCGACGAGGTCGGTGGGGCTTCCCGCCTGCTCGATCCCGTCCAGCAGTTCGCGGGCGACGGCGCGGATAGCCGGTTTCCAGGTCTCGACCTGGCGCGGCGTGAACGTCGAGGCGATGATGCGCCGGATCCGCAGGTGCTCGGCGCCCTCCTTGTTCAGGAGCAGCTCGGGATCGTCGAGGGCGCTGGGCCCCTTGACGATGCGCGGCGAGCCGGGAGCGGTGAGGTTGTGGGACAGTCGCGGGTCGGCCAGGGCCGCGGCGACGTCCCGGTAGCGCACCAGAAGTATCCCACGGTCGCCGCTCGGCAGCCGCACCTCCCCGAACGGGCAGCTGGCGCGCCGCTCGGCGTACTGGGGTGGCGGGCTGCCCAGCGGGCCGTCGGGGAAGGGGAACGACGGTAGCTCGTCGACGGCGTCGGTCATCATGGCCAGCGGCCTCCACGCGGTGACGGTCTGAGACGAAGGACGTTCGCCGACGCTAGAAGGACCGCCTAAAGGGGCTCTAACGCGACGGACGGGCGCTGGCCGCCGCGGCTGTGGGCCGGTAGCGCGGTACCGGTTGCGCGGAACCGGTACCGCGGGCCGCGCACGCCCCGTAGCCTTCTCGCGGGCAGGCGGAAAAGGACTCATGTTCCACTTTCGGTCCGCCCGACCTTCCGTCGCGCCTTCCAACCCGGGCGACGCTCACTCTTGGAGCCAGCTGTGACCGTAGGCCGTGATCTCCATCTCGCGGTGGCCCTCAACGACGCGGGCTGGCATCCCGCCGCGTGGCGGGCCCCCCAGGCGCGCGGCGCCGAGCTGTTCGACGCGGGCTACTGGGGCGATCTCGCGCACGAGGCGGAGCGCGGCCAGCTGGACTTCGTGACGATGGAGGACAGCTCGGTGCTGCAGTCGGCCCGGCCCGGGATCCCGGACGGCCGGGCCGACCAGGTCCGGGGCCGGCTGGACACGCTGCTGGTGACGACAGCGATGGCCGCCCGTACGTCCCGCGTCGGCCTCGTGCCCACCATCACGACGCGCACCGACCCCTACCGGCTCTCCACCGGGATCGCGACGCTCGACCACCTCAGCGGCGGCCGGGCCGGGTGGCGGCCGATCGCCGCGCACCGCGGCGCGGCTGGCCCCATGCCCGGGCACCGCGACGCTCCGCCGCCGCGCTTTCGCGGGCCCGCCGACCCGGCGGTGGCGAGCTACCTCCGGCGGAGCTTCGAGGCCGGAGCCGCGGTGGTGGAGCTTGTCCGAGCGCTGTGGGACTCATGGGACGACGGGGCGATCCTGCACGACGTCGGCGCCGGGCGTTTCCTCGACCCGGCCAGGGTGCGGCCCGTGGACGCGGTCCACGGGTCCTTCAGCGTGGACGGGCCGTCCGCCACCCCACGCCCCCGGTGGGGGCATCCGGTGGTACTCGCGCTCACCCACACCCCCTACTCCGACGACTTCGCGCTGCGAGTGGCCGATGTCGTCGTGGTGACGCCGGGGGAGACCGACCTGGTTCCGGCGGTCATCGCCGGCCTGCGCGGGCGCGAGGCGGCCTTCGGGCGCCCGTCGCCACCCAAGGTCTACGCGGATCTCGTGGTCTTCCTCGGCGACACCGAGGCCGCCGCGCGCGAGCGCAAGGCGCGCCTCGACGAGCTCGACGGGGCCGAGTTCTCCTCCGACGCCTTCGTCTTCACCGGGACGCCCAGCGGCCTGGCCGACCTGCTGCTGTCCTGGCGGGAGCTGGGTGTGGAGGGCTTCCGGCTGCGGCCGGGCACCCTGCCCGCCGACCTCACCGCGGTGATCGGCGGCCTCGTGCCCGAGCTGCGCGCCCGCGGCGCGTTCCGGACCGGGTACCCGGCGGGGTCCCTGCGGGCGCGGCTCGGTCTGCCGGCGCCGCCGGCGGTCGCGTCCCCCGCCGTGTCCGAGCGCGTGGAGCCGGAGGCGGTGGCGTAACGGCGGCGCTCGGGTTGCGGCGGGGGTCACGCCGGGCTCGCGCCCGGCCGCGCTCCGGGGTCGGCGCGTTGTAAAACGGAATATTTTTCCGTATCGTGGGCCGCGAGCCGGACCGGATCTTCCGCTTGGCCGGTCCGGATCATGCCGAGCCCCCGCATGCCGTGCCCAGGGCCGGGCCCGAGCCCGGCTGCTGTCCTGATCAAAGGATGAGGATGAGCCAGGACCAAGACGTCAGAGCGACGATCGCGGCCGAGCCCGCCGCCGCCCCCGAGGAGCCGGGCCGGGCCCGTCGGCTGAGGATCGCCCTGGCGATCATCGTGGCCTGCCAGCTGATGGTCACGCTCGACGCGACCATCGTCAACATTGCTCTGCCGAAGATCCAGGCTGACCTCGGCTTCTCGCCGATCGGCCTGTCGTGGGTGCTCAACTCCTACACGCTGATCGCCGGTGGGCTGCTGCTGCTCGGCGGCCGCTTCGGCGACGTCTTCGGCCGGCGGCGGATGTTCATGCTCGGCCTGAGCGTCTTCACCGCCGCGTCGCTGCTGGGCGGCCTCGCGCCGACCGCGGCGCTGCTGCTCGTCGCGCGCGCCCTGCAGGGCGTGGGTGCGGCCATGGCCGCGCCCGCCTCGCTCTCCCTGATCATCAACAACTTCCGCGAGGGCCCGGAGCGCAACCGGGCGCTGGGCGGGTTCTCCAGCGTCGCCGGCCTCGGGCTTACCCTCGGGCTCATCCTCGGTGGCCTGCTGGCGGCGGCCTCCTGGCGGCTGGTGTTCTTCATCAACCTGCCCATCGGGATCGCCGCCGTCGTTCTCGCCCGGTCCTTCCTGCTGGAGACGGAGCGGCACCCGGTCCGCTTCGACCTGCCCGGGGCGGTCACCTCGACGCTGGGGACCTCGGCGCTGGTGTTCGGGTTCATCCGCGCGGCCTCGGACGGCTGGTCGGACCCCTGGGCGGTGGCCGCGTTCGTCGCCGGTGTCATAGTGATCGCCGGGTTCGTGCTGGCGGAGATGCGGGTCGAGCAGCCCATAATGTCCCTGCGGCTGCTGGCCGACCGGGCCCGGGCCGGCGCCTATCTCAACATGCTGCTGATGGCGTGCTCGCTTTCCGGGACCTTCTTCTTCCTCTCCCAGTTCGTCCAGGACATCCTCGGTTTCGGCACCGTGGAGGCGGGCGCCGCCTTTCTCCCGCTCGCGGCGACGCAGTTCGTCTCCGCGCGCCTCGCGCCCAAGCTGCTGCCGAAGTTCGGGCCGAAGAAGATCTCGACCACCGGTGTCGCGCTGGCCCTCTGCTCCAGCATCTGGATGACGCGGCTCACGGCGGGCAGCAGCTATCTCACCGGAATCCTCGGGCCGACGATCCTGTTCGGCGTGGGGGTCGGGCTGTGCTTCATGCCGCTGAACTCGGTCATCATGGCCGGCCTCCCTCGCCGCGAGACGGGAGCGGCCTCCGGCCTGCTCCAGTCGCTGCAGCGCAGCGGCGGCGCGCTCGGCGTGGCCGTTCTGGTCACGGTCTTCGGAACCGCGCTGCGCAACGCGCGTAACCACCCGGCCGCGGGTCTGAACGCCACCGCCCAGGCTCACCGGGCGCTTGCGCACGGTATCGCGACCGCGTTCATCGCCGGCACGACATTCATGGCGGCGGCCCTCCTGGTGTGCCTTTTCGTGGTAAAGGTGCGGCCGCCCCAGCCCGCCCAGTAGGATCGCCGGCCGCCGACAGGCCTGACGCGGCGCTTTAGGCCAGGTAAAGGCGGAGGAAATCGGGCCATCGAGAATGAGGCACCGGCGATCGGTGCGCACTCTGGCTCGAAGGCAGGCCGCATGACAAAGATCGATCAGGAGAAGACCGCCGGGGTGGCTGCCCCGCCGCCGCCCGGGTCGGCCGCGCCGCCGGGCTCGGCGGGCGGGGTCCTGGCGGATGGGGTTCCGGCCGGCGGAGTCCCGCTGTCCAGTTGGGCTCGGGCTCTGCTCGGCGCCGGAGCGGTCGTCACAGTGGTCGCGCTGGTGATCCAGCTTACGGCGATGTTCCTCGGCGCCGGCCCCACGAACGCCGTCTCCCGGCGGTACGGCGCTGAGCTGCGGCGCTGGAGCCAGCCCTGGCTGGACCAGAACTGGAGGCTGTTCGCCCCCGACCCCGCCCGCGCCGACCTCGACATCCTGGCCCGGGTCCGGACGGCCTCCGGTGCCGTGGGGCCCTGGGTCGACCTCAGCGCCGCGGACAGCGCGGCGCTGAGGCACGACCCGTGGCCCAGCCGGGCGAGCCAGTTCGAGCTGACCCGGGCCTGGTACGGCTACGCCTACCGCATCTCCCTGGTCGGCGCGGGAACACCGAACCCGGCTCAGCTCGAGGTCCTGCGGCAGTACCTGCGGAACGTGATCGTGGGGCGGCTGCGGGCCGAGGGCGGCGGCTCGGGGCCGGCGGCCCAGGACGTGCGGGCCGTGCAGGCCCGTTCCGTGACCACGCCGGTACCCCCGCCCGGCGTGCGCACGCGTCCCCGCCCCGTCGTGGCGACGCTGCCGTGGTGGGACGTGCCGCCGGGCCTGGCGGTGTCCGAGTGATCGACGACGCCGCGGCGGTCATCGAGCGCCCGCCCGACGCGGTCGCCCCGCCCCGTCCAGGCGGGCTCCGCGCCGCCGCGCGGGAACTGGGCGCCACCGCGGCCGGAGCCGTCCGGGGGTGGGGGCGCACGGCGTCGACCCGGTCGTTCGCGCTGTACGGAGCGGCCGCGCTCCGCATCGGTACGGGCGCGCTGTTCCTGGCGATGCTGCTGCGGGAGTACCCGAACCGCAACCGGCTCTGGGGCCCGCGCGCGGCGTGGTCGCCCGGCCTGGACCGGGCCTATGCCCGCGCGACCGACTGGTGGGGGTGGCTCAAGGCCTGGTACACCCTGACCGCCACCACCGACTCCTGGCGGTTCGAGCTGTCCTACGTCCTGATGATCCTGGTGGCCCTGGCCTTCGTTCTGGGTTGGCGGACCCGCCTGAGCGCCGTCCTGTTCATGCTGTCCGTCACCGCGTCGGAGGGGCGCAACGGCCTGGTCGCCGACTCCGGCTACCTGGTGCTGACGATCGCGTCGGTCTACCTCGTCTTCCTGCGGTCGGGCGAGCGCTGGTCCCTGGACGCCCGCCGGGCCCGGCGCCGGGCGGCCCGTTGTGGGCCGGGCCGGCTCGGGACGGGCCGGACCTGGCCGGCGGCCGGGGTCCGGGCCGAGCTCGGTGAGGTACGTCGCCGGCTCACGGCGCTGATCCACAACTGCGCCGTCCTGGGCGTCGCCTTCCAGGTCTGCCTGATCTACGGGGCCAACGGCCTGTACAAGGCGCAGGGCCAGACCTGGCAGGACGGCTCGGCGCTGTACTACTCGTTGCGTATCCGGACGTTGCGGCCCTGGCCGGTGCTGTCGGACTGGCTGGCCGGCCACGGTCTGATCATGACCGCGGTCGCCTACTTCACCGTGTTCGTCGAGGTCGGGCTGCCGTTCGTCCTGTTCAACCGGCGGCTGAAGTACACGTTCCTCGCCGGCTTGGTCGCCATGCACGTCGGCATAGCCGTGGTTCTGGCGCTGCCGTGGTTCTCCGCCATCATGATCGTGATTGACGCGGTGCTCCTGCCGGAGGCGTTCTGGGTCGCGATCGGCGCTGGCGCGGCCGGGCTGGTCGCCCGGCGACGACGGGGGACCGCCAGGCCCGGGCCCGGCCCGACGCCGACTTCGAGCCCTGGCAACCGCTTGACCTGAGCGCTCTCGGGCTGTGCGACCGCCGCCTTGGGCGGCGGTCGCACCTGCGTAGCGCCCGGCGCGGGAGTCGCTCGGCTCCCGCGCCGGCCCGCCGCCTACGGCTCGCCGAACCAGGCCGCCAGCGCCGCCCGCCGGCCGTCGCCGTCGGTCCCCGCTACGTCGACGTGGGCGACGTGGCCGTCCGGCCGGACCAGGACGGCGGCTGCGGGGATGGCGTGCGTCGGCCTGGCGGTCACCACCTCCACCCGGTCCGACCAGGCCTCCACACCGCCGAGGTCGGCGGTGCCGTCCGAGAGGTCCAGCAGGACGCCTCGCGCGGCCCGCAGCGTCTGGGCGACCTGGTCGACGCCGGCCGCGCCGGCCAGCGGCACGTCGGGTACCGGCGCGCCGATCAGGTCGCTTGCTCCCGCCGCGTCGCCGCAGCCGTCGGCTCCGGCGAGGCCGGCCGGGCCGGGCATCGGGTAGCGGGCCGTGCTCGGCACTCGCAGCAGGTAGCGGTTGACCTCCTCGAAGCCGATGAGCTCGGTGACCATCTCCCGCAGCGCGGCGACCTGGGGGTAGGGGGTCAGCAGCGCCATCGCCGCGTTCGCGTGCCAGCACATCCGTTGGCCGACCGGCCGGCGTTCCGCCTCGTAGGTGTCGAGCAGCCCCGGCGGAGCCCATCCGCGCAGCGTGGCCGCGAGCTTCCAGCCGAGGTTCACGGAGTCCTGGATGCCGGTGTTGGCGCCCTGGGTGCCGGAGATGAAGAACGAGTGCGCGGCGTCGCCGGCGATGAGGACCCGGCCAGCGCGGTAGGACCCGGCGAGCCGGGTCGGGCCGCCGTAGCGGGCCATGAACCCGATCTTCCCGAGCTTCGGCTCGCCGCCGGTGATGCGGCGGATGCCGGCTCGCAGCTCCTCGAGGGTGACGGGAACGTCCCCGGCCGGCCGCTCGACGCCGAACTCGATGGTCATCAGGCGCAGGACGTCCGAGCCGAGGGGAATGGCGCCGAACAGGCCGCCCGGATGCACGCCCGCGTCGAAGGCGGTGTCGGTGTCCGCGGTCAGCTCCATGTCGCCGAGCAGGCCGTAGTAGTCCGGTCCGCTCGCCGGGAAGTCGATGCCGGCCAGGGTTCGGACCGCGCTGTCCGCTCCGTCGCAGCCGACCAGGTAGTCGCCGCGCAGCTGGTAGCGGCCCCCAGGGCCGGCGACATCGACGGCCACGCCGGCGTCGTCCTGGCCGACGCCGACGACCGTGTGGCCGCGGCGCACGTCCGCCCCGAGCTCCCCCGCCCGGCCGGCGAGCAGCTTCTCCAGCCGCCACTGGGGCAGGGCGTAGGTGTAGTCGTTCGGCGCCGCTGCCGCCATGTCGAGCCACAGCAGCGCGAACGGGGTGAGGGGCCAGGGGAACGTCTCGTCCGGATCGATCAGCTCGGTGAGGCCCCGGTAGCGGAACGTGTCCATCGTGCGCCCGTGGACGGCCATGCCGGCGGACGCTTCGGCTGGTCGCTCCCGCCGCTCCAGGACGACCGCGTCCACGCCGAGGAGCCCGAGCTCGGTGGCGAGCATCAGACCCGTGGGCCCGGCACCGGCGATGATGACCGTGCCAGTCGTGTTGGTACCAGCCGCGTTCGTGTCAGCCATGTTGCCTCCAAAGGGTTGCCGCTCCCGCGGGCGTCACGGGAGCCCGAACGGCCGGAGCCGGGTGGCGACACACCCGGGCGGGTGCCGCGCGGCGCGGGCGCTCAGGGAGCGCGTCCCAGCTCGTTGTCGATGAACGCGAGGATTTCCGCCGCGTCCGACTGCGCCAGTCGCCGGGTCACGTCCGCGTCCGGCTCGGTGGCGCCGGCGGCGCTCGTGGCGTCGCCGGTGAAGGCGGCCAGGATGGCGCGCAGCCGGTGGGCGACGTCCGAGCGCGCCGCGTCGTCGCCGCTCATCAGCGCGAGCGTCTCAGCCAGCTGGTCGAGCGCGGCCAGCGCCGGTGCTCCCGGTCCCGGGAGCGCGAGCTCCGTCCCGAGATAGGAGGCCAGGGCCCGGGGCGTCGGGTAGTCGAACACCAGGGTGGGTGGCAGGCGCCGGCCCATCTCGGCACCGAGTCGGTTGCGCAGCTCCAGCGCCGCGAGCGAGTCGAGCCCGAGGTCCAGGAACGGACGCGCGACGTCGACGGCGCCCGGCGTGTCGTGGCCGAGGACGGTCGCCACGGCCGAACGGACCAGGTCGAGCAGTGCCCGCTCCCGCTCCCGCTCGGTGAGTCCGGCCAGCCGGCGGCCCAGCTCGGCCGGGTCGGCCGGGTCGGCGGGCTGTTCGCCCGGCCGCGGCCGGGCCGGCGCCAGCCCGCGCAGCAGCGCGGGCAGTGCGCCCGAGCGGCCACGCGCCCCCGGGGCGCGCAGATCGATCCCGACCGGCACCACCCGCGCGAGATCGAGGGCGAGCGCGTCGTCGAACATCCGCAGGCCGACCGCGGTGGTGATCGAAGCCAGCCCGGAGCGCCTCAGCCGGTCCCGACGCGCGGGAGCGAGCCCGCCCGTCATTCCGCCCTCAGGCGTCCACAGCCCCCAGTCCAGCGAGACGGCCGGCTGGCCGGCGGCCCGCCGGCTGGCGGCCAGGCCGTCGAGGAAGGCACTGGCGGCCGCGTAGTTCGCCTGCCCGGCACTGCCCCAGAGACCGGCGAACGACGAGAACAGCACGAACGCCCTCAGATCGGCGTCCCGGGTGAGTTCGTGCAGGTGCCAGGCCCCGTCCACCTTCGGCCGCAGCACCGTCTCGAACTGCTCCGGCGTCAGTGAGCCCAGCACGCCGTCGGCCAGGGCGCCGGCGGCGTGGATCACCGCGGTCAACGGGTGGGCTGGCGGGATCGCGGCGAGTGCGGCCGCGACGTCGTCCCGGTCGCCCACGTCGCCGGCGGCGACGGTGACGGAGGCGCCCAGGGCGCGCAGGTCGGCGACGAGGTCGCCGGCGCCCACCGCCGCGGCGCCCCTGCGGCTGAGCAGCAGGAGGTGACGCACGCCGTGCGACCCGACCAGATGGCGGGCGACCAGACCGCCGAGCGTGCCGGTGCCGCCGGTGATGAGGACGGTGCCCTCGTCCGACCCGGGCCAGCCGGTCGCGGTACCGGCGGCGGCCGCGGGGGCCGCCACCCGGACGAGCCGGGGCGCGAGCGGCAGACCGTCGCGGAACGCGAGCCGCGGCTCGTCGCCCGCCAATGCCGGAGCCAGCGCCGCCACGTCGACCGGTCCGTTGACGTCGAGGAGGACGACGCTGCCGGGCGTCTCGGTCTGCGCGGTGGCGGCCAGGCCCCACACCGCCGCGCCGGCCAGATCCCGCACCGGCGCGCCGAGGGCGGTGGAAACGGCCTCGCTGGTCAGCACCACCAGCCGCGAGTCGGCCCACCGGCCGTCCCGCTGCCAGGCCCGCAGGAGCTCGAGCGCGGCGTCCAGCGCCGCCCGGACCGCCTCGGGCGTGTCCGCCCGGCCGCCCGCGCTAGGCGCGGCGATCACGACCTCGGGCGTCGGCCCGGCCGCGGCGGCCAGGGCGGCGAGATCAGGATGGACCTGCGCGCCCGGGACGAGGGCGCCCGCGGGCCCGAGAGCGGCCAGGAGCGCCGGCGGCTCGTCGCCGCCCGGCCGCGCCGCCAGCGGCTCCCACCCGACGGCGAACAGCGGCGCGTGCCCGGTCGGCCCGTCGGGGCGCAGCCGGTCGAGCGGGACCGGCCGCACCGCCAGCGCGGACACGTCGAGCACCGGCTCGCCGTCGGGCCCGGTGATCGCCACCGTGACCGTGTCCCGGCCGCGCGGCGTGAGACGGACCCGCGCCGCGGTCACCGCGCGCCGCCGCCAGGACACGCCGGACCACACGAACGGCAGTGACACCTGGTCCGGGTCGTTCCCGCCGGCCTGCTCGTCCTGGTCGGAGCCGGCCAGCGCGAGCGCGTGCAATGCCGCGTCGAACAGGGCGGGATGGACCGTGAAGGCCGCGGCCCGCTCGTGCTCGGACGGGGACAGCCCGACCTCGGCGAGGATGTCGCCACCGGCACGCCAGGCCGCGCGCAGGCCCTGGAAGGCGGGGCCGTAGTCGAGGCCGAGCTGCCCGAGGCGGTCATAGGCGGCGGTGGTGTCGACGGGCCGCGCCGCGGGCGGTGGCCAGGGCTCGCCGCCGGCGGTAGGCCGCCGCGGCTCGGCCCCGGCGGCCGCGCCGTCCACCGCTGGCCGCGCCGCCCGGCCCAGCGTGCCGGACGCGTGCCGGGTCCAGACCGTCTCCCCGCCCGGGTCCGCCCGCTGGGAGTGCACGGCGAACGGGCGGATTCCGGTCTCGTCCGGCGGCCCGACGCTGGCGCGCAGGCGGACGCCGTCGCGCTCGGGCAGCGTGAGCGGAGCCTCGATGGTCAGCTCGTGGATGAGATCGCAGCCGACGTGGTCGCCCGCGCGCATCGCCATCTCCACGAAGGCCGTGCCGGGCACGAGCGCCGTCCCGCCGACGGCGTGGTCGGCGAGCCACGGGTGGGACCGCTGGGACAGTCGCCCGGTGAACACGGCCCGCGCGGAGTCGATCTCGTCGACGACCGCGCTCAGCAGCCCGTGACCGGTGGCGTCCAGGCCGAGGCCGTCGGCGTCGGCCGGCCCGGCCGGCGAGTCCAGCCAGTAGCGGCGCCGCTGGAAGGCGTAGGTCGGCAGCTCCACCCGCCGCGCGCCCGCGAACACGCCGGTCCAGTCGACGTCCACGCCGTGGCTGAAGGCCTGTGCGAGCGACCGCAGGAAGCGGGCCGGACCGCCGTCGTCCCGGCGCAGCGACTCAATGACAACGGCGGGGCTCTCGGTCTCCTCGATCGTCGCCCGCAGCCCGTGGATCAGGACCGGGTGCGGGTCGCACTCGATGAACGCCCGGTGCCCCCGCGCCAGCAGGGCCCGGGTGGCCTGTTCGAAGCGGACCGGCGAACGCAGGTTCGTGAACCAGTAGTCGGCGTCGAGCCCGGCGGTGTCCAGGACGTCGCCGGTCACCGTCGAGTAGAACGGCACGTCGCCGCCGCGTGGCTGGATGTCCGCCAGCGAGTCGAGCAGCCGGGCGCGCAGCGCGTCCATCTCGGGGGAGTGGGACGCGTAGTCGACCGGTATACGCCGGGCCTGGACTCCGTCGGCCTCTGCGGCGGCGAGCATCTCGTCGACGGCGCCGGCCTGGCCCGACACGACGATCGAGGCCGGCCCGTTGACGGCGGCGATCCACAGCCGGCCCTCCCAGCGCGCGACGCGGGTCCGTGCCCGCTCGAGGGGCTCGGACAGCGAGGCCATTCCGCCGGCGCCCGCGATGCCGGCCAGAGCCGCGCCGCGCAGCGCGACGATCTTCGCGGCGTCCTGGAGGGAGAGCCCGCCGGCGATGTGGGCCGCGGCGATCTCGCCCTGGGAGTGGCCGACGACGGCGGCGGGCTGGACTCCGTGGTCGCGCCACAGCCGCGCGAGGGAGACCAGGACGGCGAACAGCGCGGGCTGGACGACGTCGACCCGGTCGAGGCCGGGCGCGCCCGGCGCGCCGCGCAGAACGTCGAGGAGTGACCACTCGACGTACGGGGCGAGGGCGTCGGCGCAGGCCAGCAGGTGGCCGCGGAACTCCGGTGAGTGCTCGAGCAGCTCCGTGGCCATGCCCGGCCATTGCGAGCCCTGCCCGGGGAAGACGAAGACGGCCCGCGGCTGGGCGACGGCGGTGGCGGTGACCACGTCGGCGGACTCCGCGCCGGCCGCCACGGAGCGCAGCCCGGTCACCAGGCCGTCGCCGCTGGCAGTGACCACGGCCCGGTGAGCGAGCGCGGCGCGGGTCGTGGCGAGCGAGAAGCCCACGTCCGCCGGGTCCTCCGGCGCCGCCGTCCCCGCGCCGGCCGTGACGAACCGCGACAGCTCGCGGGCCTGCGCCCGCAGCCCGGCCTCGTCGGGCGCCGAGAGGATCCAGGGCAGCGGCGTGCCGCTCCGGGATGGACGGGACCCGGCCGGCGGCTCGTCCGGCTGGTCCGGCGGCTCCTCCAGGATGACGTGCGCGTTCGTGCCGCTGATGCCGAAGGAGGAGACGCCGGCCCGCCGGGGACGGTCCCCGCGCGGCCAGGCGACCGCCTCGGTGAGCAGGGCGACCGAGCCCGACGACCAGTCGACGTGGGGGGAGGGCTCGTCGACGTGCAGCGTTCGGGGGAGCTCGCCGTGCCGCATCGCCGAGACCATCTTGATCACGCCGGCGACACCGGCGGCGGCCAGGGTGTGGCCGATGTTGGACTTGATCGAGCCGAGCCACAGCGGGTCGCCGTCCCCCCGGTCGCGCCCGTAGGTGGCCAGCAGGGCCTGGGCTTCGATCGGGTCGCCCAGGGCGGTGCCGGTTCCGTGTGCCTCCACGACGTCCACATCCCGGGCCGTCAGCCCCGCGCTGGCCAGCGCCTGACGGATCACGCGCTGTTGCGACGGCCCGTTCGGGGCGGTGAGGCCGTTGCTGGACCCGTCGGAGTTCACGGCCGATCCGCGCACGACCGCCACGACCGGATGCCCGCGCCGCCGCGCGTCCGAGAGCCGCTCGAGGAGCAGGACTCCCACCCCCTCGCCCCATCCGGTGCCGTCCGCGGCCGCCGAGAACGCCTTGCTTCGACCGTCCGGGGCCAGCCCGCGCTGGCGGCTGAACTCGATGAACGGGCGGGGCGTCGACATGACGGTCACCCCGCCGGCCAGCGCCAGGTCGCATTCACCGGCGCGCAGCGCCTGGCTGGCCAGGTGCAGCGCCACCAGCGAGGACGAACAGGCGGTGTCGACCGTGATCGCCGGCCCCTCCAGGCCGAAGGTGTACGCGACCCGGCCCGAGGCGACGCTCGTCGTCGTGCCGGTCGAGAGGTATCCCTCCAGTTCGGGCGGCGGCTGGCGCGCCCACGAGCCGTAGTCCTGCGCGATGACCCCGGCGAAGACGCCGGTCCGGCTGCCGGCCAGGCTGGTCGGGTCGATCCCGGCCCGCTCGAGGACCTCCCAGGACGTCTCCAGCAGCAGCCGCTGCTGGGGATCGGTGGCGACCGCCTCCCGGGGGCTCATCCCGAAGAAGGCCGCGTCGAACTCGTCCGCGTCGTGCAGGAACCCGCCCAGCGTGGCGTAGGTGTGCCCGGCCCGGCTGGGATCGGCGTCGTAGAGCGCCTCGACGTCCCAGCCCCGGTTGGTGGGGAAGGCGCCGATCGCGTCCGTGCCGTCGGCGACCAGCCGCCACAGGTCGTCCGCCGCCCGCACACCGCCGGGGAACCGGCAGGCCATTGCCACGATGACGACGGGGTCGTCGGCCGGGCCGCCCGCCCCGGCCCGCCCGTCGCTCCCGGCGGCGGGAACGGGGGCGGGAGCGGGGGTGGGCGCCCCGTCGGGACCGAGCAGCTCGGCGCCCAGATGCTCGGCGAGGGCGCTCGCCGTCGGGTAGTCGAACAACAGCGTCGCGGACAGCCGCAGACCGGTCGCGGCGGCCAGCCGGTTGCGCAGCTCCACGGCGGTGAGGGAGTCCAGGCCCAGGGCGTTGAACGGGCGGTCGATGATCGCCTCCGGCGAGTCGTGGCCCAGGACCGCGGCCGCGTGGTCGCGCACCAGGTCGACCAGGACGTGGGCGCGTTCGGTCGCGGGCAGGGACCGGAGCCGCTCCGCGAGCCCGCCGCTCCCGGCCGCCGGCGCCGCCGCCCGCCGCGCCGGCCAGCGGACCAGCCCCCGCAGGAAGGCCGGGACCGACTCGCCTGAGGCGCGCGGCGCGGTCCGGTCAAGCGCGGCGGGGACGAGAACGGGACGGCCGTCCGCCAGCGCCGCGTCGAACAGCGCGAGCCCGTCCGCCTCCGCGAGCGGCCGCAGGCCCACGCGCCGCAGCCTGGCCAGATCGGCCTGGCCGAGATCGGCGGTCATGCCCGAGCGGGGCGCCCACGGCCCCCAGGCGAGCGCCGTGGCGGGCAGGCCGGCCGCGTGCCGGCGCCGCGCGAGCGCGTCCAGGAACGTGTTGGCGGCCGCGTAGTTGGCCTGCCCCGGGCCGCCGCCGATGCCGGCGATCGAGGAGAACAGGACGAACGCCGCCAGATCCCGGTCCGCGGTCAGCTCGTGCAGGTACAGCGCCGCGTCGGCCTTGGTCCGCAGCACCCGGGCCAGCCGGTCGCCGGTCAGCTCGCCGACGGGGCCGTCGTCGAGGACGCCGGCGGCGTGGACCACGCCGGTCAGCGGGTGCGCCGCCGCTACGCCGGCCAGCAGGCTGGCCAGCGCGTCGCGGTCGGCCACGTCGCATGCGGCCACCCGGACCGTCGCGCCCAGCGATTCGAGCGCGGCGGTGAGCTCGGCGGCGCCGTCGGCGGCCGGCCCGCGCCGGCTGGCCAGCAGCAGGTGGCGGACGCCGTGCCGGGTGACCAGGTGCGTGGCCAGCAGTCTGCCCAGCGCGCCGGTGCCCCCGGTGACGAGTACGGTGCCGTCGGGGTCGAGGCGCCTCGGCGGCGTGAGCACGACCTTGCCGACGTGGCGGGCCTGGCTGAGGAACCGCAGCGCGCTCGGCGCCCGGCGGGCGTCCCAGGCCACCACCCGCGGCGGCGGGAGCTGTCCGGACTGGAACCGGTGGCGCAGCGCGGCGAGCATGGCGGCGATCCGCTCCGGCCCCGCCTCCATCAGGTCGAAGGCCCGGTAGGTCGCGCCAGGATGGCTCGCCTCGACCCGCGCGCGGTCCCGGATGTCGGTCTTTCCGAGCTCCAGGAAGCGCCCGCCCGGGCCGAGTACGCGCAGCGAGGCGTCGACGAAGGGGCCGGCGAGGGAGTTCAGGACGATGTCCACTCCGCCCGCGCGCCCGCCGGCGGTCGTGACGGCCCGGAAGCTCCGCTCGAAATCCAGCGTCCGGGACGAGGCGATGTGCCGTTCGTCGAGGCCCGCCGCCCGCAGGACGGGCCATTTGCCCGGGCTCGCCGTGCCGTACACCTCCAGACGCAGGTGCCGGGCCAGCGCGGTGGCGGCCATGCCCACGCCACCGGCGGCCGCGTGGATGAGGACCGACTCGCCGGCATGGGCCCGGGCCAGGTCCACCAGACCGTAGTAGGCCGTCAGGTAGACGATCGGGCTGGCGGCCGCCTCGGCGAAGGACCAGCCGGTGGGGACGGTGGTGACGAGGCGGTGGTCGGTGACCGCCTCCGGCGCCACCGCGTCCGGGAACAGCCCCATCACCCGGGTGCCCGGCGGGAGCCCGACGACGTCCGGCGCCGCCTCGGCGACGACTCCGGCGCCCTCGCTGCCGATCCGGGCCTCGCCCGGGTACATCCCCAGCGCGATCAACGCGTCCCGGAAGTTCAGGCCGGCGGCGCGCATCTCGACCCGTACCTGGCCCGGCTCGAGCCGCCCGGGCGGCGGCGCGGGCACGAGGGCGAGATCATCCAGTGTCCCGGCCTCGGTGACCGCCAGCCGCCAGCGCTCGGCGCCGGCGGGCGGCGACAGCGGCGGCGTCGCGCCCGCCGGCCGCAGCCGGAGAGCGAGCGCGGCTCCGTCCCGCACCGCCAGCCGCGGCTCGTTCCCACCCAGCGCCGCCGGCCAGGCCCGCGCCGAGGAGTCTCGCCCGTCGAGGTCGACGAGGAGGATGCGGCCCGGGTGCTCGGCCTGGGCCGCGCTGAGCAGGCCCCACACCGCCGCGGTCGCCAGCCGGTCGGGGCGCTCACCGGCGGACGCGGCCACCGCGCCCCGGGTGAGCACGACCAGCCTCGACGCCGCCAGCCAGGGGTCCCGCAGCCAGTCTTGCAGCAGGGTGAGCACCGTTTCGGCCGTGCTCCGGGTGTCCTCAGCCGGCGCGGTGTCGCCCTCGAGGCCGTCGTCCGGGCGGCCGTCGAGCGCGACCACCACAACGTCCGGCGGGTCCTGCCCGTCGCCGCCGGCCCGCGGCGCCGCGACGTCGGGGTGGGCGGTGAGCGTGACGCCGTCGGCCCGCAGGGCGCGCCACGACTCGGCGTCGGTCGGGCCGGCCCACGACCAGCGTCCGCCGCTGGGGCGGTCCTCGGCCGCGAGCTCGAGGGGGACCCATTCCGGCGCGTACAGGGCGTCGTGGCCGGTGCCGCCGGCGGCACCGGCGGCACCGGCGGCACCGGCGGCGAGCACGGTCTCTCGCGCGACTGCCCGCAGCGTCAGGTTCGCCGCGGTGAGCACCGGCGCGCCGCTCGGGTCGGCCAGCGCGACAGCCAGCGACTCGTCCTCGGCCGGCCGCAGGCGGACCCGCAGATGGGAACCGGCGAGCGCGTGCAGCCGGATCCCGGACCACGAGAAGGGCAGCCGCACCGTGCCGTCGTCACGGCCGTCGTGCCGACCGCCGTCCTGGCCGTCCTCCCGCTCCGTGTCCGCCACCCCCAGCGCGAGCGGGTGCAGAGCGGCGTCCAGCAGCGCCGGATGGACGCCGAAGCCGGCGGTCTCGGTCCCCTCGGGCAGGCTCAGCTCGGCGAACAGCTCCCGGCCGCGCCGCCAGGCCGCCCGGACGAGCTGGAACGACGGGCCATAGCCGTACCCGAGACCGGCCAGCCGCTCGTACAGGTCCGCGCTGTCCAGCGCGGTGGCGCCGGGCGGCGGCCACTCGGCCTCGAACGGCTCGTCCCGCGGTCGCCCGCGGCTGTCGGCGTCCCGCTCCGGGGCCAGCACGCCGGTCGCGTGGCGGGTCCAGGCCGCCGCTCCGTCCGGCCAGGCTCCGTCCGGCCAGGCTTCGTCCACCACCCGCTGGGAGTGGACCCGCGCCGCCCGCCGCCCGTCGGCGTCCGGTGGACCGACGGTGACCTGGAGGCTGAGCGCGCTTTCCCCGTCCAGGACGAGCGGTGCCTCCAGGACGAGCTCGTCCACCCCAGCGCCGGCGTAGTGCGTGCCCACCTGCGCGAGGAGATCCACGAAGGCGGCCGCCGGCAGCAGCGTCACCTCGCCGACGACGTGGTCGGCCAGCCACGGCTGGGTCCGGGTGGACAGCTGGCCGACGAAGACCGTCTCGCCGCCTTCCGCCAGCGTCACCATGCCGCTCAGCAGGGGATGTCCGGGCGCGGGCAGCCCGGTTCCGGCGGTGCGCGCCGGTTCGATCCAGTACCGCCGCCGCTGGAACGGGTAGGTCGGCAGGTCGACCCGGCCGCCGGGCCGCTCGGTCCGGCCGGCGAACAGCGCCGCCCAGGCGGGGGAGCGCCCCCGCACGTGCAGCTCGGCGACGGCGGACACCAGCTCGAGGGCCTCGGAGCGCCCGTCCCGCGCGCACGCGATCGCGGCCGTGCCGCCCACCCCGTCCAGGATGTCGGGGACCAGCGGGGTCAGGACCGAGTCCGGGCCGACCTCCAGGTACGCACGGACCTCGTGGGCGTGCAGGTCCCGGACCCCGTCGGCGAACCGGACGGCCTGCCTGACGTGGTCGACCCAGTAGTCCGGGTCGCTGATCAGCCCGGCCGGCGCCAGCCGCCCGGTCAGGTTCGACACGACCGGGATGGTGGGCGGCGCGAAGGTCAGGTCCCGGACCACCACGCGGAAGTCCGCGAGCATTGCGTCCATGCGCGGCGAGTGGAAGGCGTGGCTGACCCGCAGCCGCCGGGCCCGCCGGCCCCGCTCCCGCCACTGCCCGGCCAGCCGTTCGACCACCTCGGTGTCGCCGGAGATCACGGTCGAGGTGGGGCCGTTGACGGCCGCGACGGCGACCGCGTGCCCGAGCCCGGCGATCGAGTCGAGCACCTCGGCTTCGGTGGCCTGCACGGCCACCATCGCGCCGCCCGCCGGCAGCGCTCCCATCAGCCGGCCCCGGGCCGCCACCAGCGCCGCCGCGTCGGCCAGCGAGAGAACCCCGGCGACGTGGGCCGCGGCGACCTCGCCGACGGAGTGGCCAGCCACGTAGGCGGGGGTGACGCCCCACGACTTCAGCAGACCGGCCAGTGCGACCTCGTAGGCGAACAGGGCGGCCTGGGTGTACGCGGTCTCGTGCAGGGCCGCCGCCTCGGGGGTGTCCGCGTCCGCGAACATGATCGGGCCCAGCGGCCGGCCGAGGAACGGGTCGAGCGCCGCGGTGGCGCGCTCGAGCCCGGCGGCGAACTCGGGGTAGGCCGCCCGCAGCTCGCGGCCCATGCCGGCGCGCTGGCTGCCCTGGCCGGTGAACAGGAACGCGAGGGCGGGCGGGTACGCGGACGCGCCCACCCGGACGTGGCGTCCAACCGGGTCGGTGCCATCGGCCAGGTCGGCGATCTCGGCCAGGCCGGCGAGCAGCTCGGCTCGGGTCGTCCCGGTCACGGCCGCCCGGTGCTCCAGCGGCGCGCGGGTGGTGGCCAGGGCCAGGCCGACGTCGGCGACACCATCCGGGCTGGTGGTCAGGTACTCGCGCAGCCGCGCGGCGTGCGCGCGCAGCGCCGGGCGGGTCGCGGCGGACAGGACCCAGGGCAGCGGGCGCTCCGGCGCGGCGTCGGCGCCGGTCGGCGCCGGCGCCGGCGCCGGCGCGGGCGCGGGCGCGGGCTCGGGCTCGGGCTCGGGCGGTGGCTCCTCCAGGATGAGATGCGCGTTGGTCCCGCTGATCCCGAACGACGACACCCCGGCCCGCCGGGGGTGGCCGTTCGCCGCCCACGCGACGGGCTCGCGCAGGAGGGCGACGGACCCGGACGACCAGTCCACGTGGCTGGTCGGCTCGTCCACGTGCAGGGTGCGCGGCAGCCGGCCGTGCCGCATCGCCATGATCATCTTGATGGTGCCGGCGACGCCGGCCGCCGCCTGGGTGTGGCCGATGTTCGACTTGGCCGACCCGACCCACAGCGGAGCGCTCGATCCCCGCTCCCGGCCGTAGGTCGCCAGCAGCGCCCGGGCCTCGATGGGATCGCCCAGCGCGGTGCCGGTGCCGTGGGCCTCCACGGCGTCGACCTGCTCGGCCGGTACCCTGGCCTGGGCCAGGGCGGCCCGGATGACGCGTTCCTGCGCCGGGCCGCTGGGCGCGGTGAGGCCGTTGCTCGCGCCGTCGGAGTTCACGGCGCTGCCGCGGATGACCGCCAGCACCCGATGCCCGTGCCGCTGGGCGTCGGACAGGCGCTCGAGCAGCAGCAGGCCGACCCCCTCGGCGAAGTTGGTGCCGTCGGCGGCCGCCGCGAACGCCTTGCACCGCCCGTCGCGCGCCAGCCCGCGCTGCCGGCTGAACTCGACGAACACCCCGACCGACCCGAGCACGGTCGCCCCGCCCACCACCGCGAGCGAGGACTCCCCCGCGCGCAGCGACGCGCAGGCAAGGTGGACGGCGACCAGCGACGACGAGCACGCCGTGTCGACGGTGACGGCCGGTCCCTCGAGGCCGAAGGAGTAGGCGATCCGGCCGGAGGCCACGCTCGAGGTGTTGCCGGTGAGCAGGTAGCCCTCGTAGGAGGCCGGGGCGTGGCCCAGCCGCGGGGCGTAGTCCTGCGCGATGACGCCGACGAACACCCCGGTGGCGCTGCCGCGCACCGCCACCGCCGGGATGCCCGCCCGCTCGAAGAGCTCCCAGGCCGCCTCCAGCAGGAGCCGCTGCTGCGGGTCCGTCGCGGCGGCCTCGCGCGGGTGGACGCCGAACAGGTCGGCGTCGAACCCAGCCGCGTCCTCGAGGAACCCGCCGCGGCGGACGTAGGTCGTGCCCGCTCGGTCCGGGTCGGGGTCGTAGTGACCGTCGACGTCCCAGCCGCGGTCGGTCGGGAACTCCGCGATGGCGTCGGTGTCCGTGTCGAGCAGGCGCCACAGGTCCTCGGGGGAGCGCACCCCCCCGGGGAACCGGCAGCTCATGGCGACGACCGCGACCGGCTCCCGCTCCCGCTCCCGCTCCGCGCGCAGCCGTTGCCGGGTCTCGTGCAGGTCCGCCGTCACCCGCCGGAGATAGTCACGAAGCCTGTCCTCGTTCGCCATGCGACCTCAGTCCCTCCACGCGGTGCGCTGCTGGCGGCCCCCGCGGACCGCGCTACAGCTCGTTGTCGATGAAGTCGAAGATCTCGTCGTCGGTCGCGGCCGCGAGGGTGGCCGAGACCGGTTCGGGGCCGCCGGCCGGCGCGGCCGGGCGGCGCAGCCGGCGCACGAGGTCCTCGAAGCGGGCGGCCAGCCGTTCGTGGCCGTCGCCGCCGTCGGCCGGGCCGGCGAGCAGGTCCTCGACCGTCGCCTCCAGCCGGTCCAGGTCGGCGAGCATCGACCGGACCCGCCGCTCGGCCCCGTTCCCGTTCGCCGCGGCCGGTCCGGCGCCGTCCGGTCCGTCGCCCCCGCCGAACAGCTCGGCGCGCAGGAACGCGGCGAGCCGGCCGGGGGTGGGATGGTCGAACACGAGGGTCGCCGGCAGCCGCAGGCCGGTCGCCGACGCCAGTCGGTTGCGCAACTCCACGGCCGTGAGCGAGTCGAACCCCAGGTCCTTCATCGCCGCGTCCGGCCTCATCGCCTCCCGGCTGGCGTGCCCGAGCACGGCCGCCGCCTGGGAACGCACGAGGCTGAGCACCAGCTCCTCCCGGGCCGAGGCGGGTGCCTCGGCCAGGCGGCGCGGCCAGGCCGACACGGCGGGCGTGTCGCGCCCGGCCGCGCCGGCGCCGGCCCGGGGCGCGGCGAAGCCGCGCAGCATCGGATGGTCCGCCGCGCCGCGCGTCACCCGGCGCGCCTCGAGACGCGCGGTGACCACCGCCGCGCGCGTGGCGTCGAGGGCGGTGTCGAACAGGGCCAGCCCCTCGGCCGTCGACAGCGGCGGCAGGCCCGTCCGGGCCAGCCGGTCCCGGTCGGCGGAGCCGAGGTGACGGGTCATCGCGCTGGTGTCCGACCAGAGGCTCCACGCCATGGACACGGCGGGCAGCCCCGCCGCGCGCCGGTGCTGCGCCAGCGCGTCGAGGAACGCGTTGGCCGCGGCGTAGTTCGCCTGCCCCGGCGTGCCGAGGGTGCCGGCCAGTGACGAGAACAGCACGAACGCGGACAGGTCCAGCCCACTGGTCAGCTCGTGCAGGTTCCAGGCGGCGTCGATCTTCGGGCGCAGGACGCGGTCGAACCGGTCGGCGTCCAGGGCGTGGACGGGGGCATCGTCGATGACCCCCGCCGCGTGGATCACGGCGGTCAGCGGGTGCTCGGCCGGGATCCGCGCCAGCAGCGCGGCCAGCGCTTCCCGGTCCGCCGCGTCACATGCCTCGACCGTCACCGTCGCGCCGGCCGCGGCCAGTTCGTCCACCAGCGCGCCCGACTCGGCGTCGAGGCCCCGCCGGCTCAGGAGCAGTAGGTGGCGCGCGCCGTGCTCCGACACCAGGTGCCGGGCCACGTGGGAACCCAGCAGCCCGGTGCCGCCGGTGATCAGCACGGTGCCGTCGGGAAGTGGAGCCCGCGGCACCGTCAGCACGATCTTCCCGGTGTGCCGGGCCTGGCTGAGGAACCGGACGGCCTCGGGCGCGCGGCGGATGTCCCAGGCGGCCGCCGGCAGCGGCCGCAGCTCGCCCCGCTCGAACAGGGGCAGCAGCGCGGCGAGCATCCGCGCGACGTGGTCGGGTCCCTGGTCGGTTACGTCGTAGGCGCGGTACAGCACATCCGGGCGGACCCGCGTGATCTCGGCCGGATCGCGGATGTCGGTCTTGCCCATCTCCAGGAAGCGGCCCCCCGACGCGAGCAGCCGCAGCGACGCGTCGACGAAGTCGCCGGCGAGCGAGTTCAGCGCGATGTCGACGCCCCGCCCGCCGGTCGCCGCCCGGAACGTGCTCTCGAAGTCCAGGGTGCGCGAGGAGGCGATGTGATCATCGGCCAGGCCCCGGGACCGCAGGACCTCCCACTTGCCCGGGCTCGCGGTCCCGAAGACCTCAAGCCCCCACAGCGCTGCGAGCTGCAGGGCGGCCAGGCCCACCCCGCCGGTCGCCGCGTGCAGCAGGAGTGACTCGCCCGGGCGGGCGGCGGCTATCTCCACGAGCCCGTAGTACGCGGTGAGGAACGCGACCGGCACGCTCGCCGCATCGGCGAAGCTCATCCCCGCCGGGATCGGCGCCAGCAGCCGCTGGTCGGTGGACACCACCGGCCCGGCGCCGGAGACCAGCCCCATCACGCGGTCGCCGGGCCGGACGGCCGTGACGTCCGCCCCGACCTCGACCACGACGCCGGCGCCCTCCCCGACCGGCGGTCTCGGGTCGCCCTCGACCATGCCGAGAGCGAGGATGACGTCGCGGAAGTTCAGCCCGGCCGCCCTCAGCGCGATCCGGACGTGGGTGGCCGGCAACGCCTCCAGGGCCTCGGGGTGAGCTTCCAGCGTGAAGCCGTCCACCTCGCCACGGCCGGTCAGCGCCAGCCGCCACGCGGCCTCGCCCTCCGGCGGCCGCAGCGCCTCGTCCGCCGCGATCCGCGCCAGCCGGGGCGCGTATCGCGTTCCCTCGCGGACGGCCTGCTCGGGCTCGTCCGCGTCCGGCGGGGTGAGGGCGGCCAGCGGTGACGGGTCGCGCGGATCGAGGTCCAGCAGCCCGAAGCGGCCGGGATGCTCGGACTTCGCCGTGCGCACCAGCCCCCAGACCGCCGCGCCGGCGAGGTCCGGCACCTGCTCGCCGGCCCGGACGGCGACGGCGCCCCGCGTCACGAAGACGAGGCGCGCGGCGGGGCTCGGCGGGTCCGCCAGCCAGGTGGTGATGAGGCGGAAGGCCTGGTCCACGGCGTCGTGGGCGTCCCGCGCCGTCGATCCGCCGACCGGCGCGTCGGACGATCCGCCGACCGGCGCGTCGGACGACCCGCCGACGGGGGCGCACACGACGGGCGCCGCGCCGGGCACGGAGCGCAGGGCGGCCAGGTCGGGGTAGCCGACCACCCGGTCGACGCCGGCGGCGAGGAGGCCCCAGGGGTCGGCGCCGAGCAGCGCGACCGGTGCCGCGGCGCCGCTCGCCTCCGCCGGCTCCGCCGCCGCGGGCAGCGGCTCCCAGTCGACGCCGAGGAGAGTGGGCGGGCCGTCGCCCGCCGCGCCGGTCAGCCGGTCGGGATCGAGCGGGCGCATGGTCAGCGACTCGACGGTCAGGACCGGCCGGTTCTCGCCGTCGGTGAGTTCCAGCGTCAGGGTGTCCGGCCCGGTGACGGCGACGCGGGCCCGCGCCCCCGACCGGCCGGGGGCGCGCAGCCGGACTCCCCTCCAGGCGAAGGGCACCAGGATCCGCCCGTTGGGCGCGGGCTCGCCGTCGGCGCCCAGCGCGATGGCGCAGGCGTGCAGGGCCGCGTCGAGCAGCGCCGGGTGCAGCCCGTACGCGGCCGCGTCGGCCCGCCAGTCGGGCTCGAGCTCCAGCTCGGCGAAGACCTCCGTCCCCCGCTGCCAGGCCGCGCTCAGGCCCCGGAAGGCGGGGCCGTAGTCGTAGCCGCGCTCGGCCAAGGACTCGTAGAGCGCCGCCACGTCCACTGGGTCGGCGTCGGCCGGCGGCCATGACTCGGCCCGGGACGCCGGGCCGGCTGCGTCCGCGCCGTAGGTGTCGTCCGTGCCGTCGGAGCCGTCAGAGCCGGCCGCGGTGGCGCTCGCGTTGCGGGTCCAGGGCGCGCCGTCCGACCCGCCGGCCGGGCGGGAGTGCACGGCGACCTGGCGGCTCCCGTCCTCGGCCGGCGGCCCGACGACGACCTGCACGTCGAGGGCGCCCTCCGCCGGCACGACGAGGGGGGCCAGCACCGTGAGGTCGTCCAGGACCGGGACGGCGCCCGCGGCCTGGAGCGCGAGGTCGACGAACGCCGCTCCGGGCAGCAGGATCGTGCCCAGCACGGCGTGGTCGCCCAACCAGCGCTGGCGCTCCAGCGAGAGCCGGCCGGTGTGCACCGCGCCGCCCTCGGCGAGCGGGACCGCCGCTCCCAGCAGCGGGTGGCTCGTCGCGGTGAGGCCGACCGAGCCGAGGTCGCCGGCCGGGACTGCCGGGTCAAGCCAGTAGCGCTCCCGCTGGAAGGGATAGGTGGGCAGCTCTACCGGCCGGTCCTCGAAGGGCTCGAGCACGGGCGTCCAGTCGACGGGCAGGCCGGCCACGTGCGCCTCGGCCAGGCTGGTCAGCAGGCGGTCCGGGCCGCCGTCGTCGCGCCGCAGCGTCGAGAGCACGACCGCGCGGGGCAGCCCCGCGTCGTCGAGGCTATCCCTGATCCCTCCAACCAGCACCGGGTGGGGGCTCACCTCGACGAACGCGGTGAGGCCGGCGGCGGCCAAGGCGCCGAGGGCCGGTCCGAGGCGGACCGGCTCCCGCAGGTTGCGGTACCAGTAGGCGGCGTCGAGGCCGGTGGTGTCGAAGACGCCCGCGGTGAGCGTCGAGTAGAACGCCGTCCGCGCGGGCCGGGGCGTGATGCCGGCGAGCGCGCTGAGCAGGTCCGCCTCGATCGCTTCGACATGGCGGGAGTGGGAGGCGTAGTCCACCGGGATCCGGCGGGCCCGGATCCCGTCGGCCGCGCAGGCCGCCAGCAGCTCCTCGACGGCGTCGGCGTCCCCGGAGACCACGGTCGTGGCCGGGCCGTTGATCGCCGCGACTCCCAGCCGCGGCCGCCACGGCTCAATGATCGCGGCCGCCCGCTCGAGCGGCAGCGGCAGGGAGGCCATGCCACCCCGGCCCGCGATGGCGGCGATGGCCTGGCTGCGCAGCGCGACGACCCGCGCGGCGTCGTCGAGGGAGAGCGCGCCGGCCACACAGGCGGCGGCGATCTCACCCTGCGAGTGGCCGACGACCGCGTCGGGCGTGACGCCGTGGGCGCGCCAGACCTCGGCCAGGGACACCATCATCGCGAACAGCGCCGGCTGCACGACGTCGACCCGGTCGAGGTCCGCCCGGTCCGCCGCCGAACGGTTGCCCGGCGCGGCCGGGCCGGCCAGCACGTCCATCAGCGACCAGCCGAGGTGGGGTGCCAGCGCGTCGGCGCAGGCACCGAGCCGCTCGGCGAAGACCGGCGACGCGTCCACCAGTCCCGCCGCCATCCCGGCCCACTGCGAGCCCTGGCCCGGGAACACGAACACCGTGCCGCCCGGCTCGGCGGCGCCCGCGCTGTCCAGAGAGGCGACCAGGCCCGGCGCGGGCTCGCCGACCGCCAGAGCGCCGAGCCCGGGGACAAGGTCGCCGGCGGACGCGTCTCCCGGCGCGACGAGCACCGCCCGATGCGCGAACGTGGCGCGGGTCAGCGCGAGCGCGCGGGCCACCGGACCCGCCGGGCGGTCCGGCTCGGCCCGGGCGAAGTCCCGCAGCCGGGCCGCCTGGTCCCGTAGCGCCCGCTCGTCCCGGGCGGACAGCAACCAGGGCACCCCGAGTCCGCCGGCGCCCGGCGCTCGGCGCCCGTCCGGCGCCGCGGGCGCCGCCGGCTCGTCCGGGCTCTGCTCCAGCACGAGGTGGGCGTTGGTGCCGCTGATGCCGAACGAGGAGACGGCGGCGCGGCGGGGGCCGCCGGCGGTGGCCCAGGGCGCGTCCTCGGTGAGCAGCGTGACGGCGCCGGAGGCCCAGTCGACGTGCGGGGTCGGTTCGTCGATGTGCAGGGTGCGGGGCAGGATGCCGTGGCGCATGGCCATGACCATCTTGATGATGCCGGCCGCGCCGGCGGCGGCCTGGGTGTGGCCAATGTTGGATTTGACGGAGCCCAGGCGCAGGGGGCGGTCGGCGGGGCGGTCGCGGCCGTAGGTGGCCAGGAGGGCGTGGGCTTCGATGGGGTCGCCGAGGGTGGTGCCGGTGCCGTGGGCTTCGACGGCGTCGATCTCGTCGGGGCGCAGCCGCGCGTTGGCCAGCGCCTGGCGGATGACCCGTTCCTGGGCGGTTCCGTTGGGGGCGGTGAGGCCGTTGCTGGCCCCGTCGGACATCACCGCGCTGCCGCGCACGAGCGCGAGAACCCGGTGGCCGTTGCGCCGGGCGTCGGAGAGCCGCTCGAGCACGAGCAGGCCGACGCCCTCGGCCCAGCCGGTGCCGTCGGCGGCGGCGGCGAACGGTTTGCAGCGCCCGTCGGGGGCGAGGCCGCGCTGCCGGGAGAACTCGACGAACGTCGTCGGCGTCGCCATGACGGTGGAGCCCCCGGCCAGCGCGAGCGAGCACTCGCCGGAACGCAGCGCCGACGCGGCGAGGTGCACCGCGACGAGTGACGACGAGCAGGCCGTGTCGATCGTCATGGTCGGGCCCTCCAGCCCGAACGTGTAGGCGAGCCGGCCGGAGGCGATGCTGCCCGCGCTCCCGCTGGCCAGGAAGCCCTCGAACCCCTCCGGCGCGGCGGCGGCCAGGCGGACACCGTAGTCGTCGTACATGACACCGGTGAACACGCCGGTGTCCGTGCCGCGCAGCGCGCGCGGCGGTATCCCCGCGCGCTCGAAAGCGTCCCAGGCCACCTCCAGCAGGAGGCGCTGCTGCGGGTCGATGGCCAGCGCCTCGCGCGGCGAGATGTTGAAGAAGGCGGGGTCGAACTCGCCGGCGTCGTGCAGGAACCCGCCCCGGCGGACGTAGGAGGTCCCGACGTGGTCCGGATCGGGGTCGTAGAGCCGGTCGAGATCCCAGCCGCGGTCGGCCGGGAAGTCCGAGATGGCGTCGGCGCCGTCCCGGACGAGCCGCCAGAGCCCCTCGGGGGAATCCACCCCGCCGGGGTAGCGGCAGGCCATGGCCACGATGGCGATCGGCTCGTCGGATCCCGCCGCGGCCTCGGCCCGCGCGACCCGGCCCCGGCCGGACAGGCGCGCGTCGAGATGACCGGCGAGAAGCGCCGGGCTCGGCTGGTCGAACACGATGGTCGTGGGCAGCGTCAGCCCGGTCGCGGCGGCGAGGGTGTCGCGCAGCTCGACGGCGCTCAGGGAGTCGAAGCCGAGGTCGCGGAACGGCCGGTCGGCCTCCACCGCGGCGGCGCCGGGGTGGCCGAGCACCGCGGCGGCCTGGCGGCGCACCAGGGCGACCAGCTCGGCCCGGCGCTCGGCCTCCGGCAGGACCGCCAGCCGGTCGGCCAGGGCTCCCGCCGGCGTGCCGCCCCGCCGCCGGGTGCCGCGGACCAGGCCGCGCAGCATCGAGGGGAGGGTCCCGGCGTCGGCCCGCGCGCGCAGCGCCCGGGCGTCGAGGCGGACGGGGACGATCATGGCGGCCTCGGCGGCCAGCGCCGCGTCGAGCAGCGCGAGGCCCTCGGCCGGGGCCAGCGGCGCGACGCCCGCCCGGGCCAGGCGGCCCCGCTCGGCGTCGCTGAGCCCGGCCGCCATGCCCTGGCCGCCGCCGTCGGCCCACTGGCCCCAGGCCAGGCTGACCGCCGCCTGCCCCCGCGCCCGGCGGGCCTGGGCCAGGGCGTCGAGCGCCGCGTTGGCCGCCGCGTAGGCCGCCTGGCCGGCGTTGCCCAGCACCCCGGCCAGCGACGAGAACAGGACGAAGGCGTCCAGCTCGAGTGGCCCGGTCAGCTCGTGCAGGTTCCACGCCGCGTCGACCTTGGGGCGCAGCACCGCCTCAAGCCGCTGCGCGGTGAGCGCGCCGAGCAGCCCGTCGTCGAGGACGCCCGCCGCGTGGATCACCGCGCGCAGCGGCCGGTGGGCCGGGATGCCCTCGAGCACCCGCCGCAGCGCCGGCCGGTCCGCGGCGTCACAGGCGGCCGCCGTCACGTCGGCGCCGAGCACGGCCAGCTCGCGCGAGAACTCGTCGGCTCCCGGCGCGTCCGGCCCCCGCCGGCTGACGAGCAGCAGGTGCCGGACCCCGTGGGCGACCACCAGATGGCGGGCGACGAGCCGGCCCAGCGCTCCCGAACCGCCGGTGACCAGCACGGTGCCGTCGGGATCCCAGGCCTGGGGCGAGCCCGCGGCCGGGCCGGTCCGCGTCAGGCGTGGGGCGTACCGATCGTCACCGCGCAGCGCGACCTGACCCTCGCCCGACACCAGCACGGAGCGGATCGCGTCGTCGGTGACGGGCCGGTCGGCGTCCAGCAGGACGAACCGGTCGGGATGCTCGTGCTGGGCGGCCCGCAGCAGGCCCCACACCGCCGCGGCCGCCGGGTCGGGCCCGCTCCCAGCCGCCTCGTCACCCGGGGCGAGGACCGCCGCCCGGGTGAGCACGACGAGCCGGGACGTGGCGAAGCGGGGATCGGCCAGCCAGTCCTGAGCCAGGCCCAGGGCCCGGCCGGCGAGGGCCCGGATCCGGCCAGCCTCGCCGTCCGCCGCCTCGCCGTCCGCGATTGCGTTGTCGGGCGTCGCGCTGTCCACCGTGAGGGTCACGGTCACCGCGTCAGGCACCGGCGAGTCCGCGGTCACCGCCGCCAGCGGAGCCAGCGTCCGCGCCGGCCGCCCGGCGCCGCCCGGCACTCCGCCACCGAACGGCACTGCACCACCGCCCGGCACCGGCACCCAGGACAGCTCGAAGAGCGCGTCCGCCGCGCCGCCCGCGGCGAGGCTTCCGCTCGAGCCGTCGACCGGGCGGACCGTCATCGCGCCGATCGCGGCCACCGGGACGCCGTCGGTGTCGGTGAGCTGGACCGCGACGGAGTCCGGGCCGTTCGCGGTCAGTCGCGCCCGCAGGATCGTCGCGTCGGTCGTCCCCAGCGCCACCTGGCTGAACGCGAACGGCAGCCGTACCGGCGCCTCGCCGTCATCGCCCGCCTCGGCCTCACCCGGCCCGGCCCCGGCCAGCAGCAGCGGGTGCAGCGCCGCGTCGAGCAGGGCGGGGTGCACCCGGAAGCCGTCCGCCGAGCCGCCCTCGGGCAGGCGCACCTCGGCGTACAGGTCGTCCCCCAGCCGCCAGGCGGCGCTCAGCCCCTGGAACATCGGCCCGTAGTGGTAGCCGCGGGCGGCGAGCGACTCGTACAGGTCCTCGACCGGAAGCGCGCGGGCGCCGTCGGGCGGCCACGCGTCCGGCGCCGTCCTGGCGCCCGCGCCCGGGGGTTCACCGGATCCCGGCCCCCCGTCCGGGGAGGGGCTGAGCGTGCCTGTGGCGTGCCGCGTCCACGGGCCGTCGGTGAATCCGTCGTCGGCTCGGGAGAAGACCTCCACGCGGGTGTCGCCGGTCGGCCCGGCGGGCCCGATCGCCAGGCCGAGCCGGGTGGCGCCAGCCTCGGGGAGCGCCAGCGGCGCCTCGAGGACGAGCTCCTCGAGGCGGCCCTGCCCGGCGTGCTCGGCCGCGCTCGCCACGAGCTCCAGGAACGTGGTGGCCGACAGCAGCGGGCGCCCCGCCACCGCGTGGTCACCCAGCCACGGATGTGTCCGCGCGCTCAGCCGCCCGCTGAACGCCACCCGTCCGTCGGCCAGCGGGAGCGCCGCGCCGACCAGCGGATGGCCGGTCGCGTCCAGGCCCGCGCCCGTGACGTCCGCCGCGTCGGCCGGGCCGTCCAGCCAGTAGCGCGTTCGCTCGAACGCGTAGACCGGCAAACGCACCGGGCGGGCGCCGCGCTCGGCGAAGCGGGCGCGCGCGGCCGGCCACACGGGCGGGGTGTCCCGCAGCCGCGTCCTGGTCGCCGCGACGAGCGCGTCACGCGACTCCACCCCGTCGGCGCGCAGCGCGGCGACGAAGGTGAGGAGGTCGGAGTCCGGATCCCCGGCCAGGCTGGACTGGGCCAGCGCGCTCAGGGTGCGGGCGGGGCCAAGCTCAAGGTAGGTGGTGACGCCGAGCCCGCGCAGCGCCAGCACGCCGTCGTGGAAGCGGACGGTTCGGCGCAGGTGCTGGACCCAGTAGTCGGGGGAGCACAGCTGGTCGGCCGTTGCCAGGTCCCCGCTGAGGTTGGACACGATCGGGATCGAGGGCGCGGCGAACGACAGCCCGCCGGCCACCCGGGCGAACTCGTCGAGCACGCCGTCCATGTGATGGGAGTGGAAGGCGTGGCTGGCGCGCAGCTGGGTTGTCCGGCTGCCGCGGGCGCGCCACCGCGCCGCCAGCTCCGTCACGGCGTCCTCGTCGCCGGAGATGACGGTGCTGGCGGGCCCGTTGACGGCCGCGACGTCTACCGCGCCGGTCAGCTCGCGCGCCGCGTCGCCGCCGGCGAGCGAGCCGGCCACCTCGGCGGCCGAGGCCTCGAGCGCCACCATCGTGCCGGCGGCGGGAACGGCCTGCATGAGCCGGCCGCGGGCGGCGACGAGCACGCAGGCGTCGTCCAGCGAGAGGACCCCCGCGACGTGCGCGGCGGCCAGCTCGCCGACGGAGTGGCCGATCAGGAAGTCGGGTACGACCCCCCACGCCTCCATGTACCGGTAGAGCGCCACCTCGAGCGCGAACAGCGTGGCCTGGGTGTAGGCGGTCTGGTCGAGCAGCTCGGCCTCGGGCGAGCCGGCTGCGGCGAACATGACCGGCAGCAGCGGCCGCGGCAGCTCGCGGTCCAGCCGGGTGACCACGGCGTCCAGGGCGGCGGCGAACACGGGGTCGTGGGCACGCAGGTCGCGGCCCATACCGGCGCGCTGGCTGCCCTGGCCGGCGAACAGGAAGGCGGTCGTCCCGCCGCCGGCGACGGGACGGGCCAGGTTCGGGGCGGCCTGGCCCCGGGCGAGCGCGGTCAGCCCGTCGCGCAGCTCGCCGCGGTCGGCGGCGATCACCGCCGCCCGCTGCCGCGGCAGCGACCGGTTGGCCAGCAGGGACAGGCCGAGGTCGGCTAGGTCCGGGCCGTCCCCGTCGGCGAGCAGCGGCAGCAGCCGGTCGGCCTGCGCCGCCAGGCCGGCTTCGGTCGACGCGGAGATCACGTAGGGCAGCGCGCCGCCGGCCGGCGCGCGTGGTGACTCGGTCGTGGAGTCCGTGGTGGAGTCGGTGGTGGACCCGGCCGGTGGTTCCTCCAGGATGACGTGCGCGTTCGTGCCGCTGATGCCGAATGAGGAGACGGCGGCCCGGCGCGGGCCGGCCGCCGGCCAGTCGGCCGCCTCGGTCAGCAGCGACACAGCGCCGGCCGACCAGTCGACGTGCGGCGACGGCTCGTCCACATGCAGGGTGGGTGGGAGCTTGCCGTGGTAAATGGCCATGATCATTTTGATGACGCCGGCGGCGCCGGCGGCGGCCTGGGTGTGGCCGATGTTGGACTTGACGGAGCCGAGGCGCAGTGGGCGGTCGGTGGGGCGGTGGTGGCCGTAGGTGGCGAGGAGGGCCTGGGCTTCGATGGGGTCGCCGAGGCGGGTGCCGGTGCCGTGGGCCTCGACGGCATCGACCTGGTCGGGGCGTAGCCGCGCGTTGGCCAGCGCCTGCCGGATGACGCGTTCCTGCGACGGGCCGTTGGGGGCGGTGAGGCCGTTGCTGGCGCCGTCGGAGTTGACGGCCGAGCCGCGTACGAGCGCGACGATCGGATGGCCGTGGCGGCGGGCGTCGGAGAGACGCTCCAGCAACAGCAGACCGAGTCCCTCGGCCCAGCCGGTGCCGTCGGCGGCGGCGGCGAAAGGTTTGCAGCGTCCGTCGGGGGCGAGGCCGCGCTGCCGGGAGAACTCGATGAAGGTGGTGGGGGTGGCCATGACGGTGACGCCGCCGGCGATGGCGAGTGTGCACTCGCCGGCGCGGAGTGACTGGGCGGCGAGGTGCAGGGCGACCAGGGATGAGGAGCAGGCGGTGTCGATGGTGAGTGCGGGGCCTTCCAGGCCGAACGTGTAGGCCACCCGACCCGAGGCGACGCTGCCCGCGCTCCCGCTGCCGAGATGGCCCTCGACGTCGGCCGGCGGCCGGCGCAACCGCGAGCCGTAGTCGTCGTACATCACGCCCGCGAAGACGCCGGTCGCCGACCCGCGCGCGGTGTCGGCGCCGATCCCGGCCCGCTCGAACAGCTCCCAGGTCCCCTCCAGGAGCAGGCGTTGCTGCGGGTCCATGGCCAGCGCCTCGCGCGGGCTGATGCCGAACAGCGCCGCGTCGAACTCGGCCGCGTCGTGGAGAAAGCCGCCCTCCCTGACGTAGGACGATCCGGCGTGGTCCGGATCGGGGTGCCAGAGCCCGTCGACGTCCCAGCCGCGGTCGGTCGGGAAGCCGGACACCGCGTCGACGCGGTCGGCGACGAGGCGCCACAGCTGTTCCGGCGTGCGCGCGCCTCCGGGGAAGCGACAGGACATGGCGACGATCGCGATGGGCTCGTCGGGCATGGCGACCGGCGCGAGGGCCGGGCCGCCGGCCCGCGTCCCCAGGATCTCCCCGCGCAGCCAGCCGGCCAGCGCACTCGGTGTCGGATGGTCGAACACCATCGTCGCCGGCAGCCGCAGGCCCGTCTCGGCACTCAGCCCGTTGCGCAGCATGACCGCGCTGAGCGAGTCGAAGCCGCTGTCGCGGAAGGATACGTCCGGGTCGACGCGCTCCGCGACGTCGTGCCCGAGGGTGATCGCGGCCTGCGCCCGGACGAGGTCGACCAGCATCCGGGTCTGGTCCGCGTCGGTCAGCCCGGCCAACCGAGCGGCCCACTCCGACGAGGAGCCCGCCGGCTGGCCGGGCCGCGCCGCCCGCGGCCGGCTGGCCGGTGAGAGGTGGCCGAGGGCTCGGGGCTCGAGCCGGGCGGCGACCAGCACGGCGGGGAGGGTCAGGGCGCCGCGTTCCCCGTCCGGCGGGGCGCCGGACGGGGTGGCCGTGCCGGACGGGCTGGTGCCGGCCAGGGCCGCGTCGAACAGGGCCAGGGCGTCGTCGGTCGCCAGGGGGCTGATGCCCGCCCGGGCGATGCGTGCCCTGTCCGCCGCGGACAGGTCGCCGGCCATGCCCCCGGCGGCCCACTGCCCCCACGCGAGCGAGACGGCGGGCAGACCGGCACGCCGTCGGGCCTCGGCCAGGGCGTCCAGGGCCGCGTTGGCCGCCGCGTACGCCGACTGCCCGGCGTTGCCGAGGATCCCGGCTACCGAGGAGAACAGGACGAAGCCGTCAAGGTTCTGGTCTCGGGTGAGCTCGTGCAGGCGCAGCGCCGCGTCGGCCTTGGCCCGCACGACCGTGGCGACGCGGTCAGGGGTGAGGGTGTCGATGGTGGCGTCGTCGAGGGTGCCGGCGGTGTGGATGACGGCGGTGAGGGGGTGGTCGCTGGGGATGGTGGTGAGGAGGGTGGTGAGGTCGGTGGGGTGGGTGAGGTCGTGGGCGGTGGTGGTGATGGTGGCGCCGTGGTGGGTGAGGTCGGTGAGGTGGGGGGAGTGGGGGGCGGTGCGGCTGGTGAGGTGGAGGTGGCGGTGGCCGTGGGTGTGGACGAGGTGGTGGGCGAGGAGGCGGGCGAGGGTGCCGGTGGCGCCGGTGATGAGGATGGTGCCGTCGCGGTCCCAGCCGAGATCGGAGACGTCCCGGCCGGTGCCGACGCCGGGCGCCACCCGCGCCGGCTCGCCGGTCGCCCGGGCCGCGCGCGGCGCCGGCAGCCGGCGCAGCCGCTGCGCCAACAACCGGCCGTCGCGCGCGGCCAGCCGCGCCTCACCGCTGGCCAGCGCCGCTCGCGTGAGCTCGGTCCGCGCGGTGTCGTCGGTGTCGTCGGTGTCGAGCACGACGAAGCTGTCGGGATGCTCGGCCAGCGCCGAGAGCAGGAACCCGCGCGCGGCCGCCGCGGCCGGGTCCGGCGGCGGATCGCCCGGCCCGGCCGCGACGGCGCCCCGGGTCAGCACGACCAGCCGCTCGTGGGCGGCGCGCGGGTCGGCGAGCCAGGCCCGGACCGTCGCCAGGGCCCGCCCGACCGCGCGCTCGACCGGGCCGGGTGGCGCCAGCGCCGCCGGTCCGTCTTCCTCGCCAGCCGGGACCGGCGCGCCCGCCGGCCCGCCATCGTCGCTCGGGCCGGCCTCCCGGAGACGGCTGTCACCCACCGACTCGTGGTTCGCTGGCCCGTCGTTTGCTGGCCACAGCGCGACCACCGCCGGATCGCTCCCGACCTGGTCGAGCGCCTCGGGCCGCGGCGCCCCGACCGGCTCCCAGCTGATCGCGTACAGCCCGCCGCCGGGCCGGAGCGCGGCCGCCGCGGCGGCGGCGAACCGGTCCGGGTCGACCCGGGTCGCCGTCACCGCCTCGACCGCGGCTATCGGATCGCCGGCCAGGTCGGTGAGCGTCACAGCGACGGTGTCCTCGGCCGAGCGGGTGACGCGCACGCGGGCCGCCGTCGCTCCCAGGGCATGCACCCGCGCCCCGGCGAAGGAGACGGGCAGCGCGAGGCCCGCCTCGGCCGGGCCGGCCGGATCCGTGAGCGGCATGACGTGCAGGGCGGCGTCGAGCAGGGCGGGGTGCAGGAGGTATCCCGCCGGGGCGGCCTGGTCCGGCAGGTGCACCTCGGCCAGCAGGTCCGGGCCGAGCCGCCAGGCGGCGGTGAGCCCGCGGAAGGCGGGACCGTAGCGGTAGCCGCGCTCGGCCAGCCGCTCGTAGAGATCGTCCGTCGGCACCTCGACGGCGCCGACCGGGGGCCAGGCGCCGCGCGGTGCCCCCGTCCGCGCGCCGGTGTCGGCCTCGGCGGTGTCCGGGCCCGGCGGCGGGGCGAGCGTCGCGGTCGCGTGGTGCACCCGCGGCGCGTCGTCGTCCCCGACGGGCCGCGAGTACAACTCGGCCACGCGCCGCCCGGCCGGGTCCGCGGCGCCGAGGACGGCCTCGATGCGCGTCGAGGTGTCGTCGCCGATCGCGAGGGGTTCGCGCAGGCCGAGCTCCTCGAGGTAGCCACACCCGACGTGCTCGCCGGCCGCGAGCGCCATCTCGACGAACGCCGCGCCGGGCACCAGGGTGGTGTCGCCGACCGCGTGGTCGGCGAGCCACGGCTGCGCGGAGCGCGCCAGCCGGCCGGTCAGCACGACCCGGTCGCCGTCGACGAGATCCAGGGCGGCGCCGAGCAGCGCGTGCCCGGTCGGCCGCAGCCCGAAGCTGCCCGCGTCGCCGTCGCCGTCGCCGTCGGCGGGAGCGTCGAGCCAGTAGCGGCGGCGGTCGAAGGCGTAGGTGGGCAGGTCGACGGGCTGGGGCTCGGTGCCCGCGAACGCTTCGGGCCAGCTCGGCCGGCCCTCGCCGAGGCGGGCCCGGGCGAGGGCCAGCGCCACCGACCGCTCCTCGGCGACGCCGGGCGCGAGCGAGGCCGTCAGCACGGGCTCGTCGCCGCGGCGCGACGCCTCGTGCTCAAGGCAGTCGGCGGCCATCGCGGTGAGAGTCCCGCCCGGTCCGACCTCGACATATGTCGCCACGCCGTGGGCGTGTAGCCAGCTCATGCCGTCCCGAAAGCGCACGGCCTCCCGCGCCTGGCCAACCCAGTACTCGGGGTCGCGCAGCCGACCTGGGCCCGCGCGCTCGCCGGTGACGGTCGAGACGATCGGCACGGTCGGCTCGCCGTAGGCGAGCGCCGCCGCCACCCGTCGGAAGTCCGCGAGCATGCCGTCCATGTGGGGAGAGTGGAAGGCATGGCTCACCCGCAGCTCACGCGTGCGCCGGCCGCGGTCGCGCCAGTGGGACGCCACGCGCAGGACGGCGTCGTGGTCACCCGAGACCACGGTGGCGGTCGGGCCGTTGACGGCGGCGACGCCGATGCCGCCGTCGCCGCCCAGCGACCCTACGACCTCGGCCTCGGACGCCTCGATGGCGACCATCGCGCCCGTTGCCGGCAGCGCCTGCATCAGCCGTCCTCGCGCGGCCACCAGCGCGCAGGCGTCCGGCAGGGACAGCACCCCGGCCAGGTGCGCGGCGGCGAGCTCGCCGACGGAGTGGCCGAGGAAGTACTGGGCTACCAGCCCGCGCGCCGCCAACAGGCGGCCGAGCGCGACCTGCAGCGCGAACAGCGCGGGCTGGGTGTAGGCGGTCTGGTCGAGCAACGCGCCGTCGTCCGTGCCCGCGGCCGCGGCAACGACCGCCGACAGCGGCCGGTCCAGGTACGGATCGAGCAGCGCGACCGCCTCGTCCCAGGCCGCCGCGAACACCGGTGAGCTCCGGTACAGCTCGCGGCCCATGCCCGGGCGCTGGCTGCCCTGCCCGGAGAAGAGGAAGGCGACACCGCCCGCCTCCCGCCGCCGCCCGCGCACCACGTTGGCGCCGGGCACCCCGGCGGACAGGGCAGCCAGGCCATCGTCCAGCTCCTGGCGGTCGCCGGCCACGACGACCGCTCGCCTCTCCAGCCCGGACCGGGTGGTGAGCAGGGACCAGCCGACGTCGGCCAGGCTCGTGTCGGGCCGGGCCGCCAGGTACTCCCGCAGCCGTCCGGCCTGGCCGCGCAGGGCCGGCTCGGTGCGGGCCGAGAGCAGGAAGGGCAGCGAGCCCGCGCCCGCGCCGAACCCCGCGCCGCTGTGGCCCGCCCCGGGATCCGCCGGGGTGGGCTCACGCTCGGCCCCGGCGGCCGGCTCGGGGACCTCCTCGACGATCACGTGAGCATTCGTGCCGCTGATCCCGAACGACGACACACCCGCCCGCCGCGGGCCGTCGCCGGGCGGCCAGGGCCGGCTCTCGGTCAGCGGTGAGACGGTCCCGGCCGACCAGTCCACGTGCGGGGTGAGCCGGTCGATGTGCAGCGAAGCGGGCAGCTCGCGGTGCCGCAACGCCATCACCGTCTTGATCACGCCGGCGACGCCGGCGGCGGCCTGGGTGTGGCCGATGTTCGACTTCACCGAGCCCAGCCACAGCGGCCGCCCGGCCGGCCGGTTCCGGCCGTAGGCGCCGATGATCGCTTGCGCCTCGATCGGGTCCCCGAGCACCGTGCCGGTGCCGTGGGCCTCCACCACGTCGACCTGCTCCGGCCGCAGCCCCGCGTCGGTCAGCGCCCGCCGGATGACCCGCTGCTGGGACGGCCCGTTCGGCGCCGTGAGCTGGCTGCTGGCGCCGTCCTGGTTCACCGCGCTGCCCCGGATCATCGCGAGCACCCGATGACCGCGGCGGCGGGCGTCGGCGAGCCGCTCCAGCAGCAGCAGGCCGACGCCCTCGGCGCAGCCGGTGCCGTCGGCGGCCGCCGCGAAGGGCTTGCAGCGGCCGTCGGGCGCCAACCCGTGCTGCCGGCTGAACTCGACGAACACCTTCGGGGTCGCCATGACGGTCGCGCCGCCCGCGAGCGCCAGCGAGCACTCCCGGCGGCGCAGCGCCGCCGCGGCCAGGTGCATGGCGACCAGCGACGACGAGCAGGCCGTGTCGATAGTGACCGCCGGCCCCTCGAAACCGAACGTGTAGGAGATACGCCCGGACGCGACGCTCGGCGCGCTGCCGTTGACCAGGTAGCCCTCGTAGCCCTCCGGCACCCGGCGTAGGCGGGAGGCGTAGTCGTCGTACATCACGCCGACGAACACGCCGGTGTCGCTCCCGCGCAGCTCGTCGGGGTCGATCCGGGCCCGCTCCAGGGCCTCCCAGCTCGTCTCCAGCAGGAGCCGCTGCTGCGGGTCGGTGGCCGTCGCCTCCCGCGGGGTGATGCCGAAGAACTCGGCGTCGAAGTGGTCGGCCTCGGTCAGGAAGCCGCCCTCGCGGGCATGGGACGTGCCGGGGCGCTCCGGGTCCGGATGGTACAGCTCCTCGAAGTCCCAGCCCCGGTCGGCGGGGAAGGCTGAGACGGCGTCGCCGCCCCGGGCCACGAGTTCCCACAGGTCCTCGGGCGAGCGGACGCCACCGGGGAAGCGGCAGCTCATGGCCACGATGGCGATGGGTTCGTGGTCGTTCGCCTCCGCCGCGCGCAGTCGCTGGCGGGTCTGGCGCAGGTCGGTGGTGGCGCGCAGGAGATAGTCGCGCAACCTGCTCTCGTTGGTCTGCTGGGACCGTCCGCCGCCGTTCCCGTTCTCGTCGCCGCCAACCCCGTCGCCGGCCTGAGTGCCCTCGCCGATCGTCACTACCGTCATCCCTCCCATGCCAGGTGGGACGCGTCCGACCCGTCGCCGGTCGAGAGCTCGTGGTCAAGCGCGTCGAACAGTTCCTCATCCGTCGCCGAGGCGAGGTCCTCGACGGCGGCGCCGGGGTCCGTCCCCCCGGGGCCCGTTCCCCGGGCGCCGTTCCACCGCCGCAGCAGCGCCGCGAGCCGGTCGGCGACCCGGGCGTGCTGCTCGTCGTCGGCGGCGCCCACGGCCGCCAGCGCCGCCTCCAGCCGGTCCAGCTCGGCCAGCGGTCCCGGCGGCGCGGTGGCGGCGGACAGCGCGGTCAGCAGGTAACCGGCGATCGCGGCGGGCGTCGGGTAGTCGAAGACCAGGGTGGTCGGCAGCCGTAGCCCGGCCGCGGCGGCCAACCGGTTGCGCAGCTCGACCGCCGTGAGCGAGTCGAAGCCCAGGTCGAGCAGGCCCCGATCGGCTCCGATCACACTGGCGTCCGTCTCGGTGTGCTTGAGGACGGTAGCGATCTGGTCGCGGACGACGCCGAGGAGCAGGCCGTGCCGGGCCGCCGGGTCGAGCGGTTCGAGCCGGGCGGCCAGGTCGGCGGCCGGCAGGCCGGACGGCGGCGCCGCCGTCCGGCGGCGTCGGGCGCGGACCAGACCCCGGTGCAGCGGGTGCTGGCGGCCGGCGTCGGCCTGCTCGCGCAGCTCCCGGAGATCGAGGCGAGCGGGCACGACGACGGCCTCGCCCGCGCTCAGCGCGGCGTCGAACAGCGCGAGGCTCTCCTCGGCGGCCATCGGCGCCATCCCGAGCCGGGTCAGCCGGGCGCGGTCGGCCGGGCTCAGCTCGCCGGTCAGACCGCTCGCCCGCTCCCACAGCCCCCACGCCATCGAGACCACCGACCGGCCCTCGGCCCGGGCGCGGGCCGCGAGGGCGTCGACGGCGGCGTTGGCCGCGGCGTAGTTGCCCTGCCCCGGGCCGCCGAGCGTGCCGGCGGCCGAGGAGAACAGGACGAGGGCGGCCATCTTCAGCGGCCGGGTCAGCTCCAGCAGGTGCGCGGCGGCGTCCGCCTTCGGGCGCAGCACGGACTCGAGTCGGGCGGGGGTCAGGGACCCGATCACGCCGTCGTCGAGGGTTGCGGCGGCGTGTATCACGGCGGTGAGCGGGTGGGCGGTGTCGACCGTGGCGAGCAGCCGGGCGAGCGCGTCCCGGTCACCGACGTCGCAGGCGACCGCCTGGGCCTCGGCGCCGAGCGCCGCCAGGTCGGCCAGCAGCGCCTCGGCCTCCGGTGCCTCGCCGCCCCGGCGGCTGGCCAGCAGCAGCCGCCGGACGCTGTGGGCTCGGGCGAGGTGGCGGGCTATGAGGCCGCCGACTGTGCCCGTGCCGCCGGTGATCAGGACGGTCCCGTCCGGGTCCAGTCGACCCGCGAGACCGTCGCGCCGGTCCGCCGCGGGCGCCGCGATCCTGGTCAGGCGGGGCGTGTACGCGGCTCCGGCGCGGATCGCCAGCTGGGGCTCGCCGGTGGCGAGCGCCGCGGGCACCGACGCCGCCGAGTCCGGATCACCGTCCACGTCGACCAGGACGAACCGGTCGGGCTCCTCGAGCTGCGCCGAGCGGATGAGGCCCCAGACCGCGGCCCCCGCCGGGTCGGGGACCTGGTCGCCTGGGCGGGCCGCGAGCGCGCCCCGGGTCAGGACGGCGAGACGGGAGTCGGCCCCGGGGTTCCCGAGCCCGTCGCCGGCCAGCCAGGCCCGGGCCAGGGACAGCGCCCGGGCCAGCGGCGCCGGGTCGACGTGGCCCGGGCCGGTGTGCGCCGGATCGGGGGCATCTGGATTGAGGCGAGTGGACGCTGGTTCGGTCGCGTCCACGACCACCCAGGCCGGCGCCGGCTCACCCGCGGCCACTGCCGCGCGCAGGGCGGCCAGCTCGCTCTCAGCGGCGATCGCCACGAGACGCCCGGGGGGTGTGCTGTCCCGCCGCGCGCCGGCCGGCGCGAACACGACCTGGTAGAGGGCGCCCCGGCCGCCGGCATCGCCGGGCAGGCGGCCCGGATCCACCGGGCGGGTCGTCATGGCCGCCGCCCGCGCGACCAACGTGCCCCGCTCGTCCACGGCGCTCAGCGCGATCGTGTCGTCGCCCGCAGGGGAGAGCCGGACCCGCAGCACGGTGGACCCGCTGGTGTGGACGCGCACATCCCGCCAGAAGAAGGGGAGGTGGACGCGGCTGTCGCCGGCGGCGCCCGGCGCGCCACCGCCCGCCACCTGACGCAGGACCATCGGCTGCAGGGCGGCGTCGAACAGCGCCGGGTGAACGCGGTAGCGCGCGGCGCCCGCTCGCTCGGCCTCGGGCAGCTCGACCTCGGCGAAGATCTCCTCGCCCACTCGCCAGGCCGCGCGCAGGCCCTGGAAGGCGGCTCCGTAGTGGTAGCCGCGCTCCGCCATCAGGTCGTAAGGGTCGCCGGTCGCCAGCGGGATCGCCCCGGGCGGCGGCCAGCTGGCCGGCCAGTCGGCGTCGGATGCCCTGGCGGCGCCGGCCGCGGCGATCACGCCGGTGGCGTGGCGGGTCCAGAGCTCGTCGCCGGCCTCGTCGCCGGCCTCGTCGCCCGGGTCGGGCCGACTGTGGATGGAGACCGCGCGGTGGCCGTCCTCGTCCGGAGGGTCGAGGACGACCTGGATCAGCGTCGCGGTCTCGTCGGCGAACACCATCGGCGCCCCGAGCGTCAGCTCGAGCAGGTGATCGCGGCCGGTCCCGCCGCCGGCGGACAGGGCGAGCTCGAGGAACGCGGTCGCGGGCAGCAGGACGGTCTCGCCGACCGCGTGGTCAGCCAGCCAGGGATGCGTCCGAAGGGAGAGCCGGCCGGTCGCGACCAGGCCCCGCCCGGCGGCGAGCCGCACGACCGCGCCGAGAAGCGGGTGGTCGGCGTCGGCCAGCCCGGCCGCGCTCACGTCCGCGTCCGCGTCGGGGCCGTCGAGCCAGAAGCGCCGCCGCTGGAACGGGTACGTCGGCAGGGCGACCGGGTCCGGGACGGCCGTCGGGAAGGCCGGCGACCAGTCGACCGACGCCCCCCGCAGGTGGGCCTCGGCGACCGAGGTCAGGAACCGGCGCCAGCCGCCGTCGTCGCGGCGCAGCGTGCCGAGGACCGCGGCGGCGGGCTCGGCGGCGGCCTCAACGGCGTGGAACGTCTCCTCGAGGCCGACGGTCAGGACGGGGTGCGGGCTCACCTCGACGAAGACCCGGTGCCCGTCGGCGTGCAGGAGCCGGACGGTCTCCTCGAGCCGGACGGTCTCGCGGAGGTTGCGGTACCAGTAGTCGGCGTCCAGCGCGGCGGTGTCGAGCGGGCCGGCGGTGACCGTCGAGTAGAAGGCGACGTCCCCGGACCGGGGTGTGATCCCGGCCAACTCCCGGGCCAGCCGGTCGCGGACCTGCTCGATCCGCGCGGAGTGGGAGGCGTAGTCGACGGCGATGGCCCGGGCCCGGACGCCCGCGGCCTGATAGTGGGCGAGCAGGGAGTCCAGCGCCGCGCGCCCGCCGGACACGACGGTCGAGCGAGGTCCGTTGACGGCGGCGATGGACACCTCCGTCCCCCGTCCGGCCAGCAGCCGCTCGACCTCGGCCGCGGGCAGCGGCACCGAGGCCATCCCGCCCTCGCCGGTCAGGGTGGTCAGGGCGCGGGCGCGCAGGGCGACGATCCGGGCGGCGTCGGCGAGGGTGAGGCCGCCGGCCACGTAGGCGGCGGCGATCTCGCCCTGGGAGTGCCCGACGACCGCGTCCGGCTCTACGCCCAGCGCCCGCCACAGCGTCGCGAGTGAGGTCATCACGGCGAACAGCGCGGGCTGGACGACGTCCACCCGCTCCAGTGACGGCGCGTCCGGAGCCTCGCGCACGATGTCCAGCAGGGACCATCCGGTGTACGGGTCGAGGGCGTCCGCGCAGGCGAAGATGTGATCCCGGAAGACCGGGCTCGCGGCGAACAGGCGCCGCGCCATACCGGGCCACTGCGAGCCCTGCCCGGGGAAGGCGAACACGGTCCTCCCGGAGCCCGCCCGGCCGGCGCCCTCGGCCGCGAGGCCACGCTCGGCGATCTCCGCGAGGCCGTCGGCGAGCTGGTCCCGGTCGTCGGCGAGCACGACGGCCCGGTGCTCGAAGGCGGTCCTGGCCGTCGCGAGGGCCAGCCCCGCCCGGGTCAGGTCGGCCTCGCCAGCGGCGGCGACGTCGCGCAGCCGCCGGGCCTGCGCGCGCAGCGCTCCCTCGTCCCGGCCCGACAGCACCCACGGGACCGGCCCGACGGGTTCCGTGGCGTCGGGTTGCGTGGTGTCGGGTTGCTGGGGGTCGGGTTGTGGGTGGTCGGGCGGGGTGGGGGGTTGTTCGAGGATGAGGTGGGCGTTGGTGCCGCTGATGCCGAAGGCGGAGATGGCGGCGCGGCGGGGTTGGTGGGTGTTGGGCCAGGGTTGGGGGTGGGTGAGGAGGGTGACGGTGTGGGCGGTCCAGTCGATGTGTGGGGAGGGGTGGTCGATGTGGAGGGTGCGGGGGAGGGTCTGGTGCCGCATGGCCATGATCATTTTGATGGTGCCGGCGATGCCGGCGGCGGCCTGGGTGTGGCCGATGTTGGATTTGACGGAGCCGAGCCACAGTGGGCGGTCGGGGGTGTGGTGGGGGCCGTAGGTGTTGATGAGGGCGTGGGCTTCGATGGGGTCGCCGAGGGTGGTGCCGGTGCCGTGGGCTTCGACGGCGTCGATCTCGGCGGGTCGTAGTCGGGCGTTGGTCAGTGCCTGGTGGATGACGCGTTCCTGGGCGGGGCCGTTGGGGGCGGTGAGGCCGTTGCTGGCGCCGTCGGAGTTGACGGCGCTGCCGCGGATGAGGGCGTGGATCGGGTGGCCGTGGTGGTGGGCGTCGGAGAGTCGTTCGAGGAGGAGGAGGCCGGCCCCCTCGCCCCAGCCGGTGCCGTCGGCGGCGGCGGCGAAGGGTTTGCAGCGTCCGTCGGGGGCGAGGCCGCGCTGCCGGGAGAACTC